>Ga0209638_1001004_pt1 | contig 18434 bp, 15 predicted proteins | sample BarGraNGADG00211_FD_184490 | JGI IMG/M metagenome (GOLD analysis project Ga0209638, IMG submission 184490) | Arctic peat soil microbial communities from Barrow, Alaska - Barrow Graham LP Ref core NGADG0002-211 (SPAdes) (version 2) | ecosystem: Environmental > Terrestrial > Soil > Wetlands > Peat...
GCGCGACCTCGGCACCCCGGTGCCCGTACTCGGCTCCAAGCTGACCTGCGGTCTCATCGAGGGCAAGCTCGCCGAGTTCGACATCAAGAAGCCCAAGCTTCGCGTGGTCAAGCCGGGGATGCACATCACCCTCGGCGCCTTCGGGTTCGACTTCGTCGCGACCAACCACTCGATCCCGGACTCGTTGGCGTTGCTCATCAGGACGCCGGTGGGCACCGTCCTTCACACCGGGGACTTCAAGTTCGACCAGACGCCGATCGACGGCCGCGGCACCGACTTCGCCGCGCTGACGAAGGCCGGGCGCGACGGCGTGCTGCTCATGCTCTCCGATTCGACCGGAGCGGAGAACCCGGGCTACACGCACCCCGAGCGGGAAGTGGAAGCCACACTCATCCGTCTCATCGCCGACGCGCCGGCTCGCGTGATCATCGCCTGCTTCTCGAGCCACATCCACCGTGTCCAGGAGGTCTGCGACGCCGCGGTAGCCGCCGGCCGCAAGGTGGTCGTCACGGGCCGGTCCATGATCAAGAACACCGGCATCGCCCGCGAACTCGGCTTCCTCGACATCGCGGCCGAGAACATCGTCGATGCCTACAACGCAGGCGACCTGCCGCCGGAGAAGATCGTCGTGCTCTCCACCGGCAGTCAGGGCGAGCCGCTCTCGGGCCTCACGCGGATGGCCAACGGCGATCACCGCACGATCAGCATCCGCGACAGCGACACCGTGATCATCTCCGCGTCGCCGGTACCGGGCAACGAGAAGGCGGTCTCTCGCGTCATCAGCCGTATCGCCAAGAGCGGGGCCACCGTGTATCACAAGGGTGTTGCGATGGTGCACGTCTCGGGGCACGCGTCGGCCGAGGAACTCAAGCTCATGCTGGCGATGGCCCGACCCAAGTACTTCATGCCGGTCCACGGCGAGACGCGACACCTCGTCGCGCACAGCCGTCTGGCCGAGGCCGTCGGCATCCCGGAGCGCAACATCTTCGCTCTCGAGAACGGTGACGTCCTCGAGCTCACCGCGGACAGCGCGAAGGTCGCCGAGCACATCAAGGACTCCGGTGTGGTCTACGTCGATGGGCTCAACGTCGGCGACGTCGGCGACGTGGTGCTGCGCGATCGCCAGCAGCTCTCCTCCGACGGCATCGCGACCGTCGTGGTCGCCATCGACGGCCGCACCCGCAAGTTCATCGGGGACCCGGAGCTCGTGATGCGAGGCCTTCCCGTGGCCGAATCGGTCGAGGTCATGGACCAGGCGCGCGCCCGCATCCACAAGGCGCTCAAGCGTATGGAGAAGGAAGGCGTCACCGACCACAGCATCATCCAGCGAGCGGTCCGCGAGGCCGTCTCCCAGTTCGTGTGGGAGACGCTGCGGCGCCGCCCGATGATCATCCCCGTCATCATGGAGGTCTAGCGTGGGACATCTCTGGGCGGCCATCCTCGGGATCGTGCAGGGGGTCGCCGAGTTCCTGCCGATCTCGTCGACCGCGCACCTGAAGCTCGTCCCTTGGGTCTTCGGCATCCAGGGCGCCTACGCATTCCTCGCGAACGCGCAGGCCGCCCAGGCCTTTGACATCGCGCTGCACGCAGGCAGCGCCGTCGCGATCCTGATCGCGCTGTGGTCGGACTGGCGGAAGCTCGTGACGGACGCCGTGGCGCGCCACCGTCCGGCCCTGCGCTTCGTCGGCTTCCTGCTCCTGACCTCGGTCCCGGGCGCGATCTTCGGCGTGCTCCTCGACAAGAAGATCGAGATCTACTCGTCCCCGGCGGACTTCCACTGGGCGCCTCTCGTCGTCGGGCTCGCCCTCATCCTCTTCGGCATCTTGCTGTGGGCCGTCGACAAGTACACGACACGGCAGCAGCCGCTCGAGAAGATGAACTGGCTGCGTGCGCTGCTCATCGGCCTGGCGCAGGCCCTCGCGCTCATCCCGGGCGTCTCGCGCTCCGGCGCCACGATGACCGCGGGCCGCGCGACCGGCCTGTCGCGCGAGGCGGTGGCCAAGTACTCGTTCATGGCCGCACTGCCGATCATCGCGGGCGCTGCGGTCTTCGGGCTCAAGGACGTCCCGCTGTCGACCTTGTTCTCGCTCGACTGGGCCATCGGCTTCTTCGCGTCGCTGGTGTCCTCGGCGCTTCTCATGCGCTGGATGCTGGCCTACGTGAAGCGGCACTCGTTCGCCGTGTTCATGTGGTACCGGATCGCGCTCGGCGTGGCCGTCATCGCGCTGTTCCTGGTGCGCGGCTAGGCGCGACCGGTTCCTGCACGAAGGCCGCCGCCACGCACGCGGAACGATATACTTTCGCTCGAGGCACGGCATCCGAGGGCGCCTGCGCGCTGCGGGTGTGACGCACGAATCCGACGGAGGGGTCTGGGGCCAGTGGCGAAGAAGCGCACCACGGGGAGCGCGAGCGGTCGCTCGCGCGGCACCAGGACCTCCGCCTCCAAGCCTCGCTCGCACGCCGCTTCGCAACCCGCGACCCCCGGCATCTCACGCGACATCTGGGGCATCGCCCTCGTCGTGACCGCCATCGCGGTCGCCATCTCGGTGTGGTCGCCCCAGCCGGGCGGTGTGCCCAGGCTCATCAGCCAGGCGCTCATCGCCGCCGTCGGCGTCGGCGCGAACGCGGTGCCCCTTCTGCTGCTCGTATGGGCCGTCTCGATCGTCTTCGACCGCCGTGAGGTGAGCGAGGCCGCGATCGGAGCGGGGCTCGCCATGGTGTTCCTGTCGGTCATCGCCATGTTCTCCGCGGCCGCGCCCGTCAAGAGCCCTGACTTCTGGACCGGGGCCTCGAGCGGCGGCTACGTGGGCGGCGCCATCGCGTGGCTCCTCACCGTCCTCTTCTATCCCGCCATCACCTACGTCCTGCTGTCGGGCACCACCCTCATCGGCATCGTGCTGGCGACCGGTGTCCACCTGGCAGACGTGTGGCAGCGCTTCCTCGGTCTGTTCGAGCGTGCCGAACTGGAAGACGCAGCGCGCGAGCCGCGACGGCGTCTCACGCCGGGTGCGAAGACCCTGCCGTTGGCCGATCTCGATGCAGAGGAGCCCGCCGCCCGCCCCATTCCCGCGCGCGGACTGCGTCCGGATCCCGAGGCCGAGCGCAACACGGTGCCCGTGCAGAGGGCGTCGGTGCCTCGTCGCGACACCACGTTCGAGCTTCCCTCGCTCTCCATGCTGCGCGTGTCCCCGGTTAACGCCGCGGCCTCGCGCGCCTCGGACAAGGAACTCAAGAACACGGCGCAGATGATCGAGTCCACCCTGGCGACCTTCGACATACCGGCTCGGGTCGAGGACTGGATCGCCGGCCCCACCGTGACGCTCTTCGAGGTCAAGATCGCCAAGGGCGTGAAGGTCAACCGCGTCACGGCGCTCGCCGACGATCTGGCGATGGCGCTGGCGACCCCGACCGTGCGCGTGCTGGCCCCGATCCCGGGCAAGTCGCTCATCGGCATCGAGGTACCCAACGAGCACCGCACCACGGTCACCCTGGGCGACGTGCTCCTGGGCGGCAACACCCCTGACACGAGCCCGATCATGCTGGGCATCGGCAAGGACGTCGGCGGCGACCGCATCGTGCTCGACCTTGCGGCCATGCCTCACCTGCTGATCGCCGGTTCCACCGGCACCGGCAAGTCCGTGTGCATCAACTCGCTGCTCATGTCGGTCATCATGCGTTCCACACCCGACGAGGTCCGCATCATCCTCATCGACCCGAAACGCATCGAGCTGGCGCTCTACAACGGCCTCCCGCACCTCTACGTCCCCGTCGTGACCGAATCGAAGGAGGCCGCGAGCGCGCTCCGCTGGGCCGTGACGGAGATGGAGAGCCGCCTGCGCCGGCTGCAGAAGGCCGGGGCGCGCAACATCGCCCAGTACAACGCCGCCGCACGCGACGGCAAGCTGCCCGAGGGCATGCAGCCGATGCCATACCTGATGATCGTCATCGACGAGCTCGCCGACCTGATGATGGTGGCGGCACGCGAGGTCGAAGACTCCATCGTCCGTCTCGCGCAGCTGGCGCGCGCCGCCGGGATCCATCTCGTGGTCGCGACGCAGCGGCCGTCGACCGACATCATCACCGGGCTCATCAAGACGAACATCACGACCCGGATCGCCTTCGCGGTCTCGTCGGGCATCGACTCCCGCGTCATCCTCGACCAGTCGGGCGCCGAGAAGCTCGTGGGGCTGGGCGACATGCTGCTGTCGACCCCGCAGCTGGCCAAGCCGAAGCGCGTACAGGGAGCGCTCGTCTCCGAGGACGAGATCATGGCCGTCGTCGAGCATCTCAAGAAGCAGGGGGAGCCCGAATACCACGAGGAGATCCTGCACATGAAGGCCGCAGGCGTCGGCGGCGGGGTCGCGGACGACAACGATGACGACCCCCTGACCTGGGACGCCGCCGACATCGTGGTGACCTCGCGGATGGGATCGACCTCGCTGCTCCAGCGCCGCCTCAAGGTCGGCTACGCCCGCGCCGGGCGGATCATGGACATCCTTGAGCAGAAGGGGATCGTCGGGCCGCCGGACGGGAGCAAGCCCCGCGAGGTGCTGGCGGACATCGAGGAGCTCGAGTCCATCAAGGCGTTCGAGCGCAGCGATGCACGCGACGACGCGTGACGGACGAAGCCCGTCGCACCCCCGCTACGCTACAATCAGTGTCTGACGCGCCGCATGCACCGAGACCCGGGACAGACCCCATGACAACTGTCGGAGAGATACTCGCCGCCGAACGCAGACGGCAGGGCAAGACCATGGCCGACGTCGTCGAGGGCACCAAGATCCGCTCGAGACTGCTCGACGCGCTGGAACAGGGCGAGTACGAGGTGCTGCCGAGCCCGGCGTACGTGAAGGGCTACATCCAGAGCTACGCCCGCTATCTCGAGATACCGGCGGAGCCACTGCTGGAGCAGTACAAACGTGAGTCGGCGGAGTCCCCCCGCAAGTCGTCCCAGGGACGCCCCTCGTACCTGGACGGCATCCCCGCGGAGACGGTGGTGCCCCGCAGCGCCAGCGCGCACGAGATCCCACGCCGCGTGTGGGTCATCGTCGCGGCGGGCGCGGTGCTCCTGCTGCTCGTCCTGTGCGTGATCACCGTCTTCATGACCCGCGGCAACTCGGGGGGCGCCAACACGACGCCGACGACGGCTCCGGGGGTCGAGGCCACCGGCACGTCGCCCGGAGCGACGAGCACGGCGACGACCACGGTGACGACCGCAGGCAAGGGTTTCGTGCTCCGCATCACGATCCGCCAGGGTATGGCCTCCTCGGTCAAGGTGACCGACAACGGCATCTCGGTCGTCGACAAGATCATGCAGGCGGGAGAGAGCGCCGAGTGGCGCGTGTCGAACCAGGCGCACATCGTTCTCGGCAACCCGAAGGCCGTCGAGCTGCGGCGCGACGGCACGGTCGTCGCGGTCACCTCGGCCGCCGGCCAGAGCTTCACCGTGCCCGCGGCCAACTAGGCCCCTTGAGCTGCGCCGCCCGCCGGCGCCCGAGGTAGAGAGGAACGCCCCATGGCGAAGGACGAGAGTTTCGACATCGTGAGCGAGGTCGAGATGCAGGAGGTCGACAACGCGGTCCAGCAGGCGGAGCGTCAGATCACCCAGCGTTTCGACCTCAAGGACACCAAGTCGGAGATCGCACTCGACAAGCATGCGGCGACCATCACGGTCAAAGCCCCCTCGGACTTCGTCGCGCGTCAGGTCATCGACATCCTCGGCTCCGCCGTGGTCAAGCGCGGGATCGATCTCAAGGCCCTGACCTGGGGGACCCCCGAGGCCGCCAGCGGCGGCTCGGTGCGCATGACCGCAACGATCGTCAACGGCATCGAGGAGACCCTCGCCAAGCGCATCAACAAGGACATCCGCGATGAGAAGTTCAAGGCCAAGGTCCAGATCGAGGGCGAGAAGCTCCGCGTCTTCTCACCGAGCCGCGACGAGCTCCAGAAGGTCATCGCGTTCGTGAAGGACAAGGACTATGGCATCCCCCTCCAGTTCACGAACCGCCGTTAGACGTGGGTTATCCCGCGCCCCGCACCCCGTCCGAGCGCCCGCGCGTCGCCTTCGTGACGCTGGGCTGTCCGAAGAACGAGGTCGACTCCGACCGCATGGCCGCATCGCTCGCCGGGCGGTTCGCCTTGGTGGCGGACATCGACGACGCCGACATGGTCGTCGTGAACACCTGCGCGTTCATCCGCGAGGCGACCGAGGAGTCGATCGGCGTCGTGCTCGATGTGGCGGGGGAGTGGAAGGCCGCCGCGAACGGACGATCGCTCGTGGTGACGGGCTGCATGCCGTCGCGCTACGGGGCCGAGCTGCGCGAGGCGATGCCCGAGGTCGACGCGTTCGTTCCCGTCTCCGAGGAGGGGGAGCTCTTCCCGGCGCTCTGTCGCCTGGCCGGGCTGCCCGAGGAGCCGGCAACCGTTCTGCCGGGACGCTTGGCTCCCGGCCCTTCGGCCTACCTGCAGGTCGCCGACGGATGCCACCGCGCCTGCACCTACTGCATCATCCCGGCGATCCGCGGACCCTACGTCTCGAGGACCGCGCACGAGGTCCTGGCTGAGGCCAAGGCGCTCGTTGCCGGCGGCGCGCGCGAGCTCATCCTCATCGGCCAGGACATCTCCTCGTGGGGGCACGACCTGCCCGACACTCCCACGCTGGCCGACCTGGTCCGCAAGCTCTCGAAGGTCGAGGGCCTCGCGTGGCTGCGGCTGATGTACGTGCAGCCTGACGAGATCACCCCGGACCTGCTCGAGGCCATGGCCTCTTCACCGGTCGTCTGCCGTTACCTCGACATGCCACTCCAGCACGCGTCGCGCGAGGTCCTACGCCGCATGGGCAGGCGCGGCGACGCGCCGGAGTACCTGCGGCTCATCGGCACGGTCCGGAGCCTGCTGCCCGGAGTGACCCTGCGGAGCACGCTCATATCGGGATTCCCAGGCGAGACGCGCGAGGACGCCAAGAAGCTCCTCGACTTCGTGCGGGACGCGCGACTCGACTACGTCGGCGTCTTCCCGTACTCGGCCGAGGAGGGGACCACCGCGGCGGAAATGCCCGACCAGGTCTCGAACCGCACCAAGATCGCGCGCGCCCAGCGGCTCCGCGACACCGCGGACGGGATCAGCGTCGAGCGCGTCGCGAACCTGGTCGGCTCCACCCTCGAGGTCCTGGTCGAGGGCGTCGATGAGGAAGGCCGCACCTTCGGGCGCCATCGCGGGCAGGCGCCCGAGATCGACGGCTTCGTGTTCCTCGACCGCGCCTGCGCCATCGGAGAGATCGTGCAAGCCGAGATGGTCGATTCGCTCGGCTACGATCTGATCGCGGAGGTGCGGTAGGCGATGCGTCGCCTCGGACTCGCCAATTCGATAACACTCATCAGGATGACGTTCATCCCGGTGTTCCTGGTGTTGCTGCTGGGCCGTTTCGGCTCGCCGGCCACATGGGCGGACTGGAGGCCGTGGCTCGCCGCGGCGGTGTTCACGGTCCTTGCGGCCACCGACGCCGTCGACGGCTACGTCGCACGCAGCCGGAACGAGGTCACCACGTTCGGGAAGTTCATCGACCCGCTGGCGGACAAGCTGCTGGTGACGGCCGCGCTCGTCGGCCTCGTGCAGCTGGGCAATCTGCCGGGCTGGGTCGCGATCGTGATCATCGGGCGGGAGCTGATCGTCTCGGGGCTGCGGATGGTCGCCGTCGCCGAAGGGGTGGTCATCGCCGCCTCGCAGTGGGGCAAGATCAAGACGGTCTTCCAGATCATCGCTCTGGTCGCGTTCATCCTCATGGACGCGACCATCATCCCCGCCGCGATGCGCGGCACGTTCAACGCGGCCGCATGGGCCGTGATGGCCATTGCACTCGGCCTGACCATCCTCTCCGCGGCGCAGTACTTCTACCACGCGCGCGACGTGATCGCCGGGCCGTGGAGCCGTAGCGGGGGAGCGGCGTCCCCGGTCGGCAAAGCCGACGGCGAGGGCTCCGGGCGATGAGCCGCTACCGCACCGCGGCGATCGTCACCGTGGGCACGGAACTCGTGCGTGGCCTCGCTGTGGACACCAACACCGCCGAGATCGCGCACGTGATCTCGGGAGCGGGCATCGATGTGGGCGAGACGCTGAGTGTCGCCGACGACGAGGCGCTGCTGACCGAGGCGCTGAGGCGCTGTACGGCCTCCTACGACCTCGTCGTGGTCACGGGCGGCCTCGGACCCACTCACGACGACGTGACGCGCCAAGCGGCCGCTGAAGCGCTCGGACTCGGCGTCGTGCGCGACGATTCGATCGTGGAGATCCTGCGCCCATCGGCGGCGCGACACACCGACGATCGGGCCGCGGACCGGATCTTCCGTCAGGCCGACGTCCTCGAGGGCGCGACCGTGCTGCCCGCGGTGCGCGGCACCGCTCCCGGCCAGGTCGTGCGGACCGCGCGCGGCTCGCTCGTCCTCCTCCCCGGCCCGCCCCGCGAGATGCGCCCGCTGCTGCATGCGCTCGCGGACTCGTGGCGCGGGGACGGGGTCGAGCCGCGGATGCTCAGGTGCACCGGCCTCTCCGAGTCGGACCTTCAGATGACCGCCCAGGACGTCCTGGCGGGGCGCCCCGACATCGAGTTGACCGTCCTCGCCAAGCCGGGGGACGTCCGCGTCGTTCTGTTCGACCGCGGCGCGGGAGCGTCGGGGCTCGACCAGACGCTCCACGCCATCGCCGCGACGGTCGGCCGGCCCTGCTACTCGACGGACGGGTCGAGCCTCGCCGAGGTAGTACTCGCGCGCGCACGGGCCGCCGGGCTGACGGTCGCGACGGCCGAGTCGTGCACGGGAGGGATGGTCGGTGCGGCGCTGACCGACGTCCCGGGCTCCTCCACCGCCTACCTCGGCGGCGTCGTCTCCTACTCCGACGAGGCCAAGGTCACGCTCCTCGGCGTGGACCCCAGCCTGATAGCCGCGTGCGGCGCGGTCTCGGACGCGGTGGCGAAGGCAATGGCCGCCGGCGCGCGTGACGCGCTCGGCGCTGACATCGCTGTGTCTGTGACGGGCGTGACGGGGCCGGACGGCGGCACGGCGGACAGGCCCGTCGGCACCGTGTGGTTCGGCGTCGCGGGCCCGCGCGGCGTCGAGGCGCAGCTGCGCCGTTTCGCCGGCGACCGCGCCACGGTGCGCGAGCGCGCGAAGATGACCGCGCTCGACCTGCTGCGCCTCGCACTCCCGGGCGAATAGGCGCGACGTGCCTCCGCGCTGCTTCCTTGCGCTCACGTTGCCCGACCCCGTGCTCGCCACGCTCGGCTCGGCGCGCGAGACGTTCCTTGCGGGTGCCCCCGCGTGGACGCAGGAGAAGTGGGTCGCCCGTCCTCTCCTGCACGTCACACTGGCGTTCCTCGGCGTGCTCGACGACGGCGCGCTGGAGGCGGGCGTCCCGCGCATGCGGAAGACGGCCACACTGCTGCCGCCCTTCGAGCTGCGTCTCGCGGGTGTCGCGGCAGTCCCGTCGCCGCGCAGGGCGACCATGTTGTGGGCGACGCTAAGCGACCCCGGTGACGCGTTGACCGGACTCCGCGACGAGTTGCTCGCGGCCTTCCCGTCGGCGGGGATCCCGCCCGACACCAGACCCCTCCGCCCGCATGTGACGCTCGTCCGCGCGCGATCTCCGCGCCGCGTCGACCCTGACGCGCTGGCGGATGCCGCCGCGCTCGCGCGGGCAGCGGGTAAGGAGCCGGACGGGGTCATGTCAGTGCGCTCCGTTACGTTGTTCTCGAGCACGCTGCGACCGGCGGGTCCGGAGTACCGCGAGATCGCCGTCGCGGAGCTCGCACGATAGGGCGACGCCGGTCGCGTGCGGATTGACACCGAACACGTGTTCGTATAGGTTCACAGGAGCAGGACTGCCGGATGAACGCGGCGGCCACGAAGCGGCAAAGGAGCCAGGCGCATGGATCGCGAGCAGGTCGACAAGGTACTCGAGATCACCAAGGAGCAGGTCGAGCGCAAGTTCGGCAAGGGTTCGCTCATGCGGCTCGGTGAGCACGCGAACATCGGCGCCATGCCGGCCATCCCCACCGGATCGCTCGCGCTCGACGCGGCGCTCGGCATCGGCGGCGTCCCGCGCGGACGCATCGTCGAGATCTACGGGCCCGAATCGGGCGGCAAGACGACGCTGGCCCTGCACATCGTGGCCGAGGCCCAGCGCCTCGGAGGCATCGCCGCGTACATCGACGCCGAGCACGCCATGGACCCGGCGTACGCCGCCAAACTGGGCGTGGACATCGACGACATGCTCATCTCCCAGCCGGACACCGGAGAGCAGGCGCTCGAGATCTGCGACATGCTCGTCCGCAGCGGCGCGATCGATGTCGTCGTCATCGACTCGGTGGCGGCCCTCGTGCCGCGCGCCGAGCTCGAAGGCGAGATGGGCGACACGACCGTCGGCCTGCAGGCCCGCCTGATGAGCCAGGCGCTGCGCAAGCTGGCAGGCTCGCTCGCGCGCTCCAACACCACCTGCATCTTCATCAACCAGCTGCGCGAGAAGATCGGCGTCATGTTCGGCAGCCCGGAGACCACCTCCGGCGGCCGCGCGCTGAAGTTCTACGCATCGATCCGCATCGACATCCGTCGCATCGATTCCATCAAGCAGGGGACGGACATCGTCGGCAACCGGGTGCGCGCCAAGGTCGTCAAGAACAAGGTGGCTCCGCCGTTCCGCCAGGCCGAGTTCGACCTCATGTACGGCCAGGGCATCTCCAAGGAGGGTTCGCTGCTCGACCTCGGTGTCGAGGAAGGCATCGTCGCCAAGTCCGGCTCGTGGTTCACGAGCGGCGAGGAGCGCCTCGGACAGGGCCGCGAGGCCGCGAAGGACTACCTGCGCGACCACACGGAGCTCCGCGACAGCATCGAGAGCCGCATCCGTGAGGCGCTCAAGATCCCCCAGACGAGCGGGCTCGTCGCTCCGATCGGAGCTGCAGCGGCGGACGATGACGAAGATGCTCCCGCTCCCGTGCCGATGGCCCAGGGAACGCTCTCCCCGGTCCCCAAGTCCGGCAAGAAGTAGACCCGACCTCGACCTCGACTTGAGGTATTGAGTGCCCATCCTCACCGAGATCCGCGTTCCACGCCGCGGCTCCCGTCGCCGGACTCTTGTCCTGGACGGAGAGCCGTGGCGTGACGCACCGTCGGACGTCATCTCCGAGGCTCATCTCAAGCCCGGCGCGGAGATCGAGCCTGGTGACCTGAGCGAACGACTCGCCGAGATCGAGCCGCGCTGCGCGCGCGACAGGGCAGTGCGCCTGCTCACGTATCGCGAACGCTCGATGAAGGAGCTGTCGGACCGTCTGCATGAGGACGGCTACCTGCCCGCCACCGTCGCCGAGGCCCTCGAACGTCTCGCAGCCGCGGGCCTACTTGACGACGACCGCTTCGCGCGGTCCTTGGCACGCAACCTCACACAGATCCGCCGTCTCGGGCGCAGTAGGGCCGCCCGCGAACTCACAGCGCACGGCATCGACCCGCTGCTCGCGGAGGAGGCCCTCGATGAGGCGCTCTCCGTCGATGACGAGAGCGCCGCTGCGGGGGAGCTCGCGCGCACGCTGGCGGTCAAGACGGGAGCGACCCGCGACAAGATCGCCTCGCGTCTGCTCCGCCGCGGATATGCGCCGAGAGTGGCCCTGACCGCCGCACGCGAGGCGATGAGCGCCGCCGAGTCAGCCGTCGACGAGGAGTCGTGGGAGGGATCGGATCCCGATGGGCCCTCGGACGGTCTTGACGGCCTGTAGGCCAGGCCCACAGGGTCACGGCGTCCTTGACCGCCGATACCCTGCGACGCTATCCTTGACCTCGGCAAACGTGATCACACCGTCCGGTCGATGACCGCAGCGGTGTTGTGTATGAGGGACCGCTGGTCCTGGGCGTGAACATGAAGGGCGCGCCTGCGCCCTTGCGGCGTATTCAGGCCGAGGTTCCCGCATACATGTCGTGTCGCTTTTGCCGGACGCCTTGACGTCCGGCTTCGTCGTTCGAAGGGCCCTCCGCTCACGCGGCGGGCCCGCCTCCACCCCGCAGCGCGGGGTCGGGCGCGACGTCGGCCGTGCAGGCGCCCCCTGTAGCTTTCGACAAGGGCGCACCTCCAAGCCCCGCGCCCGAAGGGAGGGACCACGCATGCAAGCGTTGCCGATCATCATCATCGTCGCGATCATCGCCATCGCCGCTGGGGTCCTTCTCGGTTTCGTCCTCCGCAAGAACTTTGGGGAGAAGCAGCTCGATTCCGCTCGCGAGTCCGCGGGCCGCATCGTTGCCGACGCCGAGAAGCAGGCCGAGACACTTCGCAAGGAAGCCCTCCTCGAGGCGAAAGACGAGGTGTTCCGCCTGCGCGCGGACGCTGAGACCGAAGCCAAGGAGCGCCGCAAGGAGATCACGGGCCTCGAGAGCCGCCTCCTGCAGCGCGAGGAGTCGATCGAGCGCCGAGCCGAGTCGCTCGACAAGCGCGAGCACCAGCTCTCGAGCCAGTCCGGTCAGGTCGAGGCCCGCGCGAAGGACCTCGAGGACGCGATCGCCGAGGAGAAGGCCCGCCTCGAAACGCTCGCCGGCATGACCGCCGACGAGGCGAAGCAGGTGCTACTCAAGCGCGTGGAGGATGACGTCAAGCACGACGCCGCGATCATGATCCGCGAGGTCGAGGCGCAGGCGCGCGAAGAGGCCGACAAGAAAGCCCGCAACATCGTCGGCATCGCCATCCAGCGCGTCGCCGCCGACCACACCGCGGAGTCAACGGTCTCGGTCGTCCACATCCCGAGTGACGACATGAAGGGCCGCATCATCGGCCGAGAGGGCCGCAACATCCGCGCCTTCGAGCAGATGACCGGCATCAACCTGATCATCGACGACACGCCGGAAGCGGTCATCCTCTCGAGCTTCGACCCCGTGCGCCGCGAGATCGGCCGCATCACCCTCGAGTCGCTTCTCGCCGACGGACGCATCCACCCGGCGCGCATCGAAGAGATGTTCGGCAAGGCTGAGAAGATCGTCGAGCAGCAGGTCCATGAGGCGGGCGAGCAGGCGGTGTTCGAGACCCAGGTGCACGGCGTCCACGCGGAGCTCGTCCGCACCCTCGGCCGCCTGCGCTTCCGCACCTCCTACGGACAGAACGTCCTGAAGCACTCGCTCGAGGTCAGCTACCTCGCCGGCGTCATGGCCGCGGAACTCGGTGTCGACGTGAAGTTGGCCAAGCGCGCCGGACTGCTCCACGACCTCGGCAAGGCGATCGACCACGAGGTCGAGGGACCGCACGCGCTCATCGGCGCGGAGCTTGCCAAGCGCCTCGGCGAGCACAAGGAGATCGTCCACTGCATCGAGGCCCACCACGGCGACGTGGAGCCCTCCACCGTCGAAGCGGTACTCGTCCAGGCCGCCGATGCCATCTCGGCTTCGCGCCCCGGAGCGCGCCGCGAGACGATCGAGAGCTACATCAAGCGTCTCGAGAAGCTCGAGGAGCTCGCGGGCGCCCACAAGGGCGTCGAGAAGGTCTATGCGATGCAGGCTGGCCGCGAGATCCGCGTCATGGTCAAGCCGGATGCGATCTCCGACACCGACTCGGTCGTCCTTGCGCGCGACATCGCCAAGGAGATCGAGGACCAGATGGAGTACCCGGGCCAGATCAAGGTCATGGTCATCCGCGAGAGCCGCGCGATCGACTACGCCAAGTAGGCGGACCGGGCTCCGTACTCCGAGGATCGAACATGTCGAGGCCGCCCCCGCATCGTTGCGGGGGCGGCCTTCCCTCCCGGTTAGAATGGATCCCGTGGACATCGAATCCGCCATGAACGCGAGCCGTGCCGCCCCCGAGATCGTCCGGGCCTCACGGGACGAGCTGGCCGAGGTGCTGAGCGTGCAGCACGCCGGGTTCCTGCGGGTCGCCCGCATGTTCGACATCCCGCTGGACCGGCTCTCCGCCCTGACTGAGGACCTCGAGGATCTGCAGGCGCTGACGGACGGCGGCTTCGCCTTCCTGCTGGCGCGCGTGGACGGTCGCGCGGTGGGCACGGTCCGCGCCGAGCTGCGCGATGACGGAGCCGTCGAGGTGGGGCGCCTGGCGATCGAGGACGCCTTCGAGCGCCGGGGCATTGCGACCGCACTCATGCTCTCGATCGAGGGCGTGTGGCCGCAGGCCCGTCGCGTGGAGCTCTTCACGGGCGCCTTGGCTACCGTTCCGCTCGCCCTCTATGCGAAGCTGGGCTACCAGCTCTTCGAACAGCCGGGGGAGGTCCGTGAGGGACTCGTGTGGCTGGCGAAACAGCGATGAGCGGCGAGACCCCTCCGGGCGACCTTACGCGGCCGGCGACACGCCGCTACACTGGTCAGCATGACCCCCGACGACTCCCTTCTCGACTTCGTTTCGTCCGTCTCCGGCGACCAGTACGTCAAGGTCGAGGAGACGCTCGGCGACGGATACGTCCGTCTCAACGTCTCAGAGGCCGAACGTCGTCAGGCCAAGCACGACATCCGGACCTTCGAGGACGTCGTGGTCGAGGTTCTGCGCAACTCGCGCGACGCGCATGCGCGCCGGATCTACGTCGCCTGTAGCCGCGAAGGCGATACGCGCACGATGACCGTGATCGACGACGGCGTCGGCGTGCCGCCGGCGATGCAGGAACGCATCTTCGAGCCCCGTGTCACCAGCAAGCTCGAGACGATGGTCATGGACCGCTGGGGCGTCCACGGGCGCGGCATGGCGCTCTTCTCGGTCCGAAGCAACCTAGAGAGCGCGGCGATCGTGGCATCGGACCTCCACAAGGGCACCTCCATGGTGCTCGTCTCGGACACCACGGCCCTGCCCGAGAAGGCCGACCAGTCGAAGTGGCCGAGTGTCGAGCGCGACCCGGAGACCGGACGCCCCACCGTGGGCACCGGCCCGCACAACATCGTGCGCGGCATCGTCGAGTTCGCCGTGGAGCACGCGGAGCTCGACGTCTACTTCGGGACCCCCACCGAGATCCTTGCGTCGATGTTCTCCCACGCGCGAGGCCGGCTCGACGCGCGACAGCTTCTCTTCTGCGACGACGCGGCGGACCTGCCGGTGTGGCAGCGCCCGGCGGTCGCCGGCGATGCGGCCGAGCTCGTCTCATTGGCGGCCTCGGCCGGCCTCGTCATATCGGAGCGGACCGCGCACCGCGTGCTGGGGGGCGAGCTGGGTGGCCTCGACAGCGTCTTCGAGCTGGTCGTTCCGGTGCAGGAGCCGATCGACCCCAAGCGTCCCGACATCTACCGCGACCGCCGCGGCCTGCGCATGCACCACAACGACATCCGGGAGTTCCAGCGCAGGCTGGAGGAGGCGTTCGACGTCGTGAGCGAGCGCTACTACCTGCAGTTGTCGGGGGAGCCGAAAGTCACCGTCGGACGCGACACCATCACCGTCAGGTTCACGGTGGAGAAGGACGACTGACAACCCATCGGCATGACCCTCGACCTGCGCTATACTGTGCGCGTCACAGGGGCACTCGCACCATCCTCGTACCAGCACCGCCGCACACGTCGCAGCGATCCTCACCGCACCGGGGGCAGCAGTGGAAGTACTCAAGGTCTCGTCGCATTCGAGCCCGAACTCCGTCGCAGGCGCGCTCGCCGGTGTCGTCCGCGAGCAGGGCGCGTGCGAGGTCCAGACCGTGGGCGCGGGCGCTCTCAACCAAGCGATAAAGGCGATCGCCATCGCGCGCGGGTTCCTCGCGCCCTCCGGCGTCGACCTGACCTGCGTGCCGGCCTTCGCCGACATCCTCATCAACGGCGAGGAGCGCACCGCTATCCGGATGCTCGTCGAGCCGCGCGACATGCACGACCGCTAGCGGCCGCGCGCCGGACCACCCACGGAGCCGCTATGACCGTGGACCTGCACGTCCACACCACCGCTTCCGACGGACTCGCCACCCCGGGTGACGTCGTGAGGACGGCACTCGACCTCGGCCTGAGGGTCATCTCCATCACCGATCACGACTCCGTCGAAGGTGTCGATGAGGCGCTGGAGACCGCGCGCGGCACCGCCCTCGAAGTCATCCCCGGCGTGGAGCTGTCGGTGCAGGCCGAGGACGGCTCCGACACCCACCTGCTCGGCTACCTCATCGATCATCGTGACCGCGCGCTGCTCGGCTCCCTCGAGCGCCTGCGGGAGGCCCGTCTCGAGCGGGCGAACGCCATGGTCGCCGCACTGTCCGAGGCGGGTCACCCCATCGACATCGAGGGCGTGCTCGAACACGCGGGGAAGGGCGCCGTGGGCCGCGTACACGTCGCCCGCGCTCTGGTCAACGCCGGATCGGTCGACACCATCGAGGAGGCGTTCGCCCGGCTCATCGGCCGAGGCGGGCCGTTCTATGTGGCCAAGGCCTTCTTCTCGGCGTACGAGGCGCTGGCGCTCATCCACGGCGCGGGCGGAGTCGCCGTGCTCGCTCACCCGGGGGTCAGCGGGGAGACCCCGCTCATCCCCCTGGTCGACGCGGGTCTCGACGGCATCGAGGTCTACCACGCCGAACACACGGTCTCCCAGCGCGCGCACTTCGCTGCCCTGGCGCGACGGTTCGGTCTCGTCGCAACGGGCGGATCCGACTTCCACGGACCCGGCATGCGCAGCGCGGTCCTCGGCTCGGGCGCGTGCCCCGACGGGGCGGTGGAAGAGCTCCGGAGGCGTGCTACCATCTTGCGACCATGAGCACCTTCGAAGTCCGCACCCTCGGGTGCCAGATGAACAAGCACGACTCCGAGCGCATAGCCGGCATGCTGCTGGCGCGCGGGATGACGGCCGCCCCGGAGGGCGAGATCGCCGACGTGGTGGTCTTCAACACGTGTTGCGTGCGCGAGAATGCCGACGAACGTCTCTACGGTCAGGTCAGCTCGCTGTCCGCCATCCGGCGCGAACGCGGCACGGTCATCGCGGTGGGCGGCTGCATCGGTCAGCGTGACGGCGAGACACTGCTCCGCACCCTCCCGCAGGTCGACGTCGTGTTCGGTACGCACAACCTCGCGCGGCTGCCCGCGATGCTGGACGCCGCCGCCGAGTCGCAGGCTCCCGTCGTCGAGGTCGAGGACCCGGCCGACGGCGACTTCACCTCGGAACTGCCGTCGCAGCGAGAGCACCCGTGGCACGCCTGGGTTCCGATCGCCGTCGGATGCAACAACTTCTGCACCTATTGCATCGTTCCGTATGTGCGTGGGCGAGAGCGGTCACGTGCCTTCGAAGATGTGGTGGACGAGGTCCGGCGTCTGGCCGCCGATGGCGTCGTCGAGGTCACGCTGCTGGGCCAGAACGTGAACTCCTATGGACGTGACCTCTATGGGAGCCCGCGCTTCGCCGAATTGCTGCGTGCCGTGGCCGCCGCCGGGGTCGAGCGCGTCCGCTTCACCACCAGCCACCCGAAGGACCTCTCGGACGAGACGATCCGGGCCATGGCCGACACCCCCCAGGTGTGCCGCCACCTGCACCTGCCTGTGCAGTCCGGCTCCGACCGCGTCCTCAAGGCCATGAACCGGCACTACACGCAGGAGAGCTATCTGGCCCTGGTCGAACGCCTCTACGACGCGATGCCGGACCTGGCGCTCACGACGGACGTAATCGTCGGCTTCCCCGGCGAGACCGAGACCGACTTCGAGCAGACCATGCGCACGGTCGAAGCGGCGCGCTACGATGCGGCCTTCACCTTCATCTACAGCCCGAGGGAGGGCACGCCCGCCGCGGCGATGACCGACCAGGTGCCGCGCGACGAGACGCAGCCCAGGTTCGACCGGCTGGTCTCCGCGGTCCAGGCCTCGGCACTCGCCAAGAACCTGCCGCTGGTGGGAACGGTCCAGCGCGTTCTGCTGGAGGGCCCGAGCAAGCGCGACGAGCGCGTGCTCACCGGCCGCACCGGCGGCAACAAGGTCGTCCACGTGCCGCTGCCCGAAGGCGCAGCCGCGCCCGGTCTGGCCGGGACGCTCGTCGACGTACGCATCGACGATGCGCAGACTTGGTTCTGCATGGGTACCCTCATCCGGTAAGACCGCACGCGATCATGCGGTGCGGAAGGGGAGGAGGAGCCATGCCTTTCGACGTTCTCGGGATCATCGCACCGCATCCACCGATCATGGTGGAGGCTGTCGGAGGAGAGGACGCGCGCGTCACCGCGGTCTCGGCCGCCGCGCTACGGAAGGCGGCGAACCTGCTGGACCGCTTCGCGCCGCAGACCGTCGTCATCGTCTCGCCCCACGCGCCGGGATTCGCCGACGCCTTCACCGTCACCACAGCAGGTCGCGTCCGCGGCGACCTCTCGCAGTTCTCGGCACCTCGCGCGACCCATGACGTCGCCGGGGACCCGGAGCTCGCGCGGGCGATCATCGACGAGGCCACCGCCGGCGGCCTGCCCATCGCGGCGCGCGAGGAGTACCCGCTCCTCGCGCGCGAGCTCGACCATGGTGTCCTCGTGCCGATGAGCTTCCTCG
>Ga0209638_1001006_pt1 | contig 18389 bp, 18 predicted proteins | sample BarGraNGADG00211_FD_184490 | JGI IMG/M metagenome (GOLD analysis project Ga0209638, IMG submission 184490) | Arctic peat soil microbial communities from Barrow, Alaska - Barrow Graham LP Ref core NGADG0002-211 (SPAdes) (version 2) | ecosystem: Environmental > Terrestrial > Soil > Wetlands > Peat...
CAGCTTGTTGCCTGTTTTTAACAAAACTTTTATCCTGAAAAAAAGAATCCGGATATCTTATTTATGAGCTTTAATAATAGGTATAAGATCTTCTCCGATCAGTTTGAAATTCTCAGAATTCTGAGGAGGAACAAGGTAAATTAAAGTCCCCGGTTGCAATCCTTTCTCAACTATTACATGCTTCTCATTCGATTCACCAAGTACTACAATCTCTTTTGTTTTGTTTTTTCCGTAAACAAATGGAATACTGTCAGATCCGGTTTGGACACATTCAGTAGGGATATAAGTGGCATCATTATAAGTTTTAATGATTAATTTGTTCCCGGTTGTCATTGTGGGCCTGAGAGCAGGATCGGAATCATCTAATTTAATCTGCACTTCAAACATTTTTGAATCGGAATTTGGTAATTGTTCACCTATATTTGCTATTGTATACACGGTACCATTAAATGCCTTTTCAGGAAATGCATCTACATTGATATTAGCTTCCTGACCGGGTTTAACTTTACTTATATCTATTTCATTAACATAGACTTTTGAAATCATTGAAGAAAGATCTGGCAGGGTGGCAATTACGCGGTCAAAAGGATTGATAGTTGATCCGGCCTTTCTTTTAGTTCCGTTCCTGTCTTTTTTATAGATAACCATACCAGAACCTGGTGCATTTATAGTAAACATTGATATAAATACCTGAAGGTCGCCAACCAGTCTTGTTTCTCTGGTAAGATGCATCTTCTGATGATTTAAATCTGCCTGTGCCTGAGCAACATAAAGAGAGTATCCTTTTATTTTCTGAGCCAGAGTCCTCTTAGCTTTATCGAGAGATATTTCTGCCTGACGAATGGTTGCAGGAGGTTCAAATTTTGATTGTACAAGCGTAATCTCAGCCTCTTCCACAACAAATCTTTGATTCTTGATATCATCTCTTTGATTTGTAAGAACAACCGCAGTATCAAGAAGTTTCATATCAACGTTATTCTGATAGGTTTTAAGGGTTTCAATCTCGTCCTTTAATGTGTTTGCGTAAGATGATCTGTCAAGCTGTGCGATGTAATCACCCTCTTTAACCAGCGTACCCTCTGGTACGATATCCTGTATCTTAAGATCCATCGCATGCATATCATGGCCTCCGCCTCTATTCCCGCCCTGATTAGATCCCATGCCTATCTCGGGTCCTTTAATATCAATAGATTTTTCCGCAATTAACTCTCCGGAATTTATTACTGTTATTTCAAAAAGTCCTTTTTTAACTTCAGTGAAAGAATCTATTGCGCCTTTCTTTGATGTCATTTTGTTGAAAACAATTAATGCAATGATTGCCAAAACAACTCCGCCGATAACTAATATTCTTTTCATCTTATATTTAATATTAAAAAGTCAAACTGAACCGAAATAATTTTGCCATGAATGTATAAAAAAATTCTAAGGATCAACGTGTATTTATGAGACTATTGTACTTTGGATTTGATTCCCCGTGTATATTGATTTTATTTTTCAATTTTCTGTTACTTTGTGATCATTTGTGATACAATCAATTATGTTTTACCACAATGGTTATCAGAGATCTTTAAGCATCCAGATATTGCAGCCGAAATGACCTGAGTTACCTAATGGTCCCGGGATAAATTTAAAACCGGCCTTTTCATATAAACTTATCGCTCTGGTTAATTCCGGAAGTGATTCGAGATACAACTGCCTGAATCCATTTCTCTTCGCTGAATCGAACGTTTTTTCCATCAGCTGCCATCCTATCCCTTTGCCTCTTTGACAAGCTGACAGATAGAATTTAACAAGTTCAGCACATCCTTCAGGCAAGCCGGGCGTTGGATAAACACCACAACCGCCAATTATAACGCCATTTTCCTCCGCTATCCAGTATTCTGATCCGGGTGCACGGAAAAGTCCAAAAAGATTATCGGTAGTAGGATCAAAATAGACTGTACCGGGTCTGTGAATATTAAACTCCCTGAAGACTATCCGGATAAGTTCTGCTATTTCTTTATTGTCTTTTTCTTCAATAGGTCTGAAAATGATATTCATTTTTTTAAAGTGAGAACCAATAATTTAATTTTATCAGAAAAATATTATTTGGAAATATGCTCCTGAGCTGTTTGTACGAATCTCCGACAGAAGCATGTGAGGCATTTGTGTTACCTGACCTTTCCGATGACCAGACCAGATAAATGAAAGACCCAAGCCTGTATTCCCATTTTGCAACAAGATTAGACCGGAACTCATGAAAGTTAAAATCGGGATTATCAATTGAATAATCTATCCTTGGGCCATTAGTATAATCATATAGCTGATAACTTTCTCCTGAAAGAACAGGATCCTGATAAAGCTCAAACCTGTCCGAGTAAAGTTTTGCCTTCGGATCTGTAATATACTTTAACTGTGAATAACTTCCCCTGGAGACAAACGGACTTCCATAATACTGAATTGAAAACTCGGGAGTAAGGTTCAGATCAATTCTGAAGGTCAGCCCGAGGGTTTTCTGATCAATTGTCCCAAGTATATACCTGTTGCCGGGCACAGAATAATTAGTGGTTACAAATTGCAACCTGTCGTTGTTACCAATATAATTCGCAGTAACTCCTAATTTCAGATTGTTAATCGGACGATAGGTTATTCCTGGTCCAATCTGATAATTTATTCCGGAATTATTACCCTTATATTCATAGCTATAAGCCAGACTGGCTGTTATTTTTTTTGCCTGATCAGTATTCAGGCTACCGAATGAAGTAATTGCATAAGGCATAATCATATCATACCCTCCACGTAAAATCTTGGTATCAAGAGACTTGGAGTGGTAGATGAGATTTGCAGCAAAACCCCACTGGTTTTTGAATTCTGCTGTAAATGATAAATGGGCACCAGATCCAAGGTAACTACCATTAAAGTTCCAGGTGTTGAACTGTTCGAGGCTTATATTATATGTACGGAATATCGAAACCGGTTGATTAATCAGATATGATACCACATTTACCTGATTAATTTCATCAGCAGTGTTCATATAACCCAGGTCATTCAGTTCAAGACCGGGAGAAAGCCAGGTAGCTCCTGTTGAATATCGCCATAATCCTTTGGAACCTTTACCGATCATAAACTTGCCTCCGAAACCGCTCAGATGGTTAGCAGTCGTGTCATATTTCAAATAGTCTGCGCCAGGCCGCTGGTAATAACGGGCTGATGATTCCTGAAGTGAGGCAATTGCTTTCTTGCTTCCATTTATATAGCTACCGATTAACCTTGCATCAATGTAAAACTCTTTATCCTTCCAATGATGTAATAAATCCAGGCCTCCTGTGTAAGCATCGTTGCTCAGTGACTCAGGTTTTTTATCTTCCATTAAACGATTTGTTGATGTCAGAATCCCGCCTATCACTGTGTTACCAGCCTTATACCCTTTCTGGATACGTGCTACCGTGTAACTGGTAAGTGGTTCAACTTTGGTGCTGGTTCTGTTACCATCTTTATCACTGAGCCTTGCAAATTCATTTGCTGTTATGCTTTGTATCAAACCGACTGAGAGTCCTTTTGAAGTTGTTCCGCTTAGTTTGATCGCACTCAGAATAGAAGTTTTATCCGGTGACTTTACAAATAGATTGTCATTAGGATACACCGGTCGGGAAGGCGCATGGCCTATACGTCTTGAATAAAAAAGGCTTTGGTTGTCAAATTTATAATCAAAAATAGTTAGTCCTTCAAGGAAGAAAGGTCTTTTCTCCTCATAAAACGTTTCAAATGCTGTTAGATTCATGACAGAAGGGTCGGACTCGACTTGCCCGAAATCAGGATTAACAGTCAGATCAACTGTGAAGTTGCTCGAAAGGCCGATCTTTGCATCAAGTCCCGCGTTACCGCCCCAGACCCTTCCCTTATCAGCAAAAGGATTCCCCGGCTCTCTTTTCATTGTTCTTAGATCTCCGAGTGTGTAAGGCATTATCTCAAGCCGGCGTGATTTCTTTAAGCCTTTAATACCCCGTAATTCTCCGAAGTTATAAAGCATTCCGGGGCCGGTCTTACTTTGTATCTCCCAGTCACTTTCTTCCTGAAGCCTTGATATCCATCGCCAGCTATGCATTCCCCAAACCTGTTCATCCTTACCGCTATACCTCAGTTGGCTGAGAGGAATCTCCATTTCAGCTACCCAGGCAGAATCTTCCATTCCGACTTTTCCCTTCCAGACGGGATTCCAGTTGAAATCCCAATTCATGGGGTTGAATAATACAAGATCAACCTTCTGACCCCATGCGGTTATTGTAAACTCAAATCCGGTACGGTAATCGCGGTAGCTGTCAAAATTTATGCCTACCATATCTCCTGCAAGTTCATCCCGGACTCCAGCCAACCTTAGTATCTTATCAGGCTCTCCATCATGTACCCGAAATGCAACATACAGGTTCTTGTCATCATACTGGATATTCAAATCAGTCGGATAGGTTGGTTTTGCCCCTTCCCTGGGAATCCACTGCCTGAAGTTGCCTGCCCAGGTACCATTCTTCCAGCATTCGTCATCGAGCTTTCCGTCAATGACCGGTTTGGGGGTAACCAGTCGTGAAGTTGTATAAACAGGTTGTTTGGGAGAATTTTGTGTATGAACGGTATCCTGCAAATGTTCATTAGTCACAACAGAAGAATATGAATATGAGGGAGTTGTGGATAAAGAGACAATAATAATTACGGAAAGGATCAGAATATTTGTTTTAATTCGTTTCATTTAAACAGACAGAACCAGGTTTGTAATGGTTAGTTGTTTCAAAATTATAAGAATAACTCATTACAAAAAATGTTTTAAAAAATAAATCTTCTTATATTCGGTGTGAATTATAAAACATCTATTAACAGTAAATATAATCCTCAGCAAATTATGAAGAAGCTACTTTTTCTGATAATTGTCATTTTTACAATCAGTTATTTATCAATGGGGCAGCCTCTGATAGGGCAATCACAGGCCACTCAGACTCAGGATGTATTTATTGCAGTTGGAACATTAAATACCGATCTGGTTTATAAAGTCAGTGGAAAGGATGGAAGATTATATCAGGTTTATATCGGTACGAAGCTTGGAAGTATAGATGACCTAAAAAATGTCAGGGATGCGGGTCATCCTGCTTATGCAACTTTCGGTACCGATAATCTTTTCGAACCTGCGATCCGAATGACACACAATGACGGAAATCCATCTCTGGAACTTAAGTATATCAGCCATAACATTGAAAAAACAGATGCCAATATTACAATTACTAATATCATTCTTAAAGACCCCGAATATCCCGTTGAAGTCACTCTACATATTAAGTCATACTCCGCGGAAGATGTTATTGAACAATGGGTTGAGATTATACAAAAAGAGGCAAAACCTTTAACAATCTTTAATTACGCTTCCTCAATGCTTCACTTTGATGCCAACAAATACTGGCTCACTCAGTTTCATGGCGACTGGGCTGAAGAGATGAAAATACAGGAAAATGAACTGACTAGTGGTATTAAAGTCTTAGACAGTAAATTAGGCACAAGGGCACATAAGTACCAGGCTCCTATTTTCTTTCTTTCACTGAACGATAAATCAGATGAAAACAATGGAGAACTAATCGCCGGGACGCTGGGGTGGTCAGGAAATTTTCAATTCCTTTTTGAAGTCGATGAAAAGGGTTCTTTACGTGTCATTTCAGGCATTAATCCCTTCGCATCAGAATATACAATTCAGCCCGGGAAACCCTTTAAAACTCCATCGTTCATATTCACTTATTCAAACCATGGAAAGGGTCTTGCCAGCCGAAATCTTCATCATTGGGCAACTAATTATGGAATAATGGATGGAAACAAACCTCGTCTTACTCTCCTTAACAACTGGGAAACAACCTTTTTCAATTTCAATGAGCCTAAATTGGTTGGTTTGCTGGATGATACAAAAAAAATGGGACTCGATCTCTTTCTGCTGGATGATGGATGGTTTGCCAATAAGTATCCAAGAAATGACGATCGGGCCGGACTTGGTGACTGGCAGGAAAATAAAGTTAAACTGCCTGACGGGCTGGGATATCTTGTCAAAGAGGCCGACAGTAAAGGAGTTAAATTTGGTATCTGGATCGAACCGGAAATGGTAAATCCAAAAAGTGAGCTCTATGAAAATCATCCTGACTGGATACTTAAATTACCTAATCGTCCTGAGAATTACGACCGGAATCAACTAGTGCTCGACCTTACGAATCCAAAAGTTCAGGAATTTGTTTATAATGTTGTAGACGGAATGCTTACGAAATATCCGGGAATTGCATTCATAAAGTGGGATTGCAACAGGATGATGACCAGCTCGTATTCGGTTTATTTAAAGGATAAACAATCGCATCTTTATATAGACTATGTTAACAACCTTTATAACATTCTCGACAGGTTGCGTCAGAAGTATCCACATTTTCCGATAATGCTCTGCTCCGGAGGCGGAGGAAGGGTTGATTACGGAGCACTGCGATATTTTACAGAATTCTGGGCAAGTGATGACACCGATCCTCTTGAACGGGTTTATATTCAATGGGGCTATTCCTATTTCTTTCCTTCATTTGCTGTCTGTAATCATATTACATCCTGGGGCAAGCAGTCGCTCAAATTCAAAACAGACGTTGCAATGATGGGTAAAATGGGTTATGACATTCCGGTTAATGAATTTACTGAAAAAGAATTAAAATTCAGTCAGGATGCAATAGCTGACTACAAAAGGTTAAGCGATATTATATGGCATGGAGATCTATACAGGCTTGTTTCTCCTTATGAGGAAAACCGGGCAGTTCTGATGTATATAAACAGCGCTAAAAACAAAGCTGTCCTGTTTGCATATACTCTCAATTCCAGATATAATGAAACATTCAATCGTGTCCGTCTTCAGGGGCTTGATCCGGCCAAGACCTATAAGTTACAGGAAATCAATGTCTCTTCCGAAGGACGGCGTTCTGGTACTTCTGAAAGCGGGAAAAGCTATACCGGTGATTATCTTATGAAGGTAGGATTAAATGTTGGTTCAGGTGCGGCACTCTCAAGTGCGGTATTTGAGATAACCGAATGAAATTTTACAACCCTGTTTCCGTAGATTGTTCTGATGCGATCTGAATCCCCGCTGCCACTTCAGGAATAATTCCCATTTTAATATATACTGGACGTACTAATGCTGTAAGTTCAGGCAGATTTCGTAGGAAGATCAGTGCTCCAATGATAGTAGCAAGGCCTCCGGTAAATATTGTCCATGGAGTTCCGATAACCCTTGCCAACCCTCCTGCTATCAGGCTGCCGAAAGGAGCAGTTCCCATGATTGCCATGGTATAAAAACTCATCACTCTGCCTCGTTTATCATCATCTGTTATCGTTTGCAGTATCGTGTTACTTGCGGCGGTTTGAAGCATCATTCCCATCCCAATAAAGATCATGAGTATCAGTGAAATAGGAAATATTCTGGAAAATGATAATCCTAACAACCCAGCTCCAAAAACTATTGCGGAAGCAGGTACAATCCTGCCAAGCTTAAGAACTGACTTCCTCGAAGCCAGAAAAAGAGCTCCGAGGAGTGCTCCAAAACCGGCAGCTCCCATAAGGAAACCATAAGTGTGAGATCCGCCGTGTAAAACCTCTTTTGCAAATACAGGCATCAGAACCGAATATGACATTCCCATAAGACTCGAAATACTTAGCAATATTAAGAGATGTTTAATTGGCGCAAATCCAAAGGTATACCGAAGCCCTTCTCTAAGTTCTTTTAATATAGGTTCCACTTTTCTCTTAGATATTTTAATATGTAACTTCATCATTAACAAAGAGATGATTACAAAAATATAACTTATGGCATTGAAAAGGAAGCAGACTCCCTCGCTTGTTGATGCGAGCATCACCCCGGCAATTGAAGGACCAATCAGCCTTGCTCCATTAAACATCAGAGAATTAAGCGCTATTCCGTTTCCCAGGTCTTCCTTTTTATCAACCATATCTATCACAAAAGAGTGGCGTGCCGGTACATCAAATGCATTGACGCAACCAAGTATAACACTTAATAAAACTATTTGCCAGATCTGAATCACTCCTGCCAGACAAAGCCATGCAAGTACACCGGCCTGAATCAGAGAAACAATCTGTGTAATCAACAAAACGCGATATCTGCTCCACCGGTCAGTAAGCACTCCTGCCACAGGTGAAAGAAATAAAGTCGGAATCTGACCTGCAAAACCTACAACACCAAGCAGAAGCACTGAACCTGTCATGTGATAAACAAGCCATGGCATGGCAATCCGCTGCATCCATGTACCGATAAGGGAAATGCTTTGCCCACTGAAAAAAAGCCGATAATTCCTGTATTGTAGCGACCGGAATACTATTTTGAATCTGTCCCTATTATTCCCGGTCCCTCTTGTGCCCATTGTCCATTATTTCTTCACCGGAGCAATATCCATAACATAAAATGAATCGGGTTTAGGTGAACGTCTTGGCCGGGGATTATCGGCAGTTGCTGCGGGAGTTGGATTGAATTCTGCTGTAGGAGCGTAGATATGATGCGTTTTAGTATCAAGAGCCAAAGTTCTGGCGCCTGGCATTGTTACAATATTTTCAAGAACCTTGAAACTATCTTTATTCAATTCCTGAACAACTGTCATGGTTCCGTCTCCGTTAGAACTGTATGCTCTTTTCATTCCCGGGTCAAACTTGACACCATCACAACCGTCACCTATAGGCAGATTTGCGACAATATGTCCATCAGAAGCATCAACAACAACCATAAGTTTATTACTACACACTGCAAACAGACGATGTGTTTCATTATCAAGAGCAAGTCCGCTGGCTTCTTCTCCCGGAGCTATCGGCCATGATTTTTCAACTTTCAGTGTTTTGACATCAATTACTGAGATCAGACTCTTGTCTTCGATATTTACGTATAATTTCCCATTATCGTCTGATACCGGGAATTCCGGTTTGCCCTCCAGCGCTATAGTTCCTGCAACCACATTTGTTGTTGCATCGATAACTGTTGCATTAGACGTTCTCCCGTTAAATACAAACACTCTTTTTGAAAACTGATCGTACATAATTGCATCAGGGTTCTCACCGGTGATTTTAACATCGGCTATTAATGCCAGTGTTTTAAGATCGACAACTTTGACTGATGCATTTCGTCCTACGCTAATAAAAGCTTTATTCAGATCCTGAGCAATTGCTATTCCATGAACTCCGGGAGTTTCATTAATAGTCCCCGTAAGCTTCCCGGTTTTTAGGTCCACGACCTGAACAACTGTCCCGTGCGAGATGAATAATCTGCTTCCTGCTTCATCTACAGAAAGATAATCCCAGCCGCCATCGCCCGGTAAATGGATTTTATTAATTATACTGTACTCCGAATTTGCAGTTTGACCATGGAGGTTTAACCCTGTAAAAAACAGAAGTAAGCAACTTAAAAAAATCAGTGACTTTTTCATTTCTATAAATATTAATTATTTTGCGTTCTTAAATGCCTGTTTTCCTGCAAATTTTGAGTACTTGCCTAATTCATGTTCAATTCGCATAAGTTGGTTGAATTTTTCAACTCTTTCACCACGACAACCGCTACCAGTTTTAAGATGGCCGGCATTAACAGCTACAGTAAGATCTGCAATAAAACTGTCGGGAGTTTCTCCGCTTCGATGTGAAACAAAAGCATTGTAGTTATTCCTGTAAGCCAGTTCAATAGTTTCAAGAGTTTCCGTAACAGTACCTATCTGGTTGAGTTTAATAAGTATAGAGTTTGCTACACCTTTTTCAATACCTTCAGCGAGTATCTTTTTATTTGTGCAAAACAAATCATCTCCAACAATCTCAATTTTATCTCCCAGAACTTTTGTAAGGTTTTTCCATCCTGTCCAGTCGTTTTCGGCAAGACCGTCTTCGATGAGTACAATGGGGTATTGTTTTACCCAGTTCTCCCAGAGTTTTATCATGTCATCGCTGGAAATTAATTTACCTGTACTTTTAAACAGCTTATATTTACCATCTTCCCACATTTCGCTTGCAGCAGGGTCGAGACATATACTGACATCACCTCCGGGTTTATAGCCTGCTTTAGTTATTGCCTCCAGGATTACGTCGACCGCCTCATCATTTGATTTCAGATTAGGAGCAAAACCACCCTCGTCACCTACACCAGTGCTGTATCCTTTTGCCTTTAAGACTGATTTGAGTGTATGGAATACTTCAACACCCATACGAATAGCTTCAGTAAATGTTGATGCCGAATGGGGCGCTATCATAAATTCCTGAAAATCAACGTTGTTATCTGCATGTTTGCCACCATTGATAATATTCAGGCAAGGAACAGGCAGGAGATGGGCATTAGTGCCTCCAAGATATTGATAAAGTGGAAGTCCGGCACTTTCTGCTTCAGCGCGAGCATATGCCATTGAAACAGACAATATTGCATTTGCTCCAAGTTTTGATTTATTTGGAGTCCCGTCCAGATCAATCATTAAATAGTCAAGTTCCCGTTGGTTGACGAAACATTTGCTTACTATTTCTTTTGCTAAAATTTTATTAACGTTTTCTACCGCTTTAAGTACACCTTTCCCACCGTACCGTTTTTTGTCACCATCCCGAAGTTCGCATGCTTCGCGTTCTCCTGTCGATGCTCCACTTGGAACCATTGCACGGGCACTTGTGCCGTCCTCAAGTGTAATAACTGCCTCTACTGTTGGATTACCTCTTGAATCAAGAATTTCAAGAGCCTTCAATTTTATTACTTCCATAATTAATTTGTTAAGGTTTGACGATATTCAAAGTTACTGTTTTTCAAGTTACGTTATCAGGTTTATTTTTGGCATTTACTAATCTTGATTTCATAATTCAAAAATCCCCATCATAGCCAGAATAGCTATAATTACAATTGTCAGGGATGAAAATCCGATCGGGAACCAGACTGGTGCAATCCATGGTTTTGGTATGAGGAAGAGAACATCTATGGTTGTAAGTTTAGGTGGCCATTTAATGAGTATGTAGAGTGATAAATAGTAGAACAGGTCCCAGAAAGCAAATGTCCAGAGAAAGAAAACCCCTTTTTCAATCCACGATCCTCCAACAAGATAAGCTATTACAGCAAGCATTATTATAGTAGCAGCCTCTCTTGTCATCTCTATTTTAAGATAACGTTCCGGAAATTTCTCAATCGATTCCTTATTTGATTCCGAATCGAGCAACCCCAGAGCTTTTCTAAGGTATACTACCACAACCCCCTCCAGATGTGCCATTGCAATTCCGAAAATTGCAAGCAGAGATAGTTTAGCAATCATAATTTCCCATTAGTTAAGATGAATAGCTGAAATTATAAAAAATTATAACTAATCAGTCGGAAGACCGAAGACTGAAGTCGGAAAATTGTTATTACTTCTGACTTCCGGCTCCAGTATTATTGACACTTATCAGATACAATTGTCTCAATTCAAGATTTCAGATTACATTTTCAATTTACCTGTGTTTCAGAACAAATGCGTCCACCTCAGCACAGAAAAATTTCTTATCCTGTAAAATCATATTATGTCCGCTACGAGGTGATATCACCATTTTCTTATCTGTTGAACTTATACGGTTAAAAAAATCTTCACCTAATGCCTGTGGACAAATGAAATCATATTTCCCCCATAGCACCAATACAGGAATTGTAACTTTGTTCAAAGATGATGAAAATTGTGATATTGCCAACTCCTTATTAAAATTCGAATCTTCTAAATAGATCAGGTTGCTAAGCATTGCTGTAAGAGGATATTTATCAGTAACTGCATATTTTAAAACCTGAGAAAAATAATTAACGTACTTAATGCTATCAATATAGTTTTCTGCCACAGATGCATAATCTTCCAATTGTTGTGATTCTTCGATATTAAAATTACCAGTATGGATATTACAATAGCTTATAATCGGTTTCCATTTGTCAACATGCCTTTTTTGTGAAACCTGATATTGTCCAACTGTAAGTAACATCTGTCTGGTAAGGGTATCGTTCAATGGATAATTATGGCTGCCATCAACATTTATAAACCCTTTTATCATGTACTGATAATCTGAACTGGTTACAAAATCTGCAGCAATGAGCCCACCGAAACTATGCCCGAGTAAAAACAAACTCATATTCTTCCCATATCGGAATTTAAGTACCTGTATCACTTTTTTCAGATCTTCAACCATCTGATCAAGATTCAGGTTCCCTCCATTACTCGACCCCTGAGAGGCCCCTGCATCTCTTTGATCCCAGTAAACCATGGCATATTTGTCTTCCAGATTCTGACTGATATATTTTGTGTTATAGAAAAACGCGCTGGCTCCGGGTCCACCATGAATAATTAAAATGTAGGTGTTGCTTACAGTATTTCCTTGTACCATAACACGCATTGAAGCTCCGGCATTTTCAACGTAGAATACTTCGGAAACGTTTCTGGAAAAAGTAATTTTCTCCTTCTGACATCCGGAGAACAACAGTATAAGGCTAAAGAGAAATAATTTTCTCATTTTTATTTTAATATTGATTCCTTAGTTACATTACTTTTTATCCTGCCTGGCATATATCTAAATCCCAGCTCCAGAACCGGTCTGAAATATATGGTGCTGTTATATGGGAACATTGAAAGAAGATTCATCTTTCCAAAGATTGAAACTGGCAATTGCCTCTTCATCGAAAAATCATACCCAAAACCCCCTCCGACTGTTATTAGCGCATAATTATAACCTGCATTTCTGATAACAGAAATAATCCCATTGTCATCTACCTTGTAAGTTGTTCCTCCAAGAAAGGTCCTGCTGTAACCAGGGCCAACGGAAAATTCAGAAATAAAACCGCTGGATTTAGTTCTTCTCATAACCCATTCTGCAGTCAGGTATAAATTATCATGAAAATAAGGATGATGGTACCAGCTTAGATTTCCGGTAATAAACCGACCTTTCGTAAAAGATTTTTCAGTTCCGCGCTTTTTTAATCTTTGAATATTTATTTGTTGAAAGGGAAACTCGATACCAGTACTTATGCCTGGATAAATCAGAGAACTATTGTAGGAAAGTTTAAGATTTAAATGACGGTCAGCCAATTTTTTAATTGAGTCACTCTGTGCCTGACACAATGTACAATAGATAATTATTAATATGGAAATCCCGGTTTTCAACATATCCTTTAAAGTACAAATTTAGTGCTAATTCAAACATCAGCCTCTAATTATTAACAAATCTCATCAGAGTGATTAATATCTTTGTGTTACTTTACGAATTACTTTTTGTTAAAGTTAAAGCATTTCAGCCTGTTATGATTAAAACATTGTTGCTTATCGGCTCAGGAGGATTTCTGGGGAGCATATCCAGATTCCTGGCATCCCGCTTTCTGCAGAACAATTTTCCATCTGCATTCCCATTCGGGACTTTCCTCGTTAATATTTCAGGTTGCCTTCTTATCGGATTAATTTATGGATTCTCTGAAAGAAGCTCGCTGCTAACGCCAGGGTGGAAAATGTTTCTTGCAGTCGGCTTCTGCGGTGGCTTTACTACCTTCTCTACTTTTGCGAATGAAAACCTTGCACTTTTAAGGGACGGTGACTTCTTCCACTTTATTATATACACCGGACTCAGTGTTTTCCTTGGTATAGGAGCAACCTTTTTGGGAGTTATAATAACTAAAATATAGTATTGCCATGAAACCTGATGAAAAAGCCCAACGGTTAAGAATTTATATAAGTTCAACCGATAAATTTGAACACTCACCACTTTATGAGGTAATTGTATATGCTGCCAGATCCTTTGGATTAACGGGAGCTACCGTTCTTAAGGGTATAATGGGTTACGGTGCCAGCAGTAAGATATACACTGATAAGCTATGGGAGATTTCAGAAAAAATGCCTCTTGTAATTGAAATCATCGATGAATCTCATAAATTAGAACCATTTCTTGATCATATCAAACCGTATTTTGAAAAAGCAGGAAAAGGTCATCTTATAACACTGGATGAGACTACCGTATTAATGCACAAAACAGGAAACAAGAAATAATTTGAAAATTGAATAACTCTCAAAATTTCAAATTGATTAACATTCTCACAGCCTGATAACCAAAGTATAATCCAATAAAGCAAAGGATAACAGCCAGGCTTTTGACAAAAGCCGAAATAATCTTAATATTTATGCGTGTGCGGAATCGCACAATCAGGAATGCAAGCAGATAAAACCAGATTATACTTCCAACTGATATGAAAAATGCATAGCAAATACTTATAGCAAGATGAAAAGAAGCCGGAAATATGGTTTGGTCTGCCTCATGATCTCTGTTTTTAAGTATTGGAATCTTATCAAGTTTCTTAAGCGCTAAACTCTGGGAGTTTTCTATCTTTTTGCCCTCAATACTACCTATCTCTTTTGCATTCTGATCAATTTTAACAGCCAGTCCGCCTGTTTGAAGTCCAAGAGCTGCTATAAATGAAATCACTAACAAGGATGATGTTAACCAACCGATAAATAGAGTCGGATTAAAGAAGTTAATCATAAACCCGGTATAAAATGCTCCTTTCTCTTTTTTCTTAATCTTCTCAATAATATGGGTTTTATCCTCAAGATGTTCAATATCGATTTTTGTGCTGTAAATTTTGTACCCCAGATAAAAAAGCAGTAATGAACCAAATGAAAATATATAAGGGATGACCGGTTTGTAAAAGGAATATAGTTTTGTCAATCCGAAGACTGCAATAAATACATACGTAAAATCGGCAAAAGATGCTCCTAAATTTACCAGGTTACAGTAACGTAATCTCCCTTTGAGAGCATTTGTCGTAATAAGAATGCTGATAGGACCTGCTATTGGCATTGAAAAAAGAAAGCCAGCCAACAGACCGGCAATAGACATGGTTATGATACTTTCTGCCATTACACTTTGTAGTTGTGTTGCAAAGATATAAAATATTTTTTCTTAAGCCACAGAGGCACTTCCTGCTAAAAATGAGTTTTTCATATCAAATTAAGAAATCGTTATAAAATTTATAGAATACAGATCGTATTTCATCTCTGATCCTCCTGAATTCAAGCATAATGAATTCCTCCGATCCGGTAGCCTTTGATGGATCTTCAAATCCTAAATGTAAGCGATGTTTCACTTTCCCGGAAAAGAAAGGACATGATTCATTAGCGTCATCACAAACAGTAATAACATAATCCCATTCTTCGTTCAGATAAATGCTGACATTTTCAGGTGTGTTATGACTGATGTCGATGCCGGCTTCTCTCATAACTATTACTGCCCTGGAATTAATCTTTGATGCGGAAAATGTTCCTGCTGAAAGGACTTCATTTCTTTTATCGAATGACTGAAGAAATCCCTGGGCCATCTGACTGCGGCAGCTATTCCCGGTACATAAAATAAGTATCTTCATATTCTTAATACTTTGAAAAGTTGAAAGTGAGCTAAAGTTTAGAGTGCCTAAAGTTACTGAAAGTTGTACCCTTTATTGAACCAGAATCCTTTAATTCTTTGAGGTGCTGATTTACAGTAGTCCTTCCCAGGGGAATATCCTCAGCCAGATCACCTGTATTAGACTTTCCCGAACTCCTCAAGATACCTTTTGATATAAAAATCTTTTTGTTTTGACTTGTATTGCATTATAAACCGGGGATGTTCAAGAGGCACTATTCTATCGAAAAGTCGCAGTTCATTATTCAGCTGAACCAGAAATTTATAATTTTTACCTGTTCCCAGACAAAAACAGCTATCCCTCTCAATACCAGGTTCGATCTGTCTGGTTAAACTGATTACAATAAAATCCATGACAGCTTTTGTAAGCTTTTTACTGTCATAATAATTATAATTGACACTCTTCCCTTTACTGCTTATAGTTGTAAAGCCCAGAGGACACACTGCACCAATAAAAAATTTATCATAAAATTTCTCAACACCTCCAAATGCATCAATCATCTCATAAATATAAACTGAGGAAGTCTCAAATGTATCGAGACCGGGAATTGACAGACCACATTTTTCTGAAAGTCTTTTACTATCAGTGAAAGGGATTCCGGTTACTCCTGCTCCAAACCTTCCGGGATTAATGCCCAGGATAAGATGACGCGATTTATGATCATCATAGAATTTATGATAAAACTGAGAAATCAGCGGAATTATCTTTGGGTTATCCCTGAATGGGTTCATAACTGATATTCCATCAGGTACTGAACCTTTAAATTCAAGGTCTCTGAAAAATTTTATTACTTCCTCAGAAAACATTAATTTTTCAGACAACGAACAGAATATTTATTTGACTTTTCAGTACCATGAATATCTGCAATATCTACTTTCCTGGAGATATCAATTAGCGGCTTATCATCCAGCAGCAGATAACTGAAATATTCTGCATTGGTCTTATCATATTCGGTAGAGGTCCAGTAATAGCCGCTTTCATCCATCTCCGAAAAGGTGCCTTCATAATCCTGCATTCCCCCGAGTTGAATACCAAATGAAGTGGGATCTGAGGCTATTTTCCCCCATGTTTCCTTATGCTCAAAATAATTTATAAGAATTTGAAATTCAGCCCCTGATGGAAGATGCCAACCATTGGGACATGAGTTTCCTGCAGTCTTCCAATCATAAAGCACACCGTACCCCGGTATATTGTTTGAATCGTTATCATAATAAAATGCACCGCTTTTAGCTTTGTACCTGAGGCTTTCTGCCATCCAGGTAGCACCAGCTATTGTTATAGTCCGATAAACATTGCCATCCCGCTTATCGTTGTATTTACCCTGCCCGGATAAATTCGCAAAAGCTAATAATAACAGAAAGGCTAATAAAATCTTCTTCATATCTCTTTTGTTTTCAAATATTATTAATAAAGCCGAATATTCATTAATCAAATATCATACCATATCGAAAAACCGCATGCAAAAATAAAATATGCGTTCATATAGTACAGTTGAAAAATTAAAATGTTATTAACCAACTATCTCAAATTATCAAAAAACTGTCAGGATGTAACAGTAAAAAGATGGCGTTTAACAATTTAGAAGTGGACAAGAAGAAGAAATGGAGAAAAAGGGAGATAAAAATTTCCCGGAACTAATGGTTCAGTTCCGGGATAATTTAATCCTGATTAAAAAGCAATGAATTTTTCCCTGGGTGTCATACAGAAATCGCATTTTGCAGTTACACTTCCTGCGTCATAAGTGTTTCCGCAAACAGGACATACAAACCATCTTGCCGGAAGGCTTTTTTCTCCACCACCATTTAAAGCCGCCAGAGCTGTTTTATAAAAAAACTGGTGTTTCTTTTCTGTATCCAGGGCCCATGTAAATGACTTTACTGCGTCTTTGCTTTTTTCCTTTTCAGCTAAAGCAATGAACCCGGGGTACATTGTTTCAAGTTCGTATGTCTCTCCTTTTATGGCATCTGTAAGATTTTCGACAGTTGACAGAACATTAAAAGTTCCAATTTGCGGTCCTGCAATCTTTTCACCAAGTTTTTCAAGTACTTTTAAGTGATTGCCAGCATGTATAGCTTCTGCTTTTGATGTTGCAAGAAACATCATGGCAACTGTATCAAAACCTTCAGACTTAGCTTTCTCGGCAAATGCTGCATATTTTGTGCTGGCAGTTGACTCGCCATTATAAGCGGCCTTTAGATTTTCGATAGTCTTAGCAGGTTTTGAAGTGCATCCGGATATCAGTCCAATAGTCAACAAAAACATAAATAATCTGGTAACCTTTTTCATAATAGTTAGTTTAGTTTATAAAAAAAAATAAATGCGCTTAAATAGATTAGTTGTTTTTATCCCAACCCGATCATGAAATCGTAGACCATGGTTCCTCCCATATATCCTGTAAAAGTGACAGCAGTAAAAGCCAGAAAGTAAAAACCGAAGGCTATCCATTTTAATGGAGTCTCCTCTTTCTTTCGGACAACAAGCCAAATCCTGAAGATTGACCCGGCAATCATCAGCGCCATAGTTATAAGAGCGCCAGTCTCGTGTTTTTGAAATACTTTTAAAATCGCACCCTGGGTTGGCTCCCCGGTAAACAATTGTCCGGTAGACCATGCAACAATTGCACCCAGGGTGCCCAGGATCATAAGATAAAAACCAGTCTTTGAAAGACATTTTTCGCTTTTGAAAAAGAGCGAAACAACTTCGGCAACAAATCCAACAGTTATAAGTGCAATAGGAAAGTGCACTAACATCGGGTGTAAATGGTCTGTGTTGAACATGATAATAATAATTTGCCAGTGTATGGATTAACGAATCTTTTAGTTATTGCTTTGTTTCTGTTCAGTTAACCAAAATTAACCTTTTCATTTGATTATAACAATATGTCTATAAAAATAAATACAGACGAAAGAATGTTTTTAAAAATCCCAATTGCCTGTTCATTGAAGAGTAGTTGGTT
>Ga0209638_1001007_pt1 | contig 18386 bp, 28 predicted proteins | sample BarGraNGADG00211_FD_184490 | JGI IMG/M metagenome (GOLD analysis project Ga0209638, IMG submission 184490) | Arctic peat soil microbial communities from Barrow, Alaska - Barrow Graham LP Ref core NGADG0002-211 (SPAdes) (version 2) | ecosystem: Environmental > Terrestrial > Soil > Wetlands > Peat...
GGCCCCCGGCCCCCGGCCCCCGGCCCCCGATTTCAAGGCCTTGTCAGCACCCACGGCCCGTTCTCCGTCACCGCCACACAGTGCTCAAAGTGCGCCGAATTGGAACCGTCCTTGGTGACGGCGGTCCAGCGATCCCTTCGGACCACGGCTTCCGGCCGTCCCGCATTGACCATCGGCTCCACCGCCAGCACCATGCCTTCCTTCAGGCGGGGATTCTCGTTCCGCCGATCCACGTAGTTCGGAACCTGCGGTTCTTCGTGGAGCTGCGTGCCAATCCCGTGGCCGACATACTCCCGCACCACCGAAAACCCGTTGGAGGTGACGTGTTCCTCGACCGTTCCACAAACGTCAAATAGCCGGTTGCCGGCCCGGACCTTTTCAATAGCCAACTCCAGGGACTCGCGGGTCACCTGGAGCAGCTTCCTGGTCTGCTCGCTCACTTCGCCGATCGGAACGGTAACGGCCGAATCGCCATAATAGCCGTCCAGCTTCACCCCGGTGTCGATCGAGACGATATCGCCTTTCTTCAGAACGCGTTTCGGATTCGGCATTCCGTGGACGATCTCTTCATTCACCGAGGTACACAACACGAACTTATAAGCCTCGCCGGCCGCCGGGACATAATAGCCCTTGAAGGCCGGCCGCGCCCCTGCGTCGGCGATCATCTTCTCCGCGGCGATCTCGAGGTCCATGGTACTGGCCCCTTCCACCGCGATTTCCTTCATCTTCTGAAGGATCTGGAAGACCAACAGCCCGCTGCGGCGCATCTTCTCCAGTTCAGCGGCCGTCTTTCGAACAATCATCCGATTTCCATCGCCTGGCCCGGCGAACCGGCAACTACGCTAACTATATTGTAATCAATCACGAGGCGAATCACCACCGGGCCACTAGAACGAACTCCGCCGGCCGCGGATGCGGCCCGAACGAGGCGTGAACCCTTCGTAGTGCCGCATGATGAGCTGGGCCTCGATCTGATTGATGGTATCCATGGCCACGCCCACCACGATCAGCAGCGACGTGCCTCCGAAATAGAACTGCACGTTCAACCCGTCCAGCAGGAAACGCAAATGCATCGCGGTGAACGAGGTATCCACCCAGTTGCCGATCAGCGGCAAGTGCTGGAGATGGATTCCCGAAATCATCAGGTCCGGAATGAGGCACAGGATCGAAAGATAGATGCCGCCGACCACCGTGATCTTGGTCAGGATGGTGTTCATGTATTCGGCGGTGTTGCGCCCCGGCCGGATGCCCGGGATGAAGCCGCCGTACTTGCGCATGTTGTCGGCCGCTTCGTTGGGGTTGAAAATAATCGAAACGTAAAAGAAACAGAAGAAAATGATGCCCGAGATGAACAGCACGTAATAGAGGGGTTCGCCGTGCTGGATGGAATGCAAGGTGGCCATGAGCCACTTGATGTTCTTGGCCCACCCCACTTGAAGCAGCGTCAGCGGAAACGCCAGCAGCGAGGAAGCGAAGATCACCGGGATGACGCCGCCGGCGTTGACCTTGAGGGGCATGTGGGTGGACTGCCCGCCCATCACCTTCCGCCCGACCACCCGCTTGGCATACTGCACCGGGATGCGCCGCTCGCCCCGCTCCACCAGGACGATGAAGGCTACCACTACGATCATCAACGCCAGCAACAGGAGCAGCGTGATGGCGCTCCATTCGTGCGTCACGAAGATGTTAGCGTAAATGCTGTGGATGGCGTTCGGCAAACCCACCACGATTCCGGTAAAGATGATGAGCGACATGCCGTTGCCCACGCCGCGTTCGCTGATCTGCTCTCCCAGCCACATGATGAAGGCCGTGCCGGTGGTGAGTGAAATGACCGTCAGCATCGAAAAACCGAAGCCCGGGTTGATGACCACGCCCTGTACCGACATGAGGCCTTGCGAAATGCCGAAAGACTGCAAAACCGAAAGGATGATGGTCAGGTAGCGGGTCCACTGGGTGATCTTGCGCCGGCCGAGCTCGCCCTCTTTCTGGAGCTTCTCGAGGGTGGGTACCACTACCGTCAGCAACTGGAGGATGATCGAGGCCGTGATGTACGGCATGATGCCGAGGGCGAAAATCGTGAACCGCCTGATGTTGCCGCCGGCGAACATGTCGAAGAAGCCGAAAATCGACCCCGCTTGGGAGTTGAATAGCTCCCCCCACTTAACGATATCGATGCCGGGCGACGGAATGTGCCCGCCCAGGCGGTACACCGCCAAGAGCCCCAGCGTGAACATGAGCCTCTTGCGGAGATCCGGAACGCGGAAGATATTCGCGAATGCTTCAAATAACCTCATGGTCCCTTTCGATTTCCGGAGATCACTCCGCGGCTGCGCCGATCACTTGGGCGGTTCCTCCGGCCTTCTGAATCTTCTCGACCGCCGACTTCGAAAACTGGTGGGCCTCCACCGTGATACTGCGGGTCAACTCCCCGGCCCCCAGAATCTTGAGTCCCTGGCCGGGTTTCTTGATGACGCCGAGATCCATCAGGCGGTCGAGACTGAATGCATCGCCTTCCAGCTTCTCCAGGCGGCCGAGGTTCACAATGGCCCATTCCCTCTTAAAAATATTGGTGAAGCCGCGCTTGGGCAGACGGCGGTGCAGGGGCATCTGGCCGCCCTCAAAACCGCGCTTCTGTCCGAAACCGGTACCCGCGCGCTGCCCCTTCGATCCGCGCGTGGAGGTCTTGCCGTGGCCGGATCCCATGCCGCGCCCGATGCGCTTGCGGGCCTTCTTCTGCCCGGCCGGTGGTCTTAATCCGCTGAGGTTCATCGTCGAACTCCTGGGGGCCAGGGGCCGGGGGCCAGGGGCCGGGGAGAACCCGAACCCGCGCCGCCAGCGTCCAACCCCAACATACTCTCTCCACGTCGCAATCGGGCCGCTCCGCGCCGGGCGCCCGATTTCCCGGCCCCCGGCCCCTGGCCCCTGGCCCCCGACTTCATTCCACCACCTGCAACAAATGCGGAATTTTCTTCACCATGCCGCGGAACACGGGGCTGTCGGGCCGCTCCACCACCTGGTTGAGCTTGCGCAATCCCAGACCCTTGACGATCCGCCGGTGCTTTTCCGGAGTGCAGATCGGGCTGCGTACCAGTTTGATTCTGATCATGCCGTCCATTAGAGCTTCTCCACGGCCAGGCCGCGCATTTCGGCCACGGCGTTCCTGTCGCGCAACGATTCGAGCGCCACGATGGTCGCCTTCACCACGTTGTGCGGGTTGCGGCGGCCGATCGACTTGGTGAGGACGTTGGGGACGCCGCAGGCCGTGAGGACGGCGCGCACGGCCCCGCCGGCGATCACGCCGGTGCCTTGGGAGGCCGGCTTGAGCAGCACCTGCGAACTGGCGAACACCCCGAGAACCTGGTGCGCAATGGTGGTTTCGAGCACGTGGACCTTGCGCAGGTTCTTCTTGGCGGCCTCGATTCCCTTGCGGATAGCCGAGGGAACTTCCTTGGCCTTGCCCACGCCGTAACCGACCACCTTAGCCGACGGATCGCCGATGACCACCAGCGCCGAAAAGCTGAGGTTCTTGCCGCCCTTGACCACCTTGGTGACGCGGTTGATAGCAACCACTTGCTCTTTGAGGTTGAGCGTCGCCGGATCGATGCGTTTCACTGAAATAGGCATGAATTAGAACTCCAGTCCCGCCGCCCGCGCCGCGTCGGCGAGAGCCTTCACGCGCCCGTGGTACGGAAAGCCGCCACGGTCGAAAACCACCCGGCTAATGCCCTTCTCCTTGGCGCGCTCGGCCACCAGCGCGCCGATCGTCTTGGCGGCGGCCACGTTTCCACCTTTGGTCTTGACGCCCTTGTCGACCGAAGAGGCGGAAACCAGGGTCTTGCTCTGGCCGTCGTCGATGACCTGCGCGTAGATGTGCGCCAGACTGCGGAATACCGCCAAACGCGGGCGTTCCGCCGTGCCGCGCAGCTTGCGCCGGATGCGCTGGTGGATGCGGCTGCGGATTTCCTTCTTTTCGATCTTCTTAATCATTTAGCACTCGCCCCGGTCTTGCCGACCTTCTTGCGCAACGCTTCGCCGGTGTAGCGGACGCCCTTGTTCTTATAGGGATCCGGCTTGCGGAGCGCACGGATATTGGCCGCCACCTGTCCCAGCATTTGCCGGTCGTGCCCGCTCAGCACCAGGTGCGTCTGCTTATCGATCTTGAGGTCCACGCTGTCGGGCAACAGTACCTCGATGGAGTGCGAGTAGCCCAGCGTGAAGGTCGCTACCTTGCCTTTGACATCGGCGCGGTAGCCGATGCCGACGATGTCCAACTCCTTGACGAACCCGCTGGACACGCCCTGCACCGCGTTGGCGGCCAGCGCCCGCGTCAGGCCGTGCAGCGCCGCCTGCTCGTCGCCGGCGCGCTTCACGTCGAGCCTTCCGGCGGTCTGTTCGATGGTGATGCCCGGCGGGATAGGTACCGACAGCTTACCCTTGGGGCCGGTCACTTCCAGTTGCTCCCCAATCCGCACTGTCACGCCGCTCGGCAGCGGGATCGGCTTTTTACCAATTCTCGACATAGTTCGAAAACCTCGCTACCACACCCGGCAGAGGATCTCGCCGCCGAGATGCTCCTTGTGGGCGTCGCGGCCGGTCATGACGCCGCGCGGGGTGGTCAGGATGTTGATTCCCATCCCGCCCAGCACCCGCGGAATATCGGTCTGGCCGACGTACACGCGGCGTCCGGGGCGGGAAACCCGTTCGATGGCGGAGATCACCGGCGCATTGCCGGCGCTGTACTTCAGATAAATCTTGATGGTCTTCTTCACGCCTTCTTCCGCCACCTTGAAGTTGGCAATGTAGCCTTCTTCCTTCAGAATGCGCGCGATTTCCGCCTTCAGAGTGGAGGCCGGCACATCCACCTTGGGGTGGCGAGCCTGGATCGCGTTGCGTACGCGAGTCAGCATGTCGGCAATGGGATCGCTCGTCATAGTTCTCCTACTTAGCTACCAGCTAGCCTTGATCACGCCGGGAATCTCGCCGTTCAGGGCGAGTTGGCGGAAGCACAGACGGCAAATACCGAACTTACGGAGGAAGGCGCGCGGGCGCCCGCATCGCCAGCAGCGGTTGCGGTGCCGGCATCGAAGCTTGGGCGTCTTAGCCTTGCGGGCCTCTTCGAGCTTCACGTCTTTCGCGATTTTCGCGGTGGTGGCCATGTTCTCTCCACTTCTCCTCTATTGCCGGAACGGCATTCCCATTTGCTTCAGCAGCGCCAGGCCCTCCGCGTCGGTGCGGGCCGTGGTGGTAATGGAAATATTCATTCCCTTGGTCTTTTCCACTTTGGAGTAATCGATTTCCGGGAAAATCAACTGGTCCTTGACGCCCAGCGTGTAGTTCCCCCGGCCGTCGAACGACTTGCTGGAGATGCCGCGGAAGTCGCGCACGCGGGGCAGGGCGACGTTGACCAGCCGGTCGAAAAACTCGTACATGCGGTCGCCGCGCAGGGTGACCATGCAGCCGATCGCCTGGCCTTCCCGCAGCTTGAACTGCGAGATGGACTTGGCCGCCTTGGTGATGACGGGCTTCTGGCCGGCGATCTGGCCGAGCTCGTTGACGGCGCCATCCATCAGCTTGGCGTTCTGCGTGGCCTCGCCCAGCCCGATGTTAATCGAGATCTTCTCGATCCTAGGCACGGCCATCACGTTCTTGTACCCGAATTCCTTGGTGAGCGCGGGGACAACCTTTTGCCGGTATTGCTCTCTCAATCGTGCAGCCATGGAATCCTCACTTCCTGTCGAGCGTCTGGCCGCACTTGCGGCAGACCCTGGTGCGGCGAACCTTGCCGCCGGCGAGCGCATCGACGTGATGCGCGATGCGCGTAGCCTTGCCGCAGCCGGGGCAAACCACCATCACGTTGGAAGCCGGTATGGGGCTTTCCCGTTCCGCGATGCCGCCCTTGATTTGCTTCGCGGGGTTCGGGCGGGTGTGGCGCTTGATCATCATCACGTGCTCCACCAGCAACTTGCCCGTCTCGCGGTCCACCCGCAGCACGCGGCCCGTCTTGCCCTTGTCGCGGCCCGTGATCACCTTGACGGTGTCTTCCTTCTTGAGATCCACGCGAACCGGCGCGGAGGACTTCTTTCGCGCGAGAGCCATCAGATTACCTCCGGCGCCAGCGAGACGATCTTCATGAATCGCTTCTCGCGCAGTTCCCTGGCGACGGGCCCGAATACGCGGGTCCCGACAGGCTCGCCCACATCGCTGATCAGCACCGCGGCGTTCGAATCGAAGCGGATGTACGTGCCGTCCTTACGGCGGGTTTCCTTGCGCATGCGGACGATCACGCAACGCACCACTTTCCCTTTCTTGATGGCCGAATCGGGAGCGGCCTCTTTCACGGCGGCGGTGACCACGTCGCCGAGTCCGGCGCGCAGACCGAGGTCGCCGCCGCGCGGCAGGATGCAAGAGAGCCTGCGCGCGCCGGAGTTATCGGCCACCTCGAGAATCGTTCGCATTCCAATCATAGTCGCTTCGCTCCTATGAGCCTTCAGCCTTCAGCCTTCAGCTTTCAGCTTTTCTTGCCGCCCCTGAGCGGCGGCCTTAGCTGATGGCTGACGGCTGATGGCTGACGGCTACTAAACCTTCACGTCCAGATCCACCGGCGCCACGCCCACCTGAGCGACCCGCCGGACGACTTCCGCCAACCGCCACCGCTTCAGTTTGCTCAGGGGCCGGCACTCCACGATGCGCACAATATCGCCCATCTTGGCGGAGCCTTCCTCGTCGTGCGCATAGAACTTCTTGCGCTTGCCGATGATGCGCTTGTAGAGCGGGTGCGGCACGCGGCGGCTCACCTCGACCACGATGGTCTTCGCCATCTTGGTCGAAACTACCTCGCCGACCTTTTCGTTCTTAAATCCCTGCTTGGCTTCCTGTTCGGCCATGTTACTTTTTCTCCGCGGCGAGTTCCCGCTCGCGCAAAATGGTGTGGATGCGGGCGCGATCCTTCCTCATTCCGCGCACCTTCTTCAACCCGTCCATCTGCCCTAGGGACATCTGAAACTGTAGACGGAAAAGCTGCTCGTCCATTTCATTCAACTGCTGCCGCAGTTCGTTATCGTCGAGATCGCGAACCTTCTGCGCCTTCATATGGTTACTCCGCGTCTTCCCGGCTGATGAATTTGGTCTTGATGGCCAGCTTGTGGGCGGCCAGGCGCATGGCGCTGTGGGCCGTCTCCCGATCCACACCCTCCATCTCGAACAGGATTTTCCCGGGACGGACCACCGCCACCCACTGGTCCGGAGCGCCTTTGCCTTTTCCCATGCGGGTTTCGGCGGGCTTCTTAGTGATCGGCTTGTCGGGGAACAGCCGGATCCAAACTTTGCCGCCGCGCTTGATGGATCGCGTCATGGCGATGCGGGCCGCTTCGATCTCGCGGTCCGTGATCCACGCGCACTCCAGCGCCTTGAGGCCGAAATCGCCAAAGGCGATCGAAGAGCCGCGCCACGCCTTGCCGCACATCCGGCCGCGCTGCTGCTTCCTGTACTTGACTTTCTTTGGCATCATCATGGCGTTTGGCTCTCAATCGTTACGGCTTGTCGCCTTCCGGCTTGTCGCCTTCCGGCTTTTCGCCGGGCTGCGGCTGGGTCTCCTGCCGCGCCTCCTGCTTCCAGGAGGGCTGCTGCGGAGACATGAGCGGCGGCAGGATGGGCGTCGCCGCCCGGGCCGCGGGCCGCGGCAAATCCTGCGGCGCGGTCTGTGTGGCCGGGCCGCCGGCTTCCGTGGCGGGAGCGGGCGGGGCCATCGGCGCACGCTCGGGGGCGCGATCCCTGCCTCTGCCACCGCGGTCGCGGTCGCCGCGGTCGCTACGCTCGCGCCGGTCGCGCAGATCCCGCCGCGGTTCCGGCTCGGGAAGCAATCCGCGGCGCTTGGTCAGATCCAGAATTTCGCCCTTGTATAGCCACGCCTTAACGCCGATCACTCCATACGTGGTGTGCGCCTCGGCAAAGCCGTAGTCGATATCGGCGCGCAGGGTGTGCAGGGGAAGCTGCCCTTGCAGGTACCATTCGCTGCGCGCGATTTCCGCGCCGTTCAAACGCCCCGACACGCGCACCTTGATGCCCTTACAGCCGAAGCGCAACGCCGAATCCACGGCCTTGCGCATGGCGCGCCGGAAAGCCACGCGCTTTTCGAGCTGCAAGGCGATGGATTCCGACACCAACTGAGCGTCCAGCTCCGGCTTATGCACTTCCTGGATGTCGATAAAGACTTCGCGCTTGGTGCGCTTGGCCATGTCCTGCTTGAGCTTCTCGATCTCCGCGCCCTTGCGGCCGATGATGATGCCGGGCCGCGACGTGCGGATGGTGACGCGCAGCTTGTTGCCGGGCCGGTCGACTTCGATGGCGCTGACGCCGGCCGACTTCAACCGGTCGCGCAGCCCTTCCTTAAGCTCCAGATCTTCCTGGAGCAGCTTGGCGTAGCCATGCTTGGCGAACCAGCGCGAGCGCCAGGGCTTGTTGAAGCCCAGCCGGAATCCGTACGGATGAACTTTCTGTCCCATCTATGCTTCCTTCTCCGTCACCTTAATGACGATATGCGCCGAGCGGCGCTGTATCCGGTAGGCGCGGCCCATCGGCGCCGGCCGCACCCGCTTCATGCGGGGGCCTTCGTTCACGTACGCCTCGGATACGAACAGCCGGTCCACGTCCACGTCCTCGAACCGGTTGGTCGCGTTGGCGATGGCCGATTGCAGCACTTTCTCCACCGTGGGGGCGACGCGTTTATTGGTGGTGCGCAACGTGCTTAGCGCCGCACCCGCCTGCATGCCGCGGATCAAGTCCACGACCAGACGCGCCTTCTGCGGGGAGACCCGGATATATCTGGCTTCCGCTTTGACTTGGGTGTTGGGTTCCATGCTTCCCTCGCTATGCCGGCTTCGCCGTCTTCTCCGTGGCCGCCTTCACCGAATGGCCCTTAAAGGTCCTGGTGGGGGAGAACTCGCCGAGCTTGTGCCCGACCATGTTCTCGGTGATGTACACCGGAATGAACTTCTTGCCGTTGTGGACCGCGATGGTATAACCCACGAACTCCGGGAGAATGGTAGAGCGCCGCGACCAGGTGCGGACGACCTTCTTCTCGTTGGCGGCGGCCAGCACCGCCATCTTGGTTTCGAGATGAGTATCGATAAACGGTCCCTTGCTGACTGATCGGCCCATGGCTTACCTCTTTTTGCTCTTCCGCGTCACGATCCACTTGTCCGTACGCTTGTTGTTGCGCGTCTTGAATCCGCGAGTGGGCTGGCCCCAGGGAGTAACCGGGTGACGGCCGCCCGAGGTCTTGCCCTCGCCGCCGCCGTGCGGATGGTCCACCGGGTTCATGGAAACACCGCGATTATGCGGGCGCTTGCCGAGCCAGCGGGTGCGTCCCGCCTTGCCGAGCGAAACGTTTTCGTGATCCACGTTGCCCACCTGCCCCACCGTGGCCATGCATTCGAGGGGTACCCGGCGGACTTCACCGGAGGGCAGCTTCAGAAGCGCCGTACCGCCCTCTTTGGAGACCAACTGCGCCTGCGACCCCGCGGACCGCGCCATCTGCGCGCCCTTTCCGGGTCTCAACTCGATGTTGTGGACAATGGTGCCGGCAGGCATGTTCTTCATGGGCATGGCATTGCCTACCAGGATGTCGGCTTCCGGGCCGGACATCACCTTCTGCCCTACCTTCAGCCCGTCGGGCTGGATGATGTAGCGCTTTTCGCCGTCCACATAGTTCAGCAGGGCGATGCGCGCCGAACGGTTGGGATCGTACTCGATGGCCGCGACCACGGCGGGAATGCCCGCCTTGTCGCGCTTGAAATCCACCATCCGATAGGCCTTTTTCGAACCGCCCCCTATGAACCGGGACGTGGTGCGGCCGTTGCTGCTCCGGCCACCGGTGCGCTTCTTGGATTCCACCAGCGACTTTTCCGGACGGTCCTTGGTGATGTCGTCGCGCGAAACCACCGTCTGGAAGCGCCGGGTCGGCGTAGTGGGTCTATATGTCTTGATCGGCATTGGTTAAACCCCCGCGAAGTCGGGGACCTTCTCCCCTTCCTTCAGCCTGACGTAGGCCTTCTTCCAGTCCGAGCGATAGCCCGAAAAGCGGCCGCGGCGGCGCAACTTTCCGTCGAAAATCGCCGTACGGACCTCGGCGACTTTCACCTTGAACAGCTTCTCGACCGCGGACTTCACCTGCGTCTTGTTCGCTTTCAGCGCCACTTCGAAGCACAGCGTGCGCTCGGCGTCTTTCTTTTCCACGCCCTTTTCGGTGACCAGCGGGCGGCGAATCACTTCATAGATGGTCATTTTGCGAGCGCCTCCGAGAACTTCAGCGCAGCCGCTTCGCTCAGCAGCACGCTCTGGTGGCCCAGCAGGTGAAAGGCGTTCACTTCGCGCGTGGGGATCAGAGTCACGCCCTTGATATTGCGGATGCCCAGCGACAAATTGCGGTTTTCGCCGTTATCCACCACCAGCACGGTCCGGCCGGTTTCCAGCTTGGCCAGCGCGCCCACGGCGTTCCTGGTCTTATGGTCGGCGAAGTTGAAAGCCTGAATCACCTTCAGCTCGCCGTCGCGCACTTTGGCGGACAGCGCCGAACGCAAGGCCCCCAGCACCATCTTGCGGGGCAGTTTGTAGCTATAATCGCGCGGTTGCGGGCCGTGAACGATTCCGCCGTGCCGCCACAGGGGCGAACGGATGGATCCGATGCGCGCCCTGCCGGTGCCTTTCTGCTTCCAGAGTTTCTTTCCGGAGCCGGCCACTTCGCTGCGGACCTTGGTCTTATGCGTGCCGGCGCGCAAGCCGGCCTGATACTGCTTCACCGCTTCGTACAGCAGCGCCTCGTTGACCTCGGCGCCGAAGACCTCGTCGGCAAGATCGAGCTGCCCGACTTTCTGATTGTTCAAATCGAAGACATCGACTGTCGGCATGGCGAGTTACCTCTTGGACCTCCGCACCAGCACGTATCCGCCGTTGGGACCGGGGACCGCGCCTTTCACCACCAACACGTTGTCCTCGGTATCCACTTCCACGACCTCGAGGTTGCGCACCGTCACGCGATCATGGCCCATATGGCCCCCCATGCGCATGCCGGGAAGCACGCGAGACGGGTAGCTGGACGCGCCGATCGAACCGGGAGCGCGGTGGAACATGGAGCCGTGCGACCCTTCGCCGCCCCGGAAGTGGTGGCGTTTGACCACGCCGGCGAAGCCGCGGCCCTTGCTGATGCCGATGACGTCCACCTTGTCCTTGGGCTTGAACTGATCCACCAGCACCCTGTCGCCGGCCTTCAGATCGCCGTCGCCCGGACCGAGCTGGAACTCCCGCATGAACTTGGCGCCATCCACGCCCGCCTTCTTGAGGCGGCCGGCGGTGGGCTTGTTGATGCGCTGCGGTTTGATGAACTCGACCAGGCCGAGCTGCACCGCGTCGTAGCCGTCCGTGGGGGGCGTCTTGCGCTGCACCACCATGCACGGACCGGCCTTCAGCAGCGTAACCGGCACCGCCTGCCCGTCCGGCCGGAACATCTGCGTCATTCCGATTTTCTTGCCAAGGATTCCTGGACTCATAAGATTCAGCCTTCAGCCATCAGCCTTCAGCCATCAGCTATCCGGCCCTTCTAGCTCCGCGGCGAAGCCGCGGAAGCTGAAGGCTGATGGCTGAAGGCTGATGGCTTCTTTATTTCCCAAACGCCTTGATCTCCACATCCACGCCGGCGGGCAGATCGAGCTTCATCAGCGCGTCCACCGTCTGCTGGGTCGGCTCCAGGATGTCCAACAGCCGCTTGTGCGTCCGGATTTCAAACTGTTCCCGCGACTTCTTGTCCACGTGCGGGGAGCGCAGTACCGTCGTGATACTCCGGGACGTGGGCAGGGGAATCGGGCCGGCCACGGTCGCGCCGGTTCTCTTCGCCGTATCCACGATCTCCGTGGTCGATTGGTCGAGCACCCGGTGATCGTACGCCTTCAGACGGATGCGAATGCGTTCTCTCAGCGCCATCGTTTACTCCGGGCGAGGCATGCCTCGCCCCTACTTTATGATCTCGGTTACGGTACCGGCGCCCACCGTGCGGCCGCCCTCGCGAATCGCGAAGCGCAACCCTTTGTCCATGGCCACCGGCGTGATCAACTCCACCTTCAGGTCCACGTTGTCGCCCGGCATCACCATCTCCGTGCCCTCCGGCAACTCCGCCACCCCCGTCACGTCCGTCGTCCGGAAGTAGAATTGCGGCCGGTACCCCTTGAAGAACGGCGTGTGCCGCCCTCCCTCTTCCTTGCTCAACACGTATACCTGTCCCTGGAACGTCGTGTGCGGCGTGATCGATCCCGGCTTGGCGATTACCTGCCCGCGCTCCACTTCCGTCTTTTCCACCCCGCGCAGCAGCAACCCCACGTTGTCCCCGGCGCGCCCTTCGTCCAACAGCTTCTTGAACATTTCCACGCCCGTCACCACCGTCTTGCGCGTCGGCCGGAACCCCACGATTTCCATTTCCTCGCCGACCTTGCAGATCCCCCGCTCGATGCGCCCCGTCACCACCGTCCCGCGCCCCTGGATCGAGAAGATGTCCTCGATCGGCATGATGAACGGCTTGTCGATGGCCCGCTCCGGGATCGGTATGTAATTGTCCACCGCGTCCATCAGCTCGTCGATGCCCTTCTCCCACTGCGGCTCGCCGTTCAGCGCGCCCAGGGCCGATACCCGGATCACCGGCAGATCGTCGCCCGGAAATTGATACTTGGTCAACAGCTCGCGGACTTCCAGCTCCACCAGGTCCAGCAGCTCCGGGTCGTCCACCATGTCCACTTTGTTCATGGCCACCACGATGCACGGCACGCCCACCTGGCGCGCCAGCAGGACGTGCTCCCGCGTCTGCGGCATGGGGCCGTCGGTGGCCGCCACCACCAGAATGGCGCCGTCCATCTGGGCCGCCCCGGTGATCATGTTCTTGATGTAGTCGGCGTGTCCCGGGCAGTCCACGTGGGCGTAGTGCCGCTTCTTGGTTTCGTACTCCACGTGCGCCACCGCGATGGTGATGCCGCGGGCCTTTTCTTCCGGCGCGTTGTCGATGGAGTCGAAGCTCCGGAACTTCACCTTGGGATTGTTCTTGCCCAGCACCTTGGTGATGGCCGCCGTCAGGGTGGTCTTGCCGTGATCGATGTGCCCGATCGTCCCGACGTTCACGTGCGGCTTGCTGCGGTCGAATTTTTCCTTTGCCATAAGAAAATTACAATCTCCTTATCTCGTAGTCTTGCCCTGGACCTTGCTTACGATCTCTTCGGCGAGAGCGCCCGGAACCTCTTCGTACTTCCCGAAATGCATGGTGAAACTGCCGCGGCCCTGAGTGCGGGAGCGCAACGACGTGGCGTAGCCGAACATCTCCGAAAGCGGCGCCATCGCCTTGATGATCTGGGTGGTCCCGCGCAGCTCCATGCCTTCGATGCGGCCGCGCCGGGAGTTCAGATCGCCGATGACGTCGCCCATGTACTCCTCGGGCACGACCACTTCCACCGCCATGATCGGCTCCAGCAGGACGGGCTTGGCCTTCCGGACGGCCGCTTTGACCGCCAGCGAGCCGGCGATCTTGAAAGCCATTTCCGAAGAGTCCACGTCGTGGTAACTGCCGTCGTACAACGTCACTTTCAGATCGGACATGGGGTAGCCCGCCAGGATGCCGCCCTCGAGCGCTTCCTTGATGCCCATCTCCGTTGGGTTGATAAACTCCTTCGGCACCGTGCCGCCGAACGTGTCGTTTTCGAACTCGAACCCGCTTCCGGTGGGCAGCGGCTCGATCCGGATCTTCACGTGGCCGTACTGGCCGCGGCCGCCGGTCTGCCGCACGTGGCGGCCTTCGGCTTCCGCTTTCTTGCGGATGGTCTCGCGGTAGGCCACCTGCGGCTTGCCCACGTTGGCTCCGACGCCGAACTCCCGCATCATGCGGTCCACGATGATTTCCAGGTGCAGCTCGCCCATTCCCGAGAGAATGGTCTGGCCCGTCTCCAGATCCGTGTTCACGCGGAAGGTGGGGTCTTCCTGCGCCAGCTTCTGAATCGCCATACCCAGCTTTTCCTGGTCGGCCTTGGTCTTGGGCTCTACCGCAAGCTGGATCACCGGCATCGGAAAGTCGATCGATTCCAGAACGATGGGGGACTCGTCGTCGCAAATGGTGTCGCCGGTCGAAACCGTCTTCAATCCCACCGCCGCGCAAATGTCGCCCGCCAGGATCTCCTGAATGTCCTCGCGCTTGTTGGCGTGCATCCGCAACAGGCGGCCAATCCGCTCCTTGCGGCGCTTGGCCACGTTGTAGACCGAATCGCCCGATTTCAGCGTCCCCGAGTACACGCGGAAGAACGCAAGCTGGCCGACGTACGGGTCGGTCATGATCTTGAAAACCAGCGCGGAGAACGGATCGCTGTCGGAAGCCTTGCGGAACAGCGGCTTGGAGAAATCGTCGACGTCGGTTCCTTCCACCGGCGGAACATCCAAGGGAGAGGGCAGGTAATCGACCACCGCGTCGAGCATGGTCTGCACGCCCTTGTTCTTGAACGCCGAGCCGCAGATCACCGGAAAGATCTTCAGGGCGATGGTGGCCTTGCGGAGACCGGCGCGAATCTCGTCGTTCGAGACCGGCTTGCCCTCGATGAACTGCGCGAACAGATGATCGTCGAACTCGGAGATCGCCTCGATCATTTTCTCGCGGTATTCCTTGGCCTGCTCGATCAGGTCCGCGGGAATCTCCACGACGTCGAACTCCGCGCCCAGCGTTTCGTCGTGCCACAGGACGGCCTTCATCTCCACCAGATCGACAATGCCCTTGAACTGGTCTTCGGCGCCCACGGGGATCTGAATGGCAACCGGCTTGCACTTCAGACGCTGGACGACGGTCTCCACCGAATGGAAGAAATCCGCGCCGACGCGGTCCATCTTGTTAATGAAACAGATGCGCGGGACGTCGTATTTATCGGCCTGCCGCCACACCGTCTCCGATTGCGGCTGCACTCCGGCGACGGCGTCGAACACCGCCACCGCGCCATCCAGTACGCGCAGGCTGCGCTCTACCTCGGCGGTAAAATCCACGTGGCCGGGCGTATCGATGATGTTGATCTGGATGTCCTTCCACTCGCAAGTGGTGGCGGCCGAGGTAATGGTGATGCCCCGCTCCTGCTCCTGCTCCATCCAATCCATGATGGCGGTGCCCTCATGGACCTCGCCCAACTTGTGCGTGCGCCCGGTGTAATAAAGGATTCGCTCGGTCGTAGTGGTCTTACCTGCATCGATATGAGCCGCGATGCCGATATTCCTCATCCTGTCGAGCGGTACCAATCTTGCCATAAATAGCTATCAGCCATCAGCTTTCAGCTTCCGCCGTCTTAGCTGACGGCTGAAGGCTGATGGCTCTCTTACCACCTGTAATGCGCGAAGGCCTTGTTGGCCTCGGCCATACGGTGGACGTCGTCCCTTTTCTTGATCGCTCCGCCGCGCATATTGGAGGCGTCGTTCAATTCGTTCGCCAGCTTTTCGCCCATGCCCTTCTCGGGGCGCGACCGCGCGTTGGTGATGATCCAGCGCATGGCCAGCGAGGTCCTCCGGTTCTGCGGCACTTCGATGGGCACCTGGTAGTTGGCGCCGCCCACGCGCCGCGTCTTGACTTCCAGCAGCGGCTTGGTGTTTTCCACCGCCTTCTTGAAAGCCTTTAGCGGATCGTCGCTGGTGCGCTCGCGCAGCTTGTCCATGGCTTGGTAGAAGATTCCCTGAGCGGTGTTCTTCTTGCCTTCCCACATCATGGAATTGACGAATTTCTCCACCAGGGTGGAGTTGTAGACCGGATCCGGCGCTACTTCACGAATGACGGCTCTTCTTCTTCGTGGCATACGTTCCTACGTTTTGGGCCTCTTGGCTCCGTACTTCGACCTGCTCTGCCTGCGGTCGGCCACGCCGGCGGTGTCCAAGGCGCCGCGGATGACGTGGTAGCGCACACCGGGGAGATCCTTCACGCGGCCCCCGCGAATGAGCACGATGGAGTGCTCCTGCAGGTTGTGCCCGACCCCGGGTATATAAGTGGTTACTTCGATTCCGTTGGTCAGCCGGACGCGCGCGACTTTCCGCAGCGCGGAGTTCGGCTTCTTGGGAGTGGACGTGTAGACGCGCGTGCAAACTCCGCGCTTCTGCGGGCATTTATTCAGCGCCGGGCTTGAGGTCTTCCAGCGTGGCGGCTTCCGCCCTTTACGCACAAGTTGGTTAAACGTCGGCACGAATTTTCCTCTTCGCGAAGTAAATCGATAAAGTAGCGCAACCTACCACAGCCGGAACCCATACGGGGACCCGGGAAAAGCTACAGGTCGCAAACAGCGAGGATTACCTGCTTCGGACAGGCCCATATTCAGTTCGGCGTAACCGGCTGAACCTCGGGGCCTCACCCCCGGCCGGACCCGCCATACGGACGGGTGGTAGCACGGGAGCAGAAAGCGATTCTCGCGAAACTCTTAAATCATACACGAATTCCACCGCGCGGCGCAACTGGGAGATTTTTGGCGAGTGGGTAGGCGGAACCTATGGCCGGTTTGGGCCGGCTCGTTCAGGACGTTCTCAGCCGCTGCCGGTCCTATGCGTATGCAATCGGCTATGCCGATGCCGGTGGTCGATTGGCGTTGGTAGATGATTCTGTAGCTGTGGGAAGCTCGCCAGGCGGATGGCATCGCCGGGAGATCTCGAGGGTGCGCCACGCCGAGGCGGCACGCGGTCAATTGTAGCAATTACCCCAGTTCACCACGCGTTCCTGCCGCTACAGGCATAGAATGGCTCTTAGGCTCAAACATGCCCACTCTCCCGAAGCAGGCTTCCACGCCTACGTTGCTCCGTCAACTCGGCTTCTTCAGCGCGACTGCCCTGGTGATTTCCAACATGGTGGGAACGGGCATCTTCGCCACCACCGGGTACATGGCGGGGGATCTGGGGAGCGCCGGCCTGATCCTGGCGTGCTGGGGCGTGGGCGCCCTGTTCGCGTTCGCCGGCGCACTGAGCTACTCCGAATTGGGAATCAATTTCCCGAGTTCCGGCGGTGAGTATGTCTATTTGACCCATGCTTTCGGTCCGGAGTGGGGCTTCATGACCGGATGGGTCTCGTTTTTCGCAGGCTTTTCGGCGCCCATTGCCGTGACGGCGCTCGCATTTTCGGATTACCTGGGCCACTTTTCCCCCAGCCTGAAGCTCGCGAGCACGGCCGTGACCCTCGGCTCCGGCGCCCTTTCGCTGCGCCTGGGCCGCGGACAGTTGCTGGCATCCTGCCTGATTGCCGCGTTCACCATGCTCAACTGCTTCGGTCTGGGCCGCACCGCCAAGGTGCAGAACGTGCTCACCACCACCAAACTGTTGGTGATCGTGGCCTTCGTGCTGTTGGGCTTCGGCGCCGGCAGTGGAAGCTGGAGCCACTTTTCGGAGCCCGCGGTCCGCACGTCCACGGTCAGCCTGCCGGCCCAGTTCTTCGTCAGCCTGTTGTGGGTGATGTTCGGGTACAGCGGCTGGAACGCCGCCACCTACGTGGCGGAAGAGGTGCGGCGGCCCGAGCGCACGTTGCCCATGGCGCTGGCCGCCGGTACGGCCATCGTGGCGGCGGCGTATATGGGCCTGAACTTGATCTACATCTACGCCACGCCGCTCAAACAGATGCAAGGCGTTACCGCCGTGGGCGAGCTTTCCGCCACCAACCTTTTCGGCCCGGGCGTGGCGGGCGCTTTCGCGGCGCTGATGGCCCTGTGCCTGGTTTCCACCGTGAGCGCCGAGGTGACCGTCGGCCCGCGCGTCTACTACGCCATGGCCAAGAACAAGGCGTTCTTCAGCGCCGCCGCCATCGTGCATCCGCGCTGGCATACCCCGGTGGTGGCCATCCTTAGCCAGGGACTGTGCGCCATGATCATGACGCTCACGCCGTTTCGGGAATTGCTGACCTACATCGGCATGAGCCTGGCCCTGTTCACCGCCCTCTCGGTGGCTTCGCTCTTCGTCTTTCGCCGAACCCGGCCGGGATGGCAGCGGCTGCGCGCCGTCGATTTCGCCTGGCCGCTCATCCCGGTGGCTTACATCCTGGTGGCCGTGGCCATGATGGCGTTCGGCGTGGTCCAGCACCCCGTGGCTTCCCTGACCGCGTTCGCCACGGTCGGCGCCGGCGCCCTGGTCTACCACTTCGGATTGCGGACGGCGGAATAGCCATCAGCCATCAGCCTTCAGCTAAGAGCAACAAGAAGCTCTCAGCCGGCCAGCGCCGAAGGCGCGCCGCCCAAAGCTGACGGCTGATGGCTGACGGCTATTTGCATTCCCACCCCCAACAATGTTCCGATACGGACTGATGCGGCCCACGCGCGTGCGCTATGGAGTGGTTGCCTTCGCGGTTTCGCTCGCCGTAATCACCTATCTGGACC
>Ga0209638_1001008_pt1 | contig 18383 bp, 12 predicted proteins | sample BarGraNGADG00211_FD_184490 | JGI IMG/M metagenome (GOLD analysis project Ga0209638, IMG submission 184490) | Arctic peat soil microbial communities from Barrow, Alaska - Barrow Graham LP Ref core NGADG0002-211 (SPAdes) (version 2) | ecosystem: Environmental > Terrestrial > Soil > Wetlands > Peat...
GTGGTTTATGATCCTAAAGTTCCATCAACCAGTAATGTGGCTTCTTCTATTGCGGGAATAGATAATCTGATGGCAGTTAGGTACGATACAAAACCTTTAAGCTTGTATTCCCGTGTGGTTTTGCATGGCCCGAAACTTCCGGTTAAAGTATGGCTGGTAAATCCGGACGGAACATCAAAATTTACAGGAGAAGGGAAAATTGCGGATACCGATTTACCCACCAGCGGATCTTTAAAAAACGATCCCTATTTGTGGTTTATCGAAAAATACATGAAAACAGGAAAGTGTAACAGCGAATATGGAGCTTATTATATCGACCAAAAGTGGATGGAAAATCCCAGGGCTGCTGTCAATAATCATCATACACTTTCAAATCATGATTTTTTTGTAAGCAAGAAAGCATTTTTCTTTGATCTTTCTCCCTGGGGTGATGAGCCCTCGACCGATGAGCCAGGCCAGCCGATAGGAGCTGATTTAAACACATTAAAGCTGTTTCTGCAAACAGCTTATGATTTGAATAAAGGAAAAAAAATGTGTTATATCGGAGGGTTTCCTTCCTGGGCATTCAAATATACAAATTGGGGAAATTTGGGAGGAATCCACGATCCTGTACAAACAGAATGGGAATTCTCTAAAATTATCGGAGCCTACAATGCTTTTAAAGATGCAGATGCCATTGGCTATGGTGCTTTGGCAAATGCCTCTTTTTGGGCACATTATCCGTTGAAAGAAAAGTATCCTCAAAAATGGGTAACGAATGAAGAGTTAAAAGAGAGAGGCTACTTGGATGAAAAAGGTGAAGTTGATTTCAAAGGGCGCAATTTTTATATATTTTATGTAGGTGATTATGATGCCTCTTCATGGGTTGCCCAACGTACGCCTACAATTTGGGACGATAAGAATAGAGGTAAAGTACCTATGATGTGGGCCATAAGTCCGGTATTACAAGAACGGGTTCCTATGGCATTAGAGTATTATCGGGAAACTGCAACTCCGAACGATTATTTTGTGGCGGCTGATAATGGTGCTGGTTATCTTAACCCCGGGATGTTACAAGAGCCAAGACCGATATCCGGTCTTAAATCCGGATTAGCTACCTGGGCTAAGCATTGTAAAAAATATTACGAAAGATGGGATTTGTCAATAACAGGGTTTGTGATTGACGGTAATGCTCCCGGCTTGTCTAAAGAAGGTTTGGATTGTTATGCCTCGTTCAGTCCTAATGGCATTGTCCCTCAAAAGATACCCCTGACTTTGCTGCATGGGGAAATGCCCGTTTTGCGTTCCGGCGATGATGTTACTGCAAACGACCCGGATGAAGCCGCCAAACATGTTTTAAGAAGAGTAAAAGATCGGCCGATTCCTTTTCATTGGTTTCGTAATATATTAAAAACACCGACCTGGTATATGAATGTAGTTGAGGAAATTAAAAAGTTAGATCCAACAGTTGAGTTATTGGATGCACCAACTTTTTTTGAATTGTATAGGATCTGGTTACAACAAAACCCTGATGCTGCCAATGGAAAAATTAAGAATTAGAGAAACTCCTGAAATTAGTAATTTCACTTTTTCAGATATATCATAACCATAAGGAACCTGGTAAATTATAAAATCATTTATTTCAATTAAAATAATCTGATATGATAAATAAAGTCATTTTTACAATGCCAGCCATGCTCGTTGCACTATTGGGAACAACTTTTTCATATGGTATTGCAGTTGAGAAAGATGCAATCAGTTCTTCGCCACTCTATACTTACACGCTTTCGAAGAGCGGGACTGCTGAATCGTACGATGAAGCCATTGCTGCCGCCTGCCTTCAGGGAATCATAAACCGGAAAGCTCCGACAGTCTATATACTTTCAGAAACTAATAGCAAACCCGCTTATTGGCTGAAATTGCTCACCTCAGAAGGTAAATGGCTTAAGGGACGCAAGATAAAGCCACTACTCGATCTTGAAGCTCTCTTTGCTCTTTCTGATGGTAAGGTCAAAGGTGCCATTATATGGGATCCGGCTGTACCGGCATCCATGAATGTCGCTAATACTATTGCCGGAATTGAGGGCATCCGGGATAACGGTTAATTTCAGCACGTTTACGAATGCGGAAGCGATGGCAAAAGCATTAAAGATCGCTCAAAAGACTGGTGTTAAAATGATTATTGCCTGTCCTGAACTTAAAACAGATCCTGAAAAAACAGTTAACCGATTTATGCATCATCCTGCGGTTGCCGGTTATTATCTCCGTGATGAACCGGGACGAAAAGATTTTAAAGATCTTGGTGATTGGGCGAAAAGGATCCGGGCATTAGATGATAAACATTATTGTTACCTTAACCTGTTACCCAATTATGCGGATGAAAACCAGCTGGGTGTAAAAACCTACCGTGAATATGTGAATATATTTATAAAGGAAGTTCCTCTTCAACTCTTATCTTTTGACCATTATCCTGTAATTGGTGATTCCAGTGGGTCTATAAGAGAAAACTGGTATGAAAATTTAGAGATTTTCTCTGATGAGGCTGCAAAAGCAAATAAACCTTTCTGGGCTTTTGCGCTTACTGTCGCTCACGGACCTTACCCAATTCCTACGCTTGCCATGTTAAGGCTACAGGTATACAGTAACCTGGCTTACGGTGCACAGGGTATCCAGTATTTTACCTATTGGACACCGAAATACACCCCGTGGAATTTCCATAATGGGCCTATAACACTTGAATCCAAGCGGAGTGAGGTTTATGACAAAATGAAATTGATGAACAGCGAGATACAGAACTTATCACCTGTTTTCCTGGGTGCAAAGCTCGTTTCTGTTGCCCATACTGGGAAAAGTATTCCTTTGGGAACAAAACGTCTTTTAGAACTTCCAAAACCAATACAAGTCTTGGAGACAGAAGGAATAGGGGCTGTAGTTTCTGTTTTAGAGAAAGGTTCTGATTCATTTCTTATTGTGGTTAACCGTGATCTGGTAAAAACCATGAAAGCTAACCATCAAGGGAGATTCAACTGTTGATAAAGTCTTAAAAGATGGTTCATTGGTTCCTGCAGACACCTATATGAGCACTATTGTAATTGAACCCGGAGACGTGGCAATTTATAAATGGCCTAAAAATATCTAACCTCAGAAAGACAACCACTCATATAGTTTATTGTTAAACTATTAAAGGAAAATTTACTTTCGGCGGGAAAATAAACTAACTTAGTGAGCTGATTAAATAATTTGAAAAACTTAACGCTAACGGGTAATTTAGTCAAATGAAAAAGCTTGTTTTTCTTTTACTACTATTTGTACATTCGGGATTTGCCCAAAATAAAGCAGTCCCTGTAATAAATAGCAGTTTGATAAGGGTGGATAGCTTGTTATGGGATTTGAAAACGCTGAGTAAACCGCCTGAGATAGAATGGTTAAATACAAAGGGTAATGTTTATACCCTGCTCTATAAGAGTGTGGATTATGAAGGAAAACCTACCCAGGTATTTGCATATTATTCTAATCCTGACTTATTCTCGGGGAAAAAGCAGGGTAAAAGTAAATTTCCTGGTGTGGTATTAATTCACGGTGGAGGAGGACAGGCTTTTAAAGAATGGGTAGAAAAATGGGCTGCAGATGGTTACGCGGCCATTGCGATGGATTTGTCAGGAAATGATGGTGGAGGGAAAAAGTTAACCCAGGCTGGTGCCGATCAAGCGGATGACAACAAGTTTCAGAAAATTCAAAAAGGAAATCTTAAAAATGTATGGACTTATCATGCCGTAGCAAGTGCCATATTAGCTCATTCATTATTGTTGAATTTGCCTGAAGTAGATGCTGCAAAAACATGTGTAACAGGCATAAGTTGGGGTGGTTACCTTACGTGTATTGTGGCAAGCTTAGATAATCGTTTTAAGGCTGCTGTTCCTGTTTACGGTTGTGGTTTTTATGATGAGTCTGATGTCTTCAAAGAACCACTGAATCGCCTTTCACTACAGGACAAGCAAAAATGGATAAAATATTTTGATCCCTCATCCTATTTATCATTTGCGCAGCCCCGGTTTTTGTTTATCAATGGAAATAAAGATTTGTTTTACAATGTGGTGACTTACCACAAGACCTATAGTCTGGTTAACAGAAACCGACGCACTATTTTCATCAAACCAGATATGCAACATAGCCATGGATATGGCTGGGAACCCAACGAAATACATTGTTTTTTCGAAAGCGTTGTCAATCATGGTCCTGCACTGATAAAAGTAAAATCTGTCTTAAAACAGGAATCTGTGATCAAACTTTCTTATAAATCACCGGTAAAGCTTTCCATGGCAGCGTTTTATTTTACCAATGATAGCATTTCTACGAATGCAAAACGGGAATGGTTAATGCAAAAAGCAGTGATTGATTCTGATAAACAAACGGTAACCATATCCAAACCAAAAGAAGGGTTTAAATATGCATTTTTTTATTTGAAGGATATCAAAAATAGTTCAGTTTCGAGTGAGTTTATATTTAATTGAGTTGTTAACTGGATAACCTTTTTATATAAGGCTATTCCTCTGTGAAGTGAAATTTGTTAAATTGTTATTGATAAATACGCTAATATCATTTACACATAATTAACCATAAACAACATAAAAGAATGAAGAACAAATATTCCATGATACTGGGAAACCTGGGAAACACTTGCGACAGGTTCTGTAAAGGGTACAAAAGCAACCCAACAACAGTAGAAATGTTAGAAATGGCAGTAAAAAAAATACCTCTTATCGAGGGAATTGAAATGGTTGGTACCTGGGACATTCGACCTGACAATGTAAAAGACATGAAAAAAAGGCTCAATGATTATGGAGTGGCCTGCGCGTCTATTATCCCCGATACTTTTACTGATCCAGAATTTGCGAAAGGAAGCATTACCAATATTAATCCTGCAATTAGAAAAAAAGCAATGGATTATCTCCGTCAGATGTGCGAAGTTTCACTGGAGATTGATTGCAAAATAATGAACTTTTGGCTTGGACAGGATGGATATGATTACCTTTTAACTGCCGATTATGACCAGGAACGCGAATGGCTAAAACAAGCCACTACTAAATTAGCTATCGAATATCCCCAACTTAAATTCGCATTGGAATATAAGCCAAAAGAGCCTCGTAACTTTTCTTACCATGCCCGCATGGCTGATACCATACTTGCTGCAAAAGAAACGGAATGTTCAAACGTTGGTGTAACAATAGATACCGGTCATAGTTTTGTGGCAGGTGAGAATGTTGCCGAAGCAGTTGTAATGGCTAAAAGAGCTGGTAATATGCTTTTTCACATGCACTTTAACGACAACCACGGTAGTTGGGACGACGATATGATTGTTGGTAGTGTACACAGTGTTACCTATATAGAATTGCTTTATTGGCTGAAGAAGACTGGGTATGATGGATGGCTGTCGATGGATCAGTATCCTTATCGCGAAGATGGTGTTGATGCTATCTCAGAAAGTATCTTATGGGTAAAGAAATTCGAAGATATTGTGGATGCTCATTTTGATGAAATAGATACATTGGTTAAAGCCAATGATGCAGTAAATACATCAAGATTTTTAAGGAAAATATTATAGTGTAAAAAATGGAGTGTAAAATTATGTTCAAAATTATGCTATCTGAATTTCTCATGGTTCTATCAACCATTTGCTTCGCAAACAGTGATTCAGTCCAATGGAGCAACACACTAAGACCGACAGGCAAACCTAGTTCCACTCTTACGCTTGCAGCTAACGGTAAAAGTAATTATGTGATTGTTATAAGCAGCAAAGCCACAACTCAAGACCAAAAAGCTGCCAACGACTTACAGCAATGGCTTAAGGAAATTACCGATGTCAAGTTACCAATACAATACGATAATATCCGATTATCTCAGTCTATGCATAAAATCAGTATTGGTCATTCGAAGTACTTCGAAAAATTAAACGTCTCCCTTGTCAAAACGAAACTCAGTGACGAGGGCTATGGGATCTGCTGCGATGGTAAAGACATGTACCTCTGGGGCGGCAGGTCGCGAGGTATTATAAATGCAGTGTACGCATTGTTAGAAGAAGACTTGGGCTGCCGGTGGTATTCCGATGAAGATTATCGCATCCCAAAACTTACTACACTTGCTTTTAAACTAGTCCAACGGACATATGTGCCAAAGCTCAATCTCCGTGACCCGTTTTATTACTGCTCGTTCAATCCCGACTGGTCGCTGCGAAACCGGACGAATTCTCCGTATGCTGAAGTGCCTGATGAATGGGGCGGACGGATAGATTATGGTAAAAATAATCTTTTGTTCGTACATACATTTAATGTTCTCGTACCGCCAAATACATATTTTAATACACATCCGGAATACTATATGCTCGATAAGGATGGAAAAAGAATAACCCAGCAGCTATGCACAACCGATACGAACGTTATCCACATCGTTACGGATTATGTTCTTGAATTTCTCAAAAACAATCCGACTACAGAGGTCATCAGCGTTTCCAAAAACGACGGTGGACAAACCTGCCTTTGCCCAAGATGCAAGGCCATTGATGATGCTGAAGGCACAAATATGGGAGCATTGTTGTATCTAGTAAACAAGGTCGCAGAAGCCGTGGGAAAACAGTACCCCAATGTTAGCATCTCAACATTGGCGTATCTTGAAACGATAGGTGTACCAAAAACAGTTCGGCCACTCAAAAACGTTATTATACAGTTGTGCAACGATGCCGTAGGCGCATGGGCATACCCTTTTACGCCGGCACGAGAAACTGAATTCGGCAAAATTGTCGAGCAATGGAGTGCCATACATAACCGGATTTACATCTGGGACTACGTGGTTAATTTCAGCCATTACATGGCGCCGATGCCCAACATGGATGCAGTCGCAGATAATATCAAATTCTATGTCGATCACCATACCGAAGGCATCATGACACAAGGCGATTATCAAAGCCCCGGGGCTGAACGCGATTGGCAACGCTCATGGATAACTGCAAAACTAATGTGGAATACTTCAAGAAATGCCGACTCGCTCACACGCGATTTTATTTTCGGCCATTACGGTAAAGCCGCTACTTATGTTTGGCAATACGAAAAACTTTTAAACCAGCAGAAAGAAAAATTTAAAGATGAATTAAAAAAACCAAAAGACGGTATTCGTTATGGAATGGATAGCCCGTTTCTGACATTGGATTTCCTTAAACAGGCAACAAAACTATTTGATAAAGCAAAGGAAGCAGCCGAGAACAACAGCATCCTTAAACGAATAGACCTGGCATATCTGCCGATATTGTATGTTAAACTTTCCCGCGGCCCTTCTTTCATAAGTGAAGAATATGAAAATAATCTCAATCAATTCGAAACTATCGTGACAAGGGAAAAAATTACTCATCTCAAGGAAGGCCCCCCTGACGTCAAACAAACAATCGATATTTGGCGAAAAGCATGGAGCGAAAAGACTACGTCATTCATTGCTGAGCCTGACAACCCAGCAAAATAATTTGACCTGTCTTTACATTCAATACTCCGTTAAAAAAAGAAATAAATGTTTGATATTGAGGAAAATAAGTGTCAATAAATTAGGTTAAGCCATTAGGAATCATCACCTTAGATGATTATACAACTAATTCTCTAAGCATGACTCCTAAGGCCAACCACGAAGTTAAATATCTTATTATCAACACACTACAAAACAAAGTCTTTGCCGGTCTCAACAAAGCCCGAAAAGATTTCATTATCAGCGTTCTTTGGCATTTTTTAAGCATCAAAGGTAGAATAAATTTCTTGCAATTAGGACGCTTTAGCCCCTATTGTGAGCAAACCCACAGAATACATTTTGAGCAGGAATTTGATTTCTTTGCCTTCAACAAGCTTCTGACCCAAGAGATAGTTAGTAAAGATTGTATCATTGCCTTCGATCCTAGCTACATTCCCAAATCAGGTAAGCAAACTTACGGCTTAGGTCGTTATTGGTCAGGTTCTGCCAAAGCCGCTAAATGGGGACTGGACATTTGTGGATTCGCATTAGTTGATGTTGAAAACAATACTGTCTTCCATTTGAAAGCATGGCAGACCCCTGGAGTTGATAAACCGAATGCCGGGCAGTTTAATCTGCTTTCGCACTATGGCTCTATCGTTAAAGAAAATGCAAAAGCTTTCAAATAGATTTCTAATTATTTGGTAGCCGATGCGTATTTCTCAAAGAAGCCCTTTGTCGATAGAGTCCTGGAGTCAGGGTTGCATTTCATCAGTCGGCTCAGGGACGATAGCGTGTTAATGTACAAGTATTGTGGAAAACCAACAGGTAAAAGGGGAAGGCCCAAAAAGTATGGAGACAGAATAATGGTTAACAATCTTGATACAAAATACTTTGACAAAGTGGTCTGTAACGAAGACCTTACTGTTTACTCTGCCCTAGTCTACTCTAAGGCTTTCCAACGAGACATTAAACTTGCAGTGGCTGTCTTTTTTAAAGATGGACAGGAGGTAGCCCGCAAGCTCTTTTTCTCAACCAATCTTCAACAAGAGGGAACGCAAATTGTATGCTATTATCGTTCACGTTTTCAGATTGAATTTTTGTATCGTGATGCAAAGCAGCATACCGGACTTAACCACTGTCAGGCAAGGAGTGAGAACAAACTGGACTTTCACTTTAACGCTTCGCTTACTGCAGTAAATTTGGCCAAGTACGACTGGTTATCCACTAAGTCAGGTGAACGTAAACCGTTCTCAATGGCCAATTATAAAACGTTCTACAATAACGCTTTGATGCTTGATCAATTTATTTGCAGGTTCGCTATTAACCCGAACTCTACTAAAAATAAAAAGATTGTCAAAGAACTACTGGAACTAGGCAGAATTGCTGCTTGAAAAATTAACGGAGTATTGAATACTAAAAACAACAAAAAATGCTGAAAAATTGGTTTTGACTATATCCTCAGGTAAATATAAATTTATTTGTAAAAGATCACTTAATTAAAACGGTATGATTAAACTTATTATGCCATTCTTAATGTTAACTAGTTGGGCATGCTTTGCTCAACAGAGAATTCCATTGTATTCTGAAAAAATTCCTAATTCAATTGATACACAGATTAAAGAGGAAAAAGTATTCAACCAGGAAGTTGATACTTTAATATCAAAGGTGTCCAAGCCAACCCTTACAGTTTTTATGCCACCTAAGGATAAAGCAAATGGTACTGCAGTTATTATTTGTCCTGGTGGAGGATACTATGTTTTGTTAATTGAACGGGAAGGTTATGCTATTGCTAAGGCATTTAATAAAATTGGTGTATCTGCTTTTGTTCTAAAGTACCGTTTACCGAACAGTGAGCTAATGATTGATAAATCAATAGGTCCTTTACAGGATGCACAGAAAGCGATTCAAATAGTGAGAAAACATGCAAAAGAATGGCAAATTGATCCTGATAAAATTGGGATAATGGGATTTTCTGCAGGGGGGCACCTGGCAGCTTCGGCAGGTGTTCATTTTGAAGATGAGTTCATAGATAACGAAGCTATTAGTTTACGTCCTGATTTTATGATTCTTATCTATCCTGTAATCAGTTTTACAGATAGTATCGGACACATTGGCTCTAGGGATAATTTACTCGGTAAGTCACCTTCAAAAGAGCAGATTCGATATTTTTCCAATGAAAACCATGTTTGTTCAACAACACCTCCTGCATTTATTACTCAGGCAAATGATGATTTAGTCGTCTCCCCGGAAAATAGTTTAGTGTTCTTTAAAAAGTTGCGGGAAAAGGCTATTTCCGCAGAGTTACATATCTATTCATCGGGCGGACATGGTTATTTAAAACAACCTTCATTTGAAGAATGGTTTGGGAGATGCCAAAACTGGCTGAAAAGAAACGCTCTGTTAGAGAAGATATCACGATAATTTAATAAGACTATATTTATGAAAAAACAATTAAATCTGTCTGGTGAAGATGCTGATTTATTTAATCAGGAAAATAGAATGGTTCCATTTATTGTTTTAACGGGATTATTCTTTATATGGGGATTTATTATTTCTATGAATGATATCCTTATTCCCTACCTGAAAAATGTTTTTAAACTGAGCTATTTTAAGGCTTTGCTGATCCAATTTTCGTTTTTTGGCTCTTTCTTCATAGGTTCTTTACTGTATTTTATTCTCTCAATTAAAAAGGTCGATCCAATTTCAAAAATTGGGTATCGGAATGGGATGTCAATAGGTCTTTTTATTGCTGGAATAGGATGTTTTTTCTTTTATCCGGCAACCGTTTTCCATAGCTATGGACTCTTTTTGGGAGCATTGTTTTGCTTAGGGTTAGGAATATGTCTTTTACAAATTGCGGCCAACCCGTACGCAGCACTTTTAGGAACGGAAGAAACCGCTTCATCCCGCCTCAATCTTGCACAAGGTGTAAATTCACTGGGAACTATAATTGGACCGCTGCTTGGGGGGTATCTGATTTTTGAATATTTTTTTAATGGGGCTAATACAGATGCCAATTCAGTAAAAATACCTTATTTATTTTTTGCCGGTATATTTGTTCTTCTGTCAATCATTGTAAAAGCCACCCCATTCCCTGAATTTCATAAAAAGGATTCGCCCGAAAAGGGTCTTGGTGTATTTAAATACCCACAATTGGTTTTAGGGGTAGTTGGTATTTTTATGGCTGTTGGTGCCGAGGTTGCAACAGGAAGCCTCTTAATCAATTTTTTTGGATTGGATTATATCTCAGGGCTAAGTCCTTCTCAGGCCACTAAATTTGTTGCTTTTTACTGGGGAGGGCTTATGATTGGCAGGCTTTTTGGCGCCGTTTTTTTTAACGGGATAAAAACCCTTTCGAAAACCCTTCTGATGGTAACTATAATTATTGTTGCTTTAGGTGTTATAGCTTATTCTCACGGAACTCGAATCACCGCGATTTATGCCTTTTTGATGTTCATAAATTTACTTGCATTCAGGTTAGGAAAGTCACTCCCAGGGAAAACAGTTGGGGTATTTTCTTTAATAATAATTATCCTTCTGGCATTCGCCCTTTTTACCAAGGGCCAAATTGCCATGTGGTGCGTAATTGGGATTGGTTTGTTTGCTTCCATAATGTGGTCCAATATTTTCACACTTGCAATTCGTAGATTAGGAAACTATACCAGTCAGGGTTCCTCACTGCTGATAATGGCAATTTTGGGTGCAGCATTAGTGCCCCCAATTCAAGGTTTTGTGGCTGATATATATGGACTCCAAAACTCTTTTATAGTTATCATGTGTTGCCATATATATGTTTCATGGTACGGTTTTTTTGGGCACAAACGGATGAGAATTGAATAAAAAATTAAGAAAAACAACAATGAAAACAACAACAATAGTACTACTGATTTTAGCAACCTTGTCAACACCTGTTTTCTGTCAACAAAAAAAGATAGAATACAAGATTAAAAACAAATGCGAACCATTGTACATTATTATGAAGATTTAATGAATTGGTTAAAACCAATGATGCAGTGAATACATCAGGTTTTTAAAGAAGATATTATAGCATTAAAAGTTTAATCTTTCCTATAATAAATTTAAAGTTAATGCATTATCAATATTGTAGGTAGCTATTTTTCAAGGCTATTAAATGGAAACTATGTAGTACCTATGAAAGTGAAATAACCCGTTTATAGCTCATTATCATGAAAAGATTTAAATATTTACTTTTTCTTAATTTATCTTTTGCAACCTGCTTGTTTGCTCAGCGCAATAACAGCATTATTTCGAACAGCGATTTATTGTTTCTTGAAGGAATGACGAAAGCTGTAATGGATAGCTCACGGATTTTACCCGGTCAAGCGCTACCTGCCCCGTTTGGAAAAAATAACACTGGTGGAACCTTGATCAGGCCGGGAGGCAGAGATACTTACCCCTCCTTCTGGATAAGGGATTATGCCATGTCGCTGGAAAGTGGATTTGTAAGCAAAAAAGAACAAAAACACATGCTACTGTTCACTGCTTCAAGTCAGTGTGACCAGACCTGGATAACAAATGGAGGTAGCATGGTTCCTTTTGGCGCTATTCCGGACCATATCCGGGTAGATGATTTATTGCCTATTTTCTTTCCAGGAACCTATGATTATAAAGCTCAGGGGACCAACGAATTTGGTGTATTCCCTCCCTATTGCGATCAGTATTATTTCATTTTTATGGCTGACTACTATATCAGGAAGACAGCAGATCTGGCAATATTATCAAAACAAATCAAAGGTATACGGTTGATAGACAGGCTGGAAATTGCTTTTAATGTGCCGCCTTCAAGAAATGATAATCAGCTTGTTTATACGAATGAAGCCTTTAGAGGTGTTGATTTTGGTTTCAGGGATGCCGAAGCCATTACGGGTGATTTAAGCTATGCTTCTATATTAAAATATCGGGCTGCTAACCAACTTTCTACGTTATTCAAAAAATTGAATAACAAACAAAAAGCGGAGAAATACAGTCTGATAGCCGCTAAGATTAAAGCAGCTTTACCTCAGTTCTTAGATAAGAATGGTATGTTAAGGGCTTCCACAGGCAAAAGCGGGCAGGCGGATGTCTGGTGCACAGCATTTGCCGTATATTTGAATTTGTTGGATGGTGAAGATCTTCTGAAAGCTTGCCGGCATCTGGAGGCAGCATACCAAAATGGCACATTGGCTTATAAAGGTAGCATCAGACATATCATAAAAGGAGAAGATTTTAGCGAAAATACGGCATGGGAAAGCTCTATTTCGGCTAAAAACCAATACCAGAATGGCGCATATTGGGGAACGCCAACAGGATGGGTAAGTTATGCAATAGCTAAAGTAAATAAGACAGCTGCAACAAAGTTGGTGAGCGAATATATCCAGGACTTAAGGGAAAATGACTTTCGTAAAGGCAGCAATTTCAGTGCCCCTTATGAGTGTTTTTATCCTCCTAATTATACAAGGGGGCCGATATATTTAGCTACGGTAACTTGTCCGTATATTGTTCTCCGGTCATTTTAACTGCAGACAAAGTAATATTTAAATTATTGGAATAAACTTGTTTAGGTTTAAAATACCGAAACGAATTCACATAAAACTACTTATAATATTTATTACTGATGGGGTGCTTCAAAAAAATTAGTTTCGTTTGTATTTCACTGCTGTTTCAATTTGGTTTTCTTTATACAATGGCCGGTAAGCCGGCATTAAAAGCGGATAACCTAACCTGTGAATACATCAAAAACCCACTGGGTCTGGATATTTCTCAGCCCAGATTAAGTTGGATGCTTTCTGGAGTGGGACGTAATCAGCAACAAACTGCTTATGAATTATTAGTCAGTGATAATCTACAAAAAATAAACCAGTTGCAAGGTAGTGTTTGGCAAACTGGAAAAGTTAGGTCATCCCAGAATATTCATATTGTATATGCAGGTAAGCCGCTTAAATCCTTTACCCGGTATTACTGGCGGATAAAAGTATATGATCAGGATGGTGTGGCTTCACACTGGAGTGAACCACAGTGGTTTGAAACAGCTATGCTGGCTGATACAGACTGGCAGGCGCAATGGATTGGTGATGGTAGCAAACAATTTGAGCGGGACGAAGATTTTTATAAGAATGATCCTATGCCTTTGTTTCGCAAAACATTTCATTCGGACAAGAAGATTACATCAGCACGGCTTTACATCACCGGTTTGGGTTATTATGAAGCCTATCTGAATGGTAAAAAGGTTGGTGATCATTTATTGGATCCGGGATGGACTGCTTACAGAAAACAGGTCTTGTATTCTGTATATGATATTACCGCCCAAATCAGGCAGGGCTTAAATGCAGCTGGTATTATGGCGGGTAACGGTTGGTATAATGTTCTCCCTTTGCGGTTTTGGGGAGGTATCAATATGCGGGCTGCATTAACAACAGGTCGTCCTATCGTAAAAGCAATGATCCGGCTGACCTATGCAGACGGCTCCATAAAAATCATTCCAACCGATGAAAGCTGGAAAACAGCTCCCGGCCCAATAGTAAGAAACAATATTTATAACGGAGAACATTATGATGCCCGCCTGGAAAAAGAAGGATGGAGTACAATAAAAACAGTCGCTACGGGTTGGAAGAATGCGGTAAATGAAACCGGACCTCAGGGAAAATTGAATGTGCAAATGCAGCCACCAGTCCGCATTACCAGGATTGTTAAACCGATTGGGATAGTTGAAACCAAGCCGGGTGTATTTGTTTTTGATATGGGACAAAATTTTGCCGGTGTGGTACGTTTGCATGTAAATGGGACTGCAGGTACTTGTGTAACGCTCCGGTATGGTGAAGATAAATATGCTGATGGCAATGTAAATGTAATGACAAGTGTTGCGGGGCAGATTAAGTCAGGGAATGGTGGTCCGGGTGCACCGCAGATTGCCTGGCAGGAGGATAGTTATATTTTAAAAGGGAAAGGCATGGAAACCTGGTCGCCAAGATTTACATTCCATGGTTTTCGGTATGTGGAAATAACAGGATGGCCGGGTAAACCTTCATTGAATGCGATAGAGGGCCTTCGTTTAAATTCAGATTTACAACAGCGTGGCGAATTTGCATCCTCCAATGAAATGTTCAATAAGCTGGATAAAGCTATTCAATGGACTTTTCTGAGTAATGTATTTAGTGTACAGTCTGACTGTCCTGCACGGGAAAAACTGGGATACGGAGGAGATCTTTTCTGTACGACAGAAGCTTTTATGTATCATTTCAATATGGCTAATTTCTATCGTAAGGTGGTGCGTGATTTTGTTAATGACCAGCAACCACTTGGAGGTATAACAGAAACTGTTCCCTTTGTTGGTATTGCGGATGCTGGACCCGGAGATAAGTCCGGGCCACTTGGTTTTCAGGTTGGATTTCCCTATTTAGTTAAAAAGCTATATGATTTTTATGGGGATAAACGTGTTGTAGAAGAAAATTATGATGCACTCACTCATCTAATAAAATTTCTGGAGTCCTCTGCTAAGGATAATTTGATTTACACTGATTTAGGTGATCATGAATCACTTGATCAAAGGGGAATACCCTTTACAGCATCTGTATTTTATTTTCTTCATGCCAGAATGATGTCAGAATTTGCAAACATATTGGGAAAAAGTGCAGATGAAACATTGTATACCCTTTTGGCCGGTAATATTAAAAATGCAATCGTGAATAAATTTGGAGTGGAAGGAACCGGAAAGTTTGAAAAAGGAACACAAACATCCCAGATTTTTGCATTGTGGGCGTGTATAGAACAGCCTGGAACGCAAGACAAAGTATTTGAAGCGCTGGTATCAGAATTTGAAAGAAAGAACTGGCATTTATCTACTGGCATTTTCGGCACTAAGATGCTTTTTGATGTTTTGAGAAAAGCTGATAAAAATGACATGGCTTATCGTATTGCTAACCAACGTGATTTTCCAGGATGGGGTAATATGATTGAGAATGGTGCTACAACAGTTTGGGAAACATGGGCATATTCGGATAATACCTATTCAAAAAATCATCCGATGTTTGGTTCCGTTGGTGAATGGTTTTATCGTTCACTGCTTGGCATTAACGCTGCTGCACCCGGATTTAAAAAAATTATAATTAAACCACAGCCTGTAAGTGGGCTATTATTTGCAAAAGGCAGTTATAACTCAGCTTATGGGCGTATCATCAGTGATTGGCGTATTGATGAGAATAAGTTTCGTTTGAATATAATTATTCCAGTCAACACGGTTGCTGAAATATGGATTCCAATAAAAAATGCTAAAAATATTTCCGAAGGAGGGAAACCAATTCAACAAGTCAGTGATGTTGAATTTCTACGAATTGAAGATGGATATTCCGTTTTTGCAACTGGCTCAGGAAGTTATTTGTTTGAGGCCGGATTAAGTCAATAAATTGGGGTTAATCATTATTTTAGTATGGATATTCAGCAATGATTTATCATTTAAAAAGATTTTAAACATTTAATATTGTGATATTCAAATAAATAAGAGTAAATATGAATATTAAAATATTGATTTAACAATATTCTTAAACAAAACCATAATTTATGACCTTTTTCCTTTATAAGAGATTACTGATCCTATGTTTCTGTCTGATTTCAACCAACCTGTTTGCTACTTTACGTCCGGTTAATCTGACTTGTGAGTTTAAAAAAAATCCACTGGGTATCGAAGCCGCCCAGCCTCGTTTTGGCTGGTGGATAGATGCATCGCAACCTGGAATGCGTCAAAGTGTTTATCAGGTACAAATAGCGAGTTCTATACAAAAGCTGACTCAGGGACATGCCAATATATGGGAATCGGGTAAGGTAAGTTCTGGTCAAAATTCTTCTGTTTTATACGCTGGTGCTTCCTTGCAATCTGCACAAAAATATTTTTGGCGAATCCGTATTTGGGATCAATCAGGGAAAGTATCACAATGGAGTGATGTTGCTGAATTTGGAACCGGAATTTTAACCCAAAAGGAATGGGATAATGCACATTGGATTGCTTTTGAAGTATTACCGGACTCTTTGAAGTATATCCCCGGATATCACGGAAAAGGTGATGAATTGGGAAATAAGTTGTTAAAAAGAGCCATTAATCCCTATTTTAAAAAATCTTTTTTCATACAAAAGCCGATCGCAAATGCTTCCGTTTTTGTGTCAGGTATGGAACAATATGAATTGTATCTTAATGGGAAAAAAGTAAGCCGCGATTTTCTGACCCCCGGATGGACAAATTATGAAAAACGATGCTTGTATAATACTTACGATGTTACTAAACAATTGCAACATGGTGAAAATATAGTAAGTAGCCTGGTGGGTACTGGTTTTTTTTACATCAATAGAGAACGGTACCGTAAATTTGTAGGCGCATTTGGTTATCCAATGTTTCGTTTAATATTGCGCATCCGTTATACGGATGGTACTACACGGGAAGTTGTTACTGATGAAAGCTGGAAAACAGCTGCATCACCGATTCGTTATTCCGGTATATATGGAGGGGAAGATTATGATGCCAGGTTGGAACAATCAGGATGGAATAAGAAAGGATTCAATGATGCTAAATGGGAAAATGCAATACTTACAGCAGGTCCCGGAGGAAAGATGGCCGCGCAGGTAGAATTGCCTTTACGCGTAATGGATACAGTTTTTGTAGCTGAATATTTTTCTAAGAATAAATCACTATGTTTACCGACTGAATAGTTACTAATAATTAAACAAAATAAAAATACTACTGCTATGAATAATTCATTAAAGTGGACGATTCTGATTTGTGTCGTACTGACAATATTTAATCAACTACTTTTTGCCCAATACCCTAAAAATGCAGTTAAAAACATGGGTGTAGATAAATTTACACCCGCTTTGCCTGGTTCTGTAAAGATCGGTGGTTATCTGGGTCATAAACTGGATGTTTGTGTAGAGAATGGGGTAATGAAAAAGAATTATGATTTGTATTCAATTCCATATCGTGAACATAATGACGAAGGAGGCGCTTTTGCAGGAGAGTTCTGGGGAAAATGGTTTACGTCAGCAAATCTTGCCTATTCCTATCAACCTAAACAAAAGTACAGAGAGATTTTAGATAAAAGCATAGAACAAATTCTTCAAACTCAGGATAAAAACGGAAGGATCAGTAGTTACAAAACAGATTTTGGCCATTGGGATATATGGGGCAGAAAGTATGTTCTGTTAGGATTAATCTCCTATTATGATCAGACAGGTGAAAAGAAAGCATTAGAACATGCCGGTCTTGTTGTAGATAATTTAATCACAGTTGCAGGTCCGGGTAAAACAAAACTGACAGAAACCGGACTCTCCTTAATAAAATCATTATCGTCATGCTCTATTCTGGAACCTATCGTTCTACTATATGAACGTACGGGAGACAAAAAATACTTAAACTTTGCAGAATATCTGGTATCATTATGGAGCCAACCGAACAAATTCAGTCCCAATGGAATGAAGCTGGTAGAAGATGCCACTAATGGTGTAGATCCTATTTATATTTCTGCCCCAAAAGGATATGAACAAATGTCCTGTTATGAGGGGTTGTGTGAACTTTACCGGGCTACAGGAAATAAAAAGTATTTAACTGCAGTCGTTAAGTTTGGGAATAGTGTTCGCAAAAAGGAAATTATGATTGTGGGTTCAGGCTCCAGTGGTGAATTGTGGTGCGATGGAGCCAAAAGACAAACTGAGTTATTGGAGGAGCCCATGGAAACGTGTGTTACAACTACATGGATAAAGCTTTGTTATCAACTGCTGAGATTGACGGGTGATTACGTCTGGGCCGATGAAATGGAGGTGAGCCTCTATAATGCGATGTTAGGTGCAATGGTTCCGGGTGGTAGTTGGTGGGCTTATTTTTCCCCTTTAGCAGGAGAGCGTATACCAAGCCCTATGCAAGTCTCCGCAGTAAACTCTAG
>Ga0209638_1001009_pt1 | contig 18381 bp, 12 predicted proteins | sample BarGraNGADG00211_FD_184490 | JGI IMG/M metagenome (GOLD analysis project Ga0209638, IMG submission 184490) | Arctic peat soil microbial communities from Barrow, Alaska - Barrow Graham LP Ref core NGADG0002-211 (SPAdes) (version 2) | ecosystem: Environmental > Terrestrial > Soil > Wetlands > Peat...
CAAGTCGAGCAGAGACGAAAGTCGGGCTTAGTGATCTGGTACCTCCGAGTGGAAGGGGTATCACTCAACGGATAAAAGCTACCCCGGGGATAACAGGCTTATAGGGTCCAAGAGTTCACATCGACGACCCTGTTTGGCACCTCGATGTCGGCTCGTCGCATCCTGGGGGAGTAGTATCTCCCAAGGGTTTGGCTGTTCGCCAATTAAAGCGGTACGTGAGCTGGGTTCAGAACGTCGTGAGACAGTTCGGTCTCTATCCATCGCGGGCGTAGGAAACTTGAGAGGAGCTGCCCCTAGTACGAGAGGACCGGGGTGGACGAACCGCTGGTGTGCCAGTTGTCCTGCCAAGGGCATCGCTGGGTAGCCAAGTTCGGTTGGGATAAGCACTGAAAGCATCTAAGTGCGAAGCTCGCCTCGAGATGAGGTTTCCCATCGGGTCAACCGGGTAAGACCACAGGTAGATGACCTGTTTGATAGGCGGCAGGTGGAAGCTGGGCAACCAGTGCAGCTGAGCCGTACTAATGGTCGAGGGCTTGACCTCTTTCAACAGCTGACCCAAGTGGCCGGCTGCCTCGAATGAGATCCGGTCAATTTCATCGCTGTCGTATGGCGCGGCGGAAAACGAAGATCACTGATCACGTCGTCACTACATAAAGGATCCTGGTGACTCCAGCGGAGAGGCCACACCCGTTCCCATCCCGAACACGGTAGTTAAGCTCTCCAGCGCCGAAGATACTCAGGGGGTAGCCCCTCGGGAAAATAGGTCGTCGCCAGGATCCTTTTGATTCTCGTGAGAGGCGCCGCCGGCGCGAGCCGGCGGCGCTTTGCGATTCCTAGCGTTGGCAACCGCGGCAGAACGTCGTGTCGAAGCCGCCGGCTGAGACCTGCGACAACCTGGTGCCGCAACGCGGGCAGGGCTGGCCGCCCTTGCGGTGGACCTTGAGGAACTCGCGCTGTTCGACCTCGAGGCGCGGCGGCACAAGGCCATGAAGCTCGCCGATCGCCCACGGCAATACCTCGCGGACAGCCATGTACAGGTCGGCTACCTCGTCCGCGGCAAGTGACGAGCGCTTGCGAAACGGAGCGAGGCGGGCGGCCCAGAGGATCTCGTCCGAATACGCGTTACCGATGCCGGTAACGAACGCCTGGTTGCGCAAGAGGTTCTTCAGCTCCCCGCTGTGGCGGCCGATCCGCGCTCGCCAGTCTTCGAGTGTCAAGCTTGGATCGTCCGCGTCAGGGCCCTGCTCTTCCCAGCCCGCGATCGGGCGGGCCACGCCGGTCGGCACGAGATAGATCTTGCCCATCCTGGTCGCGTCGCGATAGCGCAGCTCGACGCCCGAGTCGCGGGGCGGCAGCCACTCGGCGTCAGGCCCCGGCCACTCTGGCGCCACGCGACCTGGGCGCGTCTCTTCGCGCTTCGGACCGAAGAAGAATGCCGCGGCCCATTGCGGCCACGCCTTCGATCCGGCCACGGCCAGGCCCAGTCGACCGGTGAGCATCGGGTTGAAGACGATCCGGTCACGTTCGAACTGGAAGACGAGGAACTTGCCACGCCTGCGAATCGACGTCAGCAGCTGGCCCTCGAGCGCCTCGAGCTCTGCGGCCGTGCCACGCAGCACGAGCGACTCTTTGATCTTGCTGCCTACCATCGGCCGGCCCGCGAGCGCTTCGTCGAGCGCGTCGGCAAGGATCGACAGGTCGGGTAGCTCGGGCATCGAGTTCGAGTCTACTGAGCGATCAGTCAGCCCTTAAGCGGTTGAATCCACGATCAAGAACGTGATTGCGAGCACGACGGCCCGGGACGGCTCGAACGTGCCGACTCAATGTTTCCCTCACACTCGGCACTTCGGACGTCAGCTCTCGGGTGTCGCGACGGCCTGGCTTGATGCCTCGCGCGGCGCTGCCGGCCGCGGCGCTGCGGGCCACAGGACGATGAGCAGCATCGGCACGAGATACAGCGCCCAGCCGAGCGCCTCGATCGCGGTCGGCCGTGGCTGGATCCCGAGCACGCTGGTCAGCAGGGCCGAAATGACAGATCCGGGCTGCATCAGCCAGGAAAGATCAGCCACCTGGTTCTGGCCGAAAAGGATCAAGCCAGCCTCGTGCCCGGTGTGGATGGCCGAGGCGACGAGGCCTGCGGCAACGAGCACGAGCACGACGCCCGTGATGCGGAAGAAGCGGCCCAGGTTGATGCGCACGCCGCCGCGGTAGATGCCGTACCCGATGACCGCGGCGAGAGCGATGCCGATCACGGCGCCGATGCCCGCCGCGATCGGCGAGCCACTGGCGGTGAACGCTGCGAGCAGGAAGACGGCCGTCTCGAAGCCCTCGCGCAGGACGGCCAGGACGGCCATCGTGATCAGCGCCCAGGCCGTGCCCGAGGCAAGAGCAGAGGTCGCCGCGGCCTCCAGATCGTGGCGCAGCCCGCGTGAGTTGCGGCGCATCCAGACGACCATGTAGGTGACCATCGCGACGGCGACGCTGGCGACGACAGTCTCTAGGAGCTCCTGCTGAGCCTGCGGCAGGCTGGCCGAGAAGACCTGCAGACCGACCGCCACGAGCGCGCAGGCGCCGATGGCGAGGATGACTCCGATCCACACCAAACGCAGGGCATCCGACCGACCACGCTGGCGCAGGAACGCAGCCACGATCCCGACGATCAGCGCGGCCTCGAGCCCCTCGCGCAGGCCGATGACGAACGTGGCTAGCAAGGGAGCCTCCGCAGCGAAATCCGAGTGATCAGGTCGGTGATGGCAGCGTAGCGAAGCCCCATCCTTCAGTCAAGGCACCCTGATGACGTCCGTAAGGGCACCCGTGTCGGGATGCCAAGGATGCTTGGTTTCCGGCCACCGCGCATGCCGTTTCGGGACCTTTGTCCCTGTGGCTCGCCCGCGGCCAAGGTCACCTTTTGTACGAGATGACGCTTCTGGAGGCTGCGATCGGTGTCCCGCTCGTGCTCGAGCGCGTGCCTGAGCAGGAAGTTGTCCGTCTCGGCGTACACGGGCTGTGCGCCGGGCGCGCGCTTACCGTTGAACAGGACGCTCCGCTTCGCGGGCCGCGTCTCGTCCGCGTCGGATCGCGCCGGCTGTCCGTGCCGCGCAGCATTGCCGCGCTGCTCATCGTGCGGCCTGCCGGTGACGTCAGATGACTGTCCTCGCCGACAGGGCCGCATGGGAATCGACGAAGAGCCTCGGACGGCAGGCAGTGGCGCTCGACCGGCCGCCGGTCATCGCGCTGGTCGGCCGGCCGAACGTGGGCAAGTCGACGTTCTTCGCCGACGTCAGCGGCCAGTTCGCGGAGACATCGAACGCACCGGGCACGACCGTGTCCGGCCATCGCCGCGAGGTCGTGGTCAAAGGCCGGCGCGCCGTGCTGGTCGATCTGCCCGGCACGCTCTCGATGACCGACCAGAACGAGTCCCTCGCGCCGTTCTGGCAGCTCCTCCTCGCGGCCAAGCCGGATGCCATTCTGTCCGTCGTCGACGCCGGTGACCTTGCCCGCCACCTGCCTCTCGTGCTCGCCTGCCGCGACCTGGGCCTGCCGCTCGTCGTCGGCGCGAACCTCGCCGACGAGGCCGCCGCCCACGGTGTCGAGCTCGACCTGGGCCGGCTGTCGCAGCTCCTCGTCGCGCCCGTCGTACGCTGCGTCGGGAGACGCGGCGAGGGCACGAAACAGGCCGTCGCGGCCGCGATCGACCGTGCCACGGCCTTTCGTGAGAGTGGCGGAACCCGGCGCACCGCGCCGGCGACGCCGTACCCGCCCTTGATCGTGGCTCGCGTCAATTCGCTGGCGCGCTCATTCGCCGGCGCGGACGCGGCCGCCGACACCGACACGATCCTGCGCGGCGCGGTTGCGGCCCACGTCCTACCGCCAGTCGGCGCAGCCTCGATTGCCGCTTCGACCGCGCTCGAGCCTGAGCGCTGGGACGTCGCCGCGCGCTGGGCACACCAGGTCGAACGTCGCGAGAGTGTGCGCGAGCCCGCCGCCGACCGGCTGGCGCGCGTCGTGACCTCGCCCTGGCCGGGGCTGCTGCTGTTCGCGGTGATCACGGTCGCGGCCCTGCTCATCACGGCCACGCTCGGAACCTGGCTGGCGTCGTTGATGGCGGCCGCGTGGTCGACCTACGTCTCGCCACCCATGACCAGCATCGTCCAGACGCTGATTCCAGTTCCCGCGCTGAGTGGCCCGGCGCTGTGGGCGCTCGACAGCGGGCTGCTGGCCATGCTCTCGGTCGGTATCCCGTTCGTCCTCGTCTTCTACGTCGTCCTCGCTGTGCTCGAGGACTCGGGCTACCTCGCGACCGCGGCTGTGCTCACCGATCGGATCTTCAACGCCGTCGGGCTCCCCGGCCGCGCCGTCATTCCCGTCTTTGCCGCGACCGGCTGCAACGTGCCGGCGATCTACGCCACACGCGTCTTCGACACACGCCGCGAGCGGCTCCTGGCGTCCTTCCTGATCGTGCTCACGCCGTGCTCAGCGCGCTCGGCCGTCGTCGTCGCCGCGCTTGCGCCTTTCGCCGGCCCGGTAGCGACGCTGGCCGCATTCGGCGTCGTCCTGGGCGTCACCGTCGTCGCCGGCACGGCCGCCAACGCGCTCGTCCCCGGCCGCCAGTCACCGTCCGTGCTCGAGCTGCCGCCGCTGCGCATGCCCATCTGTCGCGAGGTAGCGGCGAAGTCATGGTTCCGCTTCCGCTCGTTCGTGCGCACCGCCGCGCCGCTGATGCTGGCGGGCTCGTTCTTGCTCGGACTGGCGTACGAATCGGGCGCCATCACGCCAATCGAGCGGCTCCTGTCGCCGGTCACCGCCGGCCTGCTCGGCCTGCCGCCGGTGACCGGCGTCGCGATCGTGCTCGCCTTCCTGCGCAAGGAGCTCGCGCTCCAGCTGCTGCTCGTGCTGGCCGTGGGCGAGCTTGGCCCGGCCGCGGCCAGCCTTGGCACGTTCATGACGCACGGTCAGCTCTTCGTTTACGCGGTGATCACGGCGCTGTCCATCCCGTGCATCGCCAGCGTCGCCAGCCTGGTCGACGAGTTCGGCTGGAAGCCAACGCTCGCCATCGCGGGCTCCGTGCTCGGGCTCGCGCTGGCGGTCGGTACGGTGCTCGCTCACATCGTCGGTTGACGGACAGCGCCACACCAAGAAGGAGGTACGCGCGCGCCGCCGCCGCGGCGCGCGCCTTCAGGCGGCCGGGAGGCGGTGGAAGAGCGCCGCGTCCGCTTTGCCCGGCACGACCAGGATCAGTGACGCCGGCCGCAACCCGAGCGTGGCCGATCCACGCGGCCCGGTCAGCGTGATTGCGTCGAGCGATTCGCTGCTCGCCTGAACGACGATCTCGGCGCCCGGGCGCAGCCCTCGCGCTTCCAGGTACGACAGCAGGCCGGCGTCTTCCTCGGCTTCTTCCGTAATCCGGTAGATCGTGGCCCGGTCGCCCGACTGAAGGCTGCTGAGCGCAACGCCCGACGGCCGGCGGCGCGCGCTCGCGGCATCGATCGGGTTGCCGTGCGGGCAGATCTCGGGATGGCCCAGGAACTCGTCGAGGCGCGACTCGACGTTCTCAGAGATCGCCGACTGAAGGCGATGCGCCTCGTGGTCCGACTCGGCCCAGCCCATGCCCACGACGTCGGTCAGCAGCCACTCGACCAGCGCGTGGCGGCGGAAGATGGCATCGGCCATTGTTCGGCCGCTCGTGCTCAGGCTCAGCTCGCGGCTGTCGCCCTTGACGAGCCCCTCGCTGCGCAACCGCCCGACCATCTCCGACGCCGCCTGCGGGCTGACCCCCAAGCGGCGAGCAACGGTCGCGACTGTCGCCCGCTGGCCGCTGGCGATCAGGTTGCGCAGTGTGATCAGGTATTCCTGAGTCGCCTGTGTCGTGTGCGCCGGCCGTGATGTGGACATGAAACGAGGATAGTCCGCGGGGCGCATCGCAAGCACGCTGCCGCACGTGCGCCGGGCTCGCGCCGATTGTGGCTGCCCGGATACGCGTGGTAACATCCCTCGGCCCTACGGGGAGCATCAGGAAGAGCCCGCGCGTGCCTGCGGTACGGAGGAGTCTGAAGAGCCCACTAACGGACACCGAAGACATCCAGCTGGACGGAGGCCCGGGCGTGCTGCTCGGGTCTTGTTGTTTGCCCGGGGAGCTTCGGATCGGAGGAAATCGTCAATTTGACCGTAGAGCGCATGCAGGGGACCGACGAGGCGGGCGCCGCCGAGGCGGACGCCGCGACAGCTGAGGCTGAGCAGACCTCAGAAACCGCGAGCGACGAAGCCCAGGTTCCGCAGACGCAGGCCGGCGAGGCGACCGCGCAGACAGATGCGGTTGACACGGCCGACACAACTGCACCCAATGCCACCGAGGTCGCCAACGCCGACGACGCCGCGCAGGCCAGCCTGAGCACTGCCGAGGTGACCGACGCGCCACCTGCCGACGAAACGCCATCGGACGAAGCTGAGGCTGAGTCCGACATGCCCGAGGTCGCCAGTGATTCGACCGAGGAGGCCGACGGGCGACCGCTCGGAGCGGCCGACGAGGTCGCCGAACAGGTCGAGGAAGCGGTCGAGCGCATGGAAGAGGCCGCGGCCGAGGCCGAGGCCGGATCCGCTGATGGAGCTGCCGCGGACGTCGCCGAGGAGGCTGCGGCGCCCGTCGCGCCGGCACGTCCGGCGCCGCGCGTCTACGAGGGGCCTGAGCCGACGACGATGGAGGAGCTGCTCAACGAGCAGGCCACCGAGATCCGATCGCTCAAGCATGGCGACGTCGTCGAGGGCGCGATCGTGCGCATCGACAAGGACGAGATCCTCGTCGACATCGGCGCCAAGTCCGAGGGCGTCATCAGCAACCGTGAGCTGTACGGCCGCAACGCCGAGGCGCAGCCGCAGCTGAGCATCGGTGACGTTGTCCTCGTCTACGTCCTGCAGCCCGAGTCACCAGAGGGCCACGCAGTGCTCTCGCTCCGGCGCGCCGGGCTCGAACGCAAGTGGCGCTCGATGCAGGAGCAGCTCGACGCCGGCGCGATCATCGAGGCGCCGGTCATCGACCACAACAAGGGCGGCCTGATCGTCGACTGCGGCATCCGCGGCTTCGTGCCCATCAGCCAGATCGTCGACTTCCCGCGCCGGCCGCAGAACGAGCAGCCTCGTGACGCGGCACAGGAGATCGCCGAGAAGCTCCAGCCGTACGTCGGTCGCAAGCTGCGGCTCAAGATCCTCGAGGTCAACCGCAAGGCCAACCGCCTGATCCTGTCGGAGAAGGTGGCGCTGTACGAGGAGCGTCGCGAGAAGCGCGACGAGCTGTTCAGCAGCCTCCAGGTGGGCCAGAAGGTCACCGGCACCGTCCGCTCGATCGCGCCGTTCGGCGTGTTCATCGACCTTGGCGGCATCGACGGCCTGGTCCACAAGAGCGAGCTGTCGTGGAACAAGGTCAACAACCCAGAGGCCGGCTACCGCGTCGGCGAAGAGGTTGAGGCCGAGGTCATCGACATCAACCACGAGCGCGGCAGGATCAGCCTGTCGATCCGCCGTCTCCAGCCGGATCCGTGGAGCTCGACCGTCGCGGACCTCAAGATCGGTGACATCATCGATGGCACGGTCACCAAGATCGTCAACTTCGGCGCCTTTGTCCGCGTCCGCGACGGTCTCGAGGGCCTGATCCACATCAGCGAGCTGTCGCACGCCCGCGTTGCCCACCCGGGCGACGTCGTACACGAAGGTCAGACGATCAAGCTCAAGATCATCTCGCTCGAGCAGGAGCGCCACCGCCTCGGCCTCAGCCTCAAGCAGGCTGAAGAAGCCCCGGCACGGCCGGAGCGCCCGGCGGCGCCGCGCGAACGGCGCGGACGCAGCCAGGAACGTGGCTACGACATGAGCCAGGCGGTCCAGGAGCCGGAGGGCGGCATCGACAACACCCTCGCCGCTGCATTCGCCCAGGTTCGAGCGCAGATGGCCGAGACAGAGGCCGCTCGCTCCTCGACAGATGCCGACGATGAAGCGGAAGCGGCGCCCGAGGCCGCAGCAGAAGCTGAGCCGGTCGCCAAGGCGTCGAAGGCGGCTAAGCCCGACGCGGAGAGCGCGCCGGAGACAGGCGCCGCCGATGCGGTCGAGCCCGCCGTGGCGAACGCCGAGGATGCCAAGCCGGCGGCCCGTCGCGCGACGAAGGCCAAGGCAGAAACCGCAGCCGTGGCTGAGCCCGAGCCGGAAGCGTCGCCTGAGCCCGAGCCGGTAGCAAAGCCCGAGCCGGAGGCAGAGCCTGAGCCCGAGCCTGAGGCTGCGGCCGTCGCGGCCGACGAGGCACTGCCGGAGTCTGCGGCGGATCCCGCTGAAGGCGCCGCCGAGCCAACCGGCGCGGCACTGCCAGAGTCGGGCAGCGAGCCCGCAGAAGGTGCTCCGGACGCGGCGCCCGCGGCCGGCGCGGACACGGACGCGACGGCCGAATAGGCGCGGCGTGCGCGGCTGCCCAAGTCGCGCGACAATAGGCGGACCCACGAACCGAAACGTCAGCGGCGGCGCGCAGCGACGCCGTGGATTGGCGTTTCTTTAGCCATTAGCTGCATCAAGCGCGGCCTCAGAAACGGCCGCAAACGATGATCATTGGAGTGCACTGGTGCACCAACCGGCGCCGGAGTTGAACGGTACCGGAGGGGGGGTCGGCGGCCCAGTAGCCGGTGTTAGCATTCGAAAAAGGGCGCGTCCAGCGCCCTCTGGGGACGCGGGATGGATCGCTTCGACAAGTTCACGGACCGCGCGCGCAAGGTCCTGACACTTGCTCAGGACGAAGCGCAGCGGTTCAACCACAACTACATAGGCACGGAGCACCTCCTGCTGGGCCTGGTCCGCGAGGGCGAAGGCGTCGCCGCGCGGGTGCTCGAGAACATGAACGTCGAGCTGCCCAAGGTGCGCACGGCGGTCGAGTTCATCATTGGTCGTGGCGATCGCCCGGTCGTCGGCGAGGTCGGCCTGACCCCGCGCGCCAAGCGCGTTATCGAGCTCGCCATCGACGAAGCGCGCCGCCTGGGTCACAACTACATCGGCACTGAGCATCTGCTGCTCGGTCTCGTGCGCGAGGGTGAGGGCATCGCCGCCGGCGTGCTCGAGAGCCTGGGTGTCAACCTCGACAAGGTTCGCCACGAGGTTATCCGCGTCCTGTCGCAGTCGTCCAGCGCCGGTCCAACGACCGAGACCAAGCGCGCGAGCAAGACACCCACGGTCGATCAGCTGGGCATCAACCTGACCGACGCCGTGCGCGCCGGCAAGATCGACCCGGTCATCGGCCGCGAGAAGGAGATCGAACGCGTCATCCAGATCCTGTCGCGGCGGACGAAGAACAACCCGGCGTTGATCGGCGAGCCCGGCGTGGGCAAGACGGCGATCGCAGAGGGCCTCGCCCAGCGCATCGTCGCGGGAGACGTTCCCGAGACGCTGCTCAACAAGCGCGTGCTGACACTCGACATCGGCTCGCTCGTCGCCGGCACCAAGTACCGCGGCGAGTTCGAGGAGCGCCTCAAGAAGATCATCGAGGAGCTGCGCTCGACGAACGACACGGTGCTGTTCATCGACGAGCTGCACACGCTCGTCGGTGCCGGCGCGGCAGAGGGCGCGATCGACGCCGCGAACATCCTCAAGCCGCCGCTCGCGCGTGGCGAGCTGCAATGCATCGGCGCCACGACCCTCGACGAATACCGCAAGTACATCGAGCGCGACGCGGCGCTCGAGCGACGCTTCCAGCCGGTGATGGTCGAGGAGCCTACGCTCGAGCAGACGGTCGAAATCCTGTTCGGCATCCGCTCGCGCTACGAGGACCACCACAAGGTCAAGATCACCGACGAGGCGCTGCGCGCCGCGGCCGAGCTTTCGACTCGCTACATCACGGACCGCCATCTGCCCGACAAGGCGATCGACCTGATTGATGAGGCCGCCAGCCGCGTCCGTCTGCGCACAGCCAGCGCGCCGCCCGAGCTCAAGGCCGCCCAGCGCGAGCTGGAACGCGTGACCAAGGAGAAGGAAGCGGCGATCAACGACCAGGACTACGAGGTCGCCGCGAACCTGCGCGATGCCGAGTCACAGGCCAAGGAGAACATCGACACACTGCGCACGGCGTGGCACGCGTCGCGCCAGCAGGACGCGGCAGAGGTCGGCGAGGAGGACATCGCCCAGGTCGTGGCGATGTGGACGGGTATCCCGGTCACGCGCATCGCGCAGGAGGAATCCGAGCGGCTGATGCACATGGAGGATGCGCTGCGCGAGAAGGTCATCGGCCAGGACGAGGCGGTCGACATCATCTCCAAGGCGGTCCGCCGGGCACGCGCCGGGCTCAAGGACCCCAAGCGGCCGATCGGCTCATTCATCTTCCTGGGGCCGACGGGCGTGGGCAAGACCTGGCTGGCCAAGGCGCTCGCCGAGTTCATGTTCGGCTCCGAGGACGCGCTCATCAAGATCGATATGAGCGAGTTCATGGAGCGCCATAACGTCTCCCGTTTGGTCGGTGCCCCTCCGGGCTACGTCGGTTTCGACGAAGGCGGCCAGCTGACGGAGGCTGTGCGGCGCAAGAGCTACAGCGTCGTGCTCCTCGACGAGATCGAAAAGGCGCATCCGGAGGTGTTCAACATCCTGCTCCAGATCCTGGAGGACGGACACCTCACCGACGCCAAGGGCCGGCGCGTCGACTTCCGCAACACGGTCATCATCATGACCAGCAACGTCGGCGCGAAGTCGCTGCTCAAGGACACGACCCTCGGCTTCCGACCGGTCGCGGTCGACGAGGCGCGGGCAGAGCAACAGCAATACGACCGGATGCGCGAGAAGGTTCTCGAGCAGCTCAAGACCCAGTTCCGGCCGGAGTTCCTGAACCGCGTCGACTCCGTCGTCGTCTTCCGCTCGCTGCAGATCGAGCAGATTCGGACGATCGTCGACCTGCTCCTCGACCGCGTAAGAGATCAGCTCAAGGCTCAGCAGATCGACATCCAGATCACCCAGGAAGCCAAGGACCACATCATCAAGCTCGGCTACGACATCGACTACGGCGCGCGCCCACTGCGGCGGGTGATCCAGAACATGGTCGAGGATCAGCTCGCCGAGGCGCTCCTGACGGGCACCTTCCAGGCGGGCATGACCGTCGTCGTCGACAAGGGCGAGGACACCGGCCTGTCGATCAAGCCTCTCGAGGAGAAGATCCCGGTCGAGGCAAGCGCCTAGTTCCGTGGCGCGGCTCGAAACCCGCTACGTGTGCGGCACGTGCGGCGCGACGAGCCTGCGCTGGGAAGGCCAGTGCCGCTCGTGCGGTAACTGGAACACGATGGTCGAGAGCGCCGTCGAGCGGCCGCTGCCCCGGGCGCGGGCGACTCGCGCCGCCGCCACGGCCGTTCCGCATGTCACGCCACTGACCCGACTCGCTGCCACCGAGACCGACCGGATCCCGGTCGGTATGCGCGAGGTGGACCGCGTGCTGGGTGGCGGCCTCGTGCCCGGATCGCTCGTCCTGCTCGGGGGTGAACCGGGCATCGGTAAGTCGACGCTCGTCCTTGCGCTGTGCGGCGCGATTGCGGCCGGCTCGGACGGGGATGGGCGCGTGTTGTACGCCAGCGGTGAGGAATCTGCGGCGCAGCTGCGCATGCGCGCCAACCGACTTGGCCTGAGCGATGGAGCGCGCGGCGGCGAACAGATCGACGTGCTGCCCGAGACTTCGGTCGAACGCATCGTCGCCGCTGCCGAAGCCACAGCGCCATCACTTCTCGTGGTCGACTCGATCCAGACTCTGACCACGGATGAGCTGGAAGGACCAGCCGGATCGGTCGGCCAGGTGCGCGCGGCCACGGCCCGGCTCCAGGCGTATGCCAAGGAGAACGGAGTGCCGACGATCCTCGTCGGGCACGTGACCAAGGACGGCACGCTTGCCGGGCCAAAGACACTCGAGCACATTGTCGATGTGGTCCTGACCCTCGAAGGCGAGCGCTTCTCGGGCCTGCGCCTGCTGCGCTCGAGCAAGAATCGCTTCGGCTCGACCGAGGAGGTCGGCGTCTTCGAGATGGCGGCCGACGGCTTGCGCGAGGTCGCCGACCCAGCGGCCGCGTTCATCGAAACTGACTCGTTGGGTGCGCCGGGCGTCGCCATCGCGGCCACGCTCGAGGGCAGCCGGCCGTTGCTGGTCGAGGTTCAGGCGCTCGTCGCGCCCCAGGTCCACGGCTCGCCGCGCCGGACCGCGGCCGGCCTCGACGTCCAGCGCCTGGCGCTACTGATCGCCGTGCTCGGCCGTCGCGCGGGCATGAATCTCGCCAGCCACGACGTCTACGCAAACATTGTTGGCGGCCTTGCCGTCGAGGAGCCGGCGATCGACCTGCCGCTCGCGCTGGCGCTCGTCTCTGCGTTGCGCGACAGGCCGCTCACGTCAGGCACCGTGCTGTGCGGCGAGATCGGACTGACCGGTGAGCTCCGGCCGGTGCATGGCCTGTCGCGCCGGCTGCGCGAGGCGTATCGGCTCGGCTTCACGCGCGCCGTGGTGCCGTCGCGCTCCGGCCGTGGCGAAGACGTGGACAATGGCGCCATCGAGATCGTTCGCGTCGCCACGCTGCGCGACGCGATCGCCGCGGCACTGACCGAGCGCGCGCCGCAGCTGGCCATCCCGATAGGGGAGACGACGCGGTGAACGACGTACGCATCAACACCGTTGTCCGCCTCTTCGGCGGCGGGGTCGTGGCGCTCATCGCGATCGCGATCACGACCGCGGCGGGCGTGCCCAACCTCGACGCGTCGTCGCTCGGTGGTGCAGTCCTGCTCGCCGGCTGGATCGGTGCCTGGTTCGTGATCGGCTTCTCGATCCTGCCCTACGTGACCTTGGTGCCGGCGCACTGGCTTATCCGCCACGTGACTGAACTGTCTACCGACGAGTTCGTCAGTGGCGTGGTCGGGCTCGTGCTTGGCCTGGTCATCGGCATCCTGCTGGGCCTGCCGCTCACGAACCTGCCCGACCCCTACAACTGGCTGCTGCCCGTTGGCACGGTCCTCGTCACCGGGCTCGGGATGATGGGCCTGACCGTTGCCAAGCGCGCCGATCTCGCCGATAGCCTTCGTTCAGCCGGATTGATCCGACCGCCTACGGTTGACCGCCCGCCCGCCCAGGCGGAAACCGGGCCGACCACCTACGTCGATACCAGCGTGCTGATCGACGGCCGCATCACCGACGTCGTCGCCTCGGGCTTCATCTTCGGAACGCTCGTCGTGCCGCGCTTCGTCGTCGGCGAGTTGCAGCACATCGCCGACAACCGCGACCAGACGCGGCGAGTGCGCGGCCGGCGCGGGCTGGAGGTCCTGGCCGTGCTCCAGAAGGACCACCGCGTTGCGGTCGAACTGAGCGACGAGGATCCCAAGGAGATCGACGCGGTCGACGCCAAGCTGGTCGAGCTCGCCCGAAGGCGCGGCGCCGGCATCCTGACCAACGACTACAACTTGAACCGCGTCGCGCAGCTCGACGACGTGCGCGTCCTGAACCTGAACCAGCTTGCGAATGCGCTCAAGCCGGCGTTCCTGCCCGGCGACCAGATCCAGGTCAAGGTCATCCAGCAGGGCCGCGAGCCCGGACAGGGATTGGCATACCTCGACGACGGAACGATGATCGTCGTCGAGGGCGGTGGCGAGCTGCTCGACAAGGAGATCGAGGTCACGGTCGTGCGCGTGCTCCAGACGGTCGCCGGCCGGATGGTCTTCGCCCAGCCCAAATCCTGATTCGATGGGCAAGCTCGAATTTGACTTCTGGTTCGCGGACGCCGTCATCGTCGCCGCCGGATCGAGCGTGCGCATGGGTGGCATAGACAAGCTCCTGGAGCCGCTGAACGGCCAACCATTGCTTCAATGGTCGGTCGAGGCGTTGTCCCGAGCTGAGTCCGTGTCCGGCGTGTTCGTCGTCGTCCGTCCGGATCGAGTCGATGAATTCAGGCGATTTCCGTGGCTGGATGGTATTCAGGTAATTCCCGGCGGCAAGGAACGCTCGGACTCGGTGCGTGCGGGCCTCGCAAAGACGACGGCGCGCGTCGTGCTGGTGCACGATGGCGCGCGTCCGCTTGTCTCCATTCCGCTCATCGACGCGGTCGCGAAGGCCGCGTCGGAGCATGGTGCGGCCATCCCAGCCCTTCCGCTCAGCGATGCACTGAAGCGAACGGCTGGCTCGCAAGTGGTGTCGGCGCTCGACCGCACCGGGCTCGTTCGCGCGCAGACGCCGCAGGCGGCGCGAAGGGACCTGCTCGCAGCTGCGTTCGAGAAAGCAGGCGACAAGTCATTTCCCGATGAGGCCGAGCTGCTTGAGGCTGTCGGCGTGCCGGTCGTGACCGTGCCTGGGGATCCCTCCAACGTAAAGGTCACTGACCAAGCCGACCTCGAAATGGTTCGAGCGCTCGCACGCGGTCGCTCTGGCGAACGGATTGGTTTCGGCGAAGACATACATTCCTTCGGGCCGGCCGACGGGTTGATGCTCGGCGGAATCGAGATTGCTGGGGCGCCACGCCTCTACGGCCACTCTGACGGCGACGTCGTCATGCACGCCGTGGCGACGGCGGTTCTTTCGGCGTGTGGTCTCGGCGACATCGGACGCCTTTTTCCGGCCAATGATCCAGACACGACGGGCATCTCCGGAATGAAGCTGCTGGGTATGGCGGTCGGCGCGGCTCAGGCAGCCGGGTGGTCAGTCGATCGCGCTCACGTTTCGATCGTCGGAGCGCGGCCAAGACTTGGGGCTCGAAGGCTCGATGCGATGCGCAGACCGATCGCGACGATACTCGGGCTCACTCGCGACGATTCGGTTGCAGTTGTGGCGTCGACGGGAAACCTTTCCGGGCCAGAGGGAGAAGGGCGCGCCATCAGGGCAACGGCACTGGTTACTGTGGTTCGGCGATGATTGGCGCTGTATGAGTCTCAGATTCACGAATACGCTCGGGGGGAAGATCGAGGATTTCCAGCCACTGGAAGCCGGACACGTCCGGATGTACAGCTGCGGTCCGACGGTTTACGGACCTGCCCACGTTGGCAACTTCCGCGCCTTCCTGCTCGGCGACATGGTCCGCCGCTACCTCGAATGGTCGGGCTATCGCGTGACGTGGGTGATGAACATTACCGACGTCGACGACCGCATCATCCGCGACCTCGGCCAGAAGGGCGGCACGCTCGACGAGCTGACCGCGCCGCACATCGCGCGCTTCAAGGAGGACCTTGCCGCGCTGCGCATCGGGCCGCCGACGGTCCTGTCCCGCGCGACCGAGCACATCCCTGAGATGGCCACCTTGGTGCGCAAGCTGATCGACGACGGCCACGCCTATAGCGCCGACGACGGCTCGGTCTTCTTCCGCATCTCGACCTGGCCGGCATATGGCACGCTGGCCAAGCTCGATCCGGAGCAGGCACGCTCGACGGAGCGTGTCGCGGCCGACGACTACGGCAAGGACGACGTCCGTGACTTTGCGCTGTGGAAGGGCACCAAGGCGGACGAGCCGTCATGGACGACAGTCGTGGGCGAGGGCCGTCCGGGCTGGCACATCGAATGCTCGGCGATGAGCATGAAGTACCTGGGCGAGTCGTTCGACATCCACACCGGCGGGGTGGACCTGATCTTCCCCCACCACGAGAACGAGATCGCCCAGTCCGAGGCGGCCACTGGCAAGCGCTTCGTCAAGGTGTGGCTGCACAACGCCCACCTCCAGCTCGGCGGCGAGAAGATGGCGCGCAGCGTGGGCAACATCGAGAAGCCGGCTGAGGTCTACGCTGCGGGCTACTCGCCGTCCGAGCTGCGCTACGCGTTGATCGCCACTCGCTACCGTGCCCCGCTCGAATGGGGCGATGGCACGCTCGACAACGCTCGCGCCGCCGTGGAGCGGCTTTCGACTGCGATCGCTGCTCTCGACGCGTACAAGCAGGAGCAGAACAACGATGCGACATTGGATGGCGTGCTAGCCACGGCGCAGAAGTCATTCAAGGCGGGAATGGACGACGACCTGAACGTTTCAGGCGCTCTTGCCGCGGTCTTCGACCTGGTCCGCGAGCTGAACCGGCGTGTCGACGCACGAACCCTGTCGACGGCCGATGCGGGCCGCGGCGCGGCCACGCTGCGTAACTTCGACAGCGTGCTCGGGGTGCTCGATGTACCCGATGCGCTGCCTGAAGGCGCGCACGAGCTTCTCGATCAGCGGGCCGCGGCTCGCGCGGCACGCGAGTGGACCACGTCCGATCGCTTGCGCGACGAGCTGGCCGGGATTGGAGTCATGGTCGAGGACACGCGTGACGGGCAACGCTGGCGCGTGACGGCGCGGCACGACAGTGCCTGAGCGCGATCGGCCGGGCGGAGATCGTCCGCGGGGCGACCGCCCGCGCGGTGATCGGCCGCACGGCGACCGTCCAGGTGGTGGCCAGCCGCGCGGCCTAAGGCCGGGCGGCAGTCGACCCGGCGCGGGCGGCAAGGGCGGCGGCTTCCGACGCGACGACTTTCGTCCCAACACTCGCGAAGAGCGGCCTCGGCGCGAGTTCTCCGATCAGCCCCGACGCGACTTCCCCGACCGCCCACGCCGGGATCCGGCCGACGGCCCGCGGCGGGAGCTTCCAGATCGACCCGGGCGGGAGTTCTCCGACCGACCACGAGGTGATTCCTCCGACCGCCCGCGCCGAGATTCGCCCGCGGGCCCCCGGCGGGAGTTCTCGGACCGGCCGGGACGCGAATTCCCAGAGCGGCCCCGACGCGAATTCTCCGGGCCGCCTCAGCGCGATTTCACCGATCGCCCGCGACGAGACTTTGGTGATCGGCCGCGCACAGGTGATCGTGACGGGGTTCAGCCTCCGAGCCCCGATCGGCCGCGCACTGATCGCCCATACCCCGGCCGAGGGCGGCCACCCTTCGACGCGCGCCGGCCATACACGGCACGGCCGTCGCAGCAGATGCGGCCGCATCGAGAGCCGACCGTCGACCGCGATAGCTACGTCGACGAAGGGGAGGAGCTCATCTGCGGCCGACGGCCGGTCGAGGAGGCGTTTGCCGCGCGCCGCGATGCCGTTCGATTGCTGATCGTTCCCGAGCGGCGCGCGGCGCTCGACGCCCTCGCGATCCATGCCACGACGCTGCGCATCCCGGTCGTCGAGGTGGAAGGCGGGACGCTGACGGCGCTCGCGGGCTTCGACGGTCATCAGGGAGTGGCACTCGTCTGTCGGCCGCGACCCGTCGGCGATGTCGACATGATCCTTGTTCGCGCCCGCGAGCGCGGCGAGCCGCCGTTCGTGCTCGTGCTCGATTCGCTCGAGGATCCTCAGAACTTTGGCACGCTCCTGCGCAGCGCGGAGGCCGCCGGCGTGCACGGCGTGATCTACCCGACGCGCCGCTCGGCGCCGCTCAGCCCGGCCGCGATCAAGGCCTCGGCCGGAGCAACGGAGCATCTCGTTCTTGCTGCCGTGGACGACCTGGCCGGCACGCTCGCTGATCTGCACGGCGACGGGTTGCGCATCGTCGGCGCCGATGAAGAGGCATCCCTCGCCTTCACCGACGCGGACCTGCGCGGTCCGCTGGCGATCGTCGTCGGCTCGGAGGGCCGTGGCATATCCGGCCCCGTCCGGCGGCGGCTCGATTTGGTGCTCCGAATTCCAATGCGCGGCAAGATCCAGTCGCTCAATGCCGGTGTCGCCGGTTCGATCCTCCTCTTCGCCGCCGCCGGCCAGCGTCCTGGCCCTGTGCCGGAAGCCCGCGCTTCGGTGCCGACTGAAGAGCCGGAGGCTGAGGCCGCGGAACCAGAGGTCGCGGAGCCAGACATCGCCGAAGCAGCCATCGCGGAAGAGGAGCTCCTGCCCGGCGATCAGTAGGCCGTGCCTACTTCGGGCGCTCACCGTCGCGCCAGTTCCCGGACGGGAGAGCCGATCCGACGGTTACTGTATCCTTAGCAGTCGCGCCGCCGTAGCTCAATTGGTAGAGCAGCGGTTTTGTAAACCGCCGGTTCCGGGTTCGAGTCCCGTCGGCGGCTCCACAAGTGAATATCCGTCCGCGGCTGCCGGCCTCGTCACCAGGGGAGGAGCTCCCAAGGTCGCAGGACGAAACTGTGGGTAGGTTGAGCAGGTGGTGAGCTCCGCTGACTGTAGATCAGCCGTCTTCGACTGTGGGGGTTCGATTCCCTCCCTGCCCACCATCAACCTGATCGAATAACCTTCCGGCAGCGACCGGGCCCACATAGCTCAGCTGGCAGAGCACTTCCTTGGTAAGGAAGAGGTCTTGGGTTCAAGTCCCAATGTGGGCTCCACCTCTGCCGCGCCCCACCCTCGAGAGGAATAGGAACCAGCACAAGCATGGCCAAGAAGAAGTTCGAGCGCACCAAGCCGCACGTCAATATCGGCACCATCGGCCACATCGACCACGGCAAGACAACGCTCACGGCTGCCATCACC
>Ga0209638_1001010_pt1 | contig 18376 bp, 16 predicted proteins | sample BarGraNGADG00211_FD_184490 | JGI IMG/M metagenome (GOLD analysis project Ga0209638, IMG submission 184490) | Arctic peat soil microbial communities from Barrow, Alaska - Barrow Graham LP Ref core NGADG0002-211 (SPAdes) (version 2) | ecosystem: Environmental > Terrestrial > Soil > Wetlands > Peat...
TCACCCGCGCGGGAGCCGACATACAAGCTGACATGACAAAACACATCATGGCGAGCGCTGCAATCAGTATCTTCATTTCGGATCCTCCTTAAGCCGGTTACGGCTTTACCATACACTTCATTATCTCACCAACGTACATCCTGTGGTAATCCTTGCCGGGGTAGTTCTCGGCGATGGTGGGATCGACGAAGTTGGCGGGGTCGATGTCCTGGAAGTAGATCTTCCGGCACTCCATTACGATCCGGGCTTCGTCAAAGTAGACCGCCCCGCATCCGGCGCGAACCGGGGTCAGGCCGGTTTCCTTGACTTTGTCCACATCCCTGCCGGACTTCGTGCCGCACAGCTCTAGCGCCTTCCTGTAGTCGCTATCGAAAAATGACAGAGTGAAGTACTGGCTCTTCTCCATAAACTCGCGCGTGTAGCGCTGCGGCCTGATCACGCAATAGCAGACTTTCTTGTTCCACAACACGCCTAGCCCGCCCCAGCTTGCCGTCATCGTGTTAAGCAAGTCCATTCGGCCCGCGGTTATCAGCATCCAATCGGAACCTATGAGTTTGAACGCGTTCTCGTCAAGTTTCTCAGGCGCGATCTCAGCAAAATCGGACATGGTTGCATCCTCCAGCTTATGTGCTCGATTGGTAGTTTACCGCGTGCACGTCAGGCAGTCAAATCGCGGGAAGGGGAAATCGCGGAAATGCGGAGATCGCCCGGAGGCGCGGAGAGGAACCTGTGTTTCTTTCCCTTCCGCGCCTCTTCACATTCCGCGTCTCCGCGATTTCCAAGAAAAATGAAAAACGCGCTTGACAGGTGAGCAAACCGAGGTATAATACATCTAGCCCCGATGTATCGGAGCTGGAGGCAAGTGATGTCGGCTCCTACCGAGTTAGTCAAAGGCAACGCATCCATACTGATCCTATCGTGCCTGGCGAGGGAATCCATGCACGGCTATCGCATCGTCAAAGAGCTAGAGCAAATGAGCGAAGGCTACTTCACCATGCGCGAGGGAACGCTCTATCCGCACCTGCATCAGCTCGAAAAAGACGGCCTGATCGAGGGCTACTGGGAAACCGTAACCGGCGGGCGAAATCGCAAGAGCTATCGAATTACCGATAAGGGCATGGCTGAGCTCGCCAAGAAGAAATGCGAGTGGGAGACGTTCCAGACGAACGTGAACCAGGTACTCGGCTTGGCGCAATGCCAGGCGGTGACAGCATGATGGAGGAGAGAATGAGTTTCCTAAACGAAGTTGAGAAGCGGCTAGACCTGCCTCGCGGCGAGAAAGCACGAGTGATGGCGGAGCTTGAGTCGCACTGGGTCGAGGCTCGGGATGAGCTGATTGCATCGGGAATGGACGCGACACTGGCCGAACAGCAGGCCGGGCTGCGGCTTGGAACCCCTGATGACGTAGCAGCGAGGCTCAGCGCGGTGCACAACTCGGCCACGTGAGAATCGGCTCTTCTGGCGGCGATACCGTTCGTGGCTGCCCCAATGCTGGCCTTGCTCACACCGACGAATGCGCAACCGATACTGCGTGCGCTGCCCCTGATGCTGTTCCTCGCCTTGATGCTTGCCGGAAGCATGCGAGAGCTGGTGAGTGGGAGAAGACCGATATGGCTGGCTTCGTGGCTTGCGGCTAGTCTGCTGGCAGTGCGTGGAGTGATCTGGCATTTCTTCGCGGGTCCCTCGATTACATTCAGTGGCGTGATTAAGGCAGACAGTGTCAGCTTGGATGCACTCAGACGGAGCAACACAATCTCGGTGGCTATCATTGCAGTGGTAATGGTTGCGGCGCTCTGCGGATCCAAGAAGTTGCGGATACCCGCAGTCATTATGGGATCATTGGGCATACTTGCTGTGAGTCTTTTCCTCGGGCATCCTTCTGTTGCCCAGGTCGTCGCAGTATATAGCGGGCAACTTGCCTCACTAGCTCTGGTGCTCTTGTTCGCGTGGGAAGTCTTCGCGTCGCATAGATACGGCAGCGCAGCACAGGCCTCGCTTTTCCTGTTGACTTACATGACGACCGGCGGATACGGTATGGTATCCGGAGGCAGCCCCCTGTTCATAATGATCATGGCTTACACAAGTACTTGCACCAGTGCGATGGCAGTCATCTGTTTCGCCCGCGTAGGAACCTCCTCTCGGAAGGTATTGGCTATCCTGGCCTCACTCTTGATCGCCATGGCTTGCAAGATGGCGATTCAGTTGCAGGCCTACTTGCACGGGCGAGTCGTAGTTTTTGACAGTACGACGTTTGCAGCAATGCTGCCTTTCTATATTCTGTTGGCGTCCCTGATACTGACGCCGTTCCTGATCGATTACCTGCGGCAGCGCAGAGATCGCCTCACACTCGCCCGCTGACCCCACAATACAGAAGGACTTGCCGCCATCGCGGACGCAGTAAAGTGTGGGTGTTGGGGCTTAGGTTTCACTTCCCCAACACCCAGTACCTAACACCTAACACCCAACCAAGGGGGAACGCGATGGCGGCAATGACTACCTTCGAACGCATGACAAGAATGTATGAGCACCGGGATGCGGACCGCGTGCCGGTGATTGACGGGCCTTGGGGAACCACTATCGAGCGATGGCACCGCGAGGGGTTGCCCAAGGATGTAAGCTATGTGGATTACTTCGGCCTCGATAATATCGCCGGGATCGGCGTGGACAACAGCCCGCGCTACCCCGCCGAGGTGATCGAGGAAACCGAAGATTACACCATCCACACCACCGGCTGGGGCGCAAAGCTCAAGAGCTGGAAGCTGCACGGCGGCGTGCCAGAGTTCCTCGACTTCACGATCAAAGGCCCCGACTCCTGGGCCGAAGCCAAGGCCCGAATGCAGCCCACACGAGATAGAGTCGATTGGAATGGCCTGAAGAACGGCTACCCCAAATGGCGCGAGAGCGGCGCGTGGATCAGCGCGGGGCTCTGGTTCGGCTTCGACATAACGCACGCCTGGGTCGTCGGCACAGAACGAGTGCTGATGGCAATGGTGGAGCAGCCCGAGTGGCTGGTGGACATATTCAACCACTGCCTCGATGTAGACCTCGCCCTGCTCGACATGGTCTGGGACGAAGGCTACCACTTCGACGAGATATATTGGCCCGATGACATGGGCTACAAGCAGAACACTTTCTTCTCGCCCGCGATGTATCGCGAGCTTGTCAAGCCCGTCCACAAGCGCGCCTGCGATTGGGCTCACGCAAAAGGCGCGAAGGTCCGGCTGCATTCCTGTGGATTTGTGAAGCCGCTGATCCCCGACATCATCGACGCCGGCGTAGATATGCTCAACCCCATCGAGGTCAAAGCCGGAATGAACCCGGTCGAGCTTAAGAAAGAGTTCGGCGACCGGCTCGCATTCCACGGCGGGCTCAACGCAGTGCTCTACGAAAAGCCCGAGCAGCTCTGGCAGGAAATGCGCACGGTGATCCCCGTAATGAAGCAAAACGGCGGCTACATGATAAGCTCAGACCACTCCGTGCCCGAAACGGTCAGTCTGGAGCAGTTCACGGAGTTCGTGCGCCTGGCTAAGGCACTCGGGTCTTACGAGTAGTGATCAGTCATCACTTATCAGTTATCAGTAAGGAGGCAGTTATGCGGCTGTTGATAATCGTTGCCATTCTGTGCGCCATGGCATGCGGGTACTGCTGCGCGGAGGCTGAGGTGGAGACTGACGCCCGCCTCTCGCAGAGGATAACGGCCGATTGCACAAATGTCCGGCTGCACACCGCAATCGAGCGGATTGCCGCCGGCACAGGCGTTTCGATCAGCACGGGAAAGAGCGGAGGCGACTGGAATGTCAGGGACGTTCCAGTCGTCGTGTGCGCGAAAGACATCCCACTAGGTGTGCTGCTTCGTGGGATCGCCGACACGACACACTTGCTGTTCTCGCGCACCAAGACCGACGACACGTGGAACTACCGCATCTGGCGAGACCTCAAGCGGCAGTCGGAACTCGACGCGTACGAAGACTTGAGGCGGGCGGCCGCGCTCGCGGCGACAACGTACGATTGGGACATGCTCTGCAAGGTCAAGGACCTGCCCAAGTCGGAGTTCGAGGAGAAGCATGCCATAGGAACCACTAGTGACAAGGGGTTCGAGCTGATGGCGGAGGTGACGCGTGCCGCCGCAGAGATCGTCGCTGGGCTCGGCCCCGACGTCAAGGACCGGGTGCTGGCGGGGGAAATGGTCGTGGTCGGCGCGCCGAACGCATCCACGTCCGCAAAGCAGTCTCTTACGACAGGAGCCGAGGCGTTCTGGAAGAGCACCGAACAGATGGCGATCAGAGATGGCAGCAAGGCCCCCGCGCCCCTGAGCGAGAAGGCCATCAACAAGACATTCATTCGACTCGACCTCGGCGAGCAATACGGATATCCTGACAAGCTCAACATCGAGTGGTGGCAGGGAGACAGCGGGTTCTGCCGGCTGGGCGACTTTGACAACTACGCCACATACGTGCGCAAACAGAACCCCGATCTTCCCGAAAGGCCGGAAGCGCCGCAGACGCCCTTGCTGGACAGCCTCGGCCCGCGATACGTGAAGCTCCCGATGTCCTATGAAGCCTACTACATGCGCGACCAGCCCTACCACCCGGAGCCTGGCACAAAAGGCGCGGCGTTCCTCAACGAGAAGGTCAAGATCGGCAAGGACGCCAGCAAGCAAACTTACGCCGACGTGCTCAGTACGATCTCCGGAGGCATAGGCTTCTCCATCATCGCCGAGGGCTCCGCCGCGCGATTCGCCACGCGCGTCATGACGGACGACCAGGCGCTTGCGGGCATGTTCGGCAGGGAGGTGACCGTGCGCGAGGCGCTCTCGCTATCGACCGGCATCGCTCGCATCGATTGGTATGTCGATGAGGCAAACAAGCTCATCATTGGCCGAGACAGAGAGTGGACGGAACGGCTCCAGGCGCTGGTGCCCGAGAAGCTGATTCTGGGGCTGAGTAGCAAGGCGAAGAGCAAGGGAATCGAGCTCGACGACCTGCAACCGCTTGCAGGGCTTACTCCAAAGCAGGTCTCGGAGTGGATAGGCTATTGCCCGGAGTATCCGGAGGTCGCGAGGCTGGGATCAGTCGCGACCTATGTCGGCAGAGATGACCTAACGAAGCTCTACTTCTCGCTGAGCCGCCAGGAAAGGGCTCTGGCCAGGTCGGGCAAGCCGGTCTCACTTGCGGGCTGCGACCCGACGCGGGTATGCGAGGTGCTGCGCAAACACGTCGCCGATCGATTGTTCCAGGAGATCCTCGCCGGGTACCCGTCGGCTGGGGAGTCTCCTCTCAAGCCATCGATCGTCAAAGGCGAGGCATTCAGCGACCCCGATTCGCTGCCTGAGCTCTGGATACGCGTCGAGAGGAACAACGTTTCGAAGGAATACAAGGTGGACAAGCACACCTACACCATTCACGTTGAGGGAAAGGACGAGGGGGCGATCCAGGCCGCGCAGACCTTGTTCGGCTTCTTCCCCATCGTTGCGCCACAGCCCAAGGCGAAACCCGGCCAGTAGGTGATCAGGAGGCGGCAGTGCGTTCGATTCTTATTGTGATATTGTTTGCCACGGCGTGCGGCTCATGCTTCGCGGCATCCGGGAGGGATAGTTTGGAGCAGCTTAGAAAAGAATTCACGAGCCCGAGCGCATCATATCGGGCGCTGCCTATGGAGTTCGACCAGGAGCATCCCGCCGAGTACGCGGCCAATCTGGCCGACGGGCATTGGGGCGGCGCGTTGTTCAATTACAGCGGACCCGGTTATCTGATCGACAAGGGCGGCTGGAGCAAGTTCAAGAACTCCGTCCAGGAGTGCAAGAAGAACGGCCTCGATGTCTGGATCTACGACGAAGCGGCCTATCCCAGCGGCAGAGCCGGCGGGCAGACGTGCGCTGGTCACCCCGAGTATGAAGCCCGCGGCCTCTTCTACAGCTACAAAGATGTGCATGCAAAGTCCGCCGAGCAGGTCGAGTGGAAGCTGCCCGAGGGCACTCCATTCTACGTAGCCGCATTCCCGCTCAGCCTGATCGGCACTATCTATGGCGACGGCGAGGACCTGACCGCTAACGCGAAAGACGGCGTCCTGCATGCCGAGATCAAGCAAGGCGATTGGCGGCTGGTCGCGTTCGTTGAAAACAGGCTCTACAACGGCACGCACGCGCCGATCACGACCGGACAGCCCTACATCAACATAATGGACCCGGCCGCGGTCAAGCGCTTCATCGAACTCACGCACGAGCGATACTATGCCAACTGCGGCGATGAATTCGGCAAGACGATCAGGGCGTTCTTCACCGATGAACCATCCGTCCAGGGCGGGTTCCTCACGGCGGAGGCCCAACCCTACCCCGCGCTCTCGTGGTACCACGGCCTGCCGGACATATTCAAGAGCAGAGTCGGCTATGACATCCGCAAGGCCCTGCCCGCGCTGTTCAATGACGCCGGCTCGGATACCGTCAGATATCGCTGCGATTTCTACACCACGATCTCCCACCAAATCGCAGATGCCTACTTCAGACAAATCCGCGCGTGGTGCGAAAGCCACAATGTCGCATCCACGGGTCACCTGCTGTGGGAGGAATCGCTCGTCTACCACGCGAGCTTCTACGGCAGCGTGTTCCCGTCACTTAAGGAACTCGACTGGCCGGGAATCGATGTGCTCGGCTCCGGGAGGCAGAGCACGCAGGGATCGCATATCGAAGGCGGGCCGGTGACGCCGAAGCTCATAAGCTCCGCCGCGCACATCTACGGCAAGAAGCGCACCATGACCGAGTCGTTCTGTTTCGTGACCAAGAAGACGCCGATCGAGGAGCTTATAGGCCACGTTGCCTGGCAGTGGGTGCTGGGGATCAACAGCCTATCGGTGCTGAGCATCCGCCCGGAATACGACAACGCCGCGTTCCGAAAACTCAACGATTTTACCGGCCGAGTGGGCAGCATGCTCACGCAGGGCGACTTTGTTGCCGACGTCGCGGTGCTCTACCCCATGGCCTCCATCTGGGCCGATTTCGTCCCAACCAACCGGCACGTCAGCTATGTGGGGGATCAGCCCAAGTGCAAGGACGTTGACGATGCCTTCCGCGATGTCTCCAAGCAGCTTCTGGCCTGCCAGCGCGACTACGACTATCTCGACGAGGACGCGATCTGCACCGCGAAAGTCGGAAACGGCGCGATCAAGATCGGTTCGAATACGTATCGCATTCTCGTCCTTCCGCACGCGACCGTGCTGCGCCAGGCGACGCTCAAGCAGATCGCCAAGTTCGTGGACGGCGGAGGGAAGCTTATCTCCTACCAGGCTATCCCCTCCATCCGCGAGGACGCAGGCGCATCCGAGGAGTTCTCAGCCCTCGCGGAGCGCATCTGGGACAAGGCGACGCACGTGGAGACTCTTCGATCTCTAGAGAGAGTGATCACCAAACATGAGGTCCCGGATGTTGCCGTGACCCCGCGCACGCGGGAGATCTACTACCAGCACCGGGCGCTCCCGAACGGCGATGCCTATTTCATCGTGAACAACGATGACAAACCCTTCATCGGCAAGTTTACTTTCAGAGCTGCGGGCGAGGCGCAGGTCTGGGACCCGACGACGGGTAAGACAACGCCCGTCGCGTCCAAGAACGCGAAAGGCATGATCGCCGTCCAACTCACAGTCCCGCCGCTCAGAGGAGTGTTCGTCGTGTTCGAGAGGCCGCAATAGCGGCGACAGGAGATCTATGAGATCGATCGCAACCTGGATTATCATCGTCGCAGTGGTGTTCTGCTTCACCCTGCCCTGGCGTCGCCGGGACCATTTCCGGTAGGGTGGTACCCGCGGGCGTGGACGCCGTGGTGTGGCTGTGCGACAAGAAGATCGAGGACAAGGCAGCGCAGACCGCCGACGTAGACAAGGCCGGACGCTTTGTGTTCAAGGGGGTGGGCGCTGGAACCTACAGCCTCGAGGTGTATGCAGATGGCTACATCACAGGTAAGACCACAACGCCGATCACCGTCGCCAAGAACAGCGTCAGCGGCAACCACATCATCCAACTGACTCGCGGCGCGGTGCTCAAGGGCAAGATTGCGCCCACCGGCGTGGACCCGAATATCGAGATCAAGGGTGACGAGGTACGTTGTTCGGCCTACTACGATTCGGACACGGGTTTCTACAAGACCGATGAGGGGCTTCCCTCCGGTGAATACCGCATCACGGCGACCGCCAAGGGCTACGCGCCCATCGATAAGACTATCAAGCTGACTGCGCCAAACACCGCGATTCTTGATATCACCTTCGTCCGAACGGGCAGCATCTCCGGCAAGATCAGCCCCGCGCCACTCGAAGGAGGAATCATTGCGAAGAACGGCCACGAACCCGTGAAGGACGCGCAGATTCAGCGTGACGGCTCCTACAAGATCGAGAATCTCCCTGCCGGAACCTACGATCTGGTCATAATGGCCAAGGGCTACGAGCGCGTCGTCGGCTTCGGACCGGTGCCCGGACCCGACACTCTCACAGATCAGGAGAAGAAAGACATCGAGGCGACATTCGCCAAGTCCGACAAGGCTTGGAAAGACAAAGATGTGGACACAGTGGTCGCAATGCTTCCGCCTAACGAAAAGTCTTCGGACGCGCAAGAAAAGAAGTCTTTCGGCATGTTGTTCAATATGCTCGTGAGCTTCTCTGCCACACGACACATTGATTTCATGGTCGGCCAAACAGGCAAGAGCGCCGTCGTTGTAGAGAGAGTTCATCGAAAGATGGTTCTCAAGCAAGGCGACAAGGAAGTGACCCGAGACGAGTTGGCCCACGCCCATGTCTTCTTCGCATTCCAGTCCGGGAACTGGCAGATAACGGAAACGTACACTTCCGACCCGCGCGACTATACCAAGGGCTTCAAGGATGAAGACGACGTGCCCTGCAACGTCTTTACGGACATAGACTATGGCCACGCCATCGTCGCGCCGATGAAAGGCGAGCCGGGGTACAGTCTGGAGTACAATCCGGAGACGTTCAAGCCCATGCCCTGGAGATACTCCGGCGACGCTAGAATCGTGTCGATAAAGGTCGAGTCCGGCGCTGAAAGCAGAGGCCACGACTTCACGCTCACGCCGCTCGCCAAGCCCTAGCGGAGGCTACTGATGTCACAGATCACAAGATGTGCCTGGGTGCCAGACGGCAACCCGCTCTATACCGACTATCATGATTTGGAGTGGGGCGTGCCCGTCTACGACGGCCGGCTGCTCTTCGAGTTCCTCGTGCTCGAAGGCGCGCAGGCCGGTCTGAGCTGGGCTACTATACTCAAGAAGCGCGAGAACTACCGCGCGGCGTTCGATAACTTCGACCCCGCCAAAGTCGCCGCGTACGATGAGGCCAAGGTAGCCGAGCTGCTCTCGAACGCCGGCATAGTGCGGAATCGGCTGAAGGTCGCCTCCGCCATTCGCAATGCCAAATGCGTGCTGGAACTGCAGCGCGAATATGGCAGCCTGTCTGAGGCCCTCTGGCAATTCGTAGGCGGCAAGCCAAAGAAGAACGCGTGGAAGTCTCTCGGCGACATCCCCGCGCGCACGGAAGAATCCGACGCGATGAGCAGGTTCCTCATCAAACGCGGCTTCAACTTCGTAGGTACGACTATCTGCTACGCATTCAGGCAGGCGGTGGGGATGGTTAACGACCACACGGTAGACTGCTTTGGGTATGACGAAGTCTCGCCCTAAGCAGGTATCAGCGCGACCTTGCGTTTCCTTCGACGCGCCCCGGGCTCTCCATACGTAAAGTCCAGTTCCTTGTGCAGCGCCTTACACACGCGCCAAAGCATATCGAGCGCGCTGCCCTCGTAGTCCGCGTTCTCCAGTTGAGACACCATCGACTGTGTAACGCCCATGGAGTCTGCGAGCTGCTGCTGAGTAAGTCCGGCGTCCTGACGCATCTTGACGATCGCGACGCCCACGCGCACCCGCAGTTCTTCTTCCAGGACTTCGTCGTCCCAGTTCGGGACTTGCTCCCGATATCGACGATCCAGTATCTCGATAGCGTCAGTTGTTCTCTTCTTGCCAGACATAGGCATGGGCCTCCGTATTGGACTCGAATGCAGCTTTCCTGCGAATGGCGAGATCGATCTCTTTCGGCGGAACCTCTGCTTCTTTCCAGCAGCCGTGCGAGATGACAATCAGCCTCTCACGACTGAAGAAATACAATATCCGATAGTTGACTTGCTGGTACTCAATGCGAAGCTCCCATATCCCGTCGCGCAGAGGCTTGGTTACCTCAACAGGCAGTTGCTTGGGTCCAATGTCCCTGAGCACCCTCATCTTGGCCCTGCACTTAATAGCTATCTTGGGATTTCGCCTCGATACCTCGGCGTCTAACCACTCCAGAATGGGAACCCTACCATCGTCGTCCCTGTAGAGCACCAGCGATAGCTTGTCCATCGTCTCTCCATTCGCATTATACCATATAACGAATACTCCAAAGCCTGCTTATGCACAAGGCCGGAGCATTCCTGCCCCGGCCCGTCTTGCTTCAATCCCAAATCGGAAATCGGAAATCGGAAATGCCTTATTCCCACCTTCCCAGTCTCGTCTTCAGCGCTTGCTGCTCTTCGAGGAGTTCCTCGGGGAACTCGTAGCCGAACTGGTCGAAGAACTTCTGCATGCCGTCGAGTTCTTCGGCCCAATCATCGCGGCGGACTTCGAGGAGCTTGTCGATTGCCTCGTCAGTGATGTCCAAACCGTTGAGGTTCAGAGAGGTCTTGGCGGGCACGTAGCCGATTGGGGTCTCGACCGCGTCGGCCTCGCCCTTGCACCGACCCAGCACCCACTCAAGCGCGCGGAGGTTCTCGCCGTAGCCAGGCCACAGGAAGTTGCCGTCGTCGTCCTGACGGAACCAGTTGACGTGGAATATCTTCGGCGGGTGCGGAATCTTCTTGCCCATATCGAGCCAGTGTTGGAAATACTTGGCCATATTGTAGCCGCAGAACGGCCTCATTGCCATCGGATCGCGCCTCACGACTCCGACCGCGCCTGTCGCCGCCGCAGTGGTCTCGCTCGCCATAGTCGCGCCGACGTAGGTCCCGTGCTGCCAGTTGAATGATTCGTAAACGAGCGGCGCAAGCTTCGCCCTGCGACCGCCGAAAAGCATCGCTGAGATCGGCACACCCTGCGGATCCTGCCAATGAGGAGATATCACCGGGCACTGCGACGCCGGAGCGGTGAACCTTGCGTTCGCATTGGCGCCCTTTTCGCCGTCCTTGGGGCTCCACGGCCTGCCGCGCCAGTCGATGCCGGTCGCGGGCGGGTCAACGCCCATCCCCTCCCACCAAACGGTGTTCTCAGGAGTCAGAAGGACGTTCGTGAATATGGAATTGCGCGACGCGGTCAGCATCGCGTTCGGGTTGCTCTTCATCGATGTGCCGGGGGCGACTCCGAAGAACCCCGCCTCCGGGTTCACGGCCCAAAGCCTGCCGTCCGGGCCGACTCGAATCCAGGAAATGTCATCGCCTACCGTCCAGACCTTGTAGCCCGGCATCGACTCCGGCGGGATCAGCATCGCCAGGTTGGTCTTGCCGCAAGCGCTGGGGAATGCTCCCGCGATATATGTGACTTCACCGTCAGGGCTTTCCAGACCGAGGATGAGCATGTGCTCCGCCATCCAGCCCTCTGTAAGGCCGATATAGCTGGCGATCCTCAGGCTGAGGCACTTCTTGCCCAGCAGCACGTTGCCGCCGTAGCCGCTGCCGTAGCTCCAGATGGTGTTATCTTCGGGGAATTGGAGGATGAACCGGCGCTCGATGTCTAGCTCGCCCTTGCCGTGGAGGCACTTGGTGAACTCCTCGGTCTCGCCAAGCTCGTCCAGGGCGACCTGGCCCATTCGGGTCATAATGCGCATGTTGAGCACGACGTAGATCGAGTCGGTAAGCTCGATTCCGAGCTTGCGGAAAGGCGAGCCGGCAACACCCATGATATACGGCACGACATACATCGTCCGACCGCGCATCGAGCCGTCGAACATGGCTCCGACCTTGGCATAGGCCTCCTTCGGGTCCATCCAGTTATTGGTCGGCCCGGCATCGGCCTCGGCACGAGAGCAGATAAACGTCAGGTGCTCGGTGCGAGCAACGTCGTTCTCCGCCGTGCGATGCAGCACGCATCCGGGAAGCTTCTCCTGGTCGAGCAGGTGCAACTCGCCTGTCGCAAGCGCCTGATCGGTGAGGCGGTTCTTCTCCGCCTCGGACCCGTCACACCATACAACCTGGTCCGGCTTGCACAGCGCAGCCATCTCCTCAACCCAACTCAGAGCCATTTTGTGTCGCGTCATTAAGTTTACCCCCACGCAAATCGGCGCGAATAGCAAAAAAACCGGGTATCGCCTGCTCTCTTGCTTACAGGTGGTATCCGGCATCTTCAGTGATGGTTCAGAACTCCCATCCTGGTATCCATTAGTATTGTAGACTGAGCCGGGCGCAAAGTCAATAGCTGTACGACTACTTCGTGCGGGCCAGCACTATCTCCTCCGCACTTGCTTCCTCAGCGCTTGCTTCCTTGACCGGTCACGCTCAAAAGGAGTATAATAACGGCGTCAAAAAAGCATCGAGAGGACCCTCCATTTGAGTAATATAGCTCTGACAGTCATCCCAATCAACATCGAGGACGAGCTCAGAAAGTCCTATATGGACTACGCGATGAGCGTTATCGTGTCCCGCGCTCTGCCCGATGTAAGAGACGGCCTCAAGCCTGTTCAGAGGCGCGCTCTGGTCGCGATGAACGACCTCCACCTGGGACCGTCCGCACAGCACAGAAAGTCCGCTAAGATCGCCGGCGAGATCATGGGTAACTACCACCCCCACGGCGACAGCGCGATCTACCAGACCATGGTCAACATGGCCCAGGATTTCAAGGCCCGCTACCCGATGATAGACGCTCAGGGCAACATGGGCTCTATCGACGGCGACCCGCCGGCTGCTATGCGATATACCGAAATGCGAATGTCCGCATTCGCGATGGAACTCCTCGAAGACCTCGACAAAGACACGGTAGACTGGCTCGATAACTACGACCAGACCCGAATGGAACCAATGGTGCTGCCGGGCAAGTTCCCGAACCTGCTCGCGAACGGCACGGAGGGCATCGCGGTCGGTATGGCCACGAAGATGCCGCCGCACAACCTCACGGAACTCTGTGACGGCCTGATCCATCTGATCGAGAACCCCGATGCGAATCTTGACGACATCATGCAGTTCATCAAAGGCCCGGATTTCCCGACCGCCGGGTTTATACTCGGCACCAAGGGCATTCGCGCGGCTTATGAAACCGGCCGCGGGCAGATCGTAATGCAGGCGCAGTATACCATCGAGCCGATGGAGGGCGGTAAGTCGGCTATCATCGTCACCGAGCTGCCCTATCAGGTGAACAAGGCCACGCTCACGACCAAGATCGCGGAACTTGCCCGAGAGAAGAAGATCGACGGCATCACCGGCCTGCCGGACTATTCCGACCGCCACGGCATACGGCTCCAAATCGAGCTCCGCAGGGACGCTCACCCGCGCAAGGTCCTCAACTACCTGTTGAAGCACACCGACCTGCGCAAGACATTCGGCGTCATCAACCTGGCGCTGGTCAAGGGTCAGCCGCGAATTCTCACACTCCTGCAGATCATGAAGCAGTATATCGACCACCGCGTCGAGATCGTTGAGCGGCGGACCAAATACGAATTGCAGGCGGCGCTGCGGCGGGCGCACATCCTCGAGGGCTTGCGGATCGCGATCGAGTTCCTCGATGAGATCATCAGGATCATCCGCGCCTCCGCCAACGTCGAGATAGCGCGCAACCAGTTGATGTCACGCTTCGGGCTTTCGCAGCTTCAGGCGGACGCGATCCTCAACATGCAGCTCAGGCAGCTCACGGCCCTTGAGCGCGGCAAGATCGAGGAAGACTACAAGGACCTGCTGAGGAGAATCGGCTGGCTCGAGGACCTCTTGAGCGATCCGCTGAAGATACTCACCATCATCAAGGGCGAGTTGACCTACCTCAAGGACAAGTTCGGCGACGCTCGCAAGAGCCGCATCATTGCGATAGAGGCCGACGAGATCGGTGACGAGGATATGATCCCCGATGAGGAGACCATAATCACCATCACTCGCGACGGCTACATCAAGCGGGTCCCGATGGACACCTATCGCGCGCAGCGCAGAGGCGGACGAGGCAAGATCGGCGCAACCGCCAAGGAGGAGGACAAGGTCCAGCATCTGTTTGCCTCGACCACGCACCACTACATCCTCTTCTTCACCGACCGCGGGCGCGTCTATCGCCTGAAGGCTTATGAGGTCCCGCAGACCACGCGAACGGCGATGGGGACCGCGATCATCAACCTGATCTCCATTGAGCCCGATGACAGGATTACAGCCACTGTCGTGCTGCGCGAGATGGACCACGAGGGCTTCATGGTGATGGCGACGGAACAGGGCGAGGTCAAGAAGACCGACCTCGATATGTTCCACAACCTGCGCTCCAACGGCCTGCGGGCGTTCGACATCGAAGAGGGCGATGCGCTGAAGTGGGTGGAGATATCCAACGGCAACGACGAGGTGCTGATGGTCACCCACAACGGCATGTCGATACGGTTCCACGAGAAGAACCTGCGCAGCGCCGGGCGCGCCTCCGGCGGCGTTCGAGGCATCAAGCTCTACGGCAATGACCGAGTGGTCGGAATGACACTGGCGAAGTCGGACAAGGAGCTTCTTGTGGCGAGCGAAAGGGGCTACGGCAAACGAACGACCCTTGAGGACTATCGCAAGCAGACCCGCGGCGGCAAGGGCATCAAGACGATGAACATCACCGAGAAGACCGGTAAGATCGTCGAGACCGCCGTCGTGGACGCCGACGACAAGATAGTCATCATCACGAATCAGGGGATTATGCTGAAGATCAGGGTCAAGGAGATCAGATCCTGCGGCAGGAGCACCCAGGGCGTGAGGCTGATCAACCTCGGAGCAGGCGATGGGATCGCAAGCCTTGCCACAATCCCAATGGCCGACGCGCCGCTGGAGCAGCCAAAGCCGAAGAAGATAACCGATCCCGCCCTCGGCGGCACCGCATACACAGAGGAGGAACTCGCCGACATCGAAGCAGTCGATGAGGAACTCGAAGATGAGGTCGAGGAAGAGGACGAGGAGTAGGGATTAGAGAGTAGAGATTAGTGAAGGCCGGAGCGCACGCTCCGGCCTCATTTCTATGAATCGACAAGAGGACGGCCATGGATCAACAAGCAGGGCAAGCAAGCTCAGCTTCCAAACTGCCGGAGAAACTTAGATCGCTGTTCTGGGACTGTGATTTCGACTCGCTCCGCCTGGGCGAGCACGACAGCTTTGTAATTCGCCGCATACTTGATCGAGGTAACTGGGACTCCATCAAATGGCTGCGCCGGACGCTTGGAGATGATGCGATCAGGCAGTGGTTCATGGCCAAACACGGTCGAGGTTTGGACCCTCCCAAGCTGAGGTTTTGGGAGCTTATCCTCGACCTGCCGAAGTCTGAGGTAGATGAATGGGTGCGAAGGGCGCGAACTTCCACCTGGCACGGGAGAGCGGCATGAGCACTCTGCATCCCGACATTCTGAACGACGCGCAACGCGCAAGTCTTCCTGCCATCGGCAAGTGGGCGTCAGATGAGGGATTCTATCTGGGCGGTGGAACCGCCGTCGCCTTGTACTTCGGACACCGCCGTTCCGTTGACTTCGACTGGTTCACGCCTGACAAGATCGAGGACCCTATCGTGCTGGCAGAGCGAGCGAGGGAGAGCGGGTTGCGATTGCGGGATGTGCAGGTCGCACCCAGCACACTGCACGGTCTTGTAGAGGAAGTGCGCGTCAGCTTCTTTGAGTATCCTTACCCCCAGATCGCCGATTTCACCGCAATGCCCGATCACGGGATAGCGTTGGCATCGCTCGACGACCTTGCCTGTATGAAGCTCGCCGCTATTGCTCAGCGAGGGTCGCGCAAGGATTTCATCGACTTCTACGTGATCGCGTTGCGCCACAGACCTCTCAAGGATGCCATTGAGCTGTACCGGCGCAAGTACTCGATTGAGGATGTCGCTCACCTTCTTGTGGGGCTAACGTATTTTGACGACGCCGACGACGAACCGATGCCAGTGATGCTGAGTGACGTGTCCTGGGATGAAGTGAAGCGGCTGTTCAGGGAATGGGCCAAAGCGCTAGCTGGTTAGGCCGCGAGGCCTGCCCTTGCCGAACCACCGCACCTCGATCCTCTCATCCTCACTTAGCCCGGCAAACAAGCCGCGCAGGAAAGTCAACACATCCGCTCTGCTCTCGCCAAGATCGATCATAGGCCGCCCTCCTTTCGTCCTCTGGGGTGTCTTGCTGGCAATCTCATGTGTGGTTCCTCCCTCTGCGAACATGTGTTCGCATGAGAGAGTATAGCCTGTTCACTGGCCGTTGTCACCTGGTTGTGGACACTTTTTAGAAGTGTTTTTGTTAGCGGGTGGTGGACGCTCCGCCGCCAGGTATCAACCCTGGGGTTTGGGTGCGGGGTGTCGTCGGTCAGTTGGTTTCGGGAGCAAGATTCGCGGAAGATCGAGTTGGAGGTTGATTCTCTTTGGAACACTTCCATTGATTCAGAAATTAGTGTGTGCTAGCATGTAGTCGATTCTTCTTTGCGGGAGGGAACAATGAAGGTTATCTGCGCGAGAAAAAGAAGAGTCAGGCTGCAACAGATAGGTCTGATAACTGCTGTAATTGGGCTTCTATCGGCCCTAGCTGGACTTGCTAGTAATATTGTCCTGATTCTTAGAAAGTAAGTTCCCTACCGGAAATGGGCCCGACCTGTTGCGAGGTCGGGCCTTTTCCACATTCTCTAGGTGAATAGTATTGAGCTTGATATGGGTGGATACTGAGGGTCTTTCACGATATGAGTGGAGCACAACGGAACGGACATCACGAAACGGGTCTGGATTGGTTTCGGGATTTCCGCGTTGGATGGGAGCACCGTGGTCAAGATGCAGGCTTAGTGGCCAACACTCAAATCCCGAAAGACAGAGTAGCCCCGATGCATAGAAACACCAGCACCGACTACAAGTTGTGCAGTATAGTGTCTCCGCCTTCAACCAATCGGTAGCCCATCTCTTCATAAGTCGTCTGCAGATACTCAAGGAAGCGGGGATCGCTCTCGACACTGCAGATGGAAGAGAGCTCCGCGCCTGCCTGGGTGAAAATAGCCTTTCCGATAGCGATATCGGCTTTGCCTACCGGAAGCTCAAGTGTAATAAAGTTGTCGAAATAGTGGAGCCTCGTCGGATTGGGCACATCGTCCTCGACATAACCGGCGAATTCACTCAGGATGATGAGCCCTATGGATGCTAGATGATTCAACGACTCAAAGCAGATTCCCCGGCTGGCGTACACATCGTTCCTGTGGTCGTGTATCGCTGGGAAGGAGTCACGCGTCGTGCCATCTACGCGGCACACGACTGTGCATAGGTGCGCAAACAAGGCAGCCTCATTGCTGGCCAGCGTTGACACCAGATCTATGGTCCTCTTGGAAAACTTGCCAGGGCTGTTGGCCTCCCCCGCCAGTACCCGCGACCATAAGACCTGCATCTCGCAATCCGATATGAGCCGACACTTATCGAAGAACTGAGCTATCCAGTCATCTTCCACGTTCTCGGGATGAGCGTTGTTATCTATCAACGGCAAGGCCTGCCGGGTAATGGATTCCATGTTCTGCTGCTTCCGCACCTCCTCTTCGCGAAGCCGGGCAAAGGCTCTCTGCTCGAGTTGAGTAATGGCAATGTCGGCTTCAGCATGTATTATTCTCGCTTGCGCCTCGGCTCTCGCGACTCGCACTATCTGCACGGGCCGAAAGACACCGCCGACAGCATCTGATATCTTCTCGACAAGCACAGTGGCTGGCTTGGATAGCTCCCCAAAAACAGTGATCGAAGTTCCTGACATGGTCTCAACCCCCTCTTCTAGCCGTTTGCCGAAAAAGCCCGCACAGTCCAAAAACTCCACGGGCTCAGCAGTAATCTACTGCTCTTTGTGTCTGATTGTCAAGCGCCAGCGCCACTCCCCGCCACTAACCCTCTCTAATAAGGGTTTATAGTTGGCGGCGGATGAAAAAGCAGACGGCGCCGCCACCTATGAACCCTAGGATTCGGCATAAATCGGAGATGGCGGAAGCACGGCCTGTAACCTGTAACCTACAACCTATAACCTGTACCCCAGGGTTGTTACTTGGCGGCGGGCGGCAGCGCGCAGCGCAGGAAGTGCAGCCAGTTGCCGCCGAGGAGGTTGTCACGGTGCTCCACGGGGGCGACTGATCCCACTTTGTGCAGATCGGCGATGGTGTTGATCTCCACTGGGGTCTCTTCGAGACCAAAGCCGCCGTCGAGGTCGGAGCCTATCC
>Ga0209638_1001011_pt1 | contig 18367 bp, 14 predicted proteins | sample BarGraNGADG00211_FD_184490 | JGI IMG/M metagenome (GOLD analysis project Ga0209638, IMG submission 184490) | Arctic peat soil microbial communities from Barrow, Alaska - Barrow Graham LP Ref core NGADG0002-211 (SPAdes) (version 2) | ecosystem: Environmental > Terrestrial > Soil > Wetlands > Peat...
CCGAGCAGCGCCGCGGGGATCGTGCAGATGAGCAGCAGCCAGGCCAGGCGTCGGTCGTGATCGGTGCCAAGCGATCGTTCGCGAATGGAGGCGATGAAGGCGCCGATCAGTCGGATCACGTCACGCCAGAAGTAGATGAGCAGCGCGAGCAGCGTGCCGCCATGGAGCATCACGTCGAAGTTCGCGCTGTTGATGAACGTGTCGTCCCAGCCGAGCAGCGGCGGGATGAGGATCAGGTGCGCAGAAGACGAGATGGGCAGGAACTCAGTGAGCCCCTGGAGGATGCCGATGATGATGGCTTGAATAACGATGTCCACGTCCGACTCAGACTACGAGGGCCGCCGCTCGCGCGACGGCCCAATTACCTGTGTGATTGCTTGGTGCTTGGCGCTCTGCCCTTCGCGCGACTAGCGAATGAACAGTGGCGCCAGGACCAGCGTGATCGTTGCCAGCAACTTCACGAGGACGTGGAGCGACGGACCGGCGGTGTCCTTGAACGGATCGCCGACCGTGTCGCCGACGACGGCCGCGGCATGGGCGGGACTGCCCTTGCCCAGGACGTTGCCGGCCGCGTCAAGCAGGTGGCCCGACTCGATGTACTTCTTGGCGTTGTCCCACGCGCCGCCGCCGTTGTTGAGCACGGTCGCGAGCAACACGCCGGCGATCGTCCCGACCATCAGCATGCCGGCCACGGCCTGGTAGCCGAGCAGGATGCCGACCAGGATTGGCGTGGCGACAGCGACGACGCCGGGCAGGACCATCTGGCGCAGGGCAGCGCGAGTGGTGATGTCGACGACGCGCGCGTAGTCGGGTCGCTGCGTGTAGTCCATGATGCCGGGCATCTCGCGGAACTGGCGGCGGACCTCGACGATGATCGCCTGGGCCGTGGTGCCGACGGCGCGAATGGCCAGCGAGCTGAAGAAGTAGACGAGCATCGCGCCGATCAGCGCGGCGACGAAGACGCTGACGTCCGACAGGTTGACCGAGGTCAGGAGCGGGCCGCCGCGGTTCGTCTGGATCAGGTTGACCTTGTCGATGTAGGCCGAGAAGAGCAGGAACGCGGCGAGCGAGGCTGACGCGATGGCGTAGCCCTTGGTCAGCGCCTTGGTCGTGTTGCCCACGGCGTCAAGGCGGTCGGTGATCTCGCGCGCGCCACCCTCGGCATGACTGAACTCGGCAATGCCGCCGGCGTTGTCCGTGATCGGGCCGAAGGTGTCCATGGCCAGGATGTAGGCCGTGGTCATGAGCATGCCCATCGTCGCCACGGCCGTGCCGAAGACGCCGCCGACATCATGGCCGGTCGGGTCAATCAGGTGCGCCTGCTCACCCAGGTAGTGGCTGGCCAGCAGCGCGACACCAATCGTGATCGCAGTTACCGCGGTCGTCTCGAAACCAACGGCCGTGCCACTGATGATGTTCGTGGCCGGGCCGGTCTTGGACGCCTCGGCGATCTCCTTGACCGGGCGCCACGCACCGGACGTGTAGTACTGGGTGATGTAGACGAAGACGACGCTCGTCGCGAGGCCGACACAGCCGGCGAGGAAGAAGTAGATCCAGGCCGGGAGGTTGAGCACGCCGACGCCGGCGCCGTTCGTGCTCATCATCACGTTGGTGACGATCAAGAGGCCGACCACAGACAGGATCGTCGTGACCCAGTAGCCACGGTTGAGCATGCTCATGGGATCGTCCGTTTCCTTGCCGCGGACGAAGAAGATGGCCACCATCGTTGCCAGGAGGCCGAAGCCGCGGACGACGAGCGGGAAGAAGATCCACGCCTCGGGATTGGGCCAGTGGGCGGCCGTAGCGAGGGCGAACACGCCGACGCCCAGGATCATCGCGCCGATGTTCTCGGCGGCGGTCGACTCGAACAGGTCGGCGCCACGGCCGGCGCAGTCGCCGACGTTGTCGCCCACGAGGTCGGCGATGACGCCCGCGTTGCGCGGGTCGTCTTCCGGGATACCCGCCTCAACCTTGCCCACGAGGTCGGAGCCAACGTCAGCGGCCTTGGTGTAGATACCACCGCCGAGCTGGGCGAAGAGCGCGACAAAGGAGGCACCGAAACCGAAGCCGACGATCAGGAATGGCGCCTGGTTGACGGTCACGTTGCCGACGAGCGTGTGGTAGGCGGTGAAGATGCCCCACACGCCGAGCAGGCTGAGGGCGACGACGAGGAAGCCCGACACGGCGCCGCCGCGCATGGCGACCTGCACCGCTTCGACGAGGCTGTGCCGCGCTGCAGCCGCCGTGCGCACGTTCGCGCGGACCGCGACGAGCATCCCGATGATCCCCGACGCCATTGAGCACGCGGCCCCGACGAGGAACGCAACGGCCGTCATGATCGCGATCGGCGCACCGGCGAGCGATGGAACGTCGGCCACGTCCTTGGTCTCGACAAAGAAGATGACGAGGCCGATGACGACCGCTGCGGCAAGAGCGAGAAGCGCAATCGTGGTGTACTGACGCCGGATGAAAGCGACAGCACCCTCGTGAATAGTGCCGGCCACCTCCCGCATGGCGTCGGTTCCGGTGTCGCGCCGGAGCACGTCGCGGGCGAGGAACGCGGCAAAGGCGACCGCGGCCAGCCCGGCGATGGGGATGATCCATTGCATCGCTGTGGCGAGATCCACTCTTCGAAGAGCCTCCCTGGTCTCTTGTCTGTGACGGGCGCGTGGGTAACCACGCGCTGCTGGGTCCGCGAGGTGAGTCGGTGATCGGACATGAAAACGACGCTGCACAAGGCGGAAGCGCCGCCGCCGGAAGCGGCGGGAGTGTAGCAGAGCAGCACCACTCATCGGAGGTGACGGACCACTTGAACACCGATCAGCATGACCCGGCCCAGCCCACTGAGCCCGACTACACTCCCGCTCCAGTGAGTCGTAAGCCGCTCGGCTGCCTTATCGAGATTGCCGAGACCTTGATCCTGACCATCGTCATCTTCTGGGTCATCCAGACCTTCGTCGCTCAGCCGTATCGCGTCGAGCAGCAGAGCATGGAGACGACACTGCTGCCCAACCAGTACGTGCTCGTCGACAAGCTGACGCCCAAGTTCGACTCGTACTCACGCGGCGACATCGTCGTTTTCAACCCGGTCATGCACACCCAAGACGTGTGCACGAACCCGATTGATAACCCGGATCCGTCCGCCACCCCGTACATCAAGCGCGTCATCGGCGAGCCGGGCGACAAGGTCACCCTCGAGGGCGGCGATGTGCTGGTCAACGGCGTCAAGGTCAACGAGCCGTACGTGCACGGCGCGGCGACCGAGCCGCTCAGCAATCAGACGACCTGGACGGTCCAGCCGGAGCGCTTGTTCGTCATGGGCGACAACCGCCTGAACTCGACCGATTCGCGCGCCGACGAGATCGGCGAGGTATGCATCAACGACGTCATCGGTCGCGCCGTCGTGCGCTACTGGCCGCTCGACACGATCGGCATCATCCAGACACCGACCTACCCGAATGTGCCCTCCAGCCAGGGCGCACAGCCTGCGCCGACGCCTACTCCCTAGTCGGCGTCGAGGATCCAGCGGTCGAGGTCGCGCTCGTAGTCGAGCAGCTCGTCGGGCTTGAACCAGAGCGCCAGCTCGCGCGCGGCTGTCTCCGCGGAATCTGAGCCATGCACGAGGTTGTGGCCCGTGTCGAGGGCGAGGTCGCCGCGGATAGAGCCGGGCGCGGCCTGCACCGGTCGCGTCGCGCCGTTGATCTCGCGGCAGACGGCGATCGCGTTCGGGCCCTCGACGGCCAGCGCCACGAGCGGGCCGGAGGTGATGAACTCGATCAGGCCGGGGAAGAACGGCTTGCCGCGATGGACGTCGTAGTGCTGCTCGGCCAGCTCGCGCGAACAGCGCACGAGTTTCATGCCCGCGATGCGCAGGCCGCGCGCCTCATAGCGCTCGACGATCCGGCCCACCAGCGCGCGCTGGACGCCGTCGGGCTTGACGAGGATCAGGGTTCGTTCGGTCATTCGGGTTCCCCTTCGGTGGAGCTCAAGACAGGCGGAGCGCTTCCTCCAGCCCGGATGTAGAGCCCGGTGTCGAGATGACGGCGAGACTCATCAGTTCGTCGCGGAAGAGTCGCTGGGCGAGTGCCTGGATGTCGTCCGACGTCACCTTGGTCAGCTCGCCGAGTGCCTCGTCCAGCGTCAGCACGCGGTCATGCAGCGCTTCCTGGATGCCCAGCCAGGCCGACAGGTGGCGGCTTTCTTCGAGGCGCAGCTCGAGCCTGCCGCTGGCGTAGGCGCGCGCCCGCTCGAGCTCGTCGGCCGGAACGCGCTCGTCGCGCAGGCGGGCGATTTCCTTCAGGATCGCGGCGAGCGTGTCGGACAGATTCTCCGGATCAACGCCGGCGTACACCTGGAGCGTGCCGGCGTCGGCGTAGTGGGTCTGGAATGAATGGACGTCGTAAGCCAGCCCGGCCTCCTCGCGTACCTCCTGGAAGAGGCGGCTGCTCGAGCCCTCGCCCAGAACCGTGTTGAGCAGCTCGAGCGTCCACTGGTCGGGATGGTCGCGCGGCGGTGCCGGCACGCCCAGGCAGACGTGCGCCTGGGACAGATCGCGCTCCTCGACCGTCAGCCGCGTGCACGGCGTAGCCGGTGCCGCGGCGTAAGGCGGCAGCTCCGCCGAGCCAGTGCCGAACCGTTGGCGAACTATGTCGACTATCTCGGCATGCTCCATGTCGCCGGCTGCGGCGATGACCAGGTTCGTCGGCTCGTAGGCCTTCGACCAGAAGCCGCGGATGTCCTCGTCGGCCAGGCCACGCACGCTCGCCTCGTCGCCGGCGATCTCCCAGCCCAGCGGCGTGTCGCCGAAGAACGCGGCGTCGAACAGCGTGAACACGTACTGGCCGGGGTCGTCGCGATAGGAGCGGATCTCCTCGACGATGATGTCGCGCTCGCGGCTGATATCTGTGCTGCGCAGCAGCGGCCGAACCACGAGCTCGGACAGGACGTCAAAGGCGCGCTCCGCCTCGCGCGCCGGAACGCGTGCCCAGTAGACCGTCGATTCGCGGTCAGTAGCGGCGTTGCTCGACCCGCCGTAGCCCTCGATCGCTTCCGACACCGCGCGTGCGGTCGGATACGCGTGCGTGCCCTTGAACGTGACGTGCTCCATGAAATGGGCCACGCCGCTCGTGCGCCGATCCTCCAGACGGGAGCCGGCGAGGACGTACACCGCGGTCGACATCGAGCGGCAGCCAGGGACGCGCTCGGAGATCACACGCGGCCCGTTGGGCAGGACCGTCCTTTGGTACATCGGCCGGAATGCTACGCGACGGCGCCGTCGGCGCCGCGCGGCGCCCGCACGACGATGCGGGCAAAGAGAATGCCGGGCCTGAGTGCAGCCAGGCCCGGCATGGAAGGAATCGCGAAGGTTCCCTACTTTATGAGCGTCTGAATCCACTCGTTGGCGAAGTAGATCGCGAACCCGATCGAGACGACCCACATGAGCGGGTGGATCGCGCTCCACTTGCCCCGGACGACCTTGAGCAGGACCCAGGTTATGAAACCGGCTCCGATGCCCACGGTGATGTCGTAGGTCAACGGCATCAGGATGATCGTGAGCAGTGCCGGAAGGCCCTCCTCGACGTCGGCGACCGGGATGTCCTTGACGATCGTGAACATGAGGTAGCCGACCAGGACGAGAGCGGGCGCTGTCGCCTGCGACGGGATCAGCCCGGCAATCGGCGACAGGAAGATCGCGAGCAGGAACAGGACGCCGGTGACAATCGACGCGAAGCCGGTGCGCGCGCCGTCCGCCACGCCCGCCGCGCTCTCGATGTACGTCGTGTTCGACGACACACCGCCGAGGCCACCGGCGATGGCCGCGACGCTGTCGACGAACAGGACCCGGCCGACGCCCGGGACAGAGCCGTCCTCCCTGGCCAGTCCGGCCTCAGCGGCAATGCCCGTGACCGTGCCCATCGTGTCGAAGAAGTCGCTGAGCATGATCGCGAAGATGGTCAGCACGGCGCTGATGAAGCCGAGCTTGGCGAATACCTGGAATGGATCCTGGAGACCCAGACCGAGCGTCGCGAAGCTCGGCGTGGCCACGAGGTGGCTGGTGTCGACTGGCTGAACGCCGGTGATGATCGCGACGATGGTCGTGATCACGATGCTGATGATCAGTGCGGCGCGCACCTTGAGCGCGTAAAGCGCGAACGTGATGACGAGGCCGATGATGAAGACGAGCTGGCCCATCGTCGTCGGGAAGGCCAGCGTCACCAATGTGCCATCGCAGAAGCCAAGCTGTGACGAGTCGGGTGCGCAGCCCGACACGATCAGGCCGCCGTTCGCGAAGCCGATGAACAGGATGAAGAGGCCGATGCCCACGCCGATGGCGCGCTTGAGCGAGACCGGCACCGCATTCATGATCGCTTCGCGCATTCCGATCACGACCAGGATCGTGATGGCCACGCCTTCGAGCACGATCACGCCCATCGCGCCGGCAGCATCGAGGCCCTTGGCCGTCAGCGTGAACGCCACGATCGCGTTGATCCCCAAACCGGCAGCGAGGGCGAACGGGTAATTCCCGATGATGCCCATCGCGATGGTCATGATCCCGGCGATGAGCGCGGTGCCTGCCGCGACCGACACCGAGTCCAGGCCGAGTGGCTTGGCGATGATGTTGCCGTTCAGGAAGATGATGTAGGCCATGACCATGAACGTGGTCAGGCCGCCGCGGACCTCCGTCGACCACTTGGTGCCGCGCTCGGCAAACTTGAAGTAGGAAGCAATGGCTTCCATAGCTCCTCTCTACCTCCCTCTTGGCGGCGCCGGCAGCGCGCGCCGTTCCCTCTCCTCGCCGGGGCCGAATTGGCGGCCGCTCAGCTCCCTTCCGAACCCGCTCCTCCGGCCTCGTCGGAACCCTCGCCGCTCTCCAACGTGCTGAGCTCCATCTGGACGTAGTCCACCGAGGCTGGGAAGTCGAGACGCTGCTGTTCGGGCTCGTCGGCGTTGGACCGGCCGACGGGCGCGAACTCGACCACGATCCGCTCATCGCCCTGCACGAGCGTGTAGACGATCAGCTGGTCGGGACGCGTCTCGAACTCGAGATGCTCAAAGGAATCGATGTTGAGGCAAATCGAGAGTGGGGTGAAGAAGGTCGACACCTCGGGCCGGTCGACAACGATTCGTTCGACCCAACCGGTGCCGTTGGAGACCATCTGTGGACCGCGGAAGTAGCGGTACGAGACGGTCTGCTTGAGCAGTGGGCGCAGGAGGTTGTAGATATCTGTCGGACTCGAGACAAGGCCGCTATTCACGAAGAATTTCGCTGGCGGCTCGAGCGACACGGTCTCCTCAGTGTTGCGCCGTGTAAGCCCGCCGGCTTCTCAGCCCGGCGGAGGAACCGGCCGATCTTAGCGTAGGCAGAGCGCCGCGCGTAGGGCCGAATCGCACCGATTCGGCGCGAGGATGGCGGGGCGCACCGGAACGCCGGCGCAGGATCGCCCGCGTATGATCGGGCGCGTGATCGTCGCAGTCGACGTGGGCAACACCAACGTCACCCTGGGCATCGTGGGCGGCGGAGACGTGACGTCTGCACGCCGCGCCACGACACGGCCGAACGCGACGCCTGATGAGCTGGAGATAACGCTCAACGAGCTTCTCGCGCTCGATGGCGCGGCCCTTTCGAGCGTCGATGAGATCGTGCTGGCCAGCGTCGTGCCCGCAGTCACGGCCACGCTATTTGGCGTGGTTGCGCGACACAAGATCCCGCTCCTGGTCGCCGACGCCACGACCGTGCCGATCCCGGTGCGTATCGAGAAGCCGGCCGAGGCCGGCGCGGATCGGCTCGTCAACGCCTTTGCAGCGCTGCGCCTGCACGGCGCGCCGGCGATCGTCGTCGACTTCGGCACTGCCACCAACTTCGACGTGGTCTCCGCCGACGGCGCGTACATCGGCGGCGCGCTGGCTCCCGGACTCGAGCTCGGCATCGAAGCGCTCGCCGCAAAGACGGCGAAGCTGCCGCGCGTGGCCCTCGTCATGCCACAGGAAGCCATCGGCCGGGACACCATCAGCGCCATCCAGAGCGGTGCGGTGATCGGCTACATCGGCCTCGTCAGCGAGCTCGTCCGTGCCATCACCCGCCAGCTCGCGCTCGACAGCGCGCAGCCGCCCAAGGTCATCGTGACTGGCGGGCTGTCGCAGGCAGCATGGGCAAGCGCGATTCCCGGAGTCGACGTGATCGATCCGCTGCTCACGCTGCGCGGACTGGCCCTCCTCCATGCGGAGGTCCGGCGCTCGGAGTCGGTGGCCAGCGCATGACCGTCGAAACGGGCGGCAAGCTCCAGGGTCGGCTGATCCTTCTCGGCGTGACGGGCTCGATCGCGGCGTACAAGTCGGCCGAGCTGGCGCGCGCGCTGATCGCAGAGGGCGCGGACGTGCAGGTCCTGATGTCGCACACTGCGCAGCAGTTCATCGGACCGCTCACTCTGCAGACGCTGACGCGCCGGCGGCCGATGACCGACCCGCTCGAGCTGCTGCCCGACCAGCGCATCGCGCACATCGTCGCCGCGGACTCTGCCGATCTGATCCTCGTCGCGCCGGCGACTGCGAACTGGCTCGGGTCGATGGCCGCAGGTTTGGCCGGCGACGTGATCACGGTCACGTGCCTGGCTTCGACCGCTCCGGTCGTGGTTGCGCCCGCGATGGACGGCGACATGTACGCGCACCCCGCCACGAACGCGAACGTCGCGAAGCTCGCATCTTGGGGATATTCGATCGTCGAGCCCGGTTCAGGGCCGCTGGCGTCGGGCGCGATCGGGCGCGGCAGGCTGGCTGAGCCTGCGGCAATCCTCGACGCGGTGCATCGGGCGCTCGAAGGACGACCGATCAGGCAGCCCGACCCCGCGCTGCGGCCACCCGTGCTTGTGCCCGAGCCGACCGCCGACCTGGCGGGCTGGCACGTCGTCATTACGGCCGGTGGTACCGCGGAGCCCATCGACCCTGTGCGCTACATCGGCAACCGTTCGACAGGCAAGATGGGCGTGGCCATCGCGGAGGCGGCCCTCGCGCGCGGCGCGGACGTGACGCTCATCCACGGCATGACGTCCGTGGCACTGCCCGAGGAGGCGAATCTCGTCTCCGCGCCGACCGCGGCGCAGATGCGCGAGGCCGTGCTGGCCGCGGTGGCTGACACGGACGCGCTGGTCATGGCCGCGGCCGTTGCTGACTTCCGGCCGCGCGCCATCGCAGACACGAAGATCGCGCGCGGCGCCGCGGGACTCACCCTTGAGCTGGAGCCGACCAGCGACATCCTTGCCGAGGCCGTGAGCGTCGCGCGCCAGAGTGCCCGCAACCTCGTCATCGTCGGTTTCGCGGCCGAGACGGGCTCGCTCGTCCGGGCGCGCGACAAGGCGACGCGCAAGGGCGTCGACCTGCTCGTGGCCAACGACGTGGCAGAGGCCGGATCCGGTTTCGGCACGGACACCAACCGCGTCACGCTCGTCGTCCCGGGCGGTGACGACGAGGAGTGGCCGTTGATGAGCAAGCGCCAGGTCGCGGACCGGCTGTGGGATCGGGTCATCACCGCGCGCGCCGCCCGCTCCAAGTCGGGCGCACAATTGGCAGCCACATGAGCGCACAGACACAGTCAGCCCGACTGACCATCGCCGACATCACCAAGCTGTACGCGGACGGCCAGCGTTTCCCGATGCTGACCGCGTACGACTACGCGACCGCCAAGCTGGTCGACGAGGCCGGCGTGCCGATCATCCTCGTCGGCGATTCGCTGGCGACCGTGTTCCTGGGCTACGACAGTGAGATACGCATCACGGTCGACCAGATGCTCCACCACACGGCAGCCGTGGTTCGTGGCACGAAGCGCGCGGTCGTGGTCGGCGACTTGCCCTTCCTTTCGTACGCAACGCCCGCCGAGGCGGTCGAGAATGCGGGCCGCTTCCTCCGGGAGGCGGGCGCGCAGGCCGTGAAGCTCGAAGGCGGTGTGCGCAGCGCCCGACAGATCGAGGCGGTCGTGAAGGCCGGTATCCCGATCATGGGCCATATCGGCTGGACGCCACAGTCGAAGCACGTGCTGGGCGGCAAGGTCCGCGTCCAGGGCAAGAGCCTCGAGCGCGCCCGCGCGCTGGTCGCCGACGCCTTCGCGGTCCAGGAAGCAGGCGCGTTTGCCGTCGTCCTGGAGCTTGTCCCGGACCAGCTCGCGCGGGCACTCACCGAGCGGCTGTCGATCCCCACGATCGGCATCGGCGCAGGGCCGGGCTGCTCGGCGGAGGTCCAGGTGATCACGGACCTGCTCGGCTGGTCGGACTGGCACCCACGCCACGCCAAGCCGTATGCCAACCTGCGCGAGACGATCCTCGGCGCGGTCCGCGAGTACGCCGCGGAGGTCGAGGCGGGCACCTTCCCAGGTCCCGAGCAGACGTCCTCGATGGACGACGCGACGCTCGAGGAGGTCTTCGGCCGCTCGAGATTGGACCGGGCAGACTCAGTCGACCTCGATCAGCTCATCCCGCTCGACCGGGACCTCTAGCCGCGGCGGGTGCGCTTCGGCACGTTTCGACTTCAAATCGACACCCGACAGCCGCTTCGGGGTGTGCCGCTCGGTTCGGCCGAGTTTCGAGCCTCCCAGCCACCCAAGATTCTTGTTTCAAGTCGAGAGTTGTCCCCCTCGTGCCGGCTACTGACCGTAAAGTCGTCCGAATCCGCGTCGAGTGTTGACTTGAAACAGAAAGTCGTCGAGTGATAGTCGTTCGGACCGTCGCGGAACTGCGCGAGGCGCGCGCCGCACTGCCCGGCTCCGTTGGCTTCGTGCCGACCATGGGCGCGCTGCACGAGGGCCACGCGTCGCTGGTCACCGCCGCGCGCGGCGAGTCGGCGTCCGTCGTCGCGAGCGTGTTCGTGAACCCGACGCAGTTCGGCCCGACCGAGGATTTCACCCGCTATCCGCGCAACGAGTCGGCCGACCTGGCGATGCTCGAATCGCTGGGCGTGGATCTTGCCTTCCTCCCGAGCGTCCGGGAGATGTACCGGGCGGGTGCGACGACATTCGTCGATATCGGGCGCCTGGGCGAAGTGCTGGAGGGCGCGGCGCGGCCGGGGCATTTCCGCGGCGTTGCCACGGTCGTGACGAAGCTCTTCTCGATCGTCCAGCCGGATCGCGCCTACTTTGGCCAGAAGGACGGCCAGCAGTCGGTCGTCGTCAGGCGACTCGTGCGCGACCTGGCGCTGCCGGTCGCAATCGTCATCTGCCGAACCGTGCGCGAGCCGGACGGCCTCGCCCTTTCCTCGCGTAACCGCTATCTCACGCCGGAGGAACGAGCCCAGGCGCCGGCGTTGTACCGCGCTTTGAAGACGGCCGCCAAGGCGGCCACAGGCGGCGAGCGGTCGGCCGACAAACTGCGGTCACTGATGCTCGACGCGCTTGCGTTAGCAACGCTCGGCAAGCCCGACTACGTCTCGATCGCCGATGCCGAAACGCTAGAGGAACTGTCAGTGCTCGATCGCCCGGCGCTCGCCAGCCTCGCCGTCAGATTTCCGTCGGCCCGCCTGATCGACTGCCAACCTCTCGAGAGACAACCCAATAATCAGTGAATACGTAGGAAAGGTCCTCCCTGTCGTCGCCTGGAACGACGACTCCAAGACCATCGGGAGATACCGCGAATCCTCCCAATCCGATGGTCGGTGCCTGGAAGGACGACAGATCGCCGTTGCGAAGTACCGTCACATACGGCGTCAGATTCCCGGTTGAGTTGTCCCAGTCGCCAAAGACAACGGTCGATCCGTCAGCCGACGCGACCGCAACACGTCCAGGCGACGTGGTCGTGCCGACGAGAGTCCCGTCTGGCTCGTAGCTCGTGGTGAGTGGGGTCGACCCGACGATCGAGATCAAACCGTCCGCGGTCCACCATTCAGAGTCACGGTTGCTGCCTGGAAGGTCGACGAAGTTGCCGGTCGACAGGTCAGCAACGCGAACCACCTCCTCGGTGTCGGACGAGGTGTCGTACCCCACGTGCTGGCAGGAAGGATCGAAATAGACGTAACCACTCGCCCAAGGCGGCGAGTCATTCAACAGCGACCTCAGGCCAGGCCAGGACACGACCGACACCCAACCGCCGGGGCTTCGGACGCGACCGAATTGGTGGAGCAACGCGAGTCTCGAGCCATCTGATGACCACGCCTGCGGATACCCGTCGCGCGGTTTCGTTGAAACGCCGTCGCTCCACACGACGTAGTCGTAATGCTGGTCTGGCCAGGCGTTGTCTCGAGGCCAGCTGATTGCCACTGTGCCGTGACCATTGGCCAATACTTCGACCGGCGGTTCCGGCAGGTCGATCGTGGAGGTCGTGCCGTCATGGATATCGCAAATGAATGCGCGGTAGGGCTCCTGATCTCCACCTATCCCCATGACGTGATCGGCGTCGAGCCATCGCGGGCTGGAGAACTGACATTGACGGACTAGCGATCCGTCCGCGCCGTAGATGTTTTCTCCGGCGATCGAAGTCGCGAAATGAGCGCCGTCGGGTGCCCATACGGCCGACTTTCCTTCAACGGTCCGCGATGGCCCGCGCGGAGCAGGAGTCGGCGAGACGGCGATCGGAGAAGGAGTCGCGGCTACCGTCGGCGTGGCAAGGTATCCCGACTGCCACGGCACTACGGACGGCGGTGGCAACTGTGAAACGGCCGACGCCGACGCCGACGGCGAAGGCGAAGGCGAAGGCGAAGGCGTGGGTGACGCCGACGTGCAGGCGGCCAGGATCAGCGCGACGAAGGTGACGAACGCGCGGGCCAACCGCAGGCATCGGTCGGACATGCTGATCAGCCTCTCTTGGGCAAGCTCCGGAGTCGAGAGCCGAACCTCCTGATCGTGCGGACGGCCGAGTGCGTCTGTTTGGGGCGTCCGAGAGGCAAGGCAGACGCATCCGCGAAGCGCGACAGGATGTGGTCGATGTCGAGGTGCTCGCTGATGAGCTGACGCGTCAGCTCGATCTTGGCCCGGTCCGCAGGATGCGTCTTGACGAGCAGGTCGTGGACGCGTGAGGCCGCCTCGTACGTGTCCGTGTCGACGAGGATGGCAAAGAGTCGCTCTCCGCGAATTGCCTCGAGATCGCGCGGCCGTGGACGGTAGCCGCCGGTCAGCACGAGCCCGGCCAGCTCGCCCGATCCGGCCTCCTCGACGGCGCGACCAAAAAGCTGCTGACGCCGCGCGAAGATGCGCCGCCGCTCTCCCCTGGCCCGGGCCGCGCGGTTGGCCGCAACAACGGCGTGGATGACGTCCGTCCGATCGCCGGGCACGATCAGCAGCGAACCCGGCCCGACGCGCTCCACGAGGTGGCGCGGCTGCATCGCACCGATCGCGACGTGCTGGATGACGCGGTCCTGGTCGTCGCCCTCGCTCAGCACCTCGCCCTTGACCTGCTCGACGAGCATCGACAGCGTCGGGTTCGACAACATGGGTCGATACGGCAGCAGCCCGAGCAGCTCGATGCCCTGGCGCGCCAGCCCGACGCGCAGGACGTCGGGCAGCGTCGGATGCTCGTCGGCGTTGACCTTGTTGATGATCGCGCCGACCACCTCCACGCCGTGGCGGGCGAACAACGCCCGGTTGAGCACGATCTCGTCGATCGGACGCCCGACTCCCGCTTCGGCGACGATCGCCGCCGGCGCCCGGAGCATGCGCGCGACCTGCGCGTTCGAAAGCCCGACGACGGAGCCAACGCCGGCGTGACCTGTGCCCTCGATCAGCAGCAGGTCGTGACGGCTGGCGAGGGTCGCGTGCGCCCGACGAATCCGAGCACCCAGATCCGGCGTGACCTCGCCCTGGATGTACGCCTTGGTGAAGCCGCGCGGGATGTGCACCGGGCTCATTACCGGCAACTCGTCGGACAGGCCGAGCGCGGCGCGCATCAGGATCGCGTCCTCGTCGGCCGGCTCGCCGTCGACGATTGCATAGCGCTGGCCGACCGGCTTGGTGAAGCCGATGTCCAGCTTGCGGTCGGCCAGCGCGGCGAGCAGGCCCAGGGCGACGGTCGTCTTGCCGCGGTTCATGCCCGTCGCGGCCAGGTAGAGCTGGCGCATCGACTGAGCGTAACCCGCCGTGAGGACGGCGGCGGGGTTAGTTGGCGAGCGGCGTGATGCCGTTGACGAACGGCAGCTGCTCACTGACGCCGGACGCCGTGACGAAGGCGGTCTTGCCGGCCGCGTCGGTGCCGGTCAGGAACGGTGCGAACGGCGGTGTGTCGTTCGTCGTCCAGGTCCACGACAGCGACGGCGTGCCGCTCAGGCCGTTGGCGCTCAGCGCGCTCGAAAGCTGGGCGGTGCTGGGCAGGCGGACGTCGGACGTCGTCGGCCGCAGCTCGCCGAACAGGTAGCCACCGCCGATTTCGTCGACCAGCGCGATTGCAGTTACTGCGCCGTTGACGCGCAGCTCGACCAGGTCGTACGACGGCATGCCCAGCGCCAGTGAGCGGACGTGGACACTCGTGCCGACCGTGTAGGACGCGGGCAGGTTGCCCAGCTCCTGATCGCCCAGCAAGCCGTGCGTGCTCAGCCCCTCGGCCACCGCCTGGGCGATCGTCCCTGCGGGCTTGGGAAGGGAAACGCTCGATGTGTCGCTCGGAGCGGCGCTCGGCGTGGAGCTTGGTGTTGGGGTAGGTGTCGGAGAGTCGGTCGGCGATGGTGTCGGAGTCGGCGTGGGCGAGGGCGGAGCCGTCTGCTGGGCGTATACCCAATCGCCATAGTTCTGTGCCGGCGAGTCGTTGGGCGGCTCGGCGACGGAGCTCTGCAGGATGGCCACGTACTTGCCGGCGAAGTACGGACCCTCGTTCTGGTCGGTGGTGAAGTACTTGGAGTTCCAGTCGGCGAGGGTCACGTACGAGTTGCCGGCGAAGCCGCCGCTGGGCCAGCCCGACCAGTTGCCGAAGCCGGTGCCGTACCACGGGTCCCACACCCTGAGGCCCAGGATCTGGTTGGTCTGACCCGCGTCATTGAGCGGATCGATCGCCGTCTGGTAGCCCACCGCGAGGATCGCGTGCTCCCCGTGAACGACGATCACGCCAACCGGGTCGTTGGTGGCGCGGATGCTTCGAACGATGCGCCAGTCCATGGTGGCTTGGTTGGAACTCGCGTAGTCGTTGTAGCCCACGCTGTGGTCGGGCGTCGCCCAGTTCCACAGGGCCCAGGCCATTCCCCGTCCGTCGTGCGCATAGCTAGGGCTGGGCGAGCCGCGTGCGCACTGGATGTAGCCGCTGAATGATGGGTTCGTCCAGTCGTTCTTGTCGTGCGCGGTCATGAAGTCGCCGACGTCGCTCTGGGCGACGGACGTCGAGGGATTGATCGTCGCAAGCAGAGTGCGGGTCGAGGCTACGGCGCACCAGCAGTCCGTCTGCTGGGACTGGACCGCGCTCGCGTTGTAGACGGACTGGCTGTAGTACTGCTGATCCGAAGCACCCCCGCAGTACTTGGCGCCCAGGCCGGCCGCGGCGTAAGGACAGCCGGCCTGCTGCAGGTACCAAAGCACCGCGCTGCGGTTCTGGTTGTTGAAACTGTTGATCTCAGCCTGAGTCGGGTAGTAGCGGTTCGAGGCGCCCTTGGGCAACTCGATGGTCACGGCGAAGATGCCGTGCTCGCCGTACGCCCAGTCGTCCTGGTCGCCACTGACGATGTACAGGTCACTGCCCTGCATCGGCTTGTAGCCGTTGCGCTTGGCCAGGCCCTTGCCGAGGGCGACGAAGGCGGCGTGATCGTCCTGGGTCATGTCGTGCGGCACGTCCGCCTTGGTGTACGAGTACGGCCACAGATCCTCCTTGGCCGCCGAATGGAGGCTCAGGATCTCGGTGATCTTGGACTTGCCGTTGGCCGTTTCGCGGCTCGCGACGAAGTTCTCGTAGTCCTGGACCTCGGGCGCCACCTCGGCCGCCCAGCCCTGGTAGTACACGCTCGACGGCTTCTTGCTCGTCTTGCCGCCGCAGCAGTTCCACGTGTAGCCGAACTGGCGGTTCAGATCGATTCCGATCTGGTTCGAGTTGGGGATCGGCTGGCGGTTCTTGCGCCACGTCTTGGGCGCGCTGCCCGAGAAGTCGTACTCGGCGCCATCTGGATTCATCATCGGCACGATCCAGAACGACGGTCGAGTTGAGGATCTTGGTCACGCTCTTGCCCAGGTTGCCGGACAGGCCGTAGTTATTGGCCAGGACCTGCATCATGTACAGGGCGAGCTCGTTCGAGGCGCGTTCGCGAGCGTGCATCAGGGCATTGATGAACACCTCGGGCTTGCCCTTGGTCGAGCCGCCGACATTGGACGTCAGCTTGATGCCCCAGATGTCGCGGCCTTCGTAGCTTTTGCCGATCGAGAACTTGGCCGCGATGTTGGGGTGGGCCGCGACGAGGCTGTCGATCAGCGCCTCGTTCTCGACATACGTGTGGAAGTACTCGTAGCCGGCGGGCTCGGAGTGAGTGGCGGCCTGAGCCGTACCCGAACCCAGAGCGAGCAGCGTGATTCCCAGCAACAGGGCCAGGCCGCGTACGGCAGGACGGCGAGCCATTGCCGAATGTTGCTCGCCCGCACCTAGCTCTGGTATGCCCCTTTTGCGCGAAAAGGGCGTACTAACGGTTGCATATGGGTTTCATCGCCCGGATCGGAGTCAGGAGCGGTCGCGGGCGATCTGTTTGCGCTCGATTGCGGCGATGGCGTCCTTGATCCTGCCCAGCGTCTCGGGATCCATCGTCTCCTCGTCCGTCTGGGGCACGAGGCGGTCGAGGATGTCCGCGATCAGGCCGTAGAAGACGGCCGCGTCGGCGACGAAGAACTGCGGCTCGTTGTTGTAGCGCACAAGCGTCAGGCGTCCCTGCAGCACGCGTCGATCGTCGACGTGCGCAACCTGAGTCGAGAAGTTGTGACCCTGGATCCCATCTGGGTTGTTGAGGAAGTTGAGCGCGTTGTCAATCGCCAGGCCGAACCTCGCCCGCCACGCCACGAGGCGCTCGTGGACCTCCGGCGCGATGCGCACCTCCGCGACCTGGTCGAACACATCCGGGGTCACGGTCACGAGCCCGACGAGGGTGGTCCCGGCGCGCGCCCCGAGCATCACCTGGAGGCTGCGCTCGAGGGTGAAGACCTCCGAGTCGAAGCGCGGGCTGGTGATGACGTCGGTCAGCAGGTCCTCGACGTTGTCGAGCATGCCGCCATCGCCCAACGCCGTGGCGAGATGGAGGATCTCTTCCTTGAACAGGAACTGTTCTTCGTGGTCGAGCATGGGCCGCAGCGTAGCATCGGTGCGGCAGGCAGCGCGCGAGGCGCCCGCAGTTTAGCGGCTTGGGTCCCGATCTGTCCCTCTTCTTTGGGAAACGCGAAGGCCGCTCGGTGCAGCCGAGCGGCCTTCTTTAGTTCGCGTTCAGGACGCGAGTTTTACGGGTAGAGGCCGCGCATGGCGGTAGCGTCGGCCACGCGCTGGACGGCCAGCAGGTAAGCGGCCATGCGCATGTGGACCTGCTCGCGCTCAGCGATCGTCAGCGTCTCACCGAAGGCACGGACCATGATCTCGTGCAGCTTCTGGTTGACGACTTCCTCGCTCCAGTGATCGCGGTTGAGGTCCTGGACCCACTCGAAGTACGAGACGGTCACGCCACCGGCGTTGCACAGGATGTCGGGGATGAGGAAGATGCCGCGGCGATAGAGGATCTCGTCCGCCTCGGGCGTCGTCGGGCCATTGGCCGCCTCAGCCACGATCTTGGCGTTGATCCGCTCAGCGTTCGAGGCCGTGATCTGGTTCTCGAGCGCGGCCGGGATGAGCACGTCGCACGGGATCTCGAGGAGCTCGGCGTTGCTCTTGGCCTGGGCGCCGGGGAAGCCGACGACCGTGCTGTGCTCGGCCTTCCAGGCCACGACGCGCGAGATGTCGAGGCCGGCCGGGTTGTAGATGCCGCCGCTCGAGTCGGAGACGGCGAGGACCTTCGAGCCTTCCTTCTCCATCAGCTGCGCGGCGATTGATCCGGCATTGCCGAAGCCCTGCACAACGACCGTGGCCGTGGTCAGGTCGAGACCCAGGTGCTTGGACGCCTCGACGACACAGAAGACCGTGCCGCGCGCCGTCGCTTCGTTGCGGCCCTCGGAGCCGCCCAGCGAAATCGGCTTACCGGTGACGACGCCCGGGACCGTGTACCCGACGTGCATGGAATACGTGTCCATGAACCAGGCCATGACCTGCGGGGTCGTGTTGACGTCCGGCGCCGGGATGTCGCGCTCGGGGCCGATGAGGACCTCGATCTCGGTGAAGAAGCGCCGGCTCAGGTTCTCGAGCTCGCGCCGTGACAGCTTCTTGGGATCGACGATGACGCCGCCCTTGCCGCCGCCGTACGGGATGCCGACGACCGCGCACTTCCAGGTCATCCACATCGCGAGGGCCTTGACCTCGTCGAT
>Ga0209638_1001012_pt1 | contig 18358 bp, 13 predicted proteins | sample BarGraNGADG00211_FD_184490 | JGI IMG/M metagenome (GOLD analysis project Ga0209638, IMG submission 184490) | Arctic peat soil microbial communities from Barrow, Alaska - Barrow Graham LP Ref core NGADG0002-211 (SPAdes) (version 2) | ecosystem: Environmental > Terrestrial > Soil > Wetlands > Peat...
CCAAAACTGGTAGCCCTTACCGGACAGGATGTTGACGAAGTAGGTGTAGAACCAGTGCGGCATCAGAAGCTCTTCGTAAACGACGAGGGCGCGGCGGCCTCGACGGTCATCTGGGTCGGTCGCGCCCGGCTGGAAGGAGCCGCTGGCCGAGTGTTCGAGATGGTTGTGGCGGCTCGAAGGCGAACTAGCGACCCGGCCCGGCCGCGAGCATGGCCTCGATTACCTGCGCGACTCCCTCTTCCTGAACGGGCGGGCAGACGAAATCGGCGCGCGCCAGCACCTCGGCTTGCGCGTTCGAGACCGCGACCGAGTAGCCGGCCCAATCGAGCAGCTCGACGTCGTTCTCGCCGTCGCCGAAGGCCACGGTCTCGGCGGCGCTGAAGCCGAGCCGCTTTGCGACGAAGCCGAGCCCGGCGCCCTTCGACACCTCCGGACTGGCCAGCTCGAGGAAGAAGGGAAGCGACTTGGAGATGTACAGTCGCCCGCCGAACTGCTCGCGCAAGCGCTTGGCGAGCCCGTCGAGCTCCTTCGGATCTCCGATCGCGACCAGTTTCGTGGGCGGGCTCGACAACCACTCGAGCAGGTTGCCTACCGCATCGAGCGGGATGCGCTGGTGCTCCGCGTAGCTACGGGCCTCGGGCGTCATCGTCGCCACGTAGAGGTTGTCGTCGACGTAGCAGTTGAGCGAGAACCCCTCCCGCTCGACGGCCGTGATCGCCTCGCGCGCGAGCTCGAGCGGGATCGCGACGTGGCTGAGGAAGCGCCCGCTCGCGGGATCGGCGACGACAGCGCCCTGGTAACAGACGACCAGATCGTCGATGCCGGCCGACTCGAGGTAAGGGCGCACCGAGCGGAACATACGACCCGTCACGACCACGAAATGGATTCCCGCCGCCCGTGCGGCCGCGATTGCGGCGGCCGTGCGCTCGTGCAGCTCGTAGTCCTCGCCGATCAGCGTGCGGTCGAGGTCGGAGGCGATCGCCTTGACGTGGCGCGGAAAACCGTCGGGAAGAGCGAGCGTGCCGGGCATCAGATCAACTAGCCTAGCCCCCCGTCGAGCAATGCGCTCCCGGGCCCTGGCCCGCTATCACGCGGCGCGCTACGTTGTCCTCAGTCGCGCCCATACCATCCGGGTATGAACGCTCCCTGCGTCCTAGTATCGCTTGGTGCTAGCGATCCAGAACCTCGGAAGCATTACTCGAAGGGGGACTGATGAGGTGATCGTCGAGCGGAGCATTCATCCGGGCTGGCTCTCGAACGCCTATTTGGTCGGCGATCGGCCCGGCGGCGCGGCGGTTTTCGTCGACAGCGGCGCCCCGCTCGAGCCGCTCTTGCGAGCGGTCGAGGCGCACGAGCTGACGCCGACGCACCTGCTGGTGACGCACGGGCATGCCGATCACACGGCCGGCAACGAGTCGCTCCGGCGCCGCTTCGGCCTCGAGCTGATCGAGCGAGCGGGCGATCCGCTCCAGACCGGCGCCCTAGCGATCGAGACGCTGGTGACGCCCGGGCACAGCCCCGATTCGCTCTCCTTCGTCATCAACGGCAGCGCCTGCTTCAGCGGCGACACCCTCTTCGCCGGCTCGGTCGGCGGCTCGGGCTCGAGCTTCGCCGATCTGCGCCACTCGATCATGGATGTACTGCTTGCGCTACCGGCTGCGACGCGCCTTCTGCCGGGTCACAGTGAAGAGACCAGCGTAGGCGAGGAGTGGGAGAACAACCCGTTTGTTCGTATCTGGCGCGGTCTCGATCTCGAGGGCGACGAGCGCTGCCTCCTCGACGGTCGCGACGGGCGGCTCGTCGTCTGGGCGCGCGACTACGACGGCGGATTCAAGGCCTGGGTGCGTTTCGAGGACGGGAGCGACCAGATTGTCGGCGGCTCGCGGGTGGAGCGAGGGCATTAGCTCTCTTTCGGTGACCTCGCGCGCGTCAGTTCGGATGGCGACTTGACCTCGAACGGTTCTAGGATGAGAGAGATGCGGCTTCTGTGGCGCCGGCCTACGGTCAAAATCCTTCCCAACCGGTCGATTTCGACGACATGAGCCAATCGGCAACCGAGATTCTCGCTGCAATCGAGGAGGAGACGAGGGAGCGCGAGCTCTTTCGCGAGCATGCCGATGCGCTGGCGGCGGAAAAGATGCGAACCGAGGCCACCACGCCGCCGGTGATCGGCGTGGCGACGATCACCTGGGAGTACACAGACAGCCCGCATCCGATCTTCCTCGGACTGCTCGAGGGCATCAAGTCGCGCCTGCGCGCGAGCGGCTGCGATCTGCTCCTGTTCACGACCATCGATCCCGACCCGGACGCCTACCTTCGCCGCTGCCACGACAGCGGTGTCCGCGGCGTCATCCTGCACGGTTTTACCACCGACGATGCGCGGATTTCGAGGCTGCTCAAGGCACGGATTCCCTGCGTCGGTGTCGATGACGTCGGTCTCGCTCCCCGGCTGGGCCACGTCTCGTCCGACAACGTCGGCGGAGCGCTCGAGGCCGTGCGTCACCTGCACGCGGTCGGCAGGCGCCGGATCGCGACGATCCACGCCCCACTATCCCATTCGGTCGGAGGAGAGCGCCTGCTCGGCTATCGCATCGGGCTCGAGGAGGTCGGCTTCCGCGCCAGGCAGGACTACATCGAGGAGGCGGACTTCTTCCTTCACGACGGGGTCAAGGCGATGGAGAAGCTGCTCGCCCTGGACGAGCCCCCCGATGCCGTCTTCGCCGCGAGCGACGTGATGGCCATCGGCGCCATGGCCGCGATCGAGCGAGCCGGCTTGCGCGTCCCCGACGACATCGCCATCGTCGGTTACGACGACTCTCCATATGCGACTCTCGTGTCGCCGCAGCTCACCACCGTGCGCCAGGACGCGCCGGCGCAAGGGATCGCGGCGGCCGAAGGCGTCCTGCGCATGATCGTCGACCCCTCCGCCAATCCGATCGAGCTGATCGTGCCGGTCGAGTTGATCGTGCGCGAATCGTCCGGCAAAAAGTCGGCCGGCCAAGCCGGCTGAAACTTTTTGCCGTATTACCTCTGTACACGAGTCTGCGCGCCTTCGGCGCGTGTGCCTCGTCTGCTCCTACGAGCGGGGCGGGCCGGCCGTTGATGCGATCAGTGTTCGAAACGGAGGAGCCGGGGGACGGCGTTTGGTGAGCCGCAGCCGCGCATGTCGGCTGCGGCGGCGTCTGAGTATGGACGGGTTGTGAAGCGAAAGTGGGCGTTTGCTGGCGCTAGACTGTTGGCTTCGCGGGGCTATAGCTCAGTTGGGAGAGCGCCTGGATCGCACCCAGGAGGTCGTCAGTTCGAATCTGACTAGCTCCACTCGCTTCCTCGGCCGGCCAACTCGTACGGCCAGGCGCGACTGGCCTCCCGAGTCGGCCTGACACCGCTGAGCGCACTTCGCTCTGCGGGTCTGTGTGAGTCGACACTATCCCCTCCGGCGAAGCACGCTCAGCGGCGCCCCGAGAAAGCGAGAAGTGCATGGTTCGAATCCGCCTGGCTCCATTCGCTTCCTCGGCCGGTCGCTTCCTGCGGCCAGGCGCGACTGGCCTCCCGAGTCGGCCTGACCCCGCTGACCGCACGTCGCTCTCCGGGTCTGTGCGAAAGCACTATCCCCTCCGGCGCCGCACGCTCAGCGGCGCCCCGAGAAAGCGAAGTTGGCGGTTCGAATCCGCCTGGCTCCACTCGTTGTCGAAAACACAACGACATTCCTGCTAACGGGCAGTTTTCGAGGTTCGATCGCTCGACTAGCAAATCGCTCTTGTCCAAACCCCGCGGTGCTTCCGAGCTCGCGTGGGAGTCTCTCGGGCGCGTGGCGACGGTTTCGAGACCGCGCCGCCCGGCCCGAGCTAGCACTCGACCCGTAGGGTTCAGAAACTCGTCCGTCGCCAGAATTAACTGGTTCTGCAGGTAGTTCGAATGAACGAACCTACGCGGTCACGAATCTCGTTGCGGAAGTTCACGGCAGCGCTGGGCGAACGCCCCAGCGGCAATGGAAGGTTCGGGTGATCAGGCTCTCGCGGACAGCCAATCGCGGCGAGCACCTAAGCGTCATACTGGGACATCATGTGGGTGCACAGGCGACGCCATCCGCGGGCCGGTGGCGCCTCGGCTCTCGCCTCGGATACCGGCCGACCGACCCGGAGGTTCATCACCTGGCCTGCGCTGGCGATGATGACCGTGGGATCGGTTGGCTACTTGGGATCGGCGCCGGCGACTGCCGTGCTCGGATTCGCCTCCGTCTTCCTCTACGTCCTACCCGCTTTTATGTTCCTGGTGCCCGTGTCGCTGGTCGCGGCAGAACTCGCCTCCGGGTGGCCGGGCGGCGTCTACAACTGGGTCAGCGAGGGCATCTCGGCTCCGATGGGCCTGCTCGCGGTGTGGTGCCAGTTTGCCCAGACGATCTTCTACTACCCGGCGCTGCTCGCCTTCGTCGGCAGCACGCTCGCCTACGTGATCGACCCGCGCCTAGCCGGCAACGGCGTCTACACCGCTGCGATCATCATCGTGCTCTTCTGGGGCGGCGTGCTGCTGTCCTCACGGGGCGCTTCGCTCGTGGCCGAGCTCTCCTCGAGCGGGACCGTGATCGGAACGCTAATCCCAGGAGCCATCCTCGTCGTCCTCGGGGTCATCTACCTGGCGCAGGGCAACCATTCGGCGGCGCCGATGGACACTCATCACATCCTGCCGGCGTGGAGTGGACTGGCCAGCACCGTCCTGATCGTCAACAGCTTCTTCACCTACGCCGGAGTCGAGATCAACGCCGTGCACGTCGACGAACTTCGCAACCCGGGGCGGGACTATCCGAAGTCGATCTTTGTCGCGATGGCGCTCGTGCTGGCGGTCTTTATCTTCCCGACGCTGGCGATCACGTGGGTGATTCCGGCGGGCCACATCAGCTTCACCGCCGGCGTCATGCAAGCCTTCTCCAGCTTCATGACGCACTTCGGGATCGGCTTCGCTGTGCCGCTGATCGCGATCGCTCTGGCGGTCGGGGCCCTGGCCGGCATGATGGCCTGGCTCGATGGTCCGTCCGAGGGCCTTGTGCGGATCGGACGTGAACAGGGCTATCTGCCTCCGTACTTCCAGAAGGTCAATGGTCACGGCATCGAGGTCCACATCCTGACGGCACAAGCCGTCGTGATCACGGTCATCGCGCTGCTCTTCGCGTTCATCCCGACCGTTTCCAGTGCCTACTGGATCTTCACGGCGCTGGCTACGCAGGTGTACGTGATCATGTACGTCCTGATGTTCATTGCCGCAGTGCGTCTCCGCCGCGCGCAGCGAGATCATCCACGCGGATACCGTGCGCCCGCGCTGAGCCTGCTGTGCCTGGTCGGCGGGCTGTCATCGGTGATCGCGTTCCTGATCGGTTTCGTGTCCCCGTCACAGCTTGCCCGCACGAGCCCGCTCGTGTATGCCGGGCTGATCGCGGCGGGGATTCTCGTCCTCGGGGTTCTCCCCCCGCTACTGCTGCACCGTTTCCGGAAGCCGGCCTGGAAGGCGACCGGGGTAGGGGAGAGTGCCCAACCGTAGCCAGTCGACGGGCACGGTCGGTGATCCACTTTGGATGAGGCGCGGTCACCGCTGAGCGCTGGCTTTCGGATCGTCGGGAGGACTGACCTGACCCCCGAAAACAGGTCCACCTTGACCTAAGGCGCGATGTCCAAACCCCTGAGCGCGGCTCAGGCGCATGAGACCGGTGCGCTGAGCCTCGCGACATCGAGCATGGAAGCGCCGGCGCGGCGCTTCCTGCACCGTGCCGGCGCTCCGAACCGCGGTTACCAGGCGTACGCCTCGGGCGCGGGCCCGCCCGGGCCTGGGAAGAGCTCGTCGAGCTTGCGGAGCGTTTCCTCGTCGAGCTCGATCTCCGGCACGCGCATCATCTCGTCGAGCTGCTCAAGCGTGCGCGGCCCGATGATCGGGGCGGTTACGACCGGGTTCGACAGTAGCCAGGCAAGCGCGACGTTGGCCGGCTGCTCGCCGAGCTCGGCGCAGAGCGCCTCGTAACGCTCGATCCTGTCGCGCTCACGCTCGAGCTGGGCCTGAGCGCCCGGGCTGGCGCGCCGTCCTTGTTTCGCCTTCGCCGCCGCCCCACCCAGCAGGCCGCCCGCGAGCGGGCTCCAGGGTATGACGCCCAGCCCGTACTCCTCGCAGGCGGGCAGCACCTCGAGCTCGATGCTGCGCGCGAGAAGGTTGTAGAGGCTCTGCTCGGAGACGAGCCCGAGGAAGTTGCGCGAGCGGGCGATCTCGTTCGCTCGCGCGATATGCCAGCCCGCGAAGTTGCTGGAGCCGACGTAAAGAACCTTGCCCTCGCGCACGAGCTGCTCCATCGCCTGCCAGATCTCCTCCCAGGGCGTGTCGCGATCGACGTGGTGCATCTGGTAGAGGTCGATGTAGTCGGTCTGGAGTCGCCGCAGGCTCGCCTCGCAGGCCTTTCTGATATGGAGGGCCGAGAGCTGGCCCTCGTTCGGCCAGAGGCCCATCTGTCCGAAGACCTTCGTCGCGAGCACGACCTTGTCGCGGCGGCCGCCGCCCTGGGCGAGCCAACGGCCTACGATCTGCTCGGTGATTCCCTCACCGCGGCGCTCCTGGTTGTCGCCGCGCCAGCCGTAGACATTGGCGGTGTCAAAGAAGTTGATACCTTGCTCGAGCGCGCGATCCATGATCGCGAAGGCGTCCCGCTCGCTCGTTCCGCGGGCCTCCCAGCCGAAGTTCATCGTTCCGAGACAAAGCGGACTGACTCGCAGCCCCAGTCGGCCCAGCTTGCGGTAGTCCATTGCAGCGTCTCCTTCGTCGCGGTCGAGGGCAACGCTAGCAGCCGGGTAATGTCGTAGGGGTAGGCTCGGCAGCGCCTGGGGGATGGCAACGCTCAGCCGACGTGGCTCTCGGGCTCGTCCGGCTCCGCCTTTGCGGGGAAGAGCACGCGCACGGTCGTGCCACTCTGGACTCGCACCGCCAGCGGCGCCCCCAGTGGGCGAGAAGCGACTCGGTTCGAACCCGCCTGCCTCCAAAGGTTCGAACGTGCCCCACTGTCTATGACCCAAGGTGCGACGTACGAACCCCTGAGCGCCGTTTTAGGATCACGGCGCTGATGACCGCCGCCACGAGCGGGGCACGTCGGGCTCATCTCGGTAACCATACGACCATGAAGACCCGCACTATCGGCCTCGCCACCTTCGCTGCCGCCTGCGCCTGGTGCGCACCTGGGCCGGCGCCGCACGTCCCGGCGCTGGCGCGAGCGCTGGGCATACGCCGCCGCCTACCGAACCTTGGCGGAGTCGCGCTCACCTTCGACGACGGCCCCGACCCGCGCACGACGCCGGTCGTCCTCGCCGCGCTCGCTCGGGCGCAGGCGACCGCGACCTTCTTCCTCGTGGGTGAGCAGGTGGAGCGCTTCGGCGAGCTCGCCGCCGAGATCGCCGCCGCCGGGCACGAAATCGGGCTGCATGGTTACCGCCACTTGCCGACGCTCCTGCGAACGCCACGCGATCTGAACGCTGATCTCGACCGCGCCGAGGCGGTCATCGCCGAGACGACCGGACGCAGGCCTGTGCTCTACCGGCCGCCTTTCGGCGTCTTCAGTACCGCCGCGCTTCTCACCGCGCGGCGCCGCGGCTGGATGCCGCTTCTATGGTCGCGCTGGGGGCGCGAGTGGGAGCGTGGAGCCACTGCCGAGAAGGTCGCACGGCGAGCCGCCAAATCGCTCATGGCCGGCGATGTCGTCCTCTTGCACGACGCCAGCCACTACGGGTTCTCGGGATTCGCCGACGCTGCCGCCGGAGCACTACCGGCGATCCTCGAGACACTTTCGGAGCTCGGGCTCGCCGCTGTTGCCGCCAGCCGTCCGGCGTAGCGGCGTACTCTCGCGAGCGCCTATCGGGCGACAGCCCGATCAACGATTCGAGCGCGAATCGCACAGCTGTCCGACGGAAACCCCTCTCAGCCCATCGCGCGCAACCGCCGTGAGTAAGCCGTCGAGAGCCACGTTCGCCTCCGCCTGGCGCCTTCCGAGCTCGAGGACGATCACCTCGCCGCGAACCAAACCTCGCGATGGGAAGGGCGCGCCGGGCCCGAGGCGCGAGCCGCTGATTGGAAGCGAGCCCTGCCCGCGGGCGAGCAGGTACTGACCGAACGTGAACGAGTCCGGAGCGAGGTAGTAACGACCGCCGCGCAATCTAAGCGCCGCGAAGAGATCATTCAAGTGATCGCGCGTTCGGAGCCAGCCGGTTGCTTCGCCCGAGCTGAGAGCCGGCAGCGGCTCGTCGTGCGCTCGGGCAAGTGAACTCAGAAGTCTGCTCGAGACGGACACGGAGAAGGCGAACGAGGCGTGCGCGTTTTGTCGGTGAAGCTCCGCCACGAGCCCGGGAACCAGCGAGGGCGAGACACTGATGACGAGGCCCACGTCGGGCCGAGGGGTTGATACGACGTTGAGTGGCGCCACGCCCAGCGTGCTCGCGGCGAGAGCGTAGGGAAGGTCGGTGGAGAAAGCCCAGATCGGGAGTATCAGCGCGGCGGTGGCTAACGCCGCGCGGCGCGCCAATCGAGCTCGGAGCGCGGGTTCGACGATCGAGCGCGGCGTGGTCTCCAAGACGAGCCGTGCGCAGGACGGCACCGAAGAGGTTGCCTTCGCTGTGGCGCGAGGGCTCTCGAGTACGCTCCGAAGCGATGCCGTCAGCTCCTCCGGAGAGCGCGCAAGTCGACCCAGGCCCTCCTTGACAAGCGCCTCTGCGGTCAGACGAGCGTGACCGGGCGGAGCGCCGTAAGCAATTACCGGGCAGTTGCGAGCGAGCGCCTCGAGCACAGTTACGCCGCCCGTCGAATGAACGAGAGCGTCAGCGGCGGCAAGCAGGTCGCTCATCCGGTCGGTGAAGCCCCAGACGGAGACCCGAGCCTCAGCCGCGAACGCAAGCTCGAGGCTCCGGCGCGTGCTCTCGCTCCTTCCGGCGAGGCAGATGACGGAGAGACCTTCGATCCCGAGCGCCGAGCGAGCGGCCTCCTCGATCTCGCCGACTCCCCAGCCGCCGCCCGAGACCACCGCGATCGCCCCGGTTTCGGAAAGTCCGAGCGCGCGGCGAGTCTGAGCGCGCGTCCTTGGCTCACGGAAGGCGGGCCTGAGTAACGGCCGGGCGCAGCGCGCGCTTCCCGGCCCCGCCAATCGCTCGACCTGCGCGATGCAACTCTCGTGCATGACCAGATGGAGGTCGGCACCCGGGTGTACCCAGAAGCCGAGACCGTCGAGATCGGTGATCGTCGCGACAACCGGCACGCGAATCCGGTCGCGACGGCGCAGGTGGCCGAGCACGCAGGTCACCGGCGGATGGGTCGAGACGATGATGTCGGGTTCGATCCGCTCGACCATCCGAAGCAACGGGCGCGAACCAAAGGAGACGATCGTCAGCTGGCCGATGCCGCGGCAGAAGGAAGAGCGCTCGAGCAGTCGGTAGGCGAGTCCGTAAGCACGAGCCGCGTGCCCGAACTGCCAGTGGTAGAGGTCGTGGAGAATGACGCGCAGAACGCGCCCGATGCCGTCCAGCGCGTCGACGAGCACGACCTCGAGCTCTCTGTCTTCCTCCTCGAGCTCTGCGACGATCGCGTGTGCAGCCGCGACGTGGCCCTCGCCCACCGGCGCGGTGAGAACGAGTACACGCCGGTGGGCGGCGCCGCGCTCTTCTGTGACGCGCCGAGGTGGGCGAAAGCGGCGAACGAGCGATCGCACGAGCCAGAACACCGCGAGCTCGGCGGTGACGAGCAGAAGACCAGCGATCAAGATGAGGAGCACGAGTTCGCATTCTGGCTGTTAACCAAGGAACGATGCCGGAAGCTCGTACAGGTTACGCGTCCGCTGTGTCGCGATGGGTCGTTCCCGACGTCTCGTGCGGCGCCGCTGTCGGCGCCGCTGATGCTAGCCCGGGTCACGGCCGCGAATCATGCATGTCTGGTGGCGGGTCGTTTGAGAGTGGTTCGCGGTCTCCGTCGTGTGGTGTCGCGTCCCCAGATGTTCCAGCGCGAGGCTCTGCGGCTGATGTGTCGTTCGTGGCGGCCGAGGGCGCGGGCGAGCGAGCGGCCGCCTTGTGGTTTGAAGAAGAGCGCGACGCCGAGCTGGGCAAGGGCGAGGTAGGTGATGGTCATGCCAGCGAGGGCGGCGAGGAACAAGAGCGGTAGGGGTTGGAACCCGAGTAGTCGGGCGAGTGGACCGATGAACGGCAGGGCGACTCCGAGCCCGGCGCAGGCGAGGGTGGCCGTCAGGAGCGGTGCGCTGGGGCGGCTCTTGAAGAAGGGGACACGGCGAGTGCGGATGACGAAGATGACGAGCGTCTGGGTCACGAGCGACTCGACGAACCAGCCGGAGCGAAACGTGGTTGAACCGGCATGGAAGACCCAGAGCATGACGGCGAAGGTGAGAAAGTCATAGACGCTCGAGATCGGCCCGAAGAAGGCCATGAAGCGGCGGATCAGACCGATGTCCCACTGGGAGGGACGGGCGAGCAACTCCTCGTCGACGTTGTCGGTCGGGATGGTCATCTCGCTGACGTCGTAGAGGAGGTTGTTGAGCAGGATCTGCGTCGGCAGCATCGGCAGGTAGGAGAGAAAGAGCGACGCGCCGGCGGCCGAGAACATGTTGCCGAAGTTGGACGAGGTGCCCATCAGTACGTACTTGATCGTGTTGGCGAAGATGCGCCTACCCTCGACGACGCCGTCGGCGATGATGCCGAGGTCTTTGTCCAGCAGAACAACATCCGCGGCGTCCTTGGCCACGTCGGCGGCGGACTCGACGGAGATGCCAACGTCGGCGTCGTGAAGGGCGATCGCGTCGTTGACGCCGTCGCCAAGGAAGCCGACGTCGGCGCCGAGGCTACGCTGCGCGAGGATGATGCGCGACTTCTGCTCGGGGGTGACGCGGGCGAAGATCGTGGTCTGCGGCAGCAGTTTAAGTAAGGCGTCGTCGTCCATCGCCGCGACCTCGACGCCCGTCACGACCTTTCCCGGTTCGAGGCCGACCTCGCCGCAGAGGTGCGCTGCGACCTGGCCGTTGTCGCCGGTGACGATCTTGACCTTGATGCCGAGGCGGGCGAGGCGGGCGAGCGACTCCTGGACGTTGGCCTTGGCCGGGTCGGTAAAGCAGAGGAAGCCGTCGAGGGAGAGATCGCGCTCATCGTTGTGATTGAGACGCTCGAGCGTCACCGAGCGGCTGGCTACGGCAACGACACGTGTGCCGGAAGCGAAGAGCCTGTCGAGGGTCGCCTGAGCTTCGACGGGGACATTCGTGCAGTGGGCGAGGACGCCTTCAGGGGCGCCCTTGGCGATTAGCAGCCTGCCCTGCGGCGCATCGACCAGGACCGAGGCGAGCTGGCGCTCGTGGTCAAACGGGAGTGAGTCGAGAGTTGGCCAGCTCGGGTCGTTTTGGGCTGCGACCGGGGCCGCCCAGAGCGCGCGGTCGAGCTCGTTGCCTGTCTTGTCGCTACAGGCCAAGCCGAGTGCACGCACATCGTCATCCGGTTTGCCCTGCCAGTCGAGCGCCTGAGTAAAGGAGATGTGACCCTCGGTCAAGGTGCCGGTCTTGTCCGTGAACAGGACCTCGACGTTGCCGAGGTCCTCGATGCAAACCAGGCGTTTGACGATCACCTGGCGTCTTGCCAGGCGGCGCGCGCCGGTCGCCAGGCTGACCGTCACGATCGCCGGCAAGAGCTGGGGCGTCAGGCCGACGGCGATCGCCAGCGCGAACAGCGCCGACTGGAGAAGCGATCGGCCGAGAACGGCGTTGATCACGAAGATCGAGCCCGCCAGGATCGCGGTGACGGTGGCCAGCAGGCGCGAGAACTCCTGCAGTCCGTGCTGGAATGACGTCTGCGTCTGGCGCTCGCCGAGGCGCAGCGCGATCGCGCCGAAGGCGGTGCGCGAGCCGGTGCGCACGACCACACCTCGCCCGTCGCCGCCGCGCACGAGCGTCCCCATGAACGCGCAGGACGGCAGATCGAGTGACGATTCGCCGGCCGGGTGCGAGTCGGCCGTCTTGGCCGCGACCGACGACTCGCCGGTCAGCACAGACTCATCGCACTCGAGCTCATGGGCCTCCAGCAAGCGCAGATCAGCCGGGACCACGTCACCAACGCGTAGATGCACGAGGTCGCCGGGCACGATCTCGGTGACGCTGATCTCTGTCGGCTTGCCGTCCCGATCGACAAAGGCCAGGTGGCGGATCTGCGAGTGCAGCGCCTCGACCGCCTTCTCCGAGCGATACTCGTTAAAGAAGCTCAGGCCGACGCTCATCAGCATGATGCCGCCGATGATCAGCGCCTCGGTCTGGTCACCGACAACAGCCGAAACGACGGCCGCCACGAGCAGCAACAACAACAGGTAGCTGCGCAGCTGCCGGATGAGAACCGAGAGCGCGCTGACGCCGTGCGACAGCAGCACGTTCGGCCCATAGGCGGCCAGTCGCTGGCCCGCCTCGACGCTCGAGAGGCCCGCCTTGGACGAACCAAGCTCGCTCAGAGCGTCAGCCACAGGCAGCGCCGCAGCCGCGGCTAGCTCGAGCTGCTGCGGCTCGTTGGTCACAGCGGCATGCTACGCGCCCGCCGGTGTCAGTCTCGACCTGAGGTGTCAGCCGATGACCTACCCGCTCGGCCACTTCGCTGAGTTCGTCTAGATGGACCCGGCTTTCCTAGCGCGCTTTTTCAGAGCCGGCGGTTTTCGCAGTTGATCCCGCGTCCTGCCTCCACGGTCTGGTACATGCCGCGGTGGATCCGCCTGAATCGCGGGTCACTTCCAGAAGCGTACGCAGCCAAAGTCCCCTTCACCGAGCTCCGGCGTAGTGGCTCACCAGCGAGCTCGCAGGCCGCCCCGTGGATCTCGCGCGCCCGCATCGGCTCCCCGGCTCGTTCGAAAACCAACGTCACCGTCTCGAGCACTGGGCTCACTTTGGCCGGAACAGGCCGAGGCTCGCGAGGATTGACCAAGGCCCTACGGAGCAACTCGTCGTGGAGCGCGCCAAGCCGAGAGAGCTCAACCCCGGCTTGGGGGTTTGAACGTGCTCCACCTAGCTCCACTCCCGCCGAAAGTCCGTCCTCCTGCGGAGGACCTGACGACTTTCGGTGGCGTGCGTTTTGGGCGGGGTGAGGACGGCGTCGGGTTAGCTGCCGGGTGGGGGCGGCGTGAGGTGAGTCGCACGCGCCGGGTCGGTAGCGGCGGCGGATATTGGAATGCAGGACGTAGTACCCAGGTCGCGGCGTCCCCGTGGCGACGCCGAAGTCGTGTGCGATCTCCTTGAGCGGCCGGCCACTGGAACACATTGGCGCCTAGGCTGCCAGCGCGTCATGCTCGAACGCGAGAAGAGGCGTGACCTCCTCCGCCGGAAGTGGTCGAGAGAAGTAGTAGCCCTGCCCGAGCTCGCAACCGAGCTCGCGAATCCGCTCGAATTGCTCGCGATCCTCGATTCCCTCAGCGAGCGTGCATAGACCGAAGGCCTCGCCGAGGTGCACGATCGCATGCGCGACGCGGTATTCGTCGCTATCGCGGACGTAAACGCCGTCCACGAATGGCTTCGCGATCTTGATGATGTCAGCCGGGACCTGACGCAAATACTGGAGCGACGAGTAGCCGGTGCCGAAGTCGTCGATAGCGAGGCGCACGCCCAACGCCTTGAGTTCGGAGAGCGTTCGTAGGGCCGAGTCGACATCGTCTGCGAGCGCGGACTCGGTGATCTCGAGCACGATCCCGGCCGGGCTCACGCCAGTTTCCTTGATGGCGCGCGCGACCGTATCGACGATCTCGGGTGAACCGAGCTGCCGACGCGAGAGATTGATCGTGACGGCGAACGCCATGAAAGACGGTGTCTGGTCCCAGACCGCCGCCTGGCGCAACGCCTCCTCCAGAACCCATTGGCCAATCGGCACGATCAGCCCGGTCTCCTCCGCGAGTGGGATGAACTCGTCCGGCGGTACGAGTCCTCGCTCGGGGTGCTGCCAGCGTATTAGTGCCTCCACGCCCCACAGCCCTCCGCGGCTCAGGTCGATGATCGGCTGGTAGTTGAGGAAGAACTGGCCTTCGGCCAGCGCCCGCTCGAGCTGGCCTTTGAGGACGATCCGCTCGAAGACCGCCGTGTGCATCCCCGGCTCGAACAGTTCGACTGACCCGTTACCGATCTGTTTTGCTCTGGAGAGCGCGATCTCGGCGTTTTGCAGCAGGGTTTCGGCGCGCTCGTCGCCTCGGGCTATCGCGACGCCTGCGTTCAGACCGATCGTCGTCTCGTGCTCGCTCGAATGCTGGAAGGAGAGTCGAAGCGCTTTCACCAGGCGCGCTGCCACCGTGGCCGGCGGCTCGACCGTGACATCCTCGACGAGGACAGCGAAATCGCCGTCCGTCCAAGCACACGTATCGCCCTGGCGAAGCAGTTGCTTGAGGCTCTCCGTGATCGCGCGCAGGAGCTCGTCACCCGCGGTCCGGCCGGCACTCTCGTTGACTAGCCGCAAGCCCTCGACACCGAGCAGGAGAACCGCAGGCGGCGTGGTCCTTTCGGCGGACAAAGACTCATCGAGCTGGCTCAGGAAGGTCGACCGGTTGGCGAGACCGGTGGTCGGATCGAGGCGCGAGTTGCGCTCAAGCTCGCCGGCCAACTCGGCCTCGTGCTCCTCGAGCTGCGCGCCGTGAACCTCTTGGCCGCGAACGAGCATAATCAGGCGGGCAATCACCAGCATGAAGAGCAGCGCACTGAAGCCGGTCACGATCGGAAGCTCGAGGCTGGCGCCGCGCAGGTACTGGACGGCGAGCATCGCCGGCGTAGCGATCGAGGCGCAGGTAAGCAGCGCGAGCCGAAGTGGGGTCAGTCTCGGCAGACGCTCCGAAACCGGCATCGAAAGCGTCTTCATGGATGGGTGGAGCGCCGCTGCTCCGAAGAGCACGTAACTAGCGAGCCAGCCGAGATCGATGATGCCGCCGCTCACGTAGCTGCCGGCATGAGTAGCCCCGAGATAGGCGGAGTCGGCGACGAGCAGCAACACGATGCCTCCGGCGAGCAGCAAATAGGCGGGCGGCCGCTTGCTCGCGCCCATCGAGATGCGGAGCGCGGTCGCGAGCAGAAGCACATCTCCCACCGGGTAGGCGATCGATATGAACATCCCGGTCGGCGTCATTGCCATTCCGTGTGCGATCGGGCTGATGACGAAGAGCCAGGAGACTAGCGTGAGGCTGGTCGTGATCGCCGCCGCGTCGATGACCGCCGCCCAGTTCCTGCGGGGAGCGCGGGCGCGGATGAGGAGCGCGAGTCCTGCCCAGAGGAGCGGATAGCCGCTCAGGTAACAGAAGTCCGCGATCGACGGGAAAGGACTCGCGTGCGCGACGTACTCCTGGTAGGCGAACAGGGCGTCGCCGACGACGAACGCGAGCTGGCCCGCGGCAAGCAAGAGCCAGGCACTTGCGGCGCGCGGACGGTAGAGGTAGACGCCGATCACTATTGCCAGCACGGCGCTCAGGCCGATCAGCTCCGTGGCGAGTCCGTCGCGCGCGGCTCCGGCGGGAATCAACAGATAGGTCGCCACTGCGGCTGCCCCGAGAACGAGGTAGAGGCGCCAGAAAGACCGATTTCGACCCTGCATAACACGCTCCGATAGAGAGGGCTGGTGCGACCCGGTAATCGGCCTGTTCTGGCCTCAGCGACGCGCGCGACGGGTGCTCCATTCCGGGGATCCCGCGTAACCGCGCGGAGATCGTCGCGTGGATCGAGCGAATAGAGCGCGACTCAAACCGAGCCGGTCGTCGCCTTGATCCCAATCCCGGTTTTGCTGCCATCGGCGATGAAGCTGCTAGGTGGTTGGAACTGGTACCTGCTGCGCTGGTTCGAGTCCGGTTAGTTCCAAAGCCCGTTTTCCAGAGTGAACGCGGACAACCAAAATGCGACGTCCAAACCCCGACCTCTGAAATCGCGGTTTCTGCCTACGTTTCCCACTTCGATTCCGCGCCGAGCTTCGGAGGAGTCGTCCGTCGCCGCGACGCCGCCAACGTCCGCATAATGGGCTGCGCCGTACTGACACGGCAGCCAACAGTACGAACCTAGGAGGCAACGTGAAGAAGTCGCTGGGAGCCAAGGCACTGCTCTACCCGACGCCCGTCCTCGCCGTTGGCAGCTACGACGCCGAGGGACGGCCGAACGTGATGACGGCGGCCTGGGGCGGTATCGCCTGCTCCAAGCCACCCTGCATCTCCGTGTCGCTGCGGAGCGCCACCGCATCACACGGCAACATCATCGCCCGCAAGGCATTCACCATCAGTCTGCCCAGTCGAGAGCAAGTCGCTCAGGCGGACTCCTTCGGTTTGGCCTCGGGTCGCGACACCGACAAGTTCGCCGCCGCCGGACTGACGCCCGTGGCGGCCGAGTTCGTCGACGCGCCCTTCGTGGCGGAGTTTCCGCTCGTCGTTGAGTGCGCGGTCGTCCAAGTGCACGAGCTGGGCCTGCACACCCAGTTCATCGGCGAGATTAAGGACGTCAAGGTCGATGAGGGTTGCCTAGATGAGGAAGGCCACATCGACATCCGCAAGCTCGACCCAATTGCGTTCGCACTCGGGGACGCGACAGGAGAGTACTTCGCGCTGGGCGCACCAATCGGCCCCGCGTTCTCGATCGGCAAGATTTTCGTCGCCAACGCGGGCTCGTGATCGGCCCGCGAGCCGAGGGCGTAGTGCGAGAAAGAGTGTCCGTTAGTAACGGAAAGCTTCGTAGACGCCCCAGCCGAGCCTCCGGAAGCGCGCCAGATCGCCCTTCGAGCCTGCCGACAGCGCGGATCTCACCGTGCTCCGAAGCAGTGGTTCGCCAGCAAGTTCGCATGCGGCCACGTAGATCTCAGTCGCCTGCAGCGGCCGCTCGGACTGCTCGAGCACCAGCGTCACGGTCTCGCGTACCGGGCTCACTTTGGCGGGAGCAGGGCGAGGTTCACGGGAATCAGAGGCGGCTTTCGCGATGAGCACCTCGTGAAGTGCGGATAGATCCCGAAGCTCAACTGCTAGTCGAGGGTTCGAAAGTGCCCCGTTTAGTTCCATACCGCTTACGCTTGTTCACGCACCGAGTGGTACCAGGGACGTCGTCCTGTGCCGCACCTAGCCTCAGGGTGTGGATCAAGGTGTAATGACGCCGCGACTTGTGGCGCGGCAGATACTGGATTGGGTCCGCGAGACGGTTCCGGGGCTTGACGGAGTCACGACGCGCGACAAGAACGACCGGCTGCTGAGCGCCGCCTACGGGCGTGCCTATCGATGCTTCGAGTCGATCCTGGAACTCGCCAGCCGTTCTGAAGCCGATGACGCCCGGATCCTCTCCCGTGCGCTGCTGAGCATTGTCCTTCGATCACTTTGGCTTGTCACTCCGGACGATCCGAAGGAACGCGAGCTCCGAGCGCGCAGCGCCACCTTGAGCTACTTCGAGGAGCTTCGGAAGATGGCCGTGGAGGAAGAGGCCGCCGGCGTGGTGAGTGACATCGAATCGAATCGGCTCGCGGATCTCATCGACCGGCTGAAAGCGCAAGGCGTAAGACCGTTGCCGAGCGATCACGACCTCGCCGTGAGTCTCAACTTGAAGCCGTTCTATACTCGGGTCTACCGCCCTGGATCCGACACGGCGCACTACTCGATTGGTGCGGCACTCGATGGCTTTCTCGAGTTGACCGACTCCAACCTGATCGGTCGGGTATCCCTGGAGATGCCAAGCTCGACGGAAGCAGACGAGGTGCTCATCAAGGCGGCGCTGACGTACGGTGTCTTCCTCTACCGCTGTGACCCGGTCATTGGCCACGGCCTCGGCAAGCGCGTACAAGACCTACTCGCCGCGCTCATTGAGCAGCTGCCGAAGGAGTTGCGCGCGAGCAGGAAGTAAGACGGCTTTCCTCCCCTCGTATGCAGCACCGCCCAGCTCGTGGGATGGTGGATCGCTCAGGTAGTGCTGCTCCCCTCAACTTCGGACAACACGAAGTTTGCAAGTGAGGTGTTCGGGTTTCGGAGGAGGAAATCCCGCGACGTGGATCTGCGCCCCTCACTCAGAACCTCAACGGCAACCAGGAGATGGTCTTGGTGAAAACGGAGGCCACCGGGTCTAAGGCCTATTGGCTGCGCCAGCGTGTCGCAGTGGCACCGTACGCTAGAGTCGCCTGGGCGAAAGCGCGGGAATATACCCCGAAGCTTCGACGAGTCCGAACATCCGAGCGTCATCAGTGTGGCCGCCACAGCTTCAGATACGCGATACCGCCAAACGGGGTCAACAGGAAGATGACCACGGCCCAGTGACCTGACCCCGTTTGTTGGTCCACTTTTTATGGTAGTGAGATAGCCGGCGGCGCGTAGTCTGCGAGATGACGGCGGTTCATCAAGTCAGAACGCC
>Ga0209638_1001013_pt1 | contig 18346 bp, 18 predicted proteins | sample BarGraNGADG00211_FD_184490 | JGI IMG/M metagenome (GOLD analysis project Ga0209638, IMG submission 184490) | Arctic peat soil microbial communities from Barrow, Alaska - Barrow Graham LP Ref core NGADG0002-211 (SPAdes) (version 2) | ecosystem: Environmental > Terrestrial > Soil > Wetlands > Peat...
CCCGCGTCAGCGCCAGATCCTCGCTCTGATCGCCGAGGGCATGTGCAACGAGGCGATCGCCACGGCGCTTGCACTCAGCGAGAACACCATCAAGTTTCATATCCGCACCCTGTACGCACGGCTGGGAGTACGGAACCGCGTCGAGGCGGCCAACGCGTATGTCCAGATGAGCAGTGCCAACGCTTGACCCCACGATCGTCATCGTGGGCGGTGCGGGAGCACTCGCCACCGAGGCGCTCACGTGGGTACTTACGAACAGTGGAAGACGTGTCCAGGGCGCCTACCGGAGCGTCCAGGAGCTCGAGGCTGGTGTTGGCCGCGGCGAGCCGGCCCCGCAGCTCGCGATCGTCGACACCGACGACCCGCTGACCGGTCCCTCGGCGGTGGCCGACCTCAGGCGGGCATATCCTAAGCTGAAGATCCTGCTGCTGTGCGAGGTCGCCTCGCGCGCCGTCATCAACTGTGCGATCGACGAGCAAGCCGAGGGCGTGGTGCTGAAGTCAGATCCCGCCGAGGAGGTGATCGTCGCGCTTGGCCACGTGCTCGCAGGACGCGCGGTGATGCCTGCCGGGTGGTATCAAGCTTCACTTGAGCCCGAGCCTGATGCCCGGCTGGTTGGGTTGAGCGAGCGCGAGCGCGAGGTGCTCGATCTCGCTGTGCACGGTCGGATTGCGCTCGAGCCGCGCGAGGGTGATGAGGTTGAGATACAACAGGGTGAGTTCGGCGACCTCGGGAATCGCCGATTGCAGCGCGATCGTGGTGACGGACGGGTCGATGCCGACGGCGAGGTAATCCAATGCCACCTCGAGCACGTTCCGCCGCACGTCGCGCGGACGACCCGAGTGGTCGGTGAGCGCCTGCAGGTCCGCGATCAGAATCGTCTGCTGATGGACATTCTGGAGCGCGACGCGGGTCTGCAACGAGCCCGCGTAGTGGCCCAAATGGAGCGGGCCGGTGGGACGATCGCCCGTGAGCACGATCTCCCTCCGTGGCGAAGTGCCGGGTTCGCTCAACGGGAGCAAACGGTTCATTCGAGACTGGGCATGAGAGGCTGCTGTGATCGCACGTCAGTCTTCCGGCTCACTCGCCACCGCGTCGCCATCGTCTATGTCGGGCGCCGGATAGCGCAGGCTTCCGGCGCCCACGATGAGCGCCCCGGGTGTGGGTGTGGCAGGTGTCACGGTACCCAGACCCATGATGTGCTCTACGGGAATGCTGCTGGCGAGTAAGTAATCGGCAATAATGCGGCGATGACATCGCCACCACACTGCTTCGGCGCACATGATGGCGCACCGGTGCGTGCCCGAGAGAGTAATCAGTTCGTCGAGGCCGGCGCGGAACGCCTCGGTCTCGGCGTAATCCGCATAGTTGCGGAAGGCCAGGACGCGCCAGAACGTATTCGTCGACGGCGGCGCATTCTTGGCATGGTGACGCCGCCCGCCGAGCGCGCGCAGGTGCTGGTAACTAATTCCCTCCGGGGCGAGAGACCCGGGCAGCACGTCCAGATTGAACTGCGGGGTTGCGCGCGAGCGCGGAATGGAGCGTACATCAACGAGGAGATCCACGTCCACCTGTCGCAACAGTGCGACGAACGCAGGGATCGTCCGTGTTGAGTGGCCGATGGTGAAGATCGGGTATCGTGTGATCGCTTCCTCGTCGCTCTTGACCCCATGCGGCCGGATGGTGCTCTGCTCTCACGGGCTGCTGATAGCATGTCGCAATCGCGGGGCCACATCACTTCGCCGCCAGGCTGCGCGACCGTGACATCCCGTTCGCGGCACGAACTGTCCGTCGTCACACCATACCGGCTCGATCTCACCGTGAGCGCGCTGCGGCGCCTGTCGATGAACGTCGTCGATGTGCTCACGCCAGAGGGGCAGTACGTCCGAGTGCTCGGCGGCGCGCACGGCTCCGTGATCGTGCACGTGGAGCAGATGCGTCCAGATGCGCTGGCCGTGACGATCGACGGAGACGCGCGCGAGCATGCGCGGACGCTCGCGCTCGTGCGGCGGATGCTCGGCGCCGATCGTGACCTCACGGATTTCGACCGAGCGGCCGTGCGGATCCCGTGGCTAGCCCCGCTCGTCGAGCGCATGCGCGGCGTGAAACCGCCTCGCTATCCCGCTCTCTGGGACGCGTGCGCCAACGCGATCGTGTTTCAGCAGGTGAGCCTGCGGGCGGCGAGCACGATCATGCACCGCTTAATTGTCGCCCTGGGTCAACCGGTGGAAGTCGCCGGCGTACCGGTGCCGCTGTACCGGTTTCCGACGGCGGAGAGCGTCCATGATGCAGCCGACGATCTCCTGCGTACGACAGGACTCAGCGCCACGAAGCTCGCGACGCTACGGCGCGTTGGCGACGCCCTCGCAACCGGCATGCTTGACGCAACGACACTCGAGCGGTGCGCGAGCGCGGATGCAGCGGCCACCCTGCGCCGGATCAAGGGCATTGGCCCGTGGACCGCGGCGGTCATCTTGCTGCGCGGCCTCGGCCGGTTGGATGTCTTCCCCGCCAACGACACCAGCGTGGCGAGCAACGTCGCGCTTGTCTCCGGGTCTGCGGCATTCGACGCCCCTGGCGTGCTGACGGCCCTCGGCGAGCAGCGCGGGATGTTGTACTTCTATCTGCTGCTTGCCCGCTTGGAGGCGCGCGGGGAGATTGGTCGCCCCTCGTTCGAGTGGCCACAGGCGGACACACCAGACGGGGCCGCACCCTGAGGCCGGACATTTGCGCTAATGCCAACGGGCTCCCGTGACGCGCGCGCTTGGTTTCCGCCATCGTCGATGCGCTGTACCGATCCGGTCTGCTCCGCACATCGCACTGATTCGTCGAGGAGAAGCGCATGCACCAGAGTGATCTACCACCACGCGAGCGGCCGAACGACGGCACAAGCGACACCGCCAAAATCCCTATTGCCGTCGAGATGACTCCCACAGGGATGGGCAGTGAAGCGGCGGAAGAAATCCCCGAGCAAGGTGGCGTCGATGCACGGCACAGTCCCTTCTACGAGTGGCTGGACAACACGGCGATTCAGGAGCTCGTGCATCGCATCCACGAGCTCTCCGCCGGCGAACGACTCGTGCTCATCAAGGGCCTTGTTCCTGGACTTGTCAGCGCCATGGGGCTTGCCGAGTTCGACGCGTACTTGTCGGAGATTTCCATCAAGGCGCGCCGATTCCAGGAGGCGGTCGATCATCCCGGCGAAGGGCGAGAGCTCCGAGTGACGCGAGGCGAGGAACTCGGGGGGCCGACCCCAGCAGGTCACGATCACCTGCCGACCGCGCGCGACCCAAACCACCGCGGAGCGCGCGAAGCCGAGCGCGTCACAGAGCGCGACCTGTGGGCACGCGGCGACCACGTGTCCGCACTGCCCCATGGATCTCAGTAGGATGTGAATATGCTAATCACCCGTCGCGGTATTGCGGGGCAGGTACGCGCCCACGGAACGGTACTGCTGGGGGACCAGCACGTATGGTCAGCTTGGCGGCAACTCGAGGGAATGAGCAGGACGCTCCGAAGCCATAGTGTGAGCCATCCATGAGCTCCGACAAAAAGCACACGACCGCCGAGATCCTCGTGGATCGCCTGCTCGACTGGGGCGTTGAGACAATCTTCGGCCTTCCCGGGGACGGCATCAACGGGATCATGGAGGCGCTGCGCGTCCGGCAAGACCGCATTCGCTTCATCCATGTGCGCCACGAAGAGGCGGCGGCGTTCATGGCCTGCGCCTACGCCAAGTACACCGGCCGACTCGGCGTCTGCCTCGCCACATCGGGGCCGGGAGCGATCCATCTCCTCAACGGGCTCTACGACGCGAAGCTCGACGGCGCACCGGTGCTGGCCATCACGGGCCAGACCTATCACGACCTGCTCGGCATGCACTATCAGCAGGAAGTGGATCTCCTCGCGCTCTTCAAGGATGTGGCCGGCTTCAATCAGCAGGTGATGGGCGCCGGACACGCGCGCAGCCTGGTCGACGCCGCCTGCCGCGCGGCGCTGGCCGGTCGTAGCGTCGCGCACATCACCTGCCCGGTGGACATCCAGGATCAGTCCTTGGGCGACGACGAGCCTTCGGCGGCGAATATCAAGGGTCACACGTCGCGCGTCTGGTCCCCGCCCATTGTAGTACCGCGGCACGCTGACATCGCCGACGCCGCGCGGCTCCTCAACGAGGGGAAGAAGACGGTCATCCTCGCCGGGCGCGGGGCACTGGGCGCGGGTAATCTGCTCGAGGAAGCCGCCGAGCGGCTCGGGGCTCCCATCGTCAAGGCACTCCTCGGCAAGGCCGTTGTGCCCGACGACTCGCCCTACACCACGGGCGGCATCGGTCTGCTCGGGACAGCTCCCTCAGAGCTCGCAATGGAGGAGTGTGACTCGCTGCTCATCGTCGGCTCGAGCTTTCCGTACATGGCCTACTACCCGAAGCCCGGCGAAGCGACCGCGGTGCAGATCGACGCCGACGCGAGCCGCATCGGGCTCCGGTATCCGGTGACGCTCGGCCTCGCCGGCGACGCCAAGGCGACGCTCGAAGCGCTCGTGCCATTGCTGAACGAACGACGCGACCGGTCATTCATAGAAACCGCGCAACAGCGGATGAAGGAGTGGGACGAGCTGATGGAAGACCGCGGGACGCGGAGCGACATGCCGCTCAAGCCGCAGGTTGTCGCCCATGAACTGAGCAAGCTCCTGGCGGACGACGCCATCATCAGCACCGACAGCGGAACCGTCACCGCCTGGGCCGCGCGCCACATTCGCATCCGCCGCGGGCAGCAGTTCTCGTGCTCGGGCAATCTCGCCACGATGGCGCCCGGGCTACCGTACACCATCGCGGCACAGATCGCGTATCCGCAGCGGCAGTGCGTGGCGTTCGTTGGTGACGGCGCCTTCACGATGCTGATGGGGGAGTTCGCGACCGCCGTCAAGTACGAGCTCCCGATCACGGTGGTTGTGATCCGCAACGACGTGCTCGGGATGATCAAGTGGGAGCAGATGGTCTTCCTCGGGAATCCCGAATACGGCGTGCAGCTCAACCCGATCGACTTCGTGAAGTTCGCCGAGGCCTGTGGAGGCGTCGGCTTCCGCTGCGAGAAGGCCACGGACGTGCGGGGCGCGCTCGAGGCCGCCCTGGCGTCCAAGCGCCCCGCGCTCGTCGAAGCCGTGGTCGACCCCTACGAGCCGCCGATGCCCCCGCGCATCACCGCCAAGCAGGCGGCGAACATCGCCAAGGCGCTGATGCGCGGCGAGCCGCATCGCGGCCGGATCGCGCTCACGCTCTTCCGCGACAAGGTGCACGAGCTGCTCTGATGGCCGCGGCACCATGTATTCGCCGGCGTTTTTTGCCTATGTGACTGGCGGCGCGCCGCTCTGCTGAATCATCTTCGCGATCAGCGCCGTCCATCCGGTTTGATGGGACGCACCCAAACCCTTTCCGGTGTCGCCGTCAAAGTACTCGTGGAAGGGCACGAGGTCTCACCCGCCATCGTCGTGGCAGCGCGACCGATCGCCCCCAGCGAGGCCAGTCGCCGATGGGCCGATCGTCTCCGGCGCATTTTCGAGGTGGACCCGCTCGCGTGCATCCGCGGCGGGGGCACGATGCGGATCGTTGCGTTCATCACTGACCGGGCCGTCCTCGATCGCATGCTCACGCATCTCCAGACGCGCGCCACCCTGGCACGCACGCCCGGCCCGCGCGGGCCGCCGGCGCGTCGCGCGTCGCTGCAACAACGGCCGCTCCATGCTCCGGCCACCGCCGCCGCCAGTTCACCCTTGTAGGCGGGATTCCGTCCCCGGCGCATCCACCGGGGCTGCGTGGCGTGCCCGGACGTTGGCTCTGGGGCCGCCCAGCGTCGCCTCAAACGCGTGGTGCACGCGTGGTGCCCAGAAACACCGTGTGCGATGGCTCGGATTGGCGCACGCTCGCCCCACTCGGTACGCCGTCGGCCTCACCTCGACGCGGTGCGCTCCGTGCGTGGCCGTCCTATACTCGAGGTGGCACGATACAATTTCCTATCCGTTTTTCACGCGCGGCACCGGCGGGGCCATCTTGGTGTGGGAATGAACGTCAACGATCTCGGCGTGCGACATTGCGACCGAAGAATCGCCTCACCCCCCATCGCCCCCGTGGCCACTCCGCTGGTGCGAATGCTCGCGGGGTTTGCGGCGTGGAGTGGGATTTTCGGCGTGTCGCATCCCGAGCAGGAGGCTGACCAGGAAGGGGATTGAGAGGCCGTGCATTGCTCAGGCCCCGCTCGCGAGCATCGACGCGGCGATGGCGGCCTGCCCGAAGCTGATAGCGCCGTCGTTCGGGCCGAGTTGCCGCGGCACTAGGACTCTCAGGCCGCGCGTCTCGAGGCGCCCGCGGACGCCGGAGAGCAGCCGCGCGTTTTGGAACGACCCTCCACCGAGTGCCACCACATCGATTCCAGCACCATCCGCTACTGCACCGGCGACCTCGGCCGCCGCGCTCGCCACACTCTCGTGAAAGCATGCCGCCAGGAGGCCAACGTCAACGCCACGCTGGCGCTGCTCGCCGAGTGCGACGAGCAGAGGCATCGGATCGAGCACGAGAGAGTCGCCGGTCTCGCGCACCGGAAACGTCAATGGTTCGGCCGGCTGCGTGCCGGCGAGTGATTCAAGTTCCATTGCCGCCTGTCCTTCGTAGCTGGCGCGCTGGCGGAGGCCGAGAATGGCGGATGCAGCGTCGAACAGCCGTCCCATCGATGACGCGAGTGGTGCGTTGAGCCGCCGCTCGATCTGACGCTCGGCAGTGGCTCGGTGGTCGGGCTCGACGTCGCGGAACGCCAACTCGAACGCGTCGGCGACGTCGGGCTCCAGTGACAGGTAGCCGAGCGCCACGCGCCACGGTTCGCGCGCCGCGAGGTCGCCGCCCGGGAGCGGCACATACCGCAAATGCGCTGCGCGCCGATATCCGTTGAGGTCGGCGACCATTGTCTCGGCGCCCCACACGTGTCCGTCGTCGCCGAGCCCCGTGCCGTCGAACGCCAGCCCGACCACCGGCTTGGTGACCCCATGCTCAGCCGCCACGGCGGCGATGTGGGCGTGGTGGTGCTGCACCGCGATGGTTCTCGACAGCCCGAGCTCCTCGGCCAGGCGGGTCGAGAGGTAGCCGGGATGCATGTCGCGCACGGCCACTTCCGGCGTGATGCGGAAGAGGTCCTGGTATCGCGCGAGAGCGGCGCGGAAGTGCTCGAGACTCTCGATGCTGTCGAGGTCGCCGATGTGCGGGCTCACATGGGCCGCGCTGCCACGGACGAGCGTGAACGTGTTCTTGAGGTGCGGCCCGACGGCCAGGAGCGGCCGGGGAGACGCAACGGGCAGTCTCAGCGCGAGTGGCGCGTAGCCCCTGGCGCGGCGCAGCAGCACCGGTACGCCATCGACGACGCGAGCGACCGAGTCGTCGACGCGTGAGAGGATCTCCCGGTCGTGGAGCAGGAACAGGTCGGCGATGTCGCGGAGGCGGATTCGCGCCTCGGCGTTTCCGATTGCGATCGGCTCTTCGCTCAGGTTGCCGCTGGTCATCACAAGGGGCCGGCCGACGGCCTCGAGCAGGAGGTGGTGGAGCGGTGTGTACGCGAGCATCACTCCCACGCGGTCGAGCCCGGGCGAGACGGCTGGCGCGAGGCGCGAGCCGGCAGCTCTCTCCACCAGCAGCACCGGACGTTCCGGGCCGATGAGGAGATGGGCCTCCTGCGCGGAGACGGCACCGAGTGCGCGGGCCTCGCCGACGGTCCGGACCATCACCGCGAAGGGCTTGGCGTCGCGCTGCTTGCGTTCGCGGAGCCGGCGCACCACGATGTCGTTGGTCGCGTCGCATGCGAGATGGAATCCGCCGACACCGCGAATCGCGATGATCCGACCGGTGCGCAACTCCGCGGCCGCGTCGCGGATGGCGGCGTCTCCTTCAGACAGCACGATGCCGTCCTCGCGCGCGAGCCAGACGCGGGGGCCGCACTCGGGGCAGGCCACGGTCTCGGCGTGGTGGCGACGGTCGGCCGGCGTAAGGTACTCGACCTCGCAGCGTGCGCAGAGCGGAAAGGCCGCCATCGAGGTGCGCTCGCGGTCATAGGGCAGCGAGCGGATGACCGTGTATCGCGGCCCGCAATTCGTGCACGTAATGAACGGGTGCCGAAAGCGGCGATCCGCGGGGTCGAACAGCTCGGCTTCGCACTCCGCGCAGATCGCGAGATCCGGCGTGACCGGGCGGATGCCTTCCGCATCGGCGCTGGCGATGATCCGGAAGTCGTGCGCGCCGGCCGGCACTGCGGCGGTGAGCTCCAAGGCATCGATCCGCGCAACAGGCGGCGCCTCCGTTCGAAGCTCCTGCTGAAAAGCCTCGAGTTCCTCCGCCCCGCCTTCCACGTGAATCTCGACTGTTCCGGCGACGTTGCGCACCCAGCCGGTTAGCGCATGGCGCGCGGCCAGTCGGTATACGAACGGGCGAAAGCCTACGCCTTGCACCACGCCCGTCACGCGGAGCAACCGTGCGCCGATCGTCGGCGCCGCCGTCATCCGGACGTGCTGACCGGGCGAGCGGAATCGCGCAGAAAGTCGAACCATTCCCCGAGCCCCTGTCCAGTCAGGGCCGACACGCGGAGTACGTCGAGCGCCGGATTCACGGACAGCGCGTTGGCGACGGCGCGATCCATGTCGAAGGGAACGTGCGGCAGCAGGTCGGTCTTGGTCATGACCACGCGACGCGCGTTCTCGAACATTTTCGGGTACTTGAGCGGCTTGTCCTCGCCCTCGGTGACAGCGAACAGGACGATCATCTCCTTTTCGCCCAGGTCCCAGTTCGCCGGGCAGACGAGATTGCCGACGTTCTCGATGAAGAGCAGCCGCGTCCGCTCGAGCTCGATGGCGTCGATGGCGGTCATCACCTGCAGGGCGTCGAGGTGGCAGGCGCCACCGGTGACGACCGCGCTGACGAGGCGCGGGGTGTGCACGGCCAGCCGGTCGGCGTCGTTCTGCGTCTGCACGTCACCCGTGATGACAGCGATGTCCAGCTCCTCACCCAGGGCGCCGAGCGTGCGCTCGAGGAGCGTGGTCTTCCCCGCACCAGGCGACGAGACGAGGTTGATCGCCGTGACGCCATGGCGGGCGAGGCGCGCGCGCACCCGGGCCGCCAACTCGTCGTTGCGCGCCATCACGCGCTCGCGAACCTCAATCGTCCGGACGGCCATCATCGATCTCCAGGTATGCCACGCGCAGCACGTCGCCGCTGCAGCGCAAGATGTGCGGCTTCGCTCCGGCGAAGGGCGGAGTGGCGAACACGGCTTCGAGGCAGAACTCGAGACTCGAGGGCTCGACGCCCGCGCTGTCGCCGACGTCGACGGCGACGGTCACGAGTTGCGGCGCCGCATCACCGAGTTTTTCTTCGGCGATCCGGCCGATTTCCATCGCGAGGCTCATCTCATGCACGACGCCGCCGGCTCGCGTGGCTCGCAGCGATGCCCCCATTGCAACAGACGTTCGATCACGACACCGACCGCGGCCTCGACGGCGCGATCCACCGCCGGGCTGAGCTCGAGGCCCATCTGCACCGACTGCGGCTGCACGCCGATGGCGACCGTCTCCAGCGGAAGCTTGCCGCGCCACTCGGCGACTGCGAGGACGTCACGCAGGTCCACCTGATGCGGCGAAAGCTTGCGGGTGAGGTAAATCGGCAGCCGGTCCCGCTCGAGCACCACGACCTCACCGGGCGTGGCGCCGGCCGCGATGGCGTCGAGCAGCACCAGGCGTTCGGCGTCCTCGATGAGCGGGAGGAGGGACATTCCCCAGGTGCCACCGTCGGCCAACTCGACGCCTTCCAGCGTCCACTCGTCGCGAAGGCGCGCGAGCGCCACGAGGCCAAACCCGTCATCGCCCATCAGCGGATTTCCGAGACCGATCACCGCGCTGCCGCTCATGCCTCCTTCTTCGGATTTGGGTGCTCGGGCGTGGGCCACGGACTCGCCGGCACCTGGCTGATGTCGTAGTCCTCGTAGGGCTCGTCCGTGGAGATGTAGCGGCCGCCGGTGATGATCGACGACACCCTGCCTGCGCGGTCGACGTAGTCGGAGCGGATCGTGAAGTAGATGTGTATCAACGCGAAGATGATGAAGCCCCAGGTGAGCACATGGTGAACGAGCCGCACTACCTGGAGCCCGCCGAGCAGCGGCGGAACCCATACGAAGGCGCGGAAGATGATTCCGCCCGGATTCGATTGTCCGTACATGGTGAACCCGGTCACGACCATTACAGTTGCCAGCAAGTAGAGAAGTGTGTACGCGTACTGCTGCAGTGGATCGTGCCCAACGAAGTTCGGCTGCTTGTCCGGACGGAAGGTCAGGTACGCGTTCGCCGTTCGCATCGTCGTATGGAGGTTCTTCCGGGTCACGGGGAAGAGCGCCGGCAATCGCTCGAATTGGTTGCCGGCGAAGAGCCAGTACACGCGCACGATGCCGGCCATGACGAGCACTGCCGCCGCCGTGAAGTGGATGAAGCGCACGCGGCCCATGAGGAAGTGGGCACTCGCCTCTCCCGACGTCATGAAGTACGGGCGACCGATGTAGAACCCAGTCACGATCAGCACGGCGATGCACGCTGCCGCGATCCAGTGCGTGGCACGAATCGGCGCGTCCCACAGGTAGACCCAGGTGAAGTTGCCGCGCTCGCGCGCGAGGGCGCGCCCGAGGCCGAACAACCTGGAGCGCCGCCATCCCGTTGCTGCTCCTCCGGAGGCGGTCATTGCACCTTCACCTCCACGACCTCCCTGCCCTCGGCGTCGAGGACGTGGACGCCGCACGCCATGCACGGATCGAAGGAATGAATGGTCCGAAGGATCTCGAGCGGTCGTTCGGGGTCCACGAGCGGGTGGTTGTCCTGGAGCGAAGCTTCATACGGACCCGCCTGTCCCTCCGCGTCACGCGGCGAGCAGTTCCAGGTCGACGGCACGACGCACTGGTAGCGAGCGATCTTGCCTGACTCGATCTGCACCCAGTGACCAAGGGCTCCGCGCGGCGCGTCGAGATAACCGTAGCCCTCGGCCTTCGTCGGCCACGACTGCGGATCCCACTTGTCCTTCGTGAACGTCGCCACGTCGCCGTTGCGAATGCGGCCGTTCAGCTCCCCGAGCCACTGTTCCATCTTGCGTGCGAGCAGAACCGTTTCGATGCCGCGCGCGGCGGTCCGCCCAAGTGTGGAGAAGAGTGCCTCGGGACCGACCTTCAGCTTGCCGAGGGTCTCGCCTACCATCGCCTGGACATCTTTGTGGCCGCTCGCGTATGCGACGAGCATCCGCGCAAGCGGCCCCACCTGCATCGGCCTCCCTTCGTACCGCGGCGCCTTCATCCACGTGTACTTGGTCTCGTCCTGCAGATACTTCCACGGCGGCTTGGGGCCGGTGTACTTCGGGGTCGTTTCCCCTTCGTAGGGATGCAGACCGACCGCGTCCCCCTTCTCATACTCGTACCACGAGCTGTGGATGAACTCGCGAACTTTCTTCGGGTCGTACTCGTGGACCTTCGTGAGGTCCTTGTCGAGGATGATCCCGCGCGGAAAGTAGAGCGTGTCCAGGTCCCGCACGTCACCCTCGGGAAACTCCCCGCAGGCGAGGAAGTTGGGCACGCCGCCGCCAATCGCACCCCATTCCTTATAGAAGCCGGCGATGGCGACGAGGTCGGGCCAGTACACCTGCTCGACGAACGCGCGCGCCCGCGTGATCATGCCGGTGAGGTCGGTGATCCGCTCGGTGTTGATCGTAGATGCATTGTCGAGGTTGATCGCCGACGCCATGCCGCCCACCAGAAAGTTCGGGTGCGGGTTCTTGCCGCCGAACACGGTGTGAAGGCGAATCACGTCGCGCTGCCAGTCGAGCGCCTCGAGGTAGTGCGACACCGCGAGCAGGTTGACCTCGGGTGGCAGCTTGTACGCCGGGTGGCCCCAGTAGCCGTTCGTGAAGATACCGAGCTGGCCGGTGCCGACAAACTTCTTGAGCCGGGTCTGCACGGCCCGCAGTTCCGACTCGCCATTGTTGGGCCACGGCGACAGGGATTGCCCGATTTTCGCCGCGGCAGCAGGATCGGCCGAGAGCGCGCTCACCACGTCCACCCAGTCGAGCGCGTGCAGGTGGTAGAAGTGGATGACGTGATCCTGGATGAACTGCATCCCGTTCACGAGGTTGCGAATCGTGTTCGCGTTTGCGGGAATCTTGATGTTCAGGGCGTCCTCCACGGCGCGGCAACTAGCCACAGCGTGAACGGCGGTGCAGACACCGCAAATGCGCTGCGTGAATGCCCACGCGTCGCGCGGATCGCGCCCCTGCATGATGATCTCGATGCCGCGAAACTGCGTCGACGACGCCCACGCCTTGGCGATCTTCCCGTTCTCGGACTGCGCCTCGATGCGCAGGTGGCCCTCGATGCGGGTGATCGGATCTACGACAACCCTGGTTCTAGCCATCGTCATTCTCCGTTTCGGTCCCGGTCTCCGGCACCTGGTGGGTCGCTTTGCGGCGCCTGATCTGCGTGTACACGGTGGCGGCTGCGTGCGTCGCGATGCCGGCGGCCGCGCCAATGGCGAGCGCGGCGCCGATCGTGTCCACGCGCTGCTCGACCGGAAATCCGCCCACATTCGGGAGGCGTCCGTAGAAGGGCGTCATCGTGTCCCAAAAGTTCGGCTCGGTGCAGCCGATGCAGGGATGGCCGGCGCCGATGGGCCAGCTCGTGCGCGTATTCCACTGGAAGATCGGGCACGGCGAGAACGTCTCCGGACCTTTGCACCCCACGGAGTACAGGCACCATCCCTTGCGTGCGGACTCGTCGTCGAACGACTCGACGAACTGTCCTGCGTCGAAATGTGCGCGGCGCGAGCACTGGTCATGGATGCGCTTGCCGTAGGCGAAGAGCGGCCGCCCCTCGCGATCCACGGACGGCAGGCGCCCGAACGTCAGGTAGTGCACGACGGTCGCGGTGACCGTATCCCCGATTGGTGGACAGCCCGCGATGTTCACGATCGGCCGGTTCTTGATGATGTCACGCACGCCCACCGCGCCCGTCGGGTTGGGGCGCGCCGCCTGCACGCTACCCCAGTGAGCGCACGCGCCGACGGCAAGGATCGCGGCGGCGCCCTCGGCGGCTTCCTTCACCAGATCTTCAGCGGTGCGTCCACCGACCATCGTGTAGATGCCGCCCTCTTTCGTGGGGATCGACCCAGTCACCACGAGCACGTACTTCCCCTTGTTGGCGGCCATCGCACTCTGCTTGGCCCGCTCGACAGCCGCACCGGCCCCTGCCATGAGCGTATGGTTGTAGTCGAGCGAGACGACGTCGAGGAGAAGGTCGCCGATGGTCGGGTTGGCGGTGCGGAGCACGCTCTCGACGCAGCCGGTACACTCCTGCAACTGCAGCCAGATGACGCTCGGCCGCTTCACCAATTCGAGCGCCTTGAGGACGCGCGGGCCGGCGGCGCTGCCGAGACCAAGTACGACAGCGATCTCAGTGCAGAACTTCACAAAATCGCGGCGCGAGACACCGCGCGACTCGAAATGCTGACCTAGGGTTTCGCCTTCGGTCCAAGCGTACGCGGAGGGAGTAATCATCGGAACCTCGGGATGGCGTGAGTTACCCTACGACACGATGTGCGACGCGACTGTCAGGAAAAGGAGGAATGCTCGTACAGGTTATCCGAACACCGCGAATCGCCCCGAATCCAGAGTGAAATGTTCACCTAACAGATGCGGGGAAGCTGGTCCCCAGGCAGGAGGTCAACGATGCGTGTACCGCCGAGCGACGTGCGCAGGGCCACTACCCCGGGGTGACCGGCGATCACGCGGCCGATCTGGAGCGCTCCCGCTCCCAGTGGGTGCGAGCGCAGCGCAACAAGCACACGCTCGGCGTCGCCGGCGGGGACGAAGGCGAGCAGGATGCCCTCGTTGGCTACATAAAGAGGATCGAGCCCTAGCACTTCGCACGCAGCGCGTACGTCGTCCGGCACGGGAACCACAGTCTCGTCGATTTCGACACCGACCCCGGATGCCGCGGCGATCTCGTTGAGCGCGCTCGCCACGCCGCCGCGCGTTGGATCGCGTAGCACGTGCACGTCGACGCGCGCCGCGCGCAGGCGCTCGACGAGGCCGACCAGGCAGGCACTGTCGCTGGTGATGGTCGTCTCGAACGCCAGCCCTTCACGCGCGGCCATGATCGCCATGCCATGGCGGCCGATGGCGCCGCTCACGATCACCACGTCGCCGGCCCGCGCGCGCTCCGGCGCCGGGCGGAATTGCGCGTCGGCCGCCCCGATGCCGGTGGTATTGATGTAGAGACCATCGGCCTTGCCGCGCTCCACGACCTTCGTGTCACCGGCCACGACGGGCACCCCCGCCAAGCTCGCCGCATCCGCCATCGAGCGAACGACGCGGTCGAGGATGTCGAGATGGAGTCCCTCCTCGAGTACGAAGCCGGCCGCCAGGCACACGGGCCGCGCCCCCATCATTGCGATGTCGTTCAGCGTGCCGTGGACGGCAAGCGACCCGATGTCGCCTCCCGGGAACTCCAGCGGACTCACGACGAACGTATCGGTCGAGACTACGACCTCGACTCCCGCGACATTCACCACCGCGCCATCACCGAGTTGCGCCAGGGCCTCGTTGGCGAGTGCGGGAAGGAAGCGCTGGCGAAGCAGCGCCGCGCTCATCTTCCCTCCGGAGCCGTGGCCCAGTTGCACGCGGTCGGAAGCATCGAGCGGCGCCGGGCAGGCGAGCGTGACTGAACTCACGGCCGTCACGACACCGCTCCTGCCGCCGCGGGGTCGCCGGACCCGCGATACTTCGCGAGATGGTAGTACGCCGCGCACGCACCCTCGGCGGATACCATCAGCGCGCCAAGTGGATGCTCGGGAGTGCAGCGGGTGCCGAACGCGGGGCATCGCGGCGGCTTGAGCTTTCCCGTGAGCACTTCGCCGGCGTGGCACTCGGCGGGTTCGTTCACGTGAACGTCGCCCAGGCCGAACTTCAGCTCCGCGTCGAATGCGGCGAACTCCGGCCTGAGCCGCAGGCCGCTCATCGGGATCTCGCCGATGCCGCGCCACTTCCGGTCGGCGAGCTCGAAGACATCCTGCACGCGCTTGCGGGCCGCCGGCGTTCCCTCCCGCCGTACGGAGCGCACGTACTGGTTCTCCACGCTGTAGCGGCCGGCCTCGAGCTGCTGCACAGCCATCAGCATCCCCTCGAGAATATCGAGCGGCTCGAACCCCGTGACGACGATCGGGACGCGATATCGCATCGCGAGGGGCTCGTATTCCGTCCATCCCATCACCGCGCAGACGTGGCCGGCGGCGAGAAACCCCTGCACGCGGTTGTCCGGTGATTGCATGATCGCGCTGATCGCGGGCGGGACGGTGACGTGCGAGACGAGCACGGTGAAGTTCGGCACGCCGAGCTCGCGGGCCCGCCACACGGCCATCGCGTTCGCGGGCGCCGTGGTCTCGAACCCGACGGCGAAGAACACCACTTCGCGATCCGGGTGGCGACGCGCGATCTCGAGCGCGTCGAGAGGCGAGTACACGACGCGCACGTTGCCGCCGCGCGCACGAACCTGTTGCAGGTCGCAGTCGCTGCCCGGCACACGCAGCATATCACCGAACGAAGTGAAGATCACGTCGGGACGCGCGGCAAGCATGAGCGCCTTGTCGATCTGCTCGAGCGGAGTCACGCACACCGGGCACCCCGGACCATGGATCATCTCGACCGCGCCCTCGAGCAGCTCGTCGAGCCCCTGTCGCACAATGGTGTGCGTCTGGCCGCCGCACACTTCCATGAGCGTCCACGGGCGCGTGGCCGTGCGCTTGATCCGCTCGATCAGCGGGCGCGCGATCGCCGCGTCGCGGTACTCGCTGAGGTATTTCACGGAATGCGGCTCCCGGCTTGCGTCAGGGTCCCGTCACGGTCGTCGCGCTGCCAAGCGACGCTTCTGCCTCTTCCGCCACTTCATCCAGCCACGCGAGTTCGTCGAGCTGGCTCATTTCGCGGAGCACCTCGAAGGTGCGGCGCGCCTCGGCCTCGTCGACCATCGAAATCGCGAAGCCGACGTGGACGATGACGTAGTCGCCCAAGCGGGCCTCGTCCTGTACGTAGGCCAGGCACACTTCGCGGCGGACGCCGCCGAAGTCGACCACGCCCATCGCTAGCCCCGTGTCGTCACGGAGCTCGACGATCCTGCCGGGAATCCCAAGACACATTGGACGCCTCTGCCCGCGATGCTGCCGATGATATTCGCGATAAGCGAAACCCGACCGTCCGCGCGGATACCACGGAGTGACAGTCATCAATATATGCCCGCGGTTGGTTCTGTCCAGCGCATATTACGAGAATCAATGCCGAGACACTGGGACACACCGGAATGTCAACTAGGCGCCGGACACTCCCCACTGGGACAAATACTGTCGGGGATTCTACTACGATTCCATTTGGATTTCCTGATTGCAACGGAACGCGGGATTCTACTACGATTCCATTTGGATTTCCTGATTGCAACGGAGCGCGAATACTCTCCTGACGTTCGGCTTGATACATCCAACGGGTCGGCACAGACTTCGCAGATAATTCGCAGGGACTCGGTCGTCGATCGTCGTCCACCACAGAGGCGCGACTCGGAGATCGCCGGCGGAAGCCGGGCATCGTGCGGTTCACGGAGGGAAGGGTTTTACGGCAGCAGACAAAATTCGATGTTCTGTGCACTCACGTCAACCTGCCCTCGAATGCCAAGAAGCCATCTATGCATGCCATCGTCCAGAAACTCATCGCGCTGATCGAGACGCACGGCTGGAAGAACGACTTCGAGCTCGCGATCCGGAACGCCCAGGCCCACGACGTTTCAAGTATCCACGACATCCAGAACCTGGATGACTACCTGGGCTACATCAACGATCTCGTCACGTGGGCGCCGCGGGAGCACGGCGACTCGCGCTACGTCTACGACAAGATGGCGAAATTCTACTTCTTCCTCGATCAGGAGCCCGTCAAGGACCTCCAGAGCCCCATCCAGCCGGGCCGCCGCCCGGAGAATCTCACGCCCCTGTCCGAGTGGATCGTGGAGTACGCGGACGCGTTGGGCTCGTACCTCGACACGCTGGAGTCGGCCAGGGAGGTGGACAGTTTCCGTACGGATCCTCAGTTCAACTGGGACGAGTATATGCCGCCGCCGAGCGGCTACAAGACATTCAACCAGTTCTTCGCCCGCCACGTCAAGCCCGGCATGCGGCCAGTGGCGGGGATCAGCGACGACGCGATCCTCGTGGCGCCCGCCGACTCCACGTTCGTCGGATGGTGGCAGGTCAGCCAGCAGTCGAAGATCTATGTCGAGGAGAACAAGCTCTCGATCAAGGGGATCCAGTGGTCGATCCACCAACTGCTCGAGGGAAGCGCTTACGCGGACCATTTCAAGGGCGGGATCTTCACCCACGCTTTCCTCAGCCCCGTCGACTACCATCGCTGGCACGCACCGGTGCGGGGCAAGGTCGTGGAGGCGCGAGTGCTCCAAGGGCAGGCGTACCTGGACGTGAGGACCAAGCCGGCGATCGTGGACGGTAAGAAGGTCAACGTGCTCAGCGCCCTGGATGGCACCGGCTACCAGTTCGTCCAGACCCGCGGCCTCATCGTCATCGAGTCCCCAATCGGGCTCGTCGCTTGCCTCCCCATGGGGATGGCACAGGTCTCGTCTGTGGTGATCACCGCAGAAGCGGGCGTGACGCTGCGCAAGGGAGAGGAGCTCGGCTACTTCCAGTTCGGCGGGTCCGACTTCGTAATGGTCTTCGAGAGGGCGAGCAACGTGCAGTTGACCTCCCAGCCCAGCGTGCACTGCCAGCAAGGCACCTGCATCGGCAACGCATTCCCGTACCGGTAGGGAACGAAGTGACGACCGTGGGCCGCGCGGCTCAACTCGATCTCGTTACGCCGCATGCAAACCGACTCAACCCGACGAAGACCACCGTTCCACCCGATCGCTTGATCAGGTAGTTCCAGTACGCGTGCATGAGCGCGGACAGCACGACCAGCGCGTAGGTGGTTTGCACGACTGAGACCTACTTCACTGTCGCCAGAAACTCGAGGAGGCGGCGCACTGTTTCCGTTGGCCGTTCTTCTTGCGGGGTATGGCCAGTGGCGTCGAGAATCTTCACGACGAGATGCCGTGTGGGTGGACGAGGACGACCGCGCCTTTGCCACGCGGCGCGCGCGATAGTGCGCGCGCAATCCGGTGGCCTTGGAGCGGATGGCCTACGACGCCGGCACCGGCCACGGGACCTACCGCTCGGACAAGAGCGGCGGCCCGACGGCGGGCAGCGAGACCGTGGA
>Ga0209638_1001014_pt1 | contig 18341 bp, 18 predicted proteins | sample BarGraNGADG00211_FD_184490 | JGI IMG/M metagenome (GOLD analysis project Ga0209638, IMG submission 184490) | Arctic peat soil microbial communities from Barrow, Alaska - Barrow Graham LP Ref core NGADG0002-211 (SPAdes) (version 2) | ecosystem: Environmental > Terrestrial > Soil > Wetlands > Peat...
CATAGGACGAGCCATACCCGAGGGCGACCACCTCGTCGAAGAGCGCCGAGCCCCACAGGTGTGGGTCGTCGACGAACCGGGCGGCGACATAGGCGCGGTACTCGTCGAGCGGGTCGGGCTTGTCAGACCGGCGGACACCTAGTGACCGCTTGCCCGACAGATAGGACCGGACCGTCTTGCGGTCACGACCCAGGTGGCGGGCGATGGCCGAGACGGTCCAACCCCGCTCGAACAGTACATCTGCTTCCACGTCTTCTCCCACTGAGAACATGGCGGGGGGCTCCTCGTGCTGGCCGGTTTGGACACCGCCAGCTTCGAGGGGCCCTCCACACGAATGGCGGACCCTTCAAGTAGCCCGCTACCCCGCTCAAGGGTGGGGAATTTCGGTGATCGAGGGTGGGGAATTTCGGTGATCCGCAGCAGTGGTCCCTCACCGACGCAGCCCGACGGACGTTCCTGGCCACCAGTTCGCTCGAAGGTCCTCTGGGCGCGGGCAGTGACGACCAACCCCGACCTCGGCTCGACCGTGCCCGCCTGGCCGCCGATCAGGCACTGGCCGAGTTGTCGATTGCCTTGCGCCAGGATGGGGCACCAGACACATCCCGGGTCGGAACCGAGGCTCTGGCTGAGGCGGTGGCCGGGGTGAGCAGTGCCGCGGCCGACCTCCGAGCCGAACGGCGGGCCGAGTTGGCCGCGGGTGCATCGACCATCACCCCGCTGTCCGGCCGGACCCGGGAGGTGTCGCTGATCGCCGGAGTGTTGGAACGACTGGAGGTCCTGATCGGGGAGTTCAGCGCCGGAGCCGAGGAGCTCGGTTCCGCCATAGCAAGAGGAGAAGGATCACCCATAGGTCGACATAGTCGGTTAGCCATCCCCCGATAGGTGGACAAGTCTGCTTTTGGTTGCGGATACGTATGCAACTAGGTGAACGAGGACTTTTCACCTTCGGCGGGTACATGGTGGTGCCCCTACCGCTAGATGAGACGGTAAGGGGGCTCCAACTCGACCGGAGGAACGAACCAAATGGGTTTTTGTATCCGGGCATTCCGACCGGGCACTCCACGATGTCATTTCATCGAATCGGGGTCACTGTCACGGAGGCAGGCCTTGGTCAGCGCCAACCGCGAGCGCTGCTGTCTCCGACTGCGAAGAGGGGCGTTCTCCGTTGTCAGACTTTGAAACCGAGCTCGTCGGGGCCGTGGCTCGGGGATTGGTTCGCCGGTAGGCAAGTGCCCCCGCCAACCCGAGCACCACCACTGCCGAAAGACCATCGCCAGCAAGCGCCCAGTGCCAAGGCTCGAAACGAAGCACACCACCCGAGGCTCCGGCCCACACGGAGAGCATCCCTTCGGCCGTTTCCTTTGCTGGATGGGTCCCCAGCTTCCAACCCTTTTGATAGGGCTCCGCCACAGTCACCCAGCCCGGAGTTCCTGGCGGAATCTGGTAGGCCACCGGCGAAAGGCGCTCCACCGACCTACTTCCCCGATGCCCAAGACCCGTATAGGCAAGGTTGCGGTACAAATCGATACTCGGAGTTCTGAGGATCAGGCGCAGGTCGGACTGGTGGCCAAGCCAGCCATAGGACGACCAATCAAAGGAGACGGCCAAGGAGACATACTGGACTCCCAGTGGCGCAACAAGGGCACCGAAGTCGCCGGGTCCTCCGTTTTCCGCGATGAGGCTCTCGATGTACGGCGAGGTATTGTTCGAGAGTGCCCCATCGGTGCTTACGCCGTCGTATTGTGCGTTCGTTCCGGAGATGACCGTTCCGGTGAACGATGTCGGCGCCGGGTTGGTGATGACCCGTTCACCGGAGAACGGATACGAAGCATAGAGGTGCCAAGGTAGGGAGAGGATGCTCCCGGTCTGGCCCGCGGTCACCCGTTGGACCGCCGCCCAACCCGGCGGGATCTGGCTGGTTCGGATCTGCCCGTTCAACCCGCCGAAGATCGTCGGTGTGTACGCCAGGGGAAGAGCCATCGCCGCCACGGCTGTCACCTTGAGCGTCAACGGGCTACGAGCGGCCGGCGCGCGGGCGATGACCAACTCGGTCCCCCATCCGAAGCAGGCAGCGAACCCGAGGGCGAACAGTGCGCTGAACTTCTCCGGCTCGCGCATCACCGCGAAGTATGGGACGTGGTAGTACGCCCACCGGAACAGCGAACCGGTCGGGCCTTGTGTGCCGAGTGCGAGGAAGAATCCGGCCGCGGCAGATACCACGACAACGTAGGCGACGAACTTTCGAGGGGGTCCCGTCAAGTCTGTGGACTGACGCTTCGGATCCCTCATGGCCGACACCGCGCCGGCCACGGCGATGACCGCGATGGCAGCCAGCAGAAAGAACCAACCCGATTCCACCTGTTTGGGTAGCACCGGACCAGGGCCGGCTCGCCAGAAGCCATACAGGCCGATCACGTTCCCGAACAGGCCGACCTGGGCGTCTCCACCCGTCTGGAACGCAACGAGATTGCTACCGCTGCCGGAGCTGGTTGCCGATTCCGCCAGCTGAGGCAGAATGACGTACGCGAGCGAAACGACGAAGCCGGCTCCTACCACTACCGCCCAGCGCAGTGCTTGCCAACGCCGCCGGTGGCAGACGGCGACCGCCAGCAACATCACGCCACAGATCCACGCAAAGTGGGGAGTTATCGCCGTCAACAGTGCGATCCACAACACGGGGGCGTAGCGGCCGATGCCGGTCCGATCGACGGCGCGCACCATCGACAAGAGAGCCAAGGGTAACAAGGCATAGCCCAGCAGCAAGGGGATCTGTCCGGCGTACAGCCGCTGGAATACGAACGGGTTGACTGCGAACAGCGTGGCAGCACCCAGACGAGCCGGCTGTCCCCCCCCCACCAGCTTGCTCATCGAGACCGTGGCCACGGGGAAGAAGGCGACAATAGGGACCCACGTCGACGGCGCGCCGATGACATGATCGAGCATGCGCATGACCAGGGTAAAGGGTAAGCCGGTGGTCAGTCCTCCGCTCAGGCCGAAGAGCTCCTGCGGAACCACGCGTGCGTGCGGGCCCATGACCCAATCGAGCAAAAAGAGGCGTCCACCGTTGGCGAACGGCCAGCACACGCCCCCGGCAATAGCTACCCCGAGCACCAACGCCGGGAGCTGGCCGGAACGTTTGCGAACCAGGGTCACCGGATCACGATCGGCGACAGGTCACCTTCCCCTTCGCACTAGACGCCGAAAATCCCTGGTTGTCCACTTCATGCATGCAAGGGTACTTTAGCCTGCGATTAAATCCTTGGGTGGCCGTCAGCAGGTTCTGTAAGGACCAACTCGGTCGCCTTCGCGGCTACCTCGCCCAGTTCCACGATGAGGGTGCATAGGCACCGGTTGTTGGCGATCCACTCCTCATAGAGGCGTGCTTCGCGTTCGGTGAGCCGCCGGTTGACGGTTTGCTGTTGACGTTGTAGCGAGCGGGCCCCTTCATCGTAATTGACGAGATGAAACCCACGGGTTGGAGCCAGCCCGTCTCTCGGGTGGCCCGAACTCGCATGCCATTACCAAGTTCGGCGATGGAAGATGGAGCAAAGCAACATCGACAACCCGAGGTCCCAATCGTCGAAGGCGTCGGCACCATCGACGCGTTCCCCGGGTTAAGAATCTGGCCCTTCATAATGGGCACGGCGAGCTGTTGGGTGTCCTGACCTTCGCCTTCGGCCTGTCGCTGGCCCCTCATGGCGGGCGTACTCATCGTCTCGGCACTTATCGGCGGTACCGTCTGAGCGACCTTCTGTCCTGAAGGGGTTCGGGCTGCTAGGAGGCGGATGATCCGGTCGGCGTACCTCGAGTATCGAGGGCTTCGAGTCGACAGGGTCCGAACCGGCCTGCGCCGGTCAGGACCACGTCGACCGACTCGATGACGATCACCATCATCGCCAATGCGGTCTGTAAACCACCACGTCCTCACCAGTTCACCACCATGGTCGACTGGTGGACCGGTGGGTCGTAAAGTGATTTGATGCCCTCGCTGCAACGCCAAACTGTCCGACCGATTTGGACCAGGGAGCCAGCATGAAGGCGGTGATCCTTGCCGGCGGACGCGGTACTCGCCTCACCGAGGAGACGGTAGCCCGCCCGAAGCCGATGGTCGAGGTCGGCGGCCGGCCGTTGCTGTGGCACATCTGCCAGTCCTATGCCGCCCACGGGGTGACCGACTTCGTCATCTGCTGTGGCTATAAGGGCTACGTCATCAAGGAGTTCTTCGCCAACTACTTCCTCCACATGTCGGATGTCACGTTCGACCTCCGAGAGAATCGCATGGAAGTCCATCAGACGATGGCCGAGGCGTGGCGGATCACCCTGGTCGACACCGGGATCGACACCCAAACCGGCGGTCGACTGAAGCGGATAGCTGAGTACGTGGCCGGTGAGGACTTCTGTTGTACCTACGGCGACGGTGTCGCCAACGTCGACATCACCGGACTCATCGAGTTCCACCGAGCCCAGGGAAGATTAGCAACGGTCACCGCCGTGCAGCCGCCGGGCCGCTTCGGGGCCCTCGAGATCGAGGGCGACCAGGTCACCGCTTTTCTTGAGAAACCCCACGGAGACGGCAATTGGATCAATGGCGGCTTCTTCGTCCTCTCGCCCGAGGTGTTGGCGATCATCGAGGGCGACGAGACCCTGTTCGAGCAAGGACCTTTGGGAGAGCTTGCTGGCCGAGGCCAGCTATCGGTCTTTCGTCACGACGGGTACTGGCAGCCGGTTGATACCTTGCGTGAGCTGCATCTTCTCGAGGAGCTCTGGGAAAGCGGCAACGCTCCGTGGAGGGTCGGGTAAAACCAGCGGAAGTTGTCAGACCCCCAGGTAGCGAGCTGTGTCCTCGATCTGGCGGATCAGGTGCAACGGTCCGACCCCGTGAAACAGGTCAACCGGTAATGACCGCCCGTTGCCCATTGTGGGCAGATGAAGGGAGGATCATTACCAATGGCCAGACGCAGACACACACCCGAACAGATCATCCAAAAGCCCCGCGAAGCCGATCGAATGCTCGGCGAGGGATCCGACGTAGTGACGGTCTGTCGACATATCGAGGTCTCCGAGGCGAGCTATCACCGCTGGCGCAACCAGTACGGAGGCATGAAGGCCGACGACGCCAAGAAGCTGAAGGAGCTCGAGAAGGAGAACTCGAGGCTGAAGCGCATCGTGGCCGACCAGGCCTTGGACATCGCAGCACTGAAGGATGTGGCTCAGGGAAAATTCTAGGCCCGGCACGGCGCCGTCGGGCTGTCCAGATGATCCAAGCTCAACACGGGTTCTCCGGGCGCCGAGCATGCCGACTTGTGGGCCAGCACCGTTCCACCCAACGACGTTGTCCCGAGGGTGGCGATCTAGGCAGAAACCTCCGGGCCTGGCTGTGCCGATTCGCCCGAGACCACCAGCGCTGGGGCTATCGCCGTGCCCATGCGGTCCTCATTCGCGAGGGCCACCAGATCAATCCCAAGAAGATCCAGCTTCTATGGCGTGACGAGGGGGCCGCGAGTACCGCCCAAACGCTGCAAGCGCCGGCGTCTCGGCAACTCCACCACCCCAGCTGACCGACGGAAAGCAGAGCGTCCCAACCACGTCCGGGCCCTCGACTACCAGTTCGACGCGACCTCTGTGAACGCTGCCGTAGTTCCATAGCCTTCCGCCGCCGTGATTCCCAACCAGCACCTGGGAACCATGTTCTACACCAACCTCCCTCCTTGACGGCCGATCGATACTGAGATGACCCGAGCTGACGGATCCTCTGCCAGAATACACTCGCCATGAGGTCCGAGCCCCGCTTGTCTGGCGATCCCGATCGCTCGAACGCGTCCCGAAATGTGTTTATCGCGACCTTCGTCGTGCTGGCTATCGCGGCGTGGGCGGCCTCATTTATGCTCTCCGCTCCACCCCGGCGCGTGGTCGGGGCCGGCCAGTTCGGACCGGTTTCCATGTCCTCCGGCAACGTCGTGGACATCCCAGCGCCTGCCGGTCTCGACACACCCCGGCCACGCTCGATCGACCTGCAGTTCCAGTTCCGTGTCTCTCAGTTCGTAACCTACGAGAACCTCTTCCGGACCGGACCGGGCAATCTCGGGCTACGAGCAGAGATGTCCCCTGACGAGAGCGGGCAGCGCTCCGTGATCCTGGTCACGCAGCTTTCCGATGGCACGCTCTTTTCCCCGGTGCTCGTGAACCACGTCGTCACTGGCCGGACGTATTTGGTACACATCATGATCGATCGAGGGGGTCGCATCACGGCCTGGCTCGACGGGCGCATGCAGTTCACCTTCTCCTACACCAATCCGATTGTCGAACCGGTCCTCAGTCCGGTCACAGTCGGCGCCGGGTACAACCTGACCCGGCCGTTCGATGGTGCGGTAAGCGGGTTCACACTCTCGTACCGGCAGTTTGCCGGCTCGGGGCCGGACACCGCAGTTGTGGCGCTCCAGGTGACCGCAGCCCTGCTTCTCGCCGTTGCCCTGGTTCTCTTTCTCCTTCGGATCTCCACGAGCGAGCCGGTCGCCCGGTGGTCGGCCGAGCATTTCGCCGGACGTCTCGCCGCTGTGGGCCTGCTCCTGGTGGTCACCGGGACCGCGCTGCTGGCCGTGATCACACCCCCGGAGAACGCTGTCCTTCAGCAATCCGGGCAGCAGACCATCAGGTCGGCGGGCGTGTCTCCGGGCCAGGAGACCAGCTACAACCTGGCCGGCGCACCTCAGTTGTTTACCCGCGCCGACGCTCTTGATGTCTCCCTCTCTTTCGACATGAGGTTGGACGCGAGCCCTCCGGCTGTTGGGCAGTTCTCCTCGGTGGTCGTCTCTGAGTTCGGCGTTGATCAGGGCGTGGCCGTCCTGCTACTTCCTTCGGGTGAGCTGGAGGGCTTGATAGGCCAGAGAGGAGGCGCAGTGCCGATCACGGTGCCGTTGGCCAACCGATTCCCCCGGAACCAATGGGTCTCGGTACAGGTCATCGTCAAACGAAGCCAGTCAGCGCAGTTCCTCGTGAACGGCCAGCAGGTGTGGGCTTACACCTGGGCGCGCCCCAGTATGAACGTTACGCCCCCGGTGCTGCTGGTTGGCGGGGACACGGCGGGAACGTTTGGTGGGAGCGTGACCAACCTCCAGTCCAACGTCGTGCTCTACCGCCAACCGCCAACGCGAACGGTGTACGTTCTGGTGCGTTCAGGCCAGGTGCTAGCGGTCCTCGCGATCGCCTTCGGATTCATCCTGCTCGCCCGTCGATTCCTTTCGCGGCTCATCCCTGTCGCCACGGGTGTGCACCGAGCGCTCGTGCTGACGGTCTTCGGGACCGCGGGCATCGGGATCGTCGCCAATGTTCTTGTCGACCAGCTCCGTGCCCAACAGAGTCCGGGACCGTTCATACAACGGAACGCCTGGTTGTTCGAGCCCGACGTCCGCTTCTCGGATTTTCTGCAAGTCTTTGAGATCTTCAAGAGCCTGAATCCCTACGGATTACAGGGCAATAGCTACCCGCCGGTCGGGTATTGGTTGGTTGCACCAGTCAGTTGGATGAGCCAGTATGCCGGCCTCTTCGTCTTCCTCGCCATCTGCGGTGGGTTCCTGCTCTGGTGGTTCGCGCGATCGTTCACCTCCGGGCTTCCCCGAGGTGAGGGGGTGTTGGTGATGGCGATAGCGATCCTGTCGCTACCCGTTACCTTTGCCTTCGACCGCGCCAACATCGACCTCCTCGTCTTTGTGATGGTGGTTGCCGGGGTGGCCGCACTCGAACGGAAGCGAGGCGCACTTGCTGCGTCGTGGCTGGGAGCGGCAGCCGCGGCGAAGATCATCCCCGGGCTCTACCTGTTCCTCCTGTTCCGCGGGCGCAGATGGCGCTTCCTCTTCCTCGGCCTCGCCGTTGTACTCGGCGCCACACTCCTTGCCACCCTCGGCTTCCACGGTACGCTCCGCCAGAACTTTGACGGCTTCCGAAGCGGGCTATCCGCGGTCGAACAGGGCGGCGGCACGATAGGCAGCACCTATTACAACGCCTCGCTCGCCGGGTGTGCTCAAGGGGTCGGGCTCGCCATTGCCGGTACCCCCGGAGTGCACGTTGTATGGCGTGCCATCGAGCCGCTCGTCACCTACCTGGAGATCGTAGGGGTGTCCCTGTTGGCGTGGTACCTCCGGTGGAGGGAACGGTCGCTGTGGAGGGCCGTGACCCTGATCACCGTCGTGCTGCTGCTGCTGCCCGTTATCTCCTACTATTATGAGTTACTCTTTCTCTTCGTACCCGTCGGCCTGTTCGTACGCCAGGGTGCCGTGAACAGGAGGACGCTCCGGATCGCCTGCCTCTTCGGCCTACTCCTGGCGCCGAAGGCCTACTTCTATCTCGCCAACTCGCAGGTCGACAGCAGCGTGCTGCTCACCGCTCCATTGCTCATAGCTCTCGCTGTGGCCGTGATCCGCGACGGGTACTGCGAACGACGCGCCAGCACGCTTGGTGATGACCAGGAGTCCTCGATCTCGCAGGCCGGCGCATCGGCTTGCATGATTGATCCGTTGACGCCGACTGCTCGGCCGACCAGCGACATCAGCCGGCCATGAGCCACGGTCATTGCTCATGGTAGCTAGGCTTTTTGCGGTTACCGGAACGATCGGGAGACCACCTTGCCGCTCGTGCATGACCGTCATGCCGTGCCGGTATTGGTGTCGACCACGCCGAGACTACAAACCCGGTTCGAGCCGGCTCGCTGCGGTGCGTGGCTATGAGTTTGTCGTACCGTCGTTGAAGTGAATCACCCTGGATCCACCGGAGGCTCTGATCTCGCAAGGAGACTGAGCTATGCCTGTTCCCAGAAAGTACGACCGAGAGACCCGCCGACCAGGCGGCGAGGATGTATCAAGAACGCCGCCATGATGTTCCCGCAGAGTCGGCAGTGGCGTCACGTCGGCGCGTGGGCGAGCTGCTTGACTTTGTGCCTTCGACACTGTGGGGTGGGTGAATAGGACCGAGATCGACAGCCGGGTCTCGTCCCGGGGTTGACCAGCGAGGCGTCGGCCGAGTACCAGACGTTGCGCAAGGAGAACCCCGAGCTGAAGCGCGCCAACGAGATATTGAAGACCGCTTCGGCGTTTTTCGCCCCGGCGGAGCGGGACCGCCGCTGCGGTGATCGTCATCTACATCGAGGTCTATCGGGACCGTTTCGGGGTCGAGCCGATCTGCCGGGTGCTCTCCGATCACGGGATGCCGATCGCCCCATCCACCTGCTACGCCCTCCGGGGCCAGCCGGTCTCGGACCGGGACTGGACCGACGGCCACATGCCAGGCTCGCTGAGGACCTCAACCCTCGGGTTCGAGGCTGGATCAACTACTATGGGGCCTTCTACCGCTTCGAGTTGAGCTTCCTTGTTCTGCGCATCAATGCACACCCCATTCGGTGGGCGATGCACAAGTTCAATCGTCTCAAGGGCAAGCCAACGAGGGCTTGGGCCTGGCTCAATGCGGTCATTCAGCGTGAACCACGACTATTCGCCCATTGGTGGCTCGTCTCGACACCGAGTGGCCGACCTTTGGTAGCCGGATGGCGGGAGACTGTCATCTCCGGTTCTGAGAGCCGACGGGAGACTGTCACGTCCGGTTCCGAGAGTAGCCGGGGGTGAGATTCCCCACGGCTACTCGCCTAAAGTAGTAAAGCAATGCCACTCCCTACGGACATTCCGACCGATACGGCCACCTCCGCCAGATCGGCAATTGAACCCTCGCCAGGGCGAGTTCCGGTGAAGTTAGCCGATACCACGACACTCGACGGGTCTACTGTCGACGTGGGTGGCCAGCTCGACGTCGATGACGGCCCCGAGCCCGGCCCCGATCCTGAGCCGTCGCTCGCCGCCCTCCGCAGTGAGATCCTCGAGAAGGTGGCCGCCTACGCCCAGCGGCGGTGGACGCCTCAGACCTACGTACCGGGCAAGACTCCAGCGCCATATGCGGGCCGGGTATTCGACGAGGAGGAGGTGGTGACGCTCGTCGACGCCAGTCTCGACTTCTGGCTGACCAGCGGCCGCTTCTGCCGGCAGCTCGAGAAGGGTCTGGCCGAGTTCGTCGGCGTCGCCGAGTGCCGCCTGGTCAATTCAGGGTCATCGGCCAACCTGTTGGCATTCTCCACGCTCACCTCCCGTCGACTCGGAGGCCGCCGTATCCGACCCGGCGACGAGGTGATCACCGTGGCAGCCGGTTTCCCCACCACGGTGGCGCCGGCGATCCAGCACGGGGTGGTACCGGTATTCGTCGACGTCGACCCTGTGACCGACAACATCGACACGTCGATGCTGGCCGAGGCACTCAGCCCCCGCACCAAAGCGGTCATCATTGCCCACACCCTCGGCAATCCATTCGATATCGACGCCGTACAGGAGTTCTGTGAAGCCAACGGGCTCTGGCTCGTGGAGGACAACTGCGACGGCATGGGCTCCGAGTACACGGCGAAACGTGGCGGAGACACCCAAACCCGCCGAACGGGGAGCTTCGGGCACCTGGCCACCAGCAGCTTCTACCCGGCGCACCAGATGACCACCGGAGAGGGCGGCGCCGTCTACACGAACGACGAGGAGCTGGCCAGCATCGCCGAGTCGATGCGAGACTGGGGCCGCGACTGTTACTGCCAGCCAGGGCGCTCCAATACCTGCGGCAAGCGGTTCGGCTGGTCCCTCGGAACCTTGCCCGAGGGCTACGACCACAAGTACACCTACTCCCACTTCGGCTACAACCTCAAGATGACGGACATGCAGGCGGCTGTGGGCGTCGCCCAATTGAAGAAACTGCCGTCGTTCGTGGCGGCCCGCCGTCGTAACTTCGCCTACTTCCATCAACGGCTGTCCCGGTTCGGCGAGGTGCTCCGCCTCCCAGAACCCACACCCCGCTCGAATCCGAGTTGGTTCGGCTTCTTGGTAGTGGTCAGACCCGGGACTCCGGTCACTCGGGACAGTTTGGTGGCTGCACTCGAAAGTGCCCGGGTCCAGACCCGGATGCTCTTTGCCGGGAACCTGGTCCGCCAGCCCTGCTTCGACGAGATGCGAGCGTCCGGCCAAGGATTTCGCCAGATCGGCGACCTGGCCAATACCGACCGGCTGATGAACGACGCCTTCTGGTTCGGAGTCTACCCGGGCATGACCGACGCACACCTTGACCACATCTGTTCGACCATCGAGCAGCATCTGGCAGAGAACGGCATCGGGTGATCATACCGGCGTGTCCGGCCTGACCTCAGGTCAGCATCGCGCTGTGCTGTTCGACCTGGTCGGCACGTTGGTCGACTCCTTCCCGGGGATTGCCCGTGCCTACCACCACGTCCTTACCCAATCCGAGCTCGGCGATATGGACGACATTGATCTGGTGCAGTTCATCGGCCCACTGACCCAGGAAGTACTGCAGGGCACTTCGGGCTCAGCGGGCCCCGGTTGGACGAAGGTATTTGGACGTTTCGGCACCACTATGGCACCGAGGGCTTGTTCCGGTTCTCCAAGTACGCCGGCATTGACGACATGCTCGTTACCCTGAGGGACCAGGGCGCGACCTATACATCGCAACGAGCAAGTTACGGACGATGGCAATCGACATCATCGAGCATGCCGGTTGGACCGACCTCTTCGCCGTCATCAGAGGGGCCGAATCGGATGGCACCCATCACCTCAAGAACGACGTCATCAAGTGGACCATGGGTCAAATGACGTCGGGTACCACAGCCGTGGCCATGGCTGTGGACCGCGCTGCCGGCACCGCCGGCTGCAGACCCCGGTCTGATCGGCATAGGGGTGGCCCTGGGGCTATGGGAGTGCACCTGAGCTAATCGCGGCCAAAGCAACAATCATTGTCGACTCCCCACACTAGCGGGAGTTTCGGGGCTATCTCCTGAGCTCGATTTACGCGGTAGGGAAACTTTCTTTCAAAAATTCGCGTGACCAGCGCGTTTGCATGTGGGTGGTGCTCGCGTTGGGCGGCCAGCGGGTGTATTACCTATTGCATGGCTTCCATCATCTCCAAGAAGTTCAAGGGCAACACCTACTACTACCTGGCGGAGTCGGCCCGGGTGGGGGGCAAACCCCGGATCGTCTCCCAGCATTATTTGGGCAAAGCCGCCGACATCGAGGCGGCCATGGCCGGGGCCCAGGTGGCCCCCGAGCGCACCAAGCACCTCGGCTTCGGTGACGTGGCCACCGCCCTCTCGGTGCTGCGGCGCCTGAGGTTGGCGGAGAGTGTCGACGCGGTTGTCGGTCCCCGTCGGGACGATGTCAGCGCATCGGTGGGCACCTATGTCGAGATGATGGTGGCGAACCGGGTGGTGGCTCCGTGTTCGAAGCTGGCTTTTTCTGACTGGTGGCAATAGACCGCCGGGGATCGCATGGTCAAGTTGCCGCTGTTCGCCCTCGACCACCGCAAGTTCTGGGGCGCCATGGACCAGCTCTCGCCCGAGATGTGCCAGGCGATCCATCAGGCGGTGGTGGCCACCATGGTCGCCGAGTATGCCCTCGAGACCGATGGGCTGGTGCTCGACATGACCAATGTGGTCACCTATGTGGACTCAGGGCCCTTTTCAGGCCGAAGGGGTTAAGGCACGTGAATGGTTACAACTGACCACTTATTGGGGTCTGATCATCTTGGTCGTACTTCTGAAGTGCAGGCATAGCTCAGTCTCCTTGCGAAATCAGAGCCTCCGGTGGATCCAGGGTGATTCACCGTGGTCCAGACACTCTGGTCAGTGAGTTGCAGGAGCTATCATTTGCCTACTTGCTGCGGAAGCCCCGTCGGTGGCAGACTCCACAAGTCATGAGATTCCGAGTTCAAGACCCAGGGTGATCACGTCGGACTCTTATGCGAGCAGCGACAGGACGGACAACACCTCAGTCTGTAAGAACAGGAACATGGCCCGTGCACTCGCACCATTGCGCGCCCTCGCAGTAGGGCACCACACCAGAAACGCGCGCATATGACCGCCGCACCGATGTGATGAAGAGCCGGGAAAATACGATGAAGGAATCCCCATCAGCAGACAGCGGCGTCACACAGAGGCGTAGCGATTTCTATCTGAAAGTGGCGATTGCCACATTATGTTTCTTGGGCTTCAATCTGGCCCTTGCGTGGATCCTCCAATATTACTTTCACAATTCGCTCATATCCAACATATCATTTGTGGGCCATGACCCTTCTTGGATACCGGTGGATACATCGTTTGGACCAGCACTCGGAGTGCACTACTTTGGCGACTTCGAACAGTACATGGGGTACGCGACTAGCTCACTCCCTCCCTACAGTTACGCTGCGGGCCAACTCCTTCCACCCGCATACGGACCGACGTCGATTGTCCTGGTAAAGATACTGAATGGTATCTTCGGTTGGCCGGGAGCAGTTCTGGTATTCTTGTCCTATTCGTTGATCTTCTTCCTCTGGGGAATCTCTCGTTTACTCGGCTCATTCCTCAGCGCACGACTTCTCGCGATTCTGCTGCTATTCACGGGCGGCATTATCGTATGCCTCGACCGAGGAAACCTGCAGATCATTGTCGCAGCGCTCTGCGTATGGTTCTGTGTCGGGCTACTCGAGGACCGTCCTCGCGTGCTAATCATATCCCTGGCATTCGCCATCGCAATCAAAATATATGCGGCTGTTTTTCTTCTCGTGCTTATTAGGGAAAGACGATGGCGAGACGCAGGAATTCTTGTCGGATTGACCTCCGTGTTGTATGCAGCCGGTTTTGCCATTCTGGGAGGAAACTATTTACAAAGTGTGCGGAACTTCATCGACGCGGATTTGACGTTCGCCTCATCACCCGGCCACCCGGTCCTCTTCTGTGTCTCTGCGGCAGCCGCGGTATACAAATTGCTTTTCCTATCATGGGGCCTGCCACAATGGACTCATTTTGTCGACCACAGTCCGAGCTGGTACGTCCAGGTGCCCGGACTGATTGTCGGATTCGCGTGCCTGGCGATTATCTGGTTATCCAAGCAACCCCGCGAGTTTGCTCTCATCGCCGCATTGGCGATGATGCAATTGGTTCCCGTATCAACCTACTATTACTTGATGATCAATACGGTCATCGAGCTCTGCCTCTTGGTGCGGGTGGCCGGAGTCCTGCCACCACGCGAAGCCGAGCATGCGCCGCGCGTGGCTACCGGTGATCCTCCGGTAGCCCGCGGTATTCTGCTGATGTGCATTGCCTTGCTCATCATCGGCTCGGCCCCATGGATGAGCATGCTCTACGGCAAGGGAGGGGCCTCGACTTCTCTCGGTGAATTGCTTGCACCGGTGACCAATATCGGCGTGGTCCTGGCACTGTTGGTCGGCCTGCTCCTGGGGCATCGGCGCGAACAGCGTCACGAGCACATCGCAGGTCGCCGTCCCACCAGCCCGTTCCCAGAAGCTCAGCAGCCGACCCCGGTCGGCCGCCACTCCGGCGACTCGTGACCTGAGGAGTACGGGCTCTTCTCGATTTGGGGGACGCCCCTTCGCTGGGAGCACCGGATCACTGCCTGGCACCCGGCCGGCGCCAGCAATACTCCGCCCAAGGCAGCCAACAACCTCGTCCCGGGTGTGCATCGGTTCGCCTTCGGTTTCACCGGCTTCCGGGACTACCGGATCCGCCCACAGCTCGATGCATGCAAGCCCAACCTGGCCCTGATCGCCGCCCTCTCCCCGCCGAGCGCCGAGGAGCCCGTATAATCCCCATTCATGGCAATGAAGTGGACGGCTTGGCGTGGGTTGTGCCGTGGACAGCGACTCGGCGTATCCGGAATGGGCCCAACGGGCACGATGAAATCGTGATGCCTGTTCGGAAAAAGATCTCAATCGTCACGTCGGCGTACAACGAAGCCGAATGCATCGATGAGTTGGCGCGCCGGCTGACCAGCGTTTTCGACCGAATGCCTGATTACGACTGCGAAGCGATCATCGTCGAAAATGGCTCTGAGGATGACACGTTCGAGAAGCTCGAAGCGATCCGCCAGAGCGATCCCCGATTCAAGGTCATCCAGCTGGCTCGGAACTTCCGCATGGACGGTGGCATCACCGCAGGGCTCGCCTCTGTCGACGCCGATGCCGTGGTTTTGATGACCGCTGACCTCCAGGACCCGCCCGAGATGATCCCGAAGTTCGTCGCCCAGTGGGAGGCGGGGTACGAGAACGTATACGGGGTGGTCACCGTCCGCCGAGGTACAAGCAAGTTGCGATCAATAAACTCACGCCTGTTCTACTGGCTCATCGGTCGGCTGACCGGAAACCTTATTCCCGCCAACGCCAGCGACTTCCGCCTTCTGGACCGGAGAGTCTACGAGCAGGTCCGCAATATGGACGAGAAGAACCGATTCGTCCGCGGGCTGGTGGCATGGGTTGGTTTCCGTTCGGTCGGGGTCGAACATGAGCGGGAGGAACGTTTCGCAGGAACGTCGAAGGCTCACTCGATTCAGGTATTGCAACTCGCCGTAAAAGCCATCTTCGCTCACTCGCAGGTGCCCCTGGTGATGATTCCCGTGATCGGCCTCGGCCTTTTCATTGCTTCTCTCATCGCACTGGTGGGGCTGTCTATCAATTGGCTGGCCCGCGGCGTGCCATTTCCCGGTTTCGGAACAATTGTGGCCCTCATGGTCATGCTGTTCGGAATTCTCTTCTGCCTTCTTGGCGTGGTGAGCATGTACATTGGACTCATCTACGAGGAAGTGAAAGGTCGCCCCAACTTTGTGGTCCGCCAGACCCTCGGTCTTGAGAACGAGGCAGCTCGCTTCCCGGCCTTTGCAACCAACGGCGGCAGCCTGTACACGTCCACGTCCGATCGAATGCGCCGCACTACTGACACCAACAACGGCAAGGGCTGGCCCGAGCAGGTTGCGTCGACGGACAGCATCCCGCCATCTGCCGAACCTCTTCCATAAGCATGGCCGCGGGAATAGTCTTCAGTTTGCTGGCCGCAGTACTGATGAACACTGGGAACCTAGTTGAAAAGCACGCGGTGACGTCGATGCCGCAGTTCTCGGCTAGGCGCAGCCATCACCTGGTCCGAGCACTTGTTACATCACCGCTGTGGATGATCGGCTTCGTCCTCTGTCTTGTTGGTCTGGTCTTCCAGGTGATGGCATTCGCCCTTGCTCCCATCCCTGTGGTCCAGTCGATCTTCAATGGTGGAATCGTCCTCTTGGTGATGCTGTCCCGCCTGAAGCTACGGGAACGACTGAATCGAGCTGAATGGATTGGGCTCGGCGTGGTCGTGGCGTCCGTCACCGCTGTGTCCGTGACCCTCGGTGGAGGGCGCGCGGTGGGCTTGGGTGGCTCAGGGTTCGAGGTCATTGTCGCTGCGCTTCCCACGCTCGCGATCGTCGCGATGATCGTCGTGATCATGCAAACGAGCCAGACCTCCATGGGATTTCTGTACGGAGTCACAGCCGGATTGCTCTATGGAGCAGCATCACTCGGGACCAAGGGGGCGTCCACGCTGGTGGTCAGAGATGGCGTGATCTCTAGCATTCCCCACATCCTGTCTTCGACCTATCCATACGTATTCATGGCCTTCTCTGTCATGGGCATGTTGATCTACCAGATGGGCCTTCAACGCTTCCGGATCGCGGTGGTCGGATCAATGTCTGATGTGACGTGCAGTACTTACGTGGTGGTCGTAGGCACCATCGTCTTTGGCGAGCACCTGCCACAGGACCCAGTGATGCTGGCCCTTCGTCTCGGTGGCTTCATCGGCGTGCTCGGAGGTTCTGTCCTCGTCGCATGGGGGGGCCGGACTGGTACCGACGAGCCCACACTCATCACCGAGGCGGACCTCGGGCTCGGGCCGGTGCTGGTGGCTGAAGCAAGCTCGTTGGTTAACCACTTGGTCGACGACTTTGCCGCCGGCCAGCGTTCCCAAGGAAGCAAATAACATGCCCGACCATCGACCACTCGAGAAGAACACCTTCGACGGCCGCTCCGTGCTCGTCACCGGCCATACCGGGTTCAAGGGATCATGGTTGGCGCTATGGCTCCATCAACTCGGCGCCCGGGTGACCGGCTACGCCCTCGACCCTCCGAGCACTCCCAGCAACTTTGTTGCATCAGGCATATCGGATGTTCTCGCCGAGGACGTCCGGGGAGACATCCGTGATCCTGCGCTCATCTCCGATATCGTCCGTCGTTCCCAACCCGACATCGTCTTCCATCTCGCTGCGCAACCGATCGTGCGCGCCAGCCTGGTCGACCCGCGGGAGACGTTCGACGTGAACGTAGTGGGAACCGCCTCGGTTCTGGACGCGGTGCGCTCAGTCGAGCGGCCGTGCGCCGTGGTGGTCGTCACTAGCGACAAGTGCTATCGAAACAACGGTCAGGTCTGGGGGTTCCGGGAGGATGACCCACTGGGCGGCCACGATCCCTACAGCGCCAGCAAGGCTGGCACCGAGTTGGTAGTGGAGAGCTACCGGTCGTCGTTCTTTCCGACCGAAAGGATCGCCGAGCACGGCGTCCGCTTGGCGTCGGCCCGCGCCGGAAATGTGATCGGTGGCGGCGATTGGGCACCGGATCGGATTGTTCCCGATGCCGTGCGAGCCCTGGCTGCCGGTTCCGACCTCGTGGTCAGGAACCCGACCTCGACCAGGCCTTGGCAGCACGTATTGGAGCCACTCTCGGGGTATCTGGCGCTCGCCGCTCGCCTGCTGGTCGACGAAAACCCCGGCAGGTGGGCCGAGGCTTGGAACTTCGGCCCCCTTCCCAACGACGAGGCTACGGTGGCGGACGTGGCCACAGCGCTGGTAGATGCATGGGGTGCCGGTAGGTGGACGACGCCCCCGGATACGACCGCCGATGTCGAAGCGAAGATGCTGCGTATTGCTATCGACAAGGCAATCGCCGCCCTGGCTTGGCAACCGCGGTGGCATCTGGACGAGACGATCCACCGGACGGTCGACTGGTATCGGCATTATTACCGGGATCCGAAGCGCTCGATGCGCGATCACAGCGTAGGTGACATCGAGGCTTACCAGGCAGCGTCTCCCCACCTGAAGGTCCAGTAGCTTTCATGGAGGAGACCACAGCGCCCACCGTGCTGGTGGTGCATGGCAAAGCTCGACCGACATCGCTGATGACGCGGTCGGTGGCCTCGGGGCTGCCGGTCTGCCGTTGAGGTGCAGGCCTCCCCGCTTGAGCAGGCGACCAGACGGTGTTCGAGAATGCCGATTCGGGCCGAATGTTTACGTGAGCATGTCTGAAGGAACCGTGCCTTTAGACCCGATCGCTCAGTACTCGACGCAGTTAGTGGCCGTCGTGTGCCTAGGTGTAATGACCACGAACGTTGTTAACACCGGTCCACCCATGAGGTGAGCCCCCAGGAGCAATGTGGAGCTGTCTACACACCCACATGACTCCCAGGAGGG
>Ga0209638_1001017_pt1 | contig 18308 bp, 12 predicted proteins | sample BarGraNGADG00211_FD_184490 | JGI IMG/M metagenome (GOLD analysis project Ga0209638, IMG submission 184490) | Arctic peat soil microbial communities from Barrow, Alaska - Barrow Graham LP Ref core NGADG0002-211 (SPAdes) (version 2) | ecosystem: Environmental > Terrestrial > Soil > Wetlands > Peat...
CGGGCGCTACTGTTTTCGACCGGTGACTTTTACGCCGTGCGCGCTACTGTTTTCGACCGGTGTTTACAGCCGGCATTGATCGTCTCAAAATTGACGAGGTCCGATCATATAGTCGATCCATCCCTAGCTGCACGTCGGTGACGGTGGGTGGGGCCACCATGTGGCGTTGAGCGACGGACAGGGCCAACGCTCGATGAAGCCGAGCCCCGAGTACTGGTGGCGATCCGGTTCGCGCCGTTACCCGTTCGGGAACGGATGTCTCAGTTTCGTTGCCGCAAAGTCGCTCGTGTCGGGGCGAACGCTCGTAGCGGATAGCCGTACGTTACGAGGAGGGGCCATGTGATCGCCGTCACGAGGAGACGAGATCCCGACGCCATGTTCCTCTGCCACTCGTCGTCGAGTTGAATCCGCACGCCTCCTGCGTCGAATCGATTTGGATTGCCGAAGATATGGACCGCTGGCAAGTTGATCACCCGATCATCTGAGCGACCTACGCTGTCGCCAGCTACACCCATGATTCCCATAAATTCATCAGTAATGGCATCTGGACGAGCAATAAAGTCCTCGTAGTGCAGGCGATATCCGCGATCACCGAGCGAATCGATGATGTCGATACTAAGGTTTTGCAGGACCCAATCTAGAGCGGCCACTGAAGCTGCCCGCTTGTGAAAATACTGGGATTCATCGGTCTCGCGACTTGCATTCGTTACCTTCCTCCTCTGCCAAGAGAATGCCACCGCCCGTGGATCTCGGATCAGTTGGACTATGGTCACATTTATGTCAGGTACCAGGCAGAGGAGGAATCCGTACGCTGGGAACTTGGAGCCGTCAACAATTACTTCAGCGCCAGAGACCGTACGAATCGCTCGGTAGAGGCGTGACAGGTCGTCTAGGAATCCTTCAGGCAGTTGATCGACGATGCGACTTCGTCCCCTGGCGGTCCATAAGTGAGGCAGTCGTCTCGACTGCAGCACCGTGGTGTTTAAGAAAGCAACGTACCGCTGGGCCGTCTCGATGTCGAAGATTCCGGGCGCGCAGTCAGCAACATCATTCCAGAAGGAACACGACGAGAACTCATCCCCGCAGCTACACCTGCCGTTCCCTGTGACCCCAAAGCGCCAGATTAGACAGGCCTCCCCGACTGTCATGAAATGAGATTGCGCACCAACCATTCGGGCCAGAATCGTGCTACCGCTTCGCGCCGTGCCGTCGATGTACAAGACAGAAAGACGATCGTCATCCGAATTGGCATCATCGACGAACGCTTCGGTTCGCGAAGGGGAATGTCCGATGACCTTCGGAACGCTAATCATCCGCCCGTTCCATAGCTGCGATGGGATCGTCGATGCGATGTTCAGCTTGTTGGGCCGCCTTCTCAATGCCCCGAGACCCTAGGTTGTTCGGCTTACGCCCCAGGATCCAATAGCTGATCTGTTGCTTCTGCGGAAAACTGGCGAAGTTCGGATCGAACGCGCCGACATCGATGAAGCCCGTTGACTCCATCATGGAGATCCCGTTTTCAGGAGGAACTACGCAACCAAGCCATGTATCGATATCACCCAGGACCGGCATAACCCCAATCCTTCGCAAAACCACTCCGGAGGCCACGCGCAGCGGTCGTGGCATGGCGCGCACCGCTGCCTGGCGTCCTGAGTCGCTTCGACTGCGGAATTGCGCTTGGAAGGTCCCTCCTGGACGTAGGACTCGCAACGATTCGTCCAGGTACGATCTAATAATCGCTGGTTGGGGAATGTGCTCAAAGACCTCATAAGAGAGCACGTGGTCAACCGATCCGTCGTCGACGTGGGTTAGCGAAGTCCCGTCACCGATGAGCCAGGTTGCCTCGGCTTGGCAGTGTTGCCGCCCCTGCGCAATCATGCTGGCAGAAATATCAATACCCCAGACTTCTTGAAAGCGCGCAGCCAGGCCGACGAAGAGCCTCCCCATCCCGCAGCCGATCTCGAGGATCCGCAGCCCCGTTGGATCGACGCTCAATATCCTTAGGGCTGGATCGACCACTTTCTCCACCAAACCGAGTCCACGGGCGTAGAACTCGTCAATATTCCAGGCTCGGCGGTTAGCATCAATTGCATAAAGCGGATTGGATTGCGCTCGTGCCTCCCAGGAGCGGCGCATAGTTTCAGCGTCGGAGTTTCTGCCGTGGTCCGTGTCCATTTTCGCCACATTACTTCGGCCATCGTCCTCGGACGGCGCTGCGCGCAAGCGGGCCCTGACAGGCCGCAGCCATGGCCAAGCGCTCTTTCGGACTCCAGCGATCTTGGACCGCTGTAGAGCGGTCAGCGAGTAACAACTACGAGTTCGAGATTCAGCTTGTGGATGGCCGCAAGAGTTCTCCGATTAGGTACAGGGAGCGATGCCTTCTAAGACGAGACTCTCAGGTGCTCGGGAGTCGCTATCAATCGCCAATTCGGAAAGCGCCGATGATCCGAAATCCCTCTGATCCACCTCCTCGAATCCGCAATCTCGGAGGAGCGCTGAGAGGGTCTCGCCGTCATAGGAGAAGCGGTGTTGCCCGCTCTGGCGGAAATGGAAATTGACAACCTCCATCTTGGTCCGGAATGGGACGACTTCTCTCAACGTGCTGAATGGACGATCATCGCTTGAGGTGTCCATCGATACCAACGGGCTGAATGTTCGCATCGAGGGCAGATCGCCGTCACTGTAGGCGTGAAGGTACTTAGCCCCATCGGGCACGATCACGCGGAGGACTCCTCCCGGCTGGAGCACGCGACGGCATTCCGTGAGAAAACGAGGTGCCTCTTCGTAGTAATCGAGATGCTCGAGAAAGTGCTCGGTAAAGATGCCGCGAGCTGAATCGGAAGGCAAGGGGAGGGAGGTCCGGCAATCACGAACACATGTCACCCCCTCGTTTACGAAACAGTCGATGTTGAACCAGCCGTCGCGACCAGATGACCCGCAACCCACATTGACCAAGAGATCCCGCGCGTTAGCGAAGCGCGGGTCAATCCCGCGTCGCGACACCCTCAACCAGGCAAGCCTCGATTCGACCGCGATCTCCTTCAGAAGATGCAGCGGAACCAAGCCGAGTACAAGCCGAAACGGGAATCGTTCACTGCGCAAACGCAATTTCTCGTTCCGCGATAACTCCATGGTGACAATCCCCCAGATGGTTGCCGGTCGAATGGGGTTTCAGGCTACCCCGTTGTCCGTGGCCAGTCTTCAGTCCGAGCTTTTGGCCACGAGAAGTCCGCACCCCTCGGTGTGAATTGCAACTCTAGGTGAGCTTGGAGCCTCCTCCCCGTTGACGGGCCTCTTTGAGCCGGAATGACTCACCGGAGGTGGCCACGACGACGCTGTGGTGCAGCAACCGGTCGAGCAGGCTGACGGCGGTGGTGTGCTCGGGCAAGAACCTTCCCCAGTCCTCGAACGGCCAGTGTGAACCTATGCCGAGCGCCTTGTTCTCGTAGGCGGCGGCCACGATGCGGAAGAAGAGCTGAGCGCCGGTGTCATCCATGGGGGCGAAGCCGATTTCATCGATCAAGACGAGGTCGGCTTTCATGATCTGCTCGATCACCCGGCCCACGCTGTTGTCGGCCAGTCCGCGGTAGAGGGTCTCGACGAGATCGGTGGCGCTGAAGTAGCGCACCCGTTTCCCCACCTCGACCGCCCGATGCCCGAGGGCGACCAGGAGATGGCTCTTGCCGGTCCCGGCCGGACCGACCAGGCAGAGGTTCTCCTTGGCGCCGATCCACTCGAGACTGGCCAGGTAGTCGAATGTCGCCGGTTTGATGGACGACGAGCCAAGGTCGAACTCTTCCAACGTCTTGGTGACCGGGAAGGCGGCCTGGGCCAAGCGACTCCGGGCGTTCGACGCATCACGCGAGGCGATCTCGGCCTCGATCAAGGTGCGCAGGAACTCTTCGGGCTTCCAGCGCTGGGTCTTGGCCACCACCAACAGCTCGGGTGACAGTGCGCGCATGGCACCGAGACGGAGGCGACGGAGACCGGCCTCGAGGTCGACCGGCAGCGGCGGCGGGGTGGTGCTCATGACTCACCACCGATGGCGTAGTCGTCGAGCGAGCGCACCGTGACCGTTGGCAGGTCGACGATGAGGGCATCGCCGGGGCCCCTCGGGCGTGGGACCCCACTCCCCGCACTCAGGATCGAGCGCACGTCGTGGGCCCGGAAACGGTTGAACTCCACCGCCCGGCTTATGGCCACCAGGAGCGCCTCCCTGCCGTGTGCCGCTTCCATGGCACACAGCTCGGCGAGGTCGGCCGCCAGGGTGGTCACGCCCCGGGCAGCCGCCCCCTTGATGAACTCCTCGGCCACCGGCCCCAAGGCGACGAAGGTCTTCTTGGCAGGGGTCTTGGCCCGGACCGCCCGGGCGGGCACCGGCCTCGGCCCTCCGTAGTGGTCGTCGCACACAGCCGTCTCACCAGGGGCAACGAGGTCGTGCCGGGCGATAATCTCGCCCAAGAACACGATCATGACCGTGCCGTCGGCCACCCGGAGCTCGACCTGGCGACCGATATGGATGTTGGGCACCGAGTAGCGGGCCGAGCCGAATCTGACACAGCTGAGGCGGTCGACCTTGCGCATGGCCACCTTGCCGATCCGGGCCCTGAGTGACGGCAGATCACCGAGCAGCGGACGCTCGAGGGCGAGCCGTTCGATCGGGATGGCCGCGATCTCGGAGTGGACCTGTGCGTTCACTTCGGCGCACCACGCCACCCCTTTGGCGTTGGCCGTCGTGAGGTCGGCGACACTGAGCTCTTCGGGGATCATCAGGTCGGACTTCACGTAGCCGACCAGGGCCTCGACGATCCCCTTGGACTCGGGGTCAGCTCCCTGGCAAAAGTCAGGCCGCGTCCCGTAGTGGGTGACGAAACGCACGTAGTCGGGTGTCGGGATCACGAGCCCGGCGACGGTTCCTCCCTTCAAGCAGCCCATGCGGTCGGTGAGCAGAGTCTTCGGCACTCCGCCGATGGTCTCCATGCACTGGGCCAGTGCAGCCATGGTCGCATCCGCTCCCAAGTTGTCGGCGAAGAACACGAAGCGGAACCGGCTCCAGGCCAGCACCGCGCAGAACACGAACAGGGGGCCGATCTCTCCCCAGTCGAACACCAACATGTCGCCGGGCGCCCAGACCCCGGGGCGACGCCCCCGGTGGTGATCACGCCTCCACTCGACTTTGGCCGTGGCCACCGCCCGGCGGAAGTTGCGGGCCGAGCCGGCGTAGCCCGCAGCCACCGCCACGGGAAGCAGTCGCTTGGCCGAGATCTGACCGGCCGTGCGGGCGACCCGTCCGGCGATGATGGCGCTCACCGCGTCGTAGTTGTGTGCCACGACCGGTTCACCCCCGCTCCCGGGCGAGCTGACCCGGGTGGCCGCTGCAACGACCCGCTTGACGGTCTTGTCCGTCGTGCCGCAGATCTCCGCTGCAGCTCGGTAGGAGCCCACCTCTTGGTAGGCAGCATGCATGTCCATTCGTTCCCTCACTGATTTCATGGAGGTGTCCCTTCGGTTCGGCTCGGCGGTTGGCTAGCACCGCCACCGTGACCGGCCGGAGGGACCCTCAGGTGGATACTTCAGTGAGGGGTGCGGACCGCTCATGGCCATAAGTGCGGACTTTCTCGTGGCCATGGACACCCGTAGTTGGGAACTCGCCGGGATTCTCGCTCGGTTTGTTGAGCCAAAGTTGTGCCCCCGTCGTATATTGTGCTTCACCATGGGCCTCAGATTGCGATCACGTGGGACCACCCGGCCAGCGTTCGGTACGGCAAGTGTCCGGAGCGACAAGAAGCGGCGATCCTCTACGTGTTCAATTTGGCGCAGGGACATACCCCCAGCACGTCCGGCACGGAATGGGAGCGACGCCCGTGCCACGATTGCCGTCATCATCCCGACATTCGAGCGTCCAGAAATGCTGCAGAACCTGCTGGTGTCGCTCCGCTGCGGCAACCGTATTCCCGACGAGGTGATTGTCGTCGACAACGATCCTAAAGAGTCAGCAAATCCCGCAGCGATCGACGGCCTATCTGTTCACGTTATACACGCCGGGCTGGGGATAAGTCTTTCCGGAGCTCGGAACGTGGGATGGAGATCCGCAGATTCCGATATCTGCATTTTCATCGATGACGACAACGTTGTGGAGCCTGATGCAGTGTCACAACTGGGAATTGCTTGTGAGCGTCGTGAGGTTGGGCTCGCGGGTCCCGTCGTCTTTGCCGGCGACAGCGGCACCGTCTGGTGCGGCGGAATCTATCGTTCGGTCTGGACGGGTCAAACCCGCTGCATACTCGGCGGCGAGTCAACCATGCCGGCAGCATCGACCTGGTATACGGACGACATGCCCGATGCATTTGCCATCCCCCGAGAAGTTCTCGAGGAAATTGGTGGGTTTGATGAGGCGCAGTTCCCAATCCACTACGACGAGGCCGACGTAAATGCTCGCATCCGTAAGCTGGGCCTCGAGACCATTGTGGTCAGGGATGCCCACGTGCGCCACTACGGCTGGGTCGGCCTTAGCCCTGGCAGTGCAATGGTACGGGCCACGGCGAACGGGGGACTGGAGCGAGCCCGTCAAATGGCTCTATCCCGAGTTCGTTTTCATATGATTCACTCCAGCGGACCTCCGAAATGGAGCGCCGTGGGAATTTTTCTCCCGCTCTGGGCCGTGCTCACTTCGATCGGCTGCGTTGGGGCTGACGCGTCCTGGAGGACTCGGATGGCCGCGGTCAGGGCAGTGAGTGCAGGCATGATTTCGGGCTACCGTGAAGCCCTGCGAGTACAGTCGAAGCAAGGAAACGGTCAAGACATGGTGGAAGTCAAGGAAAAAGATTGGGCAGAATCAGATGGCCTGATCGGGGCACTCGTTCCGCCGGCGCGAATGGTTATCGCGAACGCCCTGAAGAGTCTTGCATTCCATTCCGGTTTGCATCGCCTCATCTTCTATCGCTACGACTACATGTTCCGTCCACGCGAGCTCTCTCTTCTGGTGTCGTGTATCACCGAGACCTGTGGCCTGACTGGACCTATCCTTGAGATTGGCTGTGCAGCCGGTCATACGACGGTGTATCTGAACAAGCATCTCGATGACCTTGAGGACTCCCGCGAATATGTGTGCCTCGACACGTTCGCGGGATTCACCAACGATGACATCGCAGTCGAAGTCGGTCGTGGGCACGACCGGAGTCGGTATTCGTATCTTTTCCGCGCTTATCGCAAAGAATGGTTCGACCAAACAATGGCGAACAATCACGTCGACCGTGTGTCTTCTATTCAGGCGGACGTCAACGCATTCGACTTCAGTCCATATGAAAACGTAAGTCTTTGTCTGATTGATGTTGATCTCATGCGGCCTGTCGAGCGATCATTGCAAGAAGTCTTCGCGAGAATGGCGCCAGGGGGCATTATCTTGGTTGACGATTGCCGCCCAAATCTGAAGTATGACGGTGCGTTGGCTGCCTACCTTGAATTTGCGGAGGAACACGACCTTCCCATCGACATTCGAGAGGAGAAGGTGGGAGTGATACAGGTACCAAATACTTGAGAGTCCGCTCAGTGCTCAACCTGGCTCCTTCGCATCAAAGCTGAGTCACGTTCGGCGGTGGGCGGGCACCCACCGAACTCCGTTGCGCCAGTGTCTCAAACACACGAAGAGAGAAATTGCCATAGTCAGCGCCTGGGCAGCGAGTACCGCGACCGCGAACTGGTCGACGCTTGGCCTTGTCGCCCAACAAGCGAAGATCCCCGAGATACCAACAAGTAGGGCAGGCCAGGGGCGGACCGCGCCCAGGGCTATGTCGCCATTCACGATCACACCGGTGGCGCCGGCGATCGACATGGCAGCTCCCAGAGCAAGAAGAGGGACCGGGGAGGCGGCATTCTGACCCAGTATTTCCGCCATGAGTCCACGCATGGGTAGCAGAGCGGCTGTCACCGCCAATCCGACAAGCAGAGTGGCTGAAGCAGCGAGGATGATGGCGCGCCGTTGCGCGTAGAGGCGTATGTATGGGAATACAAAGGTACTGGCGGCCAAGAGCAAGAGGTATACGCCCTTGGACGGGACGGCTGCGAGATCGTAACGGGTAGCCGTAATCTTCGACATCCCACTTGGCGCTAGAAGGATATCCAGTTGTACCAATACCCCCAGCAGTACCAATGTGAGCCACGTGTTGACGAGAGAAGTCGTAGGTCGAGGAGTCGCCGACAATGAAGGTGGGCGGGAAGGAAGAGCCACCATGGCGACTAATGTGGCAAGCGCAATCCCGATGGATAGTCCCGTAATTCCCCACACCAAACCGAGCAGGCTGCCAAGAAGGATTCTCATGCCGGCCTCAAGGAAGAAGTTGCCACCGAGAACGCCGAACTTCTGTCGCGCTATCTGATCGCCGCGACGTATTGACAGCGGGATCGCAATTATTACCTGGGCGGCGATGAAGTCGACCGCCAGGATAGGAACGTGCAGCATCAGGCCGATCAGCGGAGCAGCGGCTGCACCAGCGATGGTGCACGTCACGTAGTTCCTCGTCGTGATCTTGAGTGGTTTGGCACCATCGGCCACGAGCGCTGCTGCCCGGAAGGGGATGCCCGAGGGAATGAGGGACGCGACAAAGAACAAACCGAATAGCGTCGACAGCCCGGAGAAGTCTTCTCGACGTAGATGGCGAGAAAGTACGGCGAGAAGGACGACGGTGGATACGCCGAGGGAAACCGTTCCGGCCCACAGTAGGACCCCGCCCAAGGATATTTTCCGGCGGCGTGATCTCACAGTAGACGCGACGTCCGTCTTGTCAGGCATGCGTCTTACCGGGATGCCCTAACGCGCTAGTTGAAGCCCGAAGGCGTGATGCACCTCGCCAACATCCAATAGGGCTCCTACTCTCCGTAACAATAGAACTCCCACTGTAACTGTTCACCCCTCATGACGGCACGGTCCACCACCTGGGGTAATGCCGCGCGTATCGTGGGGAATTCCGGCTGACCCCTCTTCTTCCCAGCCCTCAGGGCAACGGACCTACGCCGAATTGGCGATAGAGAACGAACGTCTTCGGACTCAGCTCGCCGAGTTCGGATCCAAGTTGGATGAACTGGCTGCGGCGAACCTCACCTTGAGCGCGGACAATGCGCAACTTCGAACGAGGCTCAAGATGAACTCGCAGAACTCATCGAAGCCTCCTTCTTCAGACGGGTACGCCAAGCCGGCACCCAAGTCCCGTCGCCGTCGCTCAGGCAAGAAGCCGGGCAAGCAACCCGGGGCCCCGGGCAAGAACCTGCCCCAGGTCGACGACCCCGACGCGATTGTCGAGCACACGCCCGATCATTGTGAGCACTGCGGGGAGAGCTTGGCCGACGCGCCAGTCACCTAGGTGACTCGCCGCCAGGTCTACGACCTGCCGTCCATCGAAGCGATCATCACCGAACACCGCGCCGAGCGTCGCCGGTGTCACTGCGGGTGCGAGACGGCCGCCGCCTTCCCCGATGAGGCGACCGGTCCGGCCTGTTATGGCCCGAACCTGCGGGCTCTGGTCTGCTACCTGGTGGTCCGCCAGCACATTCCGATCGCCCGGGTCGCCGAGCTGATGCGCGATGCCTATGGGATCCCGGTGTCGAGCGGGACGATCGTCGCCATGGTCAAAGAGGGGGCGGCCATGCTCGATGGCTTCTTGGCTCAGCTGCGCGACCAGCTCGGTGCAGCCGACGTCGCCCACGCCGACGAGACCGGACTACGGGTCGAATCCTCCTTGCACTGGGTCCATTCGGTCTCGACCGGGCTCCTCACCTTGTACCACCTCGACAAGAAGCGAGGCACCGAAGCCATGGACGCCATGGGGGTACTGGCCAACTTCACCGGTGTGTTGGTCCACGACGGCTGGTCCCCTTATCGCAGGTACACCGCCTTGACCCACGCTCTGTGTGGAGCGCATCACCTCCGTGAGCTCGACGGTGTCGCCGACGTCGAAGGACAGGGCTGGGCCACCGAGATGGTCGCCCTGCTCGCCGACACCTGGCATCGGGTGCTCGATCTCAAAGAGACCGGCACCAGCGCGTTCAGTGCCGCCGAACTCGCCGCCATCCGATCCAGCTACGACACCATCATCGCCGCCGGTCACGTTGCGAACCCGGCGCCGGCGCCGTCGAGGAGACGGGGACGGACGAAGAAGACCAAGGCGGCCAACCTCCTCGGACGCCTCGACACCTACGCCGACGATGTGTTGCGCTTCGCCACCGACTTCTCCGTGAGCTTCGACAATAACGAAGCCGAAAGACAGGTCCGGATGGTAAAAGTGCAACAGAAGATCTCTGGGGGCTTCAGAACGAAGGCGGGTGCCACCGCGTGGCTCGCGGTCCGCAGCTACCTCGCTACCGTGATGAAAAACGGTGAGAACCCGCTCGGGGCACTACGGCGTCTCATGGTCGCAGACCCATGGATGCCTCCTGTTGCCGACAGCGGCTGACCTACCTTCGCTCCCACCGACGGATCGGCCTTTTGGCACTCAACTCCGCTATCTGGCGCCTCGACACAGCCTGGCAGGGGGTGAATAGTTACCTCCCACTTTCCGTAACTTCAGACGCATGTGGGGGAAGCGAGGAAGTGGTTCTCCCGCTCCGGTCTGTCTTGCTTCAGTCCCGGACACTTCCAACCATTGCAAACCACATCGAGTAAAGGTAGCGTACTCAGCCAGGGACCTACGGACGGCTCCCAGAGGAGGGCGGAGATGGGTAACGCTTTGGCGGCAGCAGGCCCCACCGGCGAGTGTGCCGCGGACCGACATTTGCGGCCCTAAACCAGTCCGCACATCCTGATCTCGATATGAGTGGTGCCGAAACGTTTATCGGGAACGCCCCTAGGCTCAGCCTTGTCGTTCCCGCCTTCAATGAAGCGTCGCGCCTGGTGAGGTGCATGGAGAAGCTGAATCGCGCGGCGCGGTCGGGTGCAGTTGACCCCAATTGCACCGAGGTCATCGTGGTGGATGACGGCAGTACCGACGCCACCGCGCGCTTGGCCAAAGAGGTGCTCGAACCCTCCTTTCCACTGCTTCATATCCTTCGCCTTCACGAGAACTCCGGCAAAGGAGCGGCAATACGGGCTGGGACAGCCTTAGCGATGGCACCGCTTATCGCCTTTATGGATGTAGATATGTCCGTGGATCCTGTGCAATTGCCACAGCTCCTGGCGTCGGTCAACGCCGCGGGCATTGCGATTGGCTCACGATCCTTGTCATCTTCAATTGTCGAATGCAACAGCCAGCGGCGTATCGTGATGGGTCGCACATTTAACTGGCTCGTGTGCGCGTTGACCAACGTGAGGCTGGCCGACACGCAGTGCGGTTTCAAGGCCTTTCGCACGCCAGTGGCCCGTATTCTCTTTCATCTGATGGTGATGGATGGTTTTGCCTTCGACGTGGAGGTGCTTTATTTGGCTCGCCACCTCGGAATACATATCGCCGAGGTTCCCGTGAATTGGCGCGATGAGACAGGTAGCAAGGTGCGGCCCCTCATTGATCCAGTGTCTATGGCTCTTGATGTGCTTCGAATGCGTGTCGCGAGGAAGTGGCCAGAGATACCTGCATTGCACATTGCTCCTGGTTCCGCTCACTTCCACCTGACGAAACCAGAACGCATGGACCGATTGTTGGAGGCCGTCAGTGTCAGGGTGCCGATTATCCAGCGGGGGCATAACCGCATTTCCGTACTATTCCCATTGTGTGATCCCGCCGAGCTTCGCGCGGTGGCTAGGCGTGTCGACCAGCTCGCACCTGGCATGAGGGTGAGTGAGCAGCCAATGTCCTTCGATGAGCTGAGGACTCTTGCCCCGCTAAGATTTCTCAGTGGTCGCAACGCAGACGTCAACGACGCGGACTCTTCGGCGTATCCATCCTCGGTCGATGAGCCATCGTTTCCCCCCCCTCATATCCCTCCACGCGTGCTTCTGCGAAGCCTTGGACTTGTGGGTCCTGAACAATGCAGCTGATTGCTATCAATTGGCGAGACCTCGCCAATCCGTCTGCGGGCGGATCCGAAGTCGTGGTCGACAGATTGCTCAGTGGATTTGCCGAGCGAGGTCATGAGGTTGCCCTGGTATGCGGGGGGCCCGTCGGAGAACAAAGTTATGACGTCGTCAAAGCTGGCGGAACCTTCTCCCAGTACGTTTTGGCGCCCCTGTTGTGCATGATGCGCTATCGACGGGCTGATGTGATCATCGATGTTGAGAATGGTTTGCCGTATTTCTCGCCGCTTTGGAGGCGCCGACCGTTAATCTGCCTTGTCCATCACGTCCATACCGATCAGTGGCATGACCGATTCCCCAGTCCGGTGGCAACTGCATGCCGGATAATCGAAAGCCGATTAATGCCGCTGATTTATCGGAACAAAGTCTTTGTTGCGATTTCATGTTCTACCGCCCAAGCACTTCAGGAGATCGGGGTGGATCCTGCACGGATTCACGTCATCGAGCCCGGAATTGATTACCTTTCTCACGTCGAGTGGTCGAAATCCGAGGAGCCACTCTTTCTTTCATTGTGCCGTCTTGTTCCCCACAAAAGGGTCGATTTGGTGCTCGAAGCGTGGAGAACAGCCTGCGTGGAGATTCCCGGTCGTTTGGTCGTCGCTGGCGATGGACCAGAATTGGCCAACCTCCGGAGATTGGCTTCCAATATTCCCCGCGTCGATGTTGTGGGACGAGTTACAGATGAGGAGAAGTGGCGTCTTCTGGGTCAATCGTGGGCAATTGTCGGCGCGTCACACCACGAGGGCTGGGGTTTGACAGCCATGGAGGCTGCCGTGGTGGGGACACCATCACTGGCTGTCGATGCTCCAGGAGTGCGCGACGCGGTTGTCGATGGAGCAACCGGTGTGCTCGTTCCTGCCCAAAGTGACAATGTTTCTGACGCACTTGCGCATGCTTGGGTTGATCTCGCAGAAAATACGGAGATACGTGAGGGCTTGGGCGCTGCGGCCCGCGAGCGGTCGCGCACCTTCGGATGGGATCATATTGTCGATAACTGGCTGAAATTGATCTCCGAAGTGTCCGACAGCCAGAACGAGAATGCTTCGATGCCAGCCCGAGATGGTCAATCTTCCAAGGGTGCATTCGGCCAGTCGAATCCGACGAAACAAGAGAGATCCCACACCGGCTATGAAGCACAGCAGGCGCTCCGGACGACAGGGTTTCGCCGCTCCGTCAAGCTCTTCAAGGGGTTCCGCACACAATACGACGATCGCGACGGCTTTTACACATTCCTTGCCGAAGACACGGTTGCTATTGTCGAGCGGTATGAACCGGTAGGCGGGAAAACAGTTGTCGACGTCGGCGGTGGAACAGGGTACTTCGCTAAGGCGTTTCGCCGGGCGGGCGCGACCAGCTGCTTCGTTGAACCATTCTGGGACGCGCTGACCGAGTCCGGAGAGCCCTTGAGTTATGGAGTGATCGGCGATGGCATGCGTATGCCCTTCCCGGATGAAACCTTCGATATAAGCCACTCGTCGAACGTGATCGAGCATGTCCTTCAGCCCAAAATCCTTTTCAACGAGATGCTTCGCGTCGTCCGGCCGGGGGGCCTCATATTCCTTGCGTTCACGAATTGGTTTTCGCCATTTGGTGGTCACGAAACGTCTCCGTGGCACTACCTGGGCGGCGAGCGAGCCGCCCTGCGCTACGAGCGAAAGTTCGGCTACGCTCCCAAGAATCGCTTCGGCGAAAGTCTGTTCCGGCTTGACATCGGCGAAGTGCTGGCATGGGCGCGCAGCCAGAGCGAAGCGGAGTTGATCGACGCCTTCCCGCGATATTATCCGACGTGGTCAAAGGGGATCGTGAGTCTTCCAGGCGTCAGGGAGGTCGTGACGTGGAATCTGGTGCTCGTTCTCCGGCGGCATTGACGATCGCGAACACGACTGTTCTCCCGCACGCGTCGACCAAGATTGCTCGGCGTCCCGAATTGAGGATCGATCTGTGGCGCTAGTTGTTGCCGAAGAAGATCCTATGGCCCTGAGCGTCGGTGAGCCGGCTGACCTCGCACCTGTTAGCCAGGATCCGATGAGTCGATGGGTTCTGGCGATCCTGGGAGCTGGCTTTCTCGCCGTGGCTTTCGTGCAGTCATGGGGACTGATCTTGGATGACACCAAGCTTCCTTTGATCGTGGCGCCACTGAAGTATGTGGAGTCGGCTCTTCACCTTTGGAATCAGCACGTATTCGGCGGGACTGTCATCCAGACTGGTTTGTTCTTTCCCATGGGTCTGTTTTTCGGACTGGGGCACCTCTTTCATCTCCCCATCTGGTGCACCGAGCGGCTGTGGCTAGGCCTCCTTCTCACCATTGCCTGCTGGGGGATCGTACGCTTGTGCGAAGCCCTCAATATTGGGTCCCGATGGGCACGCGTGCTCGCCGGCTTGGCCTACTGTGCCGCACCGATCGTGGTCACGTGGGCGCAGACAACCTCCGACCTCGTGGCCGTGAGCTTTCTTCCTTGGATGCTGTTGCCTCTGGTAACTGGATCGAGACAGGGATCGCCACGTCGAGCCGCGGCAAAGTCTGGCGTGGCGGTAGCGCTGATGGGCGGAGGGAATGCCGCCGTCGTCGTGGCGACATTGCCGGTCGCGGTGATCTGGCTCGTGACGCGTCAACCGAGTCAGCGACGTCGAAGGCTTATCATATGGTGGCTGATCGCAGTAGGACTGGCCTGCTTCTGGTGGGCATCGTCGGTCTTCCTGGCGGGAAAGTACGGATTTAACTATCTGCCGTACACCGAGACGACTGCGACTACGACGGGCACCGGCTCTGCCTTTGAGGCGATTCGTGGCGCTTCCTATTGGCTCGATTACTTTTCGCTTCCCGTGCCCTTGCTCCCAGGGGCCTGGACCATTGTCTCGTCATCAGTCGTCATCGTCGGGACCACCATTCTTGCTGCTCTTGGGCTCGTTGGACTGTGCCGACGTATCCCCGAACGGCTGTTCCTGGTTACGTGCCTGGCATTTGGGGTAACGGTCATCGCTGCTGGGTACGCCGGTTCGCTGGGAGATCCGTTTTCTGGAGTCGTCCGCTATCTCTTGCGGTCAAGCTTGGGGCCGTTTCGCAATGTCAGCAAATTCTCGCCCGATGTGACTCTCCCGTTGGCCTTGGGGCTGGCGTGGTCATTTTCCTCGGCTCCATGGGGATCGGCAAAGCGAAAACTTCACACCAGCTCTACCTGGATTTCGAAACGGACACGCGATACGTCGCTGCCTCTCCTTGCCATCAGGCTGCTTGTGATTGCAGCTCTGGCAGTTTCTGCCGCCCCCTTTTGGCAAGGGCACCTCTATAGAACCGGGGGGTTTGCGCGGATTCCCTCCTATTGGTCTCAAGCCGGCCAATGGCTCGATCATCACCAGGGAAATGAAAACGCGCTACTAGTACCGGGCTCGAGCTTTGGGAGCTATACGTGGGGATTTGCGGGAGATGAGCCGTTGCAAACGCTTACCGACACGTCTGTCTTCTGGAGAAATCTCATCCCACTTGGGTCAAATGGATATATTCAGATGCTTGACGTTGTCGAGAAGGTAATCGACGGTGGCACTTCAACGCCAGGACTATCGCAATATCTGTCCCGTGCTGGAATCAGATACGTCGTCGAACGAAATGACCTGAACTTGAGCGCATCCGCGGCACCGCCACCTGCGCTGGTGCACCAGGTCCTCTCGGAGACCAAGGGTCTGACGGAAGTAGCATCATTCGGTCCGACACTTCCAGCCACACAAGTGGGGTACGGGTCTCTGCCGGTCTATAACTCTCCGGAGGACCTGCAGTTGAGACCCATCGAAATTTTCCGGGTCAATCCTCCAACACCGATAGTCCAGTCGTATCCGGTTGCTGACCCGTTAATTGTCAGTGGCGATTTGAGTTCCCTACTCTCGCTCTCTGGTGCTGGGGTTCTGGCTGGACACGCTGCGGTGCTGTCGGGTGACGCGTTGGCTCGTGGCGTCTCTCGGGCGTCGAACGCAATATGGGCAATCACCGACGGGAACCAGCGGCGAGATACGGGATTCGGAATTATTCGGAACAATACTTCCTATCTCCTGAGCCAAGGCCAGAAGCTAATTGGCGCACAACCGGGTACGCCAATGGGCTTCAACGTAGTCTTTGGCTCTCAGCATCAGACGGTCAGTTCGCCGCTAGGTGCTGCATCCGTCTCCGCATCGTCCTATAGCTCGTCGGTCCTCCAGAATTATCCGGCTCAAGGACCCGCTGCCGCGTTTGATGCCGACCCGAGCAGTTCCTGGGTGGCAAATGCCACCGACCTTTCGCTCGGCCAGTGGGTGGCCATTACGCTCCGCCACCCCATCTCGATGTCAACCATTGCGATCACTCCTCTTGTTGGGGATCGACTCCAGCCAACGGTTAGTCGGGTGAAAATCTCTACGGCCCAAGGATCCGTGATTCGAGACTTACCTGTAACAACGCGGCCGGTGCGACTCACTATTCCACGAGGGCCGAGTGCGTATCTGCGAGTGACGATCGAGGCTGTCAGACCGGCCACCGCTCGGGTAGAACCAGGCACCTTTCCCCTGGGTGCGGGATTCACGGATATCGCGATTCCCGGTGTGAAGTTCGAGCCGCAGATGAAAGTTCCGGCGGACGAGTCCGCTTCGTTCAGTAGTCCAAAGAGCAACGCACCAGTCGTCTCGTTCAGTAGATCCGTTATCAACCCAAATCTCATTCTTGGGCAAGGCGACACCGATGATCCCGACATGGCGCGTGTCTTCGAACTCCCAAAGCCAATGGTTGCTGGTGCATCCGGCTATGTAGTCCCGTCGCCGGGACCTGGCCTCGAGCAACTCTTAGCTCAACTCACACCACAATCCGCCTCGGTGGTTCAAGCCACAGCCAGTTCGTGGCTCGGGCAGTTGCCTCGCTACCGGCCAGACAATCTGGTCGATTTGGCGGAGACACCGTGGATCGCTGCAATTGGTGACAACCATCCGTCCGTTGAACTCAAATGGAATCGGCCCGGTACCGTTGATTCAATCTATCTTTCCCTCTCCAGCCGGGCGTCACGCCCAACCAAAATCTCGATCACGGGTGCAACCGGGGGCCCAATAGTGCTCTCGGTTCCAAAAGCTGGGGGAAGGATTTCATTCACACCCATGGTTACAAATTCGCTGAGAATCGATTTCATCAGCGTGGCCCCGAAAGTGACCCTGTCCCCAACGTATGGCGTTCAGATGACAGTGCCTGTAGGTCTGGCAGCCATTGGAGTGCCAGGTCCCGTTGATGGAACTGCGCCGAATCTTAATCAACAGTTCACCCTGCCTTGTGGACAAGGTCCCCCTTTCGAAATAGACGGAACAACGGTGCCCACAACCGTATCGGGAACTGTCGGTGACCTCGAGGAGTTCAAGCCTCTGCCCTTCATTGCGTGCACGCCCCCGGGAGGGTTGCAATTGGCATCGGGGGGTCACACCTTCAGCGCAAAGGCAACAGATGCTCCATTCGAAGTTACGTCGATTGCTTTGCAAGACACACAGACGCCACCTCGGGTTACATCGCCAGCAAGGACAGTGAGAGTCGATAAATGGAACGCAGAGTCCCGGACACTAACCGTCGGTGCCGGCCCCGCAACCTTGGTGGCTTTATCACAGAACTACAACGCAGGGTGGGTGGCCACTATGGGAGGTCACACCCTGAAACCGGTTCGTATCGACGGATGGCGGCAGGGATACGTAGTCCCCGCTGGCGGTCAAGGCACTCTGACCCTTGTGATGGCACCCGACACCATCTTCCGTTGGTTCCTATTCATCGGAGCGGCGCTCTTGCTTGGACTTGCCGCGCTCGCCCTCGTGCCGTCGAGGCGCCCGTCTCCTGACTCGAGTGGACCGCGCTCTCCGCCTTCATTCTGGGTTCTCCTGGTCGGTTCTTTTGCTGTCCTTGCCGTGGTCGGGGGACCATTGTGTCTATTGGCGTTGCCCCTTTTGTGGGTAGCGCGACGGTGGGGCACAGGGGTCCTTGCCGCCACGGCGTTCGTCGCTTTCGTGGCAGCTGGAGCCGCGGCGGCTTGGCATCCGGCCACTCTCCATGTGAACGGAGCGGGTGCCTTTGGTGCGCCTGCCCAAGCTGGCTCCGTGGTCGCACTGGCGGCAGTGCTAGTGGGAGTAGCCATGGGAGGAAAGAGATCGAGCAACCGTGACGGGGCTAGTTCAACTGCGCCATCGGAACCTGTTCATCCGCCCCCTCAAAATGGTGGTTGAGCGGCGAATTCCAACGGTCGTCGCAACGGACCGGTCATGATGACCGGCACCACCCGAGCGACGAACCGTTGGAGGCCTCAGCATGGCAGGTGCAGCATTG
>Ga0209638_1001019_pt1 | contig 18296 bp, 17 predicted proteins | sample BarGraNGADG00211_FD_184490 | JGI IMG/M metagenome (GOLD analysis project Ga0209638, IMG submission 184490) | Arctic peat soil microbial communities from Barrow, Alaska - Barrow Graham LP Ref core NGADG0002-211 (SPAdes) (version 2) | ecosystem: Environmental > Terrestrial > Soil > Wetlands > Peat...
GCCAGGCGGTTGCTGCCGCCGGTCAACTGCGCCATGGTGACGCCGTTGCCTGCGAAGTCTTTCACCGTGAAGGTGACGGTCGGGGCCTTGCCGGCAACGCCGTTATCCACTTTAAGGATGTTGGCAACGATGCCGGGGCGGGTGGCGGATTCGGTGGGAACGGTGTGCGCGCCCTTGATGGAAGCGTCGAACTCCAGTTCGCCCTGCGGAATGTGGCACTGGGTGCACTGGTTATCGGAAACCTGCGGCAGATTGACGTGGTTGGCGCCGGTGGCGAAGTTCACGTTGTCGTGGCAGGATCCGCAGGCCACGCGGCTCGGGTTGGTGAGCCAGTTATTGGCCTGCGCCGCACCCGTTACCTGCGTGGGTTCGTGGCAAAACACGCAGCGCCGCGGGTCGGACGGCAGAACCACCGTCGACCAGTCGGATACCGCCTGATTGAAACCGATGATCTGGTAGGGCTTGCCGGCAATTACGCTGGGGAGCTGGCTGCCCATGTGCAGCTTGTGGACGAACACCTTCATGTCCAAGGTGTTCCCGGTGTCGGGATCGACCGTCTGCGGGGTGTGGCACATGATGCACAGGTCGATGCCGCGGCGCGAGCCGCCATGGAACGACAGCGCATCGTGGCACTTGTTGCAGGTCGCCGTGCGGATCACGTCCCGGGTGTTGGTGGGCGCGCCGCCCGCCGGAATCCAGGTCATCGTATTGCTATCGTAATTCGTGCCCAGATCGAACTCGGTCAGGTTGCGCGAACCGTAGATGCCGACGCGATGGGTTGCCGTCGGGTCCCACGCAGCGCTGTTGGCGCCGGCGGCCTTGGTCTTAAAGGTGTAGACAAATTCGCCGTCGGCCACCTGTTTGGTGGTCCCGCCGGAATCCGCGCCCGCCTGAATCGCCGTCACGTTGGTGATGGGGCTGGTCTGTGGGCGCGTGGCGTACGACACAAACTGCGTCTGCCCTTTCGGGATGTACGCACAGAGGAAACTCACCGAGACAGCGCCCGGTGTGGTGATACCTGCCGGATCCAGGGGCAGTCCGTTGGGATCGGTAATCTTGTAATCGACACTGATCGTGCCGTCTTGCGCGATATTGGCCGAGACGATTTTCAGCGTGAGACCGGGACGAACGAAATTCACGGTCGCTTCCGAGGCGTAGTAGGCCTTGTCGTGCGGCGTGAATGCAGTCTTTTTTGGCGCGCTCATGAGAACCACGGAACCCGTGATCACTACCAGCGCCAATGCGTATCGAATAACCGCGAACACCGAAGAAGGAATCCGCATACTAATCTCCAATAATTAAGAAAACGTGACCTTTCCTGCCCACCGATTTGGCCGGGAGTACTCCCTATCCATACGGTCACCAGGCTGAAGCTACCGAGCGAAAGTATCAGAGCACTCGCCACGCCAAACCGCCGCCCCCGAAACCGGACATGGAAGCCTTTTGTTATGTGTCTGATGAAAAATCCAGCACGGCAGTGAGTTCTTTCCCTACCATCAGAGATGGGTCAAAAACACCGAGGTTCCTGGGTGAAAATCCGCACGTGGGATTTCGCCCTGAACGAATGCTCAGGAGTTTTAGATCGGGAATACACCTGAATTGGCTTGCCGCAGCCGAGGCTCTGGGCAACAAATGGTGCGCCGACGCTGTGGTGCACTTGCCGCAATTGGTTTGCCAATTTGACCGGCCGTGGGGCTCTCGATGTTAGAAAACACCACAACTGGGATGTTAGTCAACCTATTTTAGGAGAATAGTATCCGAAAGATTGTTTAGGTCTTGATTTCGTCTGTATTCACGTGTATCCTATCCACTTCGGTAGGACAATTCTGTACTCATAGGGATAATCCCGATGGCATTTTCGGCCGCTACCAAACTTCCAGACCGTGAGCACCGTCGGCGCATCGTGCGCCCATCGGACGACGTCCGGTACCGCGCACTCGCACGTCTGTACGAGCGCAGATCCGCCGTGGACAATTTGATTAGTGCTTTGGAACACTATCAGCAAGAGCAGAGGGGGCTAACCGCGCAGTGCCCCGCCGCTAGTGCTGAGGAGATGTCGTCGTAAGGTTGCGCTCGATGGCGAACTTGACCAGCCCCACCAGGTCGTGAACGTTGAGTTTACGCATCAGGCTGGCGCGGTAGGTATCCACCGTTTTGGGGCTGATTTCCAGCAGCTCGGCGATATCCTTGGCGCGGAGCCCGTTCACCAGATAAGAGAAGACCTCCATTTCCCGGGGGCTGAGCGCCCCCAGCGGGTCCTCGGGACGGCTCTTGTCGGCCTTGGCGAAGAGCCCGGCGCCGCGCAACATGGGCGACACGTACACGCCCCCGTCGCGCACAAAGTTGATGGCGTCCAGCAGATGACGCCCGGGACCGTCTTTGAGGAGGTAGGCGTCGGCGCCGGCGCGCAAGGCTTCCATTACCGTGCCTTCCTCGCGGCTGATCGAGAGGATCATCAGCCTGACGGTGCAGCCCGCCGTGCGCAGTCTGCGGATCGCCTCAACACCGGTCACCACCGGCATGTGCAGGTCGAGAATGGCGAAATCCGGTTTCAGTGCCATGATCATTTCGACCGCTGCGCCACCATCGGCCACCTGGCCCAGGACATGCATACCATGAGAGGTGCAGAGGGCCGCGATACCTTCCCTCACAATGACATGGTCGTCCGCCAGTACCACCGTCGTTGCTGCCAGTTCCTGCATGCTGCTCCTTCAGTTCCGCGCCTTCCGGCAGACTGTCCTTGGAGCGGGTGCGGTGCCGCCCCCCTGGGCCAAAATGACGCTACGATTCCACCGGGAATGGGCCTACGGTAACTACCAGTTTAGTACCATCCGGCCCACTTTCGACGTCCAATCTCCCGCCCAGCTCTTGCGCGTTTTCGCGGATCGAGCGCAAACCGATGCCGGAAGCCATGCTGGTGGGAGCGGAAAACACCCGCTGTGCATCGAACCCCACGCCGTTATCGCGGATGCTGAGAGAGATCTGGCCGCCAGAGACCTCCAGAGCCACGACGATGCGCGTGGCCCGCGAGTGCCGCGCCAGGTTGGAGAGCGCTTCCTGCAATCCACGGTAGATCAGGATCTTCACTTCCAGAGCGGGTTCCCAGGGTAAGGGATCGATCTGAAGGGATGCCTCGAAGCGTTGCGGAACACCGCTGATGTCCCACAATTGGCGGATTGCGGATTCCAGTGTAAGCCTTTGCCATTCTGGTGGATGCAGCCGCCTGGCGATGTCGCGGATCTGCTCCAGGGTGTCCGCCGCGAGGATGGAGATGCTGTTCAGCGCCTGCGCGACGTTGCCCGGGGGCGATGGTAATTCGGTAGAGATCACTTCAAGTTGCAGACGGATGGCGGCCAGCATCTGGCCGACGCCGGTATGCAGTTCGCGCCCCAATCGCTGGCGTTCCATCTCAACCTGGCGTACGGCTTTGCGCCCGCCGCGCCCGCGCCGCTGTTGCGCGGTGGCAAACAGGCGCCGCTCCAACCCCAGCAGTTGGAGCAAATGACCGGTGAGCCGCCTCTGGAGCACCAACAGGTCCTTGGTTTCCTGGGGTTCCACTTCCACCGCCTGGGCTCCGATCAGCACGCTGGTTGGCGACTCCCAGACCAGCCAGAAGTGTAGGGGCGCAACCTCGATCTCACGGGTGGCTCGCGGACGCGAACTCCGGCGAATGATCGCATCCGACAAATGCTCCGGATTCCGCAAGACTATGCGAGTCGAATTGTTCATCCAGAGCACACGCCCCAGGAAGTCGCATTCCAACAACAACGGACATGTGACGCTTCCCTTGTGCATGGACTCGGATTCCACGCTGTAATCCAACCAGAGGTCTCCTGTAGTTGAGGATCTTTCCTAGCCAGCATGTCAGCATGTGAAGACGCCCGCAATCACGGTACGTACCCAGTACTTCCCGTATCCACCACAGGGCTTGCATTCGTGTGACGGTCATATTATAAGTGGATCAGCCATGTCACGAGTTCTCAACTATGTACCGCGTGTTGCGCTTTTCCTGGCGGGGGTCGCCGCGGCTGCCATTACCCTGCCCCGGCGCGAACGCGCCGGCATGGATTCAGCCACGGCTGATGAAGTGAAGCGCTCGCTGGCCGGTCTGGAAGCCCGCCTGCAAACCCGCGAGACTGCCGATGCGGCACGTTTCGCCCGAGTCGAGATTCGCCTCGAAGAGCACGCCGCCAAGCTGGCGGATGTCCCGTCTACCGGCCAAATCGTTGCAGCCATGGAACAATTACTATCCAGAACCATGGCATCTCTGGATGACCGTCTGACCACCCAGGTACACTCCATCGAAGTTCTCAAAACCACCGTGTCACAGACCGATAGCCTGCTCGAGAGAGTGCTGGAGTCCCTCGATTCGCTCCAGACGTTCACGGATACTGTGGATATTGCCGAAGATCCGTTGCTCAGCCAGGCGAGGATGTAATCTGTTTGGAGGTACCTGAGTGTGGTTTTTTCCTACTAGAAATCAGGGATCCCTGATTTGCTTTTGTCGTAAAACATACTACCCTCAGGAGTGGTAGGTAATGGACCTCTCCAAAGTACTAGAGCAGTTACGTAGGGAATTGGCGCACGTGGATGCAGCCATTCTCAGCCTGGAGCGGTTGCAGGCGAAGGTAGCCCGGCGCGGGCGCCCGCCTGGGACGCTGTTGGAACTCCGCAAGGCCCACCCCGCGCCTAGGCCGATCGGGCGACGGCAGGCGCGCGGCAGTCCCCCCATCGAGTAAGCAGACACTGCAACTCCGGGCGGCGGCTCGGCTCTCGAAGGCGCGCAGTTTGCCAATTTACCCGCGGCTGCGATTCTTCACCAGGAACTGGATCGCGCCGGACAGACGCATATCATCCTTATCGCATGCCTCGGCGATCTCGTAGTTTTCGGACGGATCCGATTCGCCCGTAATGCACGTGAAGCAGGCGTTCCCGGCTTCCGCCGACCCGATGACCCAGATTGGCGCGCCACAGTGGCACCGGCTTCCAGCCCGGTACGCATCGAGCGCCGATTGCAGCCGCTTGGTTACCGCGCCGGCAGTCTCGCCGCGATTATTCCGCAGGAACCCGCGCACGTAGTCACTGAGTTCTATTGGCACGAAACCCATGGCTTGATGCGGCTCGCGTTTTAGAACGGAACGTCGTCGTCGGTGATGCCCTGGTTGAAATCCTCGGCCGGCTGCGCAGAGGGCGCCGCTGGCGGACGCTGCGCGGAACGGGGCATCGATACGGGCCGGTCATAATCGCCGGAGCCCTCCGGGGGAGCGTCGCCGCGACCACCGCCGCCACCCAGCAAGACCAGGTTTTGAGCGTCGCAGACTACTTCGGTGAAGTACTTCTTATGCCCTTCTTTGTCGTCATAACTGCGAGTTTCGAGACGGCCTTCCAGGTAGATTTGCTTACCTTTGAGCAGGAAATTGGCGACATGCTCCGTTTTCCAGACGGCGATATTGTGCCAGTCCGTGATCTCTTTCCATTCGCCAGACTGCTGGTCTTTGGTGGAACGATTCGTCGCCAAGGAAAACTTGGAAATCGAAATTCCGCTGGGGGTGAATTTGGTGTCGGCATCCTTGCCAAGATGCCCGATGAGAATGACTTTGTTGACGCTTTTAGATGCCATCTTATCCTGCACTGTAACACACCCCGGACACGGCGGCGGGCGCCTTTCGGGTGCTTAACCGTTTTCGGGAAAGCGGGCCATGAACACGCCTTCCCTGGCAGGATACGCCCCATTTTCGTCGTGTACCCGAAAACGTTTAAGCAGCCGCGCTTTTCGCCGCCGATTTCGCGGCCGCTACTGGATCGACGCGGCGCCGCACGCGGAGGCCAGGGAACGGGCCTCGTCCCGGGGGAAAAACGGCGAGACCTTGGCCAAGGCGAGATTCAGCGACTGGCGGGCCTCGCCGCAGGCGCCGCCGGCTACCGCCGCCAGATGACGCCATGCGCGGGCGTCGGGGAGCAGCGCGCCCGTCATCTCGAAATTCAGCGCGCTAGAGAATTCCTCTTCCGCGCGCGCGAAATCCTGGCGGCGATAGAGAACGATGCCGCGATAGAGGTGGGCCTCGCCGCTCGCCAGATCCAGGGCCGCGGCAAACGCGAAACGGCTGGCCAGGTTGTAGTCCGCCAGCGCCGCGTCCTTGCTGCCGGCGAGTTCCTTGGCGCGAGCCCGCAGGAATAGCGCGTACGGACTGGCGGAATCGGCCTGGATGGAGGCATCCAGCGTAAGCATGGCGCCGGGGAGATCTCCGGCCAGCAAGCGCGCACCGCCCCAATCGGCGAGCGCGGAAGCATACTGAGGCCGCGGCCCGAGCGCTTGCAGAAAAGTGGGTCCCTCGCCCTGCCAGATACGCTTCCACCGATCGATGGCCTGGGCGTATTGCGCAGCCGCGGGGCCGTACCTGGCGTTGTCGAAATCGCGGCGGCCCTGCACCCACACGCTCCAGCCGGAGCCGGGCGTCCGGGAGAAATGGCGCGCCGCTTCGTCCAGTTGGTTGCCACGCAGGGCAATCCAACCCAGCCATTGGGCTCCTCCAGCCAGCAACTCAGCGCAGAACGTGGCCGGCATCAGGTCGGATTTACACGACGGCGATTCCAGTGCGGCGGCTATTTCCTGGCGCGCCCCGGCAGCCACAGCGCCGGTCGCGGCGTGCAAGCGGGCGATGCCGGCAAATACGCGCAGGGCCGCGGACACCGGCTCGGGCGGCGCGTGCTTCGGGCTCTTGCGGATGCGATCCGGCCAGACTTCGATGGCCTTGTCAAACTCGGCGGCGGCGGCCAGAAACTGGCGAGGGTCCTCGCTAGCCGCGGCGCCGGCGAAGTTGCAGTAGCCTTTCCGGTAAAATAGCAGCGATCGTTCTTCCGGAGAGCTCACCGACAGGGCGGCCGCCTGCGACTGCATGCATACTTCGGCATCCGGGATGCGCGGCCGGGACACGCTCTCCACGCGCTCGAAATCCGACTGCGCCTTCAGAGCGGTGGCCGCTTGGCGCTTGTCGGCGGCGAGGAGGATGAATGTTGCCAAGAGTGCCAGCGCGCAGACCTTCATGGATAATCACCGCGCATCTAGCGTGCCGTTGTGCGGAAGGGTACGGAGAGATGGCCTACACTAAGCGCGGCGAAGAACGTCGGCAAGGACGCCGACGTGGCAGCCTGAAAGGCTACTCTACTTAGTAAAGATGGTGGCGTCCACGTTCATACCGGGGCGCAGCACCAGGCCGTTGGTCTGGTCGATCAGGATCTTCACCGGAATGCGCTGCACCACCTTGACGAAGTTACCGGTGGCGTTCTCCGGGGGGAGCAGACTCAAGCGGCTGCCGGTGGCGCCGGAGATGGAATCCACGTGGCCGGAGACGGAGCGTCCGTACATGTCCACTTGGATTTCGGCGCGCTGCCCGGGATGGACCGTGGCCAATTGCGTCTCCTTGAAATTGGCCGTGACCCACACGTCCTGCAATGGAATGATGGTCATGAGGCTCTGGCCGGGCTGAACGATCTGTCCGGGCTCCACCGATTTGCGGGTGACCACGCCATCCACCGGGGCCACCAGGGTGGTGTAGCCGAGTTGCAGTTCGGCCGCCGCCAGGTTGGCGCGCGCGCCCTCGACACCGGCCGCGGCAGTGCCGCTTTCGGCGCGGCGCACGTCCACCTGCTTGCGATTGGCCTGTGACGCCTCCACCTGGGCCTGGGCCAGGCTGACGCGCGATTGCGCGGCGGCCACCGCCGCCTTGCGAATGCCCGCGTTCTGTTGCACCGAAGCCACCTGCTCCTGGGTAGCGCGCAGTTCGCTCTCGGCGACCCGCGCGGCCGCCTGGTAGGCGTCGTATTGCAGGCGTGAGATCTCGGTCTTGTCGAGCAGCGGCTTCATGCGTGCGAGATCGGCCTGAGCGCGCTCATTGCTCGCCTGCTTGGTCCGCACGTTGGCTTCGACGACGGCGATATCGGAGCTGGCGGCCTGCTCGTACCCGAGGCGGGCGCGATCCAGTTCGGCCATGGCGTCGGCGAGCTGCGCGGTGGCGCCCGAGGCGCCGGATTGGGTGGTTTCATTGGTCAGGGGCACTACCGTCTGGGCGGTATGCAACTGGCTCTGCGCCTGCAACAGGGCGGCGCGGGCGATATCCACCCTGGCCTGGTAATCGCGCGGGTCGATGCGCACCAGGATATCGCCGGCCTTCACGGGCTGGTTGTCCTTGGCCAGCACTTCGAGCACGTTTCCGGGAATCTTGGGCGCGATCGCCGTGATGTGCGCGTCCACCTGAGCGTCGTCGCTCGACACGCGGTCGAGGAAATGGAAGTAGGCCCAGGCGCCGGCCGCCAGCGCCACCACCAGCATGCCCAGCACGATGAACTTGACGGGCGAGCGCCGGGGCTCCTCCGCCGGGGGCTGCACCGCAAGCGGTCTCTGCGATCTTGACAATTCGTCCATCACGTCAGGCATCCTATATTATTACCTTCCCTCACTTGGATGTGGCAAGCCGGGGGCCAGATCCATCCCGCTCTCCAACGCGCTCATCCGACTGGATTTCTGCGTACCTCCCGCGCCCTGGAGCCAGCCGGTTGTGCCGCTATTTCGGCACTTAAACCCGGGGACAGACGGAACGTTTTCCAGTTTTCCTGGCTCTTTCGAGCTATAGAAACCCGGTGAACGTTCCGTCTGTCCCCGGGTTTTAAGAAACCGGTGAACGTTCCGTCTGTCCCCGGGTTTTATCCCCGGGTTTTATCCGCGTTCATCGGCGTTCATCTGTGGCCCAATATGCTTCTTGATGCTTCGGCACTTATTCCACCATCACCGGTCCGCGTACCGGCGGGACCTTGCGGATCAGGAACATCAGCGGGATGATCACCAGAAACAACATGCCCATGACCCAGAATGCGTCGGCAAAGGCCAGCATGCTGGATTGCTTCAAGAGGGTGCCGTATATCATCCCCTGCGCTTGCGCCGCCGCGTCGCTGCCCGACGAACCGCCTGCCCGCAGCGCCATCGCCGCCTTCGCCAGGGCGTCCCGATAGGCCGGATCGTAGGGCGTCAGGTGCGAAACCAACACCGACTGGTGATACTGGGCGCGGCGCGCCAGCATGGTGGTGGTGGCGGCGATCCCGGAACTGCCGCCGATATTGCGCGCCAGATTGAAGAGGCCGGTGGCGTAGTTCATGCGCTCGCGCGGAATCCGCATGAAAGCCACCGTGCTGATGGGCACGAACAGAAACGCCAGCCCGAAGCTCTGCACGATGCGGGTCCGCACCGCGGTGGCGTAATCCAACTGCAGGGTGAAGCGGGACATGGCCATCAACCCCGCCGCGGATACGGCCACGCCAAAGATGACCAGCCAGCGCGCCTGGTATCGGCGCAGCAGCATTCCCACCACGGGCATGGCCACGCAGACGGCAATCCCCCCAGGAGAAAGCACCATCCCGCTGAGCATCGCCGTATACCCCAGCAGCGTCTGCAGGAAAAGCGGCAGCAGCATGGTGCTGCCGTAGAGCACGAAGCCGAGCACCAGCATGGAGCCTGTGGCCAGCGCGAAATTGCGCTCCTTGAGCACGTGGAAATCGATCACCGGCTGCTTCTGGCGCAGTTCCCAGATCACCACGCCGACGAGACACACCGCCGTGAGGATGGCGAACGTCACGATGTAGTTCGACGACAACCAGTCCTTGCGCTGCCCCTCGTCGAGCACGATTTCGAGCGAGCCCAGGCCCAGCGCGAGCAGGCCGAAGCCCATGTAGTCCACCTGAAAGTCTTGGCCGAGACTCTTGCGCACCAGGTAGGGCGGATCGTGAACCAGCGGGGAAGTCAGCAACAGCGCCACCATGCCTATTGGGACGTTGATGAAGAAGATCCAGCCCCAACTGAAGTTGTCGGTGATCCAGCCGCCGAGGGTGGGGCCGATGACCGGCGCCACCACCACGCCCATGCCAAAGACCGCCATCGCCATACCCTGCTTCTCGCGCGGAAAACTCTCCACCAGGATGGCCTGCGAAATGGGTTGCAGCGCTCCGCCGCCGAGCCCCTGGAGGACGCGGAAAAAAATCAGCAGTCCCAGGGTGGGCGCCATGCCGCAGAGAAAGCTGCTGACCGTGAACACGGCGACGCAGATCATGTAAAAGCGCTTGCGCCCGAGCAGCATGGAAAACCATGCGCCCATGGGAAGAATGATGGCGTTGGCCACCAGGTAGGAAGTGAGCACCCAGGTGGCCTCCTCCGGGGTGGCCGACAGGCTGCCGGCGATGTGCGGAAGCGCCACGTTGGCCACGCTGGTATCCAGCACTTCCATGAAGGTGGCCAGCATCACCGTCATGGCGACGATCCACGGATTGATGACCGGCCGGAACGGGATGGCGGAACTACTTGGCGTAGAGCGCCTCCATCTGGCCGACGCTGCGCGCCAGGTCTGCCCGCGCCTGGTTGTAGCGGTACAAGGCGGCGATCTGGTTGTCGCCGGCGCGCGCCAACCCGTCCTGCGCCTGAATCACTTCCACGTTGTTGGTGACGCCCGCCTGAAAGCGGTCGCGCGCCTGTTCCACTTCCTGGCGCGCCAGCTCGATGCCCAGTTTGGCGACGTCCACCTCGCTGCGCGCGCTGCCCAGTTGGGCAATGGAGGTTTGCACGTCGAGCACGATGCGGTTGCGCACTTCCTGCTCCTGCTGCTTCAACTGGCGGATGGCGAGTTCGGCGCGGGTGCGCTCCGCCTGTATGCGCCCGCCGGTAAAGAGCGGCACGTCGAGGTTGGCCTGGTAGCTGTAGACCGGGATGGCGGTGCTCCCGTTGAGCCCCTGCTCGGCCCAGAAACCGCTCACCGAGACCTTCGGCAGCCGGGCATCCCCTGCCACCCGCAGTTCCAGTTGGGCGCGCTGCTGCTGGGCCAGGATCTGGCGCAACTCGGGACGAGTCTGCCAGGCGCGCTCCAGGGTCTGATCGAGATTGACTTCCGGGGTATCGAAGAAGCTCACCGCGTCGGCCAGCTCGACGCGTTGTTTGGGATCGACATTGAGCAGCCGCGCCAGAGCGTAGAGAGCCGTCTCCAGTTGGGTGCGCGCCACGATCAGGCGCTGTTTTTCATTCTGGAGCTGCACATTGGAGCGCAGGGCATCGATGCCGGTGCCGACGCCGTTCTTCAGCAAATCGGCCGCCTGATCGTAGAGTGCCTGCGCCAGATCGACGCGCGAGCGGGCGGCCTCGACATCGGCGGCAGCGCGCTGGCTGCCGAGGTATTGCGACACCACCAGCAGCACGCTCTCCTCGCGAACCGTGGTCTCCTGGGCGCGCGAGGTATCGATGCCGGCCTGGCTGGCGCGATAGCGGCGCCAGAGCGTGAGATCCAACACCGCGGCATTGAAGCCGGCGCCGATCTGCTCGTAGCGGTAAGGTCCCACGTGCTGGGAGAAGCCGGGGAAGCGGAACCCGATGGACGATTCCAGGTTGACGCGGTTCACGGTCTCGCCGGCGTGGCCGCCGACTTGCGGCAGCAGGGCGGAGCGCGCGATGTTGCGTTCCTGCTCGCTCTGCGCCACCCCCAGATTGGCCAGAATCACCCGCGGATTCTGTTTGAGCGCCAGTTGGACGGCGTCGCGCAAGGTGAGCTTGAGGGGCGCGGGATCCTGCGCGAAAGCGCCGGCGGCGAGCGCCAGTAGTATTGGAATCCTCAGCTTCATGGCCGACGGCAATGCACCCGGAGTACCAAAGATGGGGCGGCAAGTAATTGTTTTCACATGGATTATTGTAAGTCGCGCGCGCGGTGATGCCCATATTTGGGCACACGCCAATATAGTGGCCGGGAAGTTCGGCACTCTGGCTGGTAATGCCCTATTCTCATATCATGAGTAAGCGGCATCAGGTCACGTTGACCGCATTTCTATTGGCGTTCCTCGCGGTTGCGTTTGGCGCTCCCCAGCAGAACGCCGGAACGCCCCCGCCACCCCAACCGGAGATCCGTGGCGTCGTCCTGGAACCCGGGACCAATCAACCCGTGGTGGATGCGGAAATCGAGCTTTCCGTTCAGACGCCCGGACCGGTCAAAATCAACGGCGGCTGGAAGACCGATCCCTCCCGGAAAAGCCGCACCGATTTCAGCGGCGCGTTCCGATTGCCACTGGACAAGCCGGGGCCTTACCGCGTAGAGGCCAAGAAGCCGGGATATTCCGCGCCGGCCGCGGGCGGGCCCAACTATCGCGAGGTGACGCTCACCGCCGAGAATCCGATGGCCGAGGTGAAGATGTATCTGGTGCAACCTGGCCGGATCACGGGCCTGGTGGTGGAGGAGGAAACGGGCAAGCCCATTGCCACGCTGCACCTGAGGGCGTTACGCATGAGTACGATGCGAGGCGGGCTTGAGCCCTTCGGCCCGCCCGCGATTACCGATGGCGATGGCCAGTTCGCCGTGTCCGGTCTCGCCCCGGGTGAGTATGCGGTGGAAATCCAGGCGCAAGCCGCGCAGGAAAAGCGGGTATTGACCCAGTTGCCCGGCAAGGATGCGCCAGCAACAGATCGGGATTACGAGCATACTTACTGGCCCGGCGGTCATGGAGCGGATGCCGCCTTGCCGGTAACGGTGCCCTCGGGCGCGACGGTTCATATCGGGAAACTGCCGGTGCGCAAAGTGCCGTACTACCGCGTGCACGTTCGCATTCCGGTACCGGGCTGCGAAGCCGGGGAGAATCTGCATGTCGGTGAATCGATTCAGAATGGCCTCGGGGGGGCGACTATGCACCCTCTCGCCTCGGCGCCCTGCGCCAGGGATTTGTTCGTGACCGGGTTCTCTCCAGGAAACTACCGCTTGACCCTCTCCATTGAGGGACGCGCGCCGGAGAATCTCGCCACGGCTTCCATTCCGTTCTCCGTCGTCGATCGGAACATCGAGGTCACTGCCCCACTGACACGGGGAGTCGCCATCGATGGCATCTTCCTGGCCGAGGATGGCACGAACCTACCGGATCTGACCAAGACCAGGATTTCGCTGCATGCGATGGACCACTGGGCACCAAGCATGGACGTAGGCATGCCGGTTTCGCCCGCGCCCGATGGGAAGTTCCGGATTGAGGGTGTGCGGCTGGTGGAGCAGATGGTGTACATCAACGGGCTCGGTCCTGGTAATTACGTAAAAGAGATTCGCTACAATGGCGCGGCGGTAGTTGGGGACATCGTAACGCTCCAGGGCGGAGCCATGGCCCACAAGCTGACCATCGTGATCGACGATAAGCCCGGCACGATACTTGGCGCCGTGATGAGCGGCGATAAGCCTGTCAGCCGGCCTGTTGTGATTGCGAAGAGGTGGCCCCCGCAGAACCCCATGAGTCCATCGGGAACGGTCGGCGCAAGGGGCGATGAGGCGGGCCAATTCCGCATCGGCGGACTCGTCCCCGGCGACTACCACCTGATCGCGGTACGCTCTCTCGACCCGGCGACGTGGAACGAGGCGGCAGCGGAGCGAGCGTTGGCGGCGGCGAATAAGATCGAAGTCGGCCCCAACAACGTCCTGAATGTGACGCTGGAGGTCACCGACTTGCGGTAGTACGTTATCCTCATATTATGAGCAAGCGACTCCAGGTCTTACTGGCCGATGAGGAGATGTCGGACATCCAGCTTCTGGCGCAGCATGAGCACTTGACCGTTGGGGAGTGGGTTCGGCGAACGCTGCGCGAAGCGCGCACCCACAAGTCGGTGAAAGATCCCGAAGCCAAGCTAAGAGCCATACGACGCGCCGTGGAGAACCCTGATCCCCCGCCTGCGGTTGATATCGACCAGATGCTTCGCGAGATCGAGCAGGGCTATTTGTCTTGATCTTCGTAGACTCCAATATTCCGATGTACCTGGTTGGGGGCGAACATCCGTACAGGACGGAGTCTCAGATCCTGGCCGAACGTCTGATTGCCGAAGGACAGCACTTGGTCACGGATGCCGAGGTGCTACAGGAAATCCTCCACCGCTACATCTCCATCGACCGGCGAAATACCATCGGGCGGGCGTTTCAGGTGCTCTTGGATATCGTCGACGACGTCTTCGCGGTGGAAAAGGCCGACGTGCTGCGGGCCGCTGAGATCGCACAGAATCGAGCCTCTTTTTCCGCCCGGGACGCGGTCCACATCGCCGTCATGGAGCACCACGGTGTTCAATCGATCCTGAGCTTTGACGCCGATTTCGACCGCTGGCCGGGTTTGAAACGGATCCACGGCATCTGAGCGAGTGAGGAGTCGATGTGTGCCGCAACGGGGTCTGGAACGTAGAGGCTACTCGGGCGGCAGATACCGCCCCGGCGCCAGAATCTGATTTGGGTCCAGGCTGCGTTTGAGCGACCGCAACACGCCGTCATAGCCCGGGCTCGGTTGCAAGCCGGCCGACGATTGGCTCGTCATGCGATAGGAATGGAAGCCGGCATCGGATAGGCGGCGCAGCAGTTCGCCGTGACACGCCGTCGCCTTCTCATCCTCACCGGGGACATGGCGGTCGTAGGTGATCGAGATGACGCACGCCAGGCTCCGCTCCGTAATCATCGTCAGGGAGATGGCCGGCTCGAAGCCGTACTGCAGCAAGGTTTCGCCCGCCAGAGCCACCAGTTCCTCCGCCTGCACGCCGTCCGCCGGCGTAACCGGGCTGCACCACAGCAGTCCGCAGCCATCCTGGTCGGGATCCATCGCCGCCGGTGGCGGGAAACGTTTACGCCAGTACGTGCTGGCCAGTGGCTGATCGGTGGGGACGCCCTGCAACAGGCCGAAAAGCGGCCGTACCAGTTCCAGTGCGCGACTCAGGTCCCAGCCGGTCAGCATCCGGTACAGGCCTGAGAACCGGCCCGCCATGCGCAGTTTCCGTTGGTCCAGAAACTGCAGCTTATTGACTTTTCCGGAAAGCGCCCGGCGCAACAAGCGCCTGGCTTCGGCGACCTGCGCCCGCGTACCGTAAAGACCGCCGGAGGCGTTCCAGGCGCCGAAATGCAGTTGCTTGCGCAGCCGCTTCATGACTTCCTCGGGTAACGGAGTCCGGCCCTCGGCTTCCTCCCACGGATACTGCTGCAATCCCGACAGTACCTTGTAGTCGTTGGCGATGTGCACGGTACTGCGCAGCGTCCCGCTGAGTCGCAGCGGGCGTAGCGCTTCCACGATCGGCGCCAGCCCTTCGGCGGAATCGCAACTGAAGAAATATGCCTGAAAGTATTCGGGAGCCGGCATCAGCCAGATCGACATCCGCGTCACCACGCCCAGGTTGCTTTGTGTAAACAACCCGTCGAGGTACGCCCCCACGCCCCAACGGTGCAGTGGACCGGTGCGGGAGCCTTCAAAGCGCGAGAACCCCGTCTCCAGCACCTCCCCATTCGGCAGCACCACCTCCATCCCGCACACGTGCGAAAAATGGTCGCCGTAGGGCGTATGACCGAAGCCGCGCTCCACCGCGTTGCCCACCAGGCTGGCCTGCGGACTGGCGCCCGTCGCGTCTATCCACAGCCCGGACTTTCGCTCCTGCAGGAAAGCGTATACCTGCTGCTGTGTCACCCCCGGCTCAACCGTTATATAGGCCAAGTCCTCGCTGAAGTCGAGGATCCGGTTCATCCTTCCCAGGTCCAGCAGAACACAGCCGCTCGCGCCGGGCACGCGGGAGCCGTAGCCCCAATTACAGCCGCCGCTCACCGGGTACACCGGAATCCGCCATTCATTGGCGATGCGCAGAACCTGCTGCACCTCCTCGCGGTTGCCCGGCCGGACAATGGCGGGCACGGTGACGCTGGTGCCGAAGGTCGCGGTCTCCGCCCCACGCAGGGCAGCGGGGTCGAGGATAACATTTTCTCGGCCCAGTTGTGCCGTCCATTGCTCCAGCGCCATCTCCAGATGGCGGCCGGACCGGATGGAAACAGTTCTTGCGGAACTCATAGGTGGCTGACTCCTCGGGAATTCACATTCTACCTTAGGTCACCCACCCAATCTGGGGCAGGGATGGCCACGTCACCGGGATGGGCTGCAGCGGTGGCGCATAAAGGCTCTCTGCCGGTTCCCGGGCAACCACTACTGAAACCTCAGGCAACTGGCTGCTCATTTGTTCCACCCATCGCCTGCACGACGCATCGGGCGCGCTCGAATCGAATCGCAGAACTTCCATCCGGCACCGGTATTGAGGGTCGTAGTACGAAGGCAGTTCGGTTCCGCCGTACTGTAGCGAGCGGCCCCCAATCCGCCGTAGGATCGACGCGGAACGGTGCCGCTCGGTCGCCGTGGTGATGCCCACGCAGCCCCCCAGAATCTGGGCCAGGCTGTAGGTGGCCATGGCGATGCGCAAGGCCTCGATGGTGCACCGTTTTTCGGGCACGATGGCCCATCCCCCCACCTCGGAGAACGCCGTGCCGCGTTGCTTCGCCCGCACGATCTCCGATTCCACCGCGGCTCTCAGACTCAGACCCCACTGCTCGCACTTCGCCAGCCAGGATTCGCGCACCCCCAAATCGTCAAAGCCCACATTGCCGGTGAGATGGTGGTAGCGCGCACATCCTTGCACTTCTCCGTTTCCACCCACCGCCAGCAGGTGCCAACTGTCATAATCGCTGCGCTGCACATGCCGGCCGTCGGCGGTTAACTGCGAAGGCTGCACCGCCCCATCCGCCAAATAAACACGGCCCCGCACTCTCTGCACTTCGCTCAGCCAGCGCGCGTGTCTGTCTGGGCCCGCGTAGCGTCGCGTAAACGATTCGGGGATGAAGCCGCCTGCCGGGGCCAGCAGGACCAGTTCATTGTGAATACGATCGCCAAAACTGTGTAAAAGGGTCACCGATTTTTCTTCCTGTTTAACATATCGGTCGTTCCGGGCGAAAACCGATTTGGCACCACGGCCGGACCTGCTGCTGTCCTCTGGACTTGAACGTCCTAGTGGGTGGGGCCAAAGGCACCTCCAGGCAGTGGTTTCCGCATTTGGGACCGCTCGCCACGACGCTCGGTTTTCTACCCGCGGCACTAACTAGTGCCCGCCGCTACTGGTATTTATCCACCTTTTTGCTCGTGTATTATAAGGCTCTCCTTGGATATGGAGAACCCGTTGTACCTCGTAAACAGGGCATAATTAACTGCTGGATGTGCAATTGTACCATCGATCACAGGAATGCCATACTTTATGGAATTTACATGCATCTACATGAATCTAAATGGTCCAGGTCGCCCATCCGCGCTTCCGGGGGCCTTTGGAGCGTGAAAGAATTTACCGATTCCTGTGGTTTAGACAGCCTCATGCTTTCAGTTTATGTGGAAAAAATCAACACCCTAGTGCGGGTGGGTGCCGTTTTGGATGCGGTCGCCAGTATGTGGGATGCTGAGTTTCTGAGACGTAGTACTAAACCACCCGCCAAAATACGGGGTGGGTCACTGGTGAAGGGGGCCCGGCTGGGGCTGATTTGTTGGTGTTTTCCCCATTATTTGCCGCAGAATATGCGTTTCAAGCCAGCTCAATGGTGAGTACTGGTATTATAAGGTCCAATCGGCACAGATTGGCCATTGACACGTTGTTTCAGTTTCCTTATTCTTGTTCCTAGGGTTACCCAATAACTTTAGATAGTGGCCCTATACTTTCGGAGGTGAAAATTGAAAAAACGAAACGTACTACAATCGGCGGTCTTGAGCTTGGCCGTGCTGGCTTGGGCCACATTCGCTCCGTCGGCTTCGGCCGGGGTCGTCGGCGCGCTATACACGGGTTCCGCCGGCAGCATAACGGTGGGTCTCAACAGCATCACTTGGAACACAGATACCAGTTCGACCCCTGTCGGGCCCCCCTGGAACGGTGAGGTTGTTGCAAGCGGCACCACACTAACGTTCTTTGGTTGCCCCGGCAGTTGCCTTCTCGCTAACGAGGCTATTGAGATTAACAATGGTCAGCCGCTTGTCGGACCTCCACCTCCAACCCAAACCATTATTCCAGAGGATTACTTCCTGAGATTCGGGGCACATTCGGCTCTGGATTTTATGCTCACTGGGGTCTCAGCGGGATCGGCTAACGCGGATTGCAGCACGGTTACGTTAGTGGGCCAGTCCTGCTCGGTGTTTGCGGGCTCTCCGATCATCTTGACCTTACAGGCCACCGGACGAACTTCGGCATCGATAAATTTCGTAGGCACCGCGACGGATGGCGGGCCAGGCCCAGCGTCAAACTGGGACGGTGGCTTTACAGCCAGTATCCCTAATATGACTCCAGCGCAAATCCAAGCCTTCTTCTGTCCGTCAGGCGCCTGCACCAATACTGCGGGGACAATTTCTGCCTCGAACGCGGGAAGCTTCTTTGCAACCGCTGGAAGCGCTGTTCCTGAGCCCGTTTCGATGGCGCTGATCGGTGGGGGATT
>Ga0209638_1001022_pt1 | contig 18277 bp, 17 predicted proteins | sample BarGraNGADG00211_FD_184490 | JGI IMG/M metagenome (GOLD analysis project Ga0209638, IMG submission 184490) | Arctic peat soil microbial communities from Barrow, Alaska - Barrow Graham LP Ref core NGADG0002-211 (SPAdes) (version 2) | ecosystem: Environmental > Terrestrial > Soil > Wetlands > Peat...
CTCTTTGACAAAGATCGCGCGCACTCGGCGCATGCTCAGGCTCATTGCGCCTGGGGTTCGTCTACGAGCTGGAGGTAGACATCCTCGAGCGTGTGCTGCTCTTCACCGATCGAGACCACGTCGGCACCGGCAGCCGCAAGGGCGCGGGTGACGGCCGGTGCCGCGGCGCGTGAGTCGCTGGACCACGAGCACGTACGTCGATGGCGCCTCTTCGTTCCAGCGCGTCACGGACGCGATCTTTCCGAAAACGGGGGCCGGATCGGTCAGCGGTGCCAGCGTCACCACGCGCAGCGACTTCGCGAACAGCTGGTCACGCAGGTCTTCCGGACGCCCGATGCTGAGCAGCGTGGTATTGAGGATCGCCACGCGATCGCAGAGCTTCTCGGCTTCATCAAGCCGGTGCGTGGTCAGGAAGATCGTCACGCCGCGCTCGCGGAGCTGGCCGATCAGCTCGTGGACGTCGCGCGCTGCGGCAGGGTCGAGCCCGGACGTCGGCTCGTCGAGAAACAGGATCTCCGGGTCGCTGAGCAGCGCGCGTGCCAGCGCGACGCGCTGACGAAGACCCTTGGAGAGCACGCCGGACCGGTCATTGGCGCGGTCCGTGAGGCCAACTGCCGCGAGCACCGCCTGAATCCGGGATCGTGCGTCCGGGATCTCGTACAGGTCGGCGAAGCACTGCAGGTTCTCGAGCACCGAGAGTCGCTGATACAGGCCGGGCGACTCGGGCATGATCGCGATGCGCCGGCGGATGTCGACGCCATTGGCGGGTGTCAGCGGTAGACCCGCAACACTGGCGCTGCCGGAGCTTGGCGTCAGCAGCGTTCCGAGCGTCCGGACGGTTGTCGTCTTGCCCGCGCCGTTGGGGCCAAGGAAGCCGAACACCTCGCCGTAGCCGATCTCGAACGACACGTCCTCGAACGCAGCTCGGTCTCCGAAGCGCTTGGTGAGCTTGTCGGCCGAGATCGCGGGGCCGCGATTGTCCGTGCTGGTGGGCGGACTCTGGCTAGTCAAGGCTCGTCATTGTGCGCCGCGATCCGGGATGGTGCGTTGCACCTGCAGCGCGCGCCAGACGTTCTCCGGCGACAGGGGCAGGTCGCGGATGACGACGCCGGTCGCGTCGCGCAGCGCGGCGGCGACTGCGGCCGCGACCGGTAGCAGCGCGCCCTCGCTCATGCCCTTGGCGCCGTATGGTCCCGGACCGTCCGCGTTCTCGACCGTGTCGCTGAGCATCTCTTCGGGCAGATCCATCGACGTCGGAATGCGGTAGTCGATCGCGCCAAGGTTCCGGATCCGGCCTTCCGCGTCGAAGATGTAGTGCTCCATGATCGTGTGGCCCAGGCCCATGATCGCGGCGCCCTCGTCCTGCATCGTCACCTGCAGACGGTTCATCGACCGGCCGACATCGCTCACTGTCGCGTGGCGGTGAATCGTGATGTCGCCCGTCTCTTGGTCAACGCTGAGCTCGACGGCCGTGGCATTGAACTCGAAGAACGCGGCTGATCCACCCAGCGGGTGGTCGGGCTCGGCCTCCTTGCGTGCCTCGCCCATGGCGCTGATCTCGCCACCCATGCGGCCGAGCGCGCGGCGGACCAGCTCGTCGGTGGGCACGCCGTCCGCCGCGCTGTCGCCGCCCGCCATGGCGACGAGCTTCTCGCGCACCTGGCGACTGGCCGACACGACGGCATTGCCCATCAGCACCGTCGAGCGCGACGCGGACGTCTGCTGGTCGTACGGAACAACCGCGGTGTCGCCCGAGATGACGGTCACTTGCTCGACGGGTATGTCGAGCTCCGACGCGCACATCTGGGCAAAGATCGTCCGCGCGCCCTGGCCCATGTCGCTCGTGCCGGCATAGACGAGCGCCGAGCCGTCGGCCAGCAGGCGCACGAGCGAATACGACAGCCCGGTCGTTGGCCCCGACTTGATGCCCAGCGCGATTCCCCGGCCCCGGCCAGCAGGCTTCGGTGAATCCCAGCCGATGAGCTCCGCGACGCGCCTGACCGACTGCGCCCACTGCCCGTCGCAGGCCGTGTCGAAGGGCACGAACCTGTCGCCGAGATTGGCCAGGTTGCGCAGTCGAAGCTCGAGCGGGTCGATGCCCAGGCGCAGCGCAGCCTCGGTGAGGTTCGACTCGACCGCCCAGTTGATCTGCGGATTGCCGAAGCCACGGAAGGCGGTCGAGGGCACGGTGTGCGACAGGATGCTGCGCGCGTTTATTCGTGCGGACGGCCAGTTGTATGGCCCGTTGCCGATGTACGAGCCCTTGCCCACGACGCGATCGGCGATGTCGGCATACGCGCCGATCAGGTAGTTGGCATCGATGTCCTGGAACGCGAAGGTGCCGTCGCGGTCGATGCCGGTGCGCACGCGAACCTCGGTCTCCGTGCGGCGAACGGCGACGAACGTCTCCTCGAGCGAGAGGACGAGGCGCATCGGCCGGCCCAGCGCGAGCGCCATGAACGCCAGCAGCGGCTCGTACTTGGCGTGCTGCTTGCCGCCGAACGCGCCACCGGGGTCCGGCGCGTGGACGCGGACCTTGGCCAGCGGCAGCCGCAGGACGCGCGCCAGGATGCGCTGCAGCCAATACGGATGCTGGATCGATGACCAGACCGCGATGCCGTCACCGTCGGGCGAGGCAATGAACGCGTGAGGCTCGATGGCGAACTGGGTGACCATCGGGAAGTGGTAGGTGTTCTCGACGATCAGATCCGCCGAGGCTGAGTCGACGTCGCCCCAGGCGATGTCGTGCTCGCGCAGCACGTTCGTGCCGGCGCGCTCGTCGCCAGGGCGGAGCGACGGATCCTGCACGAGCGGCGCATCGGTGGCCAGCGCGCCGTCGATCGTGAACACCGCGGGCAGCTGCTCAAATTCGACATGCACCAGGCGCGCCGCCTCCTCCGCGGCGTCGCGCGTCTCGGCCGCGACCGCGGCGACAGGATCGCCGTGATACTTCGCCTCGCCGATCGCGATGACCGGTCGGTCGCTGAACTGAGGCCCAAAGCGGGGCATTTCGCCAGCGACCGCGACGACGTCCTGCGCCGTGAACACGCACCGCACTCCGGGCATCGCCAATGCGGCGCTGGGGTCGATCGAGATGATCCGCGCGTGGGCCACGGGCAGGGTGACGAGCTTGACATGCAGCTCGTCGGGCAGGTGAATGTCCGCGACGTACTGCTGCGCGCCAGTGACGCGGCCCTCGCCGCCGACGCGCGGCACGGGCTTGCCGATGAGCGGGCCGGGCTCGCGCGCGGCGCTCACTGGTCGACGACGTGCGGCGGCATCTCGCGCACCACGGCAGACTCGACAAGCTGTGCCTCTTCCCGCGCGCGGCCGTGGGCCGCAGCCTCGACCGCCTCGACGATCTGGTAGTAGCACGCGCAGCGACACAGGTTGCCGGCGATGCCCTCCTCGATGTCGTGTCGCGTCGGATGCTCGAAACGGCGCAGGATGTCATCACCGGCCAACAGCTGGCCGGGGATGCAGAAGCCGCACTGCACCGCGCCTTTTTCGAGGAAGGCCGACTGAAGCGCCGACATCCGGCCAGGCTCCGGCGCCAGGCCTTCCACGGTGACGATGTCGCCACCGTCGGCCTCGACCGCGAGGACGAGGCACGAGTCGACGATCCGGTCGTTGAGCCGGACGGTGCACGCTCCGCACTCACCGACCAGGCAGCACTCCTTTGCGCCAGTGAGTCCGAGGTCGTCGCGCAGCGCGTCGAGCAGCGTGTGGTGCTCCTCGACGCTGAAGGTGCGCGGCCGGCCGTTGAGCGTCAGGCTGACCTGCATCAGGCGCCGGCCTCCAGGCGCGCGCGCGCCGTGGCCAGCGCCCGATTGGCAAGCACGCGCAACATGGCGCTGCGGTATTCCGGCGAGGCGCGCATCGACGTGGGCGACGGGCGCATGTCGGCGAACCACGCCTCGAGCGGCGGCTCACTGCCGCCCACGGACGAGAAGACCAACGGTCGTGGCCCCAGGCTGCCATAGGCAAGGCGCGTCGAACCGTCGCGGCCCACGCTTGCCGCGAGCGTGACGGATGCCAGGTCGTGCCCGCGCCTGCGCGTGCGTCGGGTGAACGCAGAGCCCTGCGCCGTGCTGGGCATCGGTATCTCGATCGCCGTGACCAGCTCGCCCGGCTCCAATGTCGTCACGCCCGAGCGGACGAAGAAGTCGTCGAGAGCAACGCGCCGCTCGCCGCGCGCACCGACGAGGACGAGCACCGCGCCGTAGATCAGCAACGTGGGCGCCGTGTCGGCTGCCGGCGAGGCATTCGTCTGGTTGCCAACGAGCGTGGCGCGATTGCGGATCTGGACCGAGCCGATGATCGATGCCGCTTCCGCAAGTGCCGGAAACGACCGGCGCACGATCACATCGCCCAGGACGTCAGTCATGGTCGTGCCGGCCGAGATGCGCAGGACGCGGTCGATGAGTTCGATCGACGGCGCCAGCTCCGGGATGCGCTTGATGTCGACGACGACGCGTGGCGTCAGCGTCCTGTCGCGGAGTCGGATGATCAGGTCGGTCCCGCCGGCGAGAACGCGCGCATCTGAGCCGAACTCCTCTAGAAGCGCAACAGCTTCGTCGAGGGTGCCGGGCCGGGCGTAGCTGAACGCGCGCAACGCCGGGTCCTCAGATGACCTTCTCGACCTCGTCCAGCAGGACCTGCGGAGTGGCCGCGCGGACGAAGAAGAAGGGCCGCCCACAGAAACGCTCGACGAACTGGGCGCGCCTGTGGCGGAGCTGTTCGTTATCCACGAGGGGCATCGGCCAGCCCGGCGCCAGCAGCTCGTTGAGCAGGAAGTAGTTCTGGAGCGAGTGGAGCGTCTGGAACTGACGCTCGAACGGGATCATCTCGTTCATGCTCGGATCGAAGTTGCCGTCGATCGCGGGCACGATCACGACGTCCACGTTCGTGGGCTGGGTGAACAGCTCCCAGGTCGGCATCTGGCCGAAGAACTTGGCGACGCCGACGTTGGGTGCGGCCTTGTCGGCGCGCTCCGTGCCCTTGGCGCGCTTCTTCAGATAGACGTCCTTGCTGCCCAGCTGGGCCACGCCGTCATCGTCGATCACGGTCGTCTCGGTCGACACGAGCTGCGCGCCGCGGCGGTTGGCCTCGAGCTGGCCCATCGACTTGCCGTGGTTCGACTCGCCCCCCAGGAACATGATCGTCCTGCCCCGGAAGCGCACGGCCGAGGCATGGAGCGGGTGCCAGCCGCGCTCTTCGAGGCGCAGCGCGAGCATGGCCACGATCACCTTCTGGATCGGTCCCTCGTCCCAGGGCCCGGTGAAGGTCATCACGGACTCACCCGCATCGTAGGCGACCGACTTCTCGCCCTCGGCTTGGCAGACGATGTCCGCCCTGGGCAACGTGACGCGCGCGGCGATCTCCACGTCGGCGAGCCGGTAGTTCATGAAGTTCATGTCCTCGAGCACGTGCTCGCGCGGCTGACCGCCGATGACGTCTATCCGGATGCGGGCTGGCCCACAGACCATTTCCTCAGACAGCTGCGGGATCTCGCTCAACCTTCCCTCCGGACCGTGCATCGAGGACCTGTTGCTCCGCCTCTCGGGCGTGGATGCGCATCTGCTCCGCAGCGCGCTCCGGGTCGCGCGACTCGAGCGCATCGACGATCGCGACGTGACGCTCGGCCAGCCAACGGAGGTCGGCGCCGGGCGCGGTCGCGGTCATGTATGTCCGCGCGAACGGTTCGAGTATCTCCCACAGGCGCTGAACGGTCCGATTTCCGGATGCACGAACGACGAGCGTGTGGAACTCCGAGTTGGCCAGTGCCTGGCTGTGCGCGTCGCCAACCTCGGCACAGTCGCGCATGCGCACGATCAGGGCGCGCAGCGCGCGCAGGTCCGCTTCGCCGACGTTGACCGCGGCGGTGCGGGCGGCAATCGCCTCGAGCTCGCCGCGCACCTCCATCGCCTCGATCAGCTCGTCGGCGTGTGGCTCACGCACGCGCGCACCGCGGAAGGCCTGCATCTCGACCAGGCCGAGCGTGGCCAGGTCGCGCAGCGCCTCGCGCACCGGTGCCTGGCTCGTGCCCAGCTGGCGCGCGATGCGCGTCTCGATGATGCGCGAGCCCGGTGGCAGCTCGCCCTCGATGATCGAGCGCAGCAGGCGATCCTTCACCTGCGCCGAAAGGACGTTCCGGGCGAGCGGGCTGAGCGTGTCGTCGACCGGCTCCATGATCGGCGCGCTCAGGCCACGATGTCGTAATGGGCGAACGTGCGCGCCTCGAGGCGTGCGATGCCGTCGCCCAGAACGTGCTTCTTGAAATGCTCCGTATCGCGATGGGCGAGGAACGATGCCTCGTCGTCGTAGACCTCGTAAAGCAGGTATGTGCGCGGCTCGTCGTTCGAGCGCAGGACCGTGAACTCCTGGCAACCGGGCTCCTCGCGACTCAAGGGAGCCATCGTCTTGAGCACGCGCTCGACGTCCGCTTCCTCTCCCTCGCGCGCCACCCAGCGGGCGATCACGACGTACATCTCGATCAGCTCCTGATGTCCGGGTTGGGCAGCTGGGCGTCGGTCACGGCCGCCAACAGGTCGTGATACGAGGCAATGAACGCGCGCAGCGTGCGCGCCGACGGCGGGAACGAGTCGAACTCGTCGACTGTCAGGCCATCGGGCTGGAATGCCCGCCGAAAGTCGGGGAACGCCGCGAGCAGCTCATTGATGTAGAGCGGGTCGACCGGCTCATGCATCCGATCTCGAACCTCGATCGCCGAGGCATTGAACTTCTTCTGCCACGACGACGGCATGGTGATGACCACGTCGCCGCCCACGAATTCCGACCAGTGCAGGTGGTGACGGATTGCCGCCGCCAGCAGGCGGGCACGGAAACCACGCTCCTGGAAAATGCCGTAGGCGCGCTTGAAAACGGCGACGCCGCTGTACGCCAGCGCCGCCGGGTGGACGACGATGCCATCGCGGTCGACGAGCAGCTTCAGCCAATCCTCGACGCGGCCGACCATGATCGTGATCACGGGACCCATGTCGTTGGTCGGCAGGCCTTCCGCCTCGCGGCGCTCGAGGCCGCGCTCGACGGCCTCCGCCGCGGCCACGGCCTGCGCCACGCTGAACGAGACGGTGCAGTTGATCGACACGCCGCGATACGTGGCTTCTTCCATGACGGCGATGCCGACCTTGGTGGCCGGGAACTTGACGATGATGTTGGGCGCGACGGTCGTGAAGTGGACGCCCTGCTCGAGCATCGGCTCGAAGCTGCGCCAGAAGGTCGGGTTGGTCTGCATCGACAGCCGGCCCTGCCGGCCGCCGTACTTGTCGAAAGCCGGCATGAGCAGTGCCGCGCCTTCGCGCGACATCTCCTCGACGATTTCCCAGGCCAGATCGACCTCGGTCGCGCCCTCGCGCTCGGCAGCCAGCTCGCGCACGCGCCGGCTCCAGCGTGCCGGATCCTTCTTCCAGACGTCGGTGACGATCGTCGGGTTGGCCGTGGCACCAACTGCGCCGTGCTCGATCGCGTACTCCAGCTCGTCGACCGCGCACGAGTCATTCCAGATGTCGGTAGCCGTGGCCGCGGTCTGCTGGAGCGGGCTGAGCGTGGCCACCTGTGTGAGTGTCATGCGCGCATCAGGTCTTCGCGGAACTGCGCGGCCCGTTCGAGGATGTCGACCGTGCCGGTCGTGCCGTCGACGCGCACCCGGTCGCCGTCCCTGACCCGCGATGTTCCGTCCTGCGTCCCGACCACGGCCGGGATGCCGAACTCGCGGCTGAGCACGGCCGGATGTGCCGTCAGCCCGCCGGCGTTGGTAACCAGGCCGGCAATCTTGGTGAAGAGGACGACCCAAGCCGGGTTGGTCATGTGGCAGACCAGGATGTCGCCGGCGCGGACGTCGTCGAACTGGTCCTCGTGGAGCACGACCCGGGCAATGCCCTCGACCACGCCGGGCGAGCCGCCGATGCCCTTGAACTGCTCGGCAATCTCGCCTTCCTTGCGCGTGAACTTCTCGGGGAAGCCCCAGTTGACGAGGTACGGGAAGTCGAGCTGGCTCTGCGTCGCGGTGCCGATCCACGCTCGCGGTTGGAACTCGTACGCCTTCTCGCGCTCCTGTTTGCGCTCCGCGATCAGTGCCTTCGCGTCGAGTGCGGCGGCGTCGCCGATCAGCGCGCGCAGCTCGTTGTAGCGCAGGAACATGACGTCCTCGGCATCGTCGATCGTGCCTGCCGCCGCGAGCTTGCGGCCGATCGCCACCAGCACGAGCCGGACGTGGGCGTTGGCGCCCTGGTCGATGTAGAAGTGGTGGTCCGGTGTTAGCGGCGCCATGCGCAGGTTGACCGTGTTGGCCGCGCGCATCTGCTCGAGCGCGTCTCCCTGGAGACCCTTGAGGATCTCGCGTGCAGCGGCCTCGATGTCGTCGCGCAGCGCACCCATCGTCGTCGGGTAGTCGTAGTCGGTCTGGATGTAGCCGCGGATCAGCTCGACGACCGGCTCCGTCTTCTCGAACACCGTCGGGAAGATGAACTCATGACTCCACACGGCGTGCCAGCCGAACTCGCGCTGGTAGGGCGTGATCCTCTCGGCGATGAACTTGCGCCCGCGGTCGGTCGATTCGAGCGCGGCGATGATCTCGGCCGCGGTCTCGTTGGCGAACGCCTTGGAAAGCTCGGCGTCCGCCTTGGCCTCCTGCTTCATCTCCCAGAGGGCCTTGATCGAGTCCCAGTTGCGGTCGTTGGCGCTGTTCTGCAGCCGGCCGAGAAGCCCGTCGTCGACCTTGCCGTGCGTCTTCTCCATGACAGCACGCAGGTTGAGCGTGGCCGAGAGCTGGGCGAAGTTGAGCATCCAGTGGATCTTCCAGTGCCGATCGTGGATGTCGATCGCGTCCTCGAGCAGGACGGCGAGATCAGCCAGCGACATCTCGTCCTGGCGGTTGAGCTCAGCCTCGAGGAAGACGAAGTTGCGCTTCATCTCGGGCACGAGGCGGTTGTTCCACCAATCGACGAAGTGCTCGCCGTAGACCGGCAGGGTGGCGTCGAGGTACTTGCCCATCCGGTTGCTGTACGCGGGATCGAGCGGCACGCGCGCGCCGTATCGGGCGCCGTACTCCATCGCGTCGGCAGTCCAGCTCTTGTCTGCGGGAACGGCCGCCGTGTACAGATAGCCGTTGACGTTCTTGATGATCCAGTCCGCGGCGAACGGCGTGCCGAAGCGGCGGAACATGTGGTCGCAGGTCAGCCACCAGCCGCCGATCTCCTCGAACATCGGGCTCAGCGGATGCGGGCAATGGAGGTCATCGAAGACCCAGAAGAGCTCCTTCTCGACCTCGCTGCGCCACTCGATCGGGAACTCTGCGTCGCCAAGGAACTGATCGAGAAGCGGCTCGCCGGTATGGATCGCGCGAGTGCCGGATGTCATCTGATGCTGGGTCTCGACCGCCATCTGTCCCTGCCCTCTTGCACTCCGAGCACCTATCGATCATCGATGATAATCGCAGGCATCGATGACGACCGACCCTGCCAAACGGCCGATGAATTCGCCCCATCCGACCCAATACGTCTACGACTTCGACGCGCCGCCTGAGGGCACGGCCGAGGAGCGGCTCCGGCTGTTGGGTGGCAAGGGCGGCAACCTCGTGGTCATGTCCTCCGAGCTGGGCCTGCCGGTGCCGCCAGGGTTCATCGTCACGACCTCGGCGTGTCTCGCATATCTGGGCGGGTCGTGGCCTGATGGGTTGGACACGGAGCTGCGCGCCGCGATGGACCGCCTCGGTTCGCGCGTTGGTCGCGGCTTTGGAGACGCGCCGGATCCGCTGTTGGTGTCCGTGCGCAGCGGGGCGCCGGTCTCGATGCCGGGGATGATGGACACGATCCTCAACCTGGGCCTGAATGACGCCACGGTCGCGGGCCTGGCCAGGGTCTCCGGCGCCGACTTTGCGGCCGACTGCCTGCGCCGCTTCCGCGATGGCTACGCGTCCGTCATCGGCTCGGGGGACGTGCCCGACGATCCGTGGCAGCAGCTGCGCGCGGCGATAGAGGCAGTTTTCCGGTCATGGAACAGCGACCGCGCGCGTGCCTACCGCTCGCGCGAACACATCCCAGACGACCTGGGCACGGCCGTGACCGTCCAGGCGATGGTCTTTGGCAACCGTGGCAAGTCGTCCGGCACGGGCGTGCTCTTCACGCGCAACCCTTCGACGGGCGAGAACGTGCTCTTCGGCGACGTCCTCTTCAACGCGCAGGGCGAGGACGTTGTTGCAGGCACGCACGCGCCGTCGCCGATCGCCGTTCTCGACTCGCGCATGCCAGAGGTTGCGGCTGAGCTCCGGCGCAATGCCGAGGTGCTCGAGCGCCACCTGACCGACGTGGCCGACATCGAGTTCACGATCGACGACGGCCGGCTGTGGATGCTCCAGGTGCGCACGGGCAAGAAGTCGCCGCGCGCGGCAGTGCGCATGGCGATCGAGATGGCCGACGATCCCGCGTTCCCACTCACACGCGAGGAGGCGGTGCGCCGAGTGCTGCCCTTGCTCGCTGATCCGCCGCGGCTGTTCGCCCGCTCAGCACACGCGGGGGCACCGATTGCACGCGGTCTGCCTGCATCTCCCGGCGTGGCCTCGGGCGCCGTGGTGACGTCGTCGGAGGCGGCGGTCGCCGCAGGCGGGCGCGGAGAGTCGGTCATCCTTGTACGCGACGAGACGTCGCCTGAGGACGTCGTTGGAATGTCAAAGGCGGCCGGCGTCCTGACGGCGCGCGGCGGCCTCACGTCTCATGCGGCCGTCGTCGCGCGGGGCTGGGGAATACCGGCGGTGGTGGGTGCCGGCAGCGCCGTGCTCGACTTGAATGTCGGCGAGCGCATCTCGATCGACGGCTCGAGCGGCGAGGTTTTCGCTGGCGATTTAGCCGGCTCGTGGCAGGTCGCGCCCGAGGCGGCAAGACTGCTCGCGTGGGCACGCGAGCTGGGCATCGAAGTGGTCTCCGAAACGACGGTCCCTGCGGAAGCACGGTCACCTGCTCCGTCCGGGCAGATGCCGGACGTTAGCCGCGACGACGTCTTGCGCGCCCTCGCCGTCAAGGGCGCCGTGCTGTCCGAGCAGCTCGCCGAGGCGGTGCAGGGCGACGCGGTGCCCGTCGGATCGCTCGTTGGCCAGCTCGTCGCTGATCGGCTGGCCGAGAATGCCGCTGGTCAGATCCGGCTCACTGCGCAGGGCAAGCTCGCCGCCGCGGAGCTGTTCACCGCGGCTCGGTCGGTCGTGGGTGACGAGCGCGCGGCTGGGCTGCTCGACGAGTTCCACGTCCTGGACGGCCGAACGAAAGCGCTCGTCACCGCGTGGCAGGTGCGCGACAAGGCCGGCGAGCAGGTCCTCAACGACCACAGCGATGCCGCGTACGACACACAGATCATGTCCGACCTTGCCACACTGCACGCCGATACGGCAGCCTGGCTGGCACCACTCGCCGCCTCGCAGCGCCCCTATTCCGTCTATCTGGCTCGGCTGAGCCGTGCGCTCGATCTGGCCCGTGCTGGCGACCAGCGCTACGTCGCCTCGCCGCGCGTCGACTCGTACCACTCCGTCTGGTTCGAGCTGCACGAAGACCTCATCCGCCTCTCCGGCAAGAAGCGCGCCGAGGCGACCTCCGGCTGACGCGCGCCACGCCGACGATGCCTTCCCTGCGTTGTTGACTCACCGACCGAGAGCGGAAACAATTGCGGAAGCGATTGAGGAAAGAACAGTGACACAAGCACGAGCTGCGACAGGCAATCCATTTCGAGATCTTCGACGCGCGGTCGCGGCAGACCAGATCGTCCGCGCGCTCGAGAACGTCGGCTTCACACAGAAGCAGATCGCCAACGCTGCCGGCGCTACCGATCGCAGCGTGCGCAACTGGGCAACAACAGGGGCTATCCGGCCGACCTTCGGCGATCGGATCCGCGAGCTGTCGGAAATCTCGCTGCTGCTGTCGGACACCCTGACGCCGCGAGGCGTGACTCAGTGGCTGTCTGCGCGGAACCTTCTGCTTGAGGATCAGCGGCCGATCGACCTGATCTCGAAGGGCGAGACCAGCAGGGTTCGGGCAGCCGCTGAGGCATACCTCGAGGGCTCGTACGTCTGATCGATGAGCAACGTCGCGCGCGCTGGGCGACCGTCATTGGCGAGGAACGGTCGAGGGCACGTAGGCGCACGCTCACGGTCTGGCACCAGGTGTCGCCTCGCCACGGCATTCTCGAGGTCGCTGATCCGCCGCTCACAGATGGTCGATACCACCGTGAGGGCGAACGAGCTACGTGGTACGGCAGCTCTACGGATGCCACGGCATGGGCCGAACTCTTCAAGAACCCACCCGATGGCGTCGATCCGCGAGAGACCAGGCGCCGCCTTGGCCGTGTCTCCTTCGACGTCGTTGCTCTCGACTTGACGAACGACAAAGTGCAGAAGTCGTTGGGCGTGACGGTCGATGACCTCACCTCGAAAGATCGGACCAGCTGCCAGATGCTCGCCGACCTTGCGCGGGAAGCTGGGTTCGAAGCGATCGTCGCGCCGTCGGCGGCTAAGTCAAACGAGACGACACTGGCCGTCTTCGCACCCGCCTTCGAACAGAGATCTCGCGACATCGTCGATCTGGGTGTATCGAGGCCTCGCTAGCCTTCGCTGACAGCCCACCCGCCGTCGACATCGATGACCTGGCCGGTGATCACGCGAGCGTCATCACTCAGCAGGTAGAGCGCGGTTCCCACGAGATCCTCGGGAGTAAGCAGGCCCGCGGCAAGCGGCTGCTTGTGCGACGCGAAGGCCACGATGTCCGGATCGGCCTGAGCGCGCCGGCTCATCGGCGTTGCCACGAGGGCGGGCGCAATGGCGTTGAATCGGATGCCGTGCGCGGCGTAATACGCGGCCGCGGCGCGAGTGAACGCCTCGATCGCGCCCTTGCTCGCCGCGTAACCGTGGGTCGCGAAGTGGCCGGGCGACGGGTGGCGGGCAAGGACGCTCGACATCGTCAGGATCGCTCCCCGGCCGCCGGACGCGTCCGGATCCTGGGTCAGCATCTGGCGCACGGCCGAGCGGCAGACCAGGAATTGCGACGTCGCGTTGTTGGCCATGACCGTCTCCCAGCCGTCGAGCGTCATCTCGTGGAGCGGGCCGTCGCCGAACCGGCGGCCGCTGATGCCGGCCACGTTGTAGACGCAATCGAGGCGGCCGAAGGAAGCGACGCAGGCGTCAACGACCGACTGAACCGCCTCTTCCTGCGTGAGGTCCGCAGCCTGCCCGGCCGAGCGTTCGCCGAACTCGCGCACAAGGTCGTCGACGTGTTGCTGAGTGCGCGAGGTCACGAAGACGTTCGCGCCTTCGTCGACGAGGGCGCGCGCGGCAGCAGCCGCGATGCCGGTCGTGCCGGTGACGAGAACGATGCGGCCGTCGAAGCGACTAGCCATCAACGAGCCATCAAGGTGCGGCGAGCGATCCGACGAACGATCGGCGCTCGTCGGTGGTCATGTGCGTGATCGCGCTGCCGACGCCCACGGCGACCGCACCCGCGTCGAGGAAGGACTGGGCATTGCTCGCGTCGACGCCTCCGGTCGGGATGATCTCGATCTCGCGGAACGGGCCGCGGATCTCGCGGATGAATTGCGGCCCAGCCACGGACGCCGGAAAGAGCTTGATGAAGGTCGCGCCGTTCGACCAGGCGACGTGCATCTCGCTCGGCGTCATGCCCGCCGGTACGAACGGGAAGCCGTCGTCGACGGCGGCGCGTAGGACCTCGACGTCGAGCACTGGCGCGACGCCGAAATTCGCTCCGGCGCTGCGCGCAGCGTCGAGCTGGGCGCGGGTGAGCACGGTACCGGCACCGACCAGGAACGGGCCGTCGGCGCGCTGATCGAGCCGAGCGCGAATGGCCTGGATGTCGCGCGCGGCCGAGAGCGAGTCGAAAGTGATTTCGAACGCGCGCGCGCCGGCATCGGCGAGCTCGTCGACGAGCGCCAGGAGCTTCTCCTGCGGCTCGATGCGGCGCAGGACAAGGATCAGCCGCAGGCGTCGAATCTCGTTGGCGACGGGTCCGGCGCGCAGGTCAGTGGCGTTCATAGGTCCAGGATCGCTCCCCTCTCGATGAGCATGTTGCGAAGCTCGTGTGGCGGCACGTTGCGCGGCATGCAATTGCCCAGCGCGGCCATCGCCGCGGCAGTGCCGGCCGCCTGGCCCATGGCCATGCATGTAGCCATCGACCGTGCTGATGCGTGCGCGTCATGGGTTGATGAGAAGCAGCGGCCAACGACGAGCAGCCCGTCGAGGTTGCGCGGCAGCAGCGCCCGATACGGGATGCCGTAGACCGCACCACCGGGCACGTACTGCCACTCAGTGCCGCCGCCCGGTCCATGGTCCTCGATCGGCGCGCCGCATAGCGCGACTTCGTCGTCAAAGCGGCGCGCCGTCAGCACGTCCTCGCGCGTCAGCTGGTAATCACCGATCACGCGACGCGACTCACGCACGCCGATCGACGGGCTCGTGCCCACGACAACCGAGTCCTCGAACCCCGGCACCCGGTCGCGCAGGAAGCGGTGGTACTCGCGAACCTGGCGCCGGCCCTCGATCTCCGCGGCCGTAAGCGCGACCGGGTCAGTGGCGTCAACGTTGGGGATGCGCGTCATGTGCACCATCACGACCCCGGCGAACGGCGTCCTGTGCCACGAACCTTCCAACCGCGGCAGCTTGTAGTCGCCCGTCGCCGCCGCTTCGCGCATCAACGCCCACATGTCGGCCTTCTTCGTCTGCGCCGCAACCTCGACGTCGACGTTGGCCAGGCGGAACAGGGTCGACAGCGATTGAACCTTGCCCGAGCTGTGCATGTCCTCGTAGTCGGCGCCCGCAAACGCGCTGACGTCGGCGTCGCCCGACGCATCGACCACGACCGACGCGCTGATCCAACGCTCGCCGCCCTTGTTCCAGATGCGGACGGCATCGACGTGCTTGCCGTCGAGCCGGACGCCTGTCGCCCAGGTGTGCAGCAGGATGTCGACACCTGCGTCTTGCGCCGCCCGCTCCCAGACAACCTTGAGCGTTTCCTGGTCGTACGTCACGCCCGTTCCCGCGCCATACGTGTTCGGTCGCTCGAAGCAGACGCCTTCTTGCGTCAGGCGCTCGACGATCTCCCAGCCCAGGCCGCCGACGACGCGGCGCGGCGATTCGCCTGGCGTGTAGAACGCGTAGAAGGTGTCGAGCACGGCGGTCGAGGTTCCGCCCATGAACGCCAGGCGGTCGACCAACAGCGTTCGCGCGCCAGCCCGCGCGGCGGAGATGGCTGCCGACGAGCCCGCCGACCCCGAGCCGACCACGACGACGTCGTAGCGGTCGGCGATCGCGGCCTGGGTCATTGCGCCTGGGCGAGGGCGAAGGCCCTGCCAGGGTTGTCGACGAGGATGCGGCGCACAGTCTCGCCGCCGATGCGCCGCTCGAGGCGAGGCACGAACGTAGACATCAGGTAGCGCATGCCTGGGCCGCCGTCGTAGGCACGGAAGTAATCGCGCCGGCCGAGATCGAGGCCGAGCATCACCCGATCGCTGTAGCCGGCGCCGACGACCTCGGAGATCAGCCGCAACAGGTCGCTGTCGGGCCGGTACTTGATCCGCCCACAGGTGTCGTACTCGACGTAGATGCCGCGCGCGCATAGCTCGATGTGCAGCTCCGGGTCCGGGTTGCGATCGAGGTGAGCCAGGATGAGGCGACTCGCGGGCAGTCCAGCCGCGGTGCACATGTCGATGATCTCGTCCGCGGCCGTGCCCACCTCCGTGTGGCACAGGATCGCGACCCCGGTGCGCAGCGCCGCCTGCACTGCGGCCTCCAGGCGGATCCGTTCGGAGCGCGAGACGCGCTGGTAGGAGGCACCCATCTTGATTACCCCGGCGCGTGCCTCGTCGAGCGCGGTCGAGGGGTCGAGCCAGTCATTCGGATGCATTCCGCGCTCGATGTCGGCCACCATCCGGTCGCGCAGCAGGTCCGCCGGCGCGTCATAGACCCAGTGGCCGGCCGGGTAGTGCGCGTCGCGGTGGTAGCCCGTGGCGCCGACGACCTGGACGCCCGTCGTCCGCGCGACCTGGCGCATCAGCGCAGGCTTGCGCCCCAGGCCGATGGGCGTGACCTCGACGATCGACGCGATCCCACTCCGCTTCGCGTCGAGCACCTCCGCCGTGACCTTGTCGGCGTCCTCGATCTCCTGGCCTGCGAGCGCCGGCGAACTCAGGAAAAGGTGGTCGTGAGCGTCGGTGACCCCAAGCGCGCTCGCCGGCAGCGGACCGAGAACCGTCAGCACCGTGCCGGCGGCCGAATCGCTGTTCATCAGCACGGATGATCGCAGCCCGCGACCCCGGTCACATTCGGGACCTTTGCCACTGGCCGGCCGCCGTCGCAGCGATCAATCTGATTGCATGGGCACGACTACGCATCGAGATCTTGAGGGGATCGACCGCGACGAGCTGCTCGCCTCGCTCGGGTCGATGGCCAACCTATGGGTGAGCCTCGAGTCGTTCGCTCGCGACACCTACGGCCTCGACGGCGAGGTACTCGGCCCAGGCAAGAATGGCCAGATCGAGGTCCGCTACCGTCGCTCGGGAAGGGCCCTGTTCACGCTGCTGCCACGGCCGCGCGGCTTCCGCGCTCAGGTTGTCATCGGCCCCACGTTCTACGAGGCCGCGCACCAGCTGCCGTTGGCAGACAGCACGCGCGCCGCGCTGGAAGCCGCGCCGCCCTATCCGGAAGGACGCTGGCTGTTTCTCGAAGTTGATGACATGGAGGTCGTCGACGACATCGAGAAGCTGGTCACGCTCAAGTCGACACCACCGCGCCGCCCGAGAAGCACGGCGGCATAGGGCAGCCGCCAGTAACTCGCATCAGCCCCTCATCTCGATCGGCTGGAGACCCTCCAGGAACTGGTCTTCGTTCTTCGCGACGGGCGGCGGCGGCTCGACCCTGTCGCCCGCATGTGCCTCGATCTCTGCCTTGACCGCCGACACGAGCACCCTCAGCCCGTTCTCGAACGCCTCGGTGATATACGGGCCCATCTGCTCCAAGGCCTTGCGCTCCTTCGCAGTCTTTGGCGCGCCGACCCGGGAATGGAACATCGTCCCGGTCGGCGTCGGCTCGAACTCGTAGGTCATGGTGAACTTCAGGCCGCCCATCGATGGCGGCATGGTGGCCAGCTCGGTGAAGTAGTCAAAGGGCCGCCAGTCGAGGATCTGTTCTACCAGCGCATTCGGGCCGTGCATGCAGTGGTTGACCGCGCCGGCGCCGCGCCTGCCGCCCGGTTTGACGATCTCGTCGACGCTGGTCACGCCACCTGGCGCCTGCCATTGCATGCGCCGACCCGGCGTGGTCATGAACTCCCAGACGACTTGCGGGGGGCGGCTATCGGTACGGAGCTGCCTGAGATCGCGTGCGCGGCATCAACGAACACGCGTTGCCGAGCGTCCTCCTCCTGCCATCGTCGCTCCAGGTCGTGGACCCAGATCTTGATCTCGCCAATATGGTCGTACGTCTCTCTGTGCTCGACCATGTGCAGCTCGAGTGGATCGATCGCCATGCGCTGCACGAGCTGGTCGCTCAGCGCCACGTAGGCCGGGATCCCCAGCTTCTCGACGATGTCGTTCTTCAGCAGGCGATGGACCACGATCACGTCCGAACCGAGCAGCTCTTCGCGTCCGGCCATTTTCTGGCGCAGCGCGAGGCCGTGATGGGCAGCGAACTTCAGGTTGAGGTCGGGGATCCGATCGCACGCGTTGCACTCGCAGCTCGTGGCCTGGCGGACATCGCGCCGGCGGCGGCGAAAGCTGAAGTAGCAGTGTTCGATCGTGTCGAGCAGCATCGAACCGTCGACGTTTTCGGCCGGCGTGAAGCAGAACGCCGCGTCGCCCTCCAGCTTCGCCAGGCGGAACTGTGGGCGCAGGCTGGTGACGACCGTACCGATCAGGTCGGCCAGGATGTCCTGGGCGTGGTCGATCTCGACCGTCGACAAGTACTCCGTGTAGCCGCTGATGTCGGCGATGAGCAGGCAGACGGGTTCGGGCTGGATCACGTCAGTTGATGATGCTGATGTTGGCCACTGAGTCGTCGGACATGTACTCGCTGAGCACCTGCAGATAGGTGCCGTCGGTGATCATCGCACCCAGCACGGACTCGACCGCGGTCGTCAGGTTCGGGTGGTCGAGCGCCACGGCGATGCCCTGCTCAGCGGAGGGTAGCGTCGCCGGCGATTGCTCGATCAGGTCCGGGTACTGGCTGACGTAGTTGGCATTGCCCAGGTAGGCGACGGCCGTGCCGTCCAGGAGT
>Ga0209638_1001023_pt1 | contig 18270 bp, 18 predicted proteins | sample BarGraNGADG00211_FD_184490 | JGI IMG/M metagenome (GOLD analysis project Ga0209638, IMG submission 184490) | Arctic peat soil microbial communities from Barrow, Alaska - Barrow Graham LP Ref core NGADG0002-211 (SPAdes) (version 2) | ecosystem: Environmental > Terrestrial > Soil > Wetlands > Peat...
TCGGGCACGACGTTCAACTTCACCGACTTCCTCTCGAGCGCGAGCCCGTCGTGGAAGTCGGCGATCGGCAGCGGCGTCGCCGTGAACTGGCCGGTCGGCTCCGGCGGCCGCGGCAGCTCCGGCGTGGCCGCGATCGTCTCGCAGACTCCGGGCGCGATCGGCTACGCCGACATCGCGTACGCCCTGCACAACCATCTGAGCTACTTCTCGGTCAAGAACAAGTCGGGCAAGTACGCGACGCCGGGGCTGCGGGGAATGCTCGCCGCCGCGTCGAGCGACCAGAAGCCCGACGCGAACAACGCCTACTCGATCGTGAACCCGCCGGCGAAGTTCCCGCTCGCCTATCCGATCGCGACCTACACGTACGTGATCGTGCCGGCACAGTCGAGCAAGGCCCCGGACCTGAAGAAGTTCCTCTTCTGGGCCGTGACCAAGGGCCAGACGTTCGGCCCGAAGCTGCTCTTCCAGCCGATCCCGAAGAACGTGCTCGTCCTCGCAGAGAAGACGATCACGAAGATCCACGCGTAAGGACGCATGAGCTCTGCTCAGGCATCGGCCGACGCACCCCGCCGCCCCTTCACGGGGCGGCGGGTCCGCTTCGGCGATCTTTCGCTCCAGGTCGTCGCGGGCGCGGCTGCGCTCGCGACGACCGTTCTCGTCGGCCTGATCGTCTGGAAAGTGATCGACGGCGCCCGGCCGGCGCTCTCGAAGTACGGGCTGGGCTTCGTCGGCCGGATCGCCTGGAATCCGGTCCTCGGCCACGAGCTCTACGGGGCCGGTAGCTTCCTCTTCGGCACCGCGATCACGTCCGTGCTCGCGCTGATCCTCGCCGCCCCTCTCGCCATGGGGGTTGCACTGTTCCTCACCGAGCTCGCGCCGCGCGTGCTGCGCGCTCCGGTGACCGCACTCGTCGAGACCCTCGCCGCGGTCCCGAGCGTCGTGCTCGGGCTCTGGGGCATCCTCGTGCTCGGGCCCGCGCTCCGAGACCACATCGAGCCGACGCTGCACAGCGCGCTCGGGTTCATCCCGCTCTTCGGCGAGCCCGGATCGGGCTCCAGCATCTTCACCGCGGTCATCGTGCTGACGATCATGATTCTCCCGATCGTCTCGAGCATCAGCCGCGAGCTCTTCCTCGGCGTGCCGCACGAGCTGAAGGAGGGCGCGCTCGCCCTCGGCACGACCCGCTGGGAGATGGTGCGCGGCGTCATGTTCCCGTACGCGCGCGGCGGTGTAGCCGCCGCGCTCATCCTCGGGCTCGGCCGCGCGCTCGGCGAGGCGATCGCCGTAACCCAGGTGATCGGCGGCGGCGTCTTCATCAAGGCGAACCTCTTCGGCACCGGGGACACGCTGGCGAGCAAGATCGCCGCCTCGTACCAGGGGTCGACGACGAAGCTCCAGACAGGCTCGCTCGTCTACCTCGCCCTGATCCTGCTCGTCTTCTCGCTGGCCGCGAACATCGCGGCGCAGTGGGTCGTACGCCGGGTCGCCCACCGCCACGGCATCACCCGCGGCGGGCACGCATGAGCGCCGGAATCACGACGCCCGGGTTGCGGCTCGACCGGCTCCCGCGCCGGCGCAGGGTGAACCGCCTGATGGAGGTCCTCGCCTGGACCGCCGCCGGGATCGCCATCGCCATCCTCGGGGTCGTCGTCTATTCAGTGGCCCGCAAGGGAGCGAGCGAGCTCAACCTCGACCTCCTGACGAAGCCGCCGATCCCGTTTAGCCTCACGAACGCGCCGCAGGGGCTCGCAAACGCCTTCGCGGGCACGCTCGTGATCGTCGGCCTCGCAACGGCGATGGCCTTGCCGGTGGGCATTCTCGTCGCCGTCTACCTGAACGAGTTCGCTCCCGCGTCGATCCGAAACGGCGTCGGCATCGTGCTCGACGTCCTGAACGGCGTCCCGGCGATCGTGATCGGGATCTTCGTCTTCGGCCTGCTCGTCGTCGGGCACGGGCAGAGCGGCTTCGCCGGGGCGTTCGCGCTCGCATGCCTGATGCTGCCGCTCGTCGCCCGCTCGACGATGGAGGTCCTCGCGCTCGTGCCGAACGCGCTGCGCGAGGCGAGCCTCGGTCTCGGGATCGCGCAGTGGCGGACGACGCTCAGCATCGTGCTGCCGCAGACGATCGGCGGCATCGTCACGGGCACGATCCTCGCGGTGGCGCGCGTCGCCGGCGAGACGGCCCCGCTGCTCTTCACGTCGTCGTTCGTCGGCACGCAGACGAACTGGGACCCACGCCACGGCCTCCAGAGCATTCCGGTCGCGATCTTCGAGTTGTCGGAGTCGCCCGACCCCAAAGATCACGCCCGTGCCTGGGCGGCCGCACTCGTCCTGTTGCTCTTCATCTTGTTCGCAAGCCTGGGAGGGCGCTGGCTCGCCACCCGGAGCCGCCGCAAGATCGCAGCCCGTTGATGGAAGGAGCCGAAGAGAAGATGTCCACTACGATCGAGCCAACGGTGAAAGTCGAGACCCGCCGCCACCCGATGCCGCCGCGCGAGCAACTCGAGCGCATCTTCCGCATCGAAGGCCTCGACGCGGTCTACAGCGGCAAGCCGGCGGTGAAGGACGTGACGATGGAGGTCTACAAGAATCTCGTCACGGCCATCATCGGCCCCTCGGGCTGCGGCAAGAGCACGTTCATCCGCTGTCTCAACCGCATGAACGACCTGATCCCGGGCTTCACGCAGACCGGTGCGATCCGCTACCACGGTCAGGACATTTGCGGCTCCGACATCGATCCGGTGGCGGTGCGCCGCAACATCGGCATGGTCTTCCAGCGGCCGAATCCGTTCCCGAAGTCGATCTACGACAACGTCGCCTGGGGCCTGAAGGTGCTCGGGATGCGCGACGGCGTCGACGAGCGCGTCGAGCGCGCCCTGACGCAGGCCGCACTCTGGGACGAGGTGAAGGACCGGCTGAAGGCGAGCGCGCTCTCCCTCTCGGGCGGGCAGCAGCAGCGGCTCTGCATCGCGCGGGCGATTGCCGTGGAGCCGGACGTCGTGCTCATGGACGAACCTGCGTCGGCTCTCGACCCGATCGCCACGCAGGCGATCGAGGCACTGATGAACAACCTGAAGAACGAGTACACCTTCGTGATCGTCACGCACAACATGCAGCAGGCCGCGCGCGTCGCCGACATGACGGCGTTCTTCTCGATCTCGCACGGCGAGGAGGGCCACCGCTACGGCGAGCTCGTCGAGTACGACGCGACCGAGAAGATCTTCACCGCGCCGTCCGACAAGCGCACGGAGGACTACGTCACCGGCCGCTTCGGCTAAGACAGCCTCTCCGAGAGAAGCCTGCCGCTGATCGGCGGGCGGAACGCCCGTCCGCGCGTCCCGACTCGGTGGTTTCTACGGGTTTGCAGTCACGGTCGGGCCGGATGACGCGAACCGCCTCAGATGGTTAAATGAGCATTGAACAAAGGCTCAGGCCGCGAACGCCGGCGGCCCCACCGTCGAAGCAATGGCCGATCACACATCCCAACCGCACCGGATCGCCGCCCTCCGTGCGCTCGCCGACCCGGTGCGGCTCGCCGTCGTCGACGAGCTGGTGCGGCACGGCGCCTGCGCCTGCGAGCTGCGTGCGCAGCTGAACCTGTCGGCGCCGCTGCTCTCGCATCACCTCAAGGTGCTGCGCGAGGCAGGGCTCGTCAGCTGCCAGAAGGTAGGGCGGCGCGTGGAGGTCGAGCTCGACCGCGACGCTCTCGCCCGCGTCGCCGGATCGCTGCTTGCCGGGGAGCAGGCGGCGTGAGCGCGCTCGCTGTTCGCGCGCACATCGCGCAGGACCGCCATCCGCTCTGGCTGCTCGGCGGCGGCGCGGTCGTCTGGCTCGCGCTCTACAAGGCGCTCGTCCCCTTCTGGAACCACCTGCTCTACGGGCTCTTCGCGATCCCACGCGGGCCGCGCTGGTCGGATGCCCTCCACTTCTTCTTGTACGACACGACGAAGATCCTGCTCCTGCTGGTCGGGATCATCTTCGCCGCGAGGCTGCTGCGCAGCTTCCTCTCGATCGAGCGCACCCGTGCCCTGCTCGGCGGCAGGCGTGAGGGCGTCGGCAACGTCGCCGCCTCACTGCTCGGCGTCGCGACTCCGTTCTGTTCCTGCAGCGCCGTTCCGGCGTTCATCGGCTTCGTCGCCGCAGGCATTCCGCTCGGGGTGACGCTCACCTTTCTGATCGCGAGCCCGATGGTGAACGAGGTGGCGGTCGTCCTCCTCTTCGGCCTGTTCGGGTTCAAGATCGCGGCGCTCTACGTCGGCTCCGGCCTGCTGATCGCGATCTTTGCCGGCGCTGTCCTCGGCCGGATGCGACTCGAGCGCTACATCGAGCCGTTCGTGCTTCAAGCCGCCGGACAGGCCGGAGCGCCCGGCATGGCAGAGGTGAAGCCGACCTGGGCGGAGCGGTTCGAGCTCGGCCGCGACGAAGTGAAGCTGATCGTCGGCAAGGCCTGGCCCTATCTGCTCGCGGGAATCGCGCTCGGCGCCGCCATCCACGGCTGGGCGCCGACCGCATTCTTTGCCCGCTACGCCGGACCGCACAACCCGCTCGCCGTGCCGCTCGCCGTCGTAGTGGGGATCCCGCTCTACTCGAACGCAGCCGGGGTGCTGCCGCTGATCGCCGCGCTACACGCGAAAGGGCTCGCGATGGGAACACTGCTCGCCTTCATGATGAGCGTCGTCGCTCTCTCGCTCCCGGAGATGATCCTGCTCCGGCGGGTGCTGCGGCCGCAGCTGCTCGCCGCTTTCATCGCCGTCGTCGCCGTCGGCATCCTCGCGACCGGCTTCCTCTTCAACGCCCTCCTCTGATGAAAGGACCGACCATGTCCACGATCAAGGTGCTCGGCCCCGGCTGCGCCAACTGCAAGCGGCTCACCTCCCTCACCGAGCAGGCCCTCGCCGAGCTCGGCCGTCCTGAGCAGGTCGAGAAGGTCACCGACTACGCCGAGATCGCCGCCTACGGCGTCATGAGTACCCCGGCGCTCGTCGTCGACGACCAGGTGCTGATCGCCGGCCGCATCCCCGCGCTCAGCTCGCTGAAAGACTCGCTCACCGAACAGCTGGCAGCGGTCGTTTGACGCCCAGCGGCCCAATCGGCATCGAGTAGGACTCGACCGAGAGGATCTTCACTGCCCCGACCGACCAGCGAACGGAGGACTACACCGACGCTTCGACTGAGGCCCGTTAACAACGACCGCTACGCCGAGAACTGCAAATCGTTACGGTGCGGCCGTGGTCGCACGGCCCGCTCCGAGGCGACAGCTATGGCAGCTCTGCACCCGCCTGTCGATGACGTTCGCGCTGGCCGGTGTCCTCTTGGGGCTCGGGGGTCATTGGCCTGTTGCGTACGGCGTCTTCGCGATCGGTGGCGTGCTCGCGGCAATCGGCGGCATGCTTGTATGGCGCCGAGAGAAGCAAGCCGAACGTTGATGTCGACCAAGCTTCTCGGGAGCGCCACCAAGTGAATCTCACTCTCGTCGCCGTTGTCGTTGTCGCGCTGTTCTTCGACTTCACCAACGGCTTCCACGACGCGGCAAACGCGGTCGCGACGACCGTCTCCACCCGTGCGCTGCCCCCCCGGATCGCGGTCGGGTTCGCCGCACTGCTCAACTTCGCGGGCGCATTCATCTCGCTCAAAGTCGCGACGACGGTGGGCAAAGGGATCGTCGACCCGAACGTCGTCACGTTGAAGATCGTGCTCGCCGGCGTCGTCGGCGCGATCGGCTGGAACCTGACGACCTGGCTGCTGGGACTCCCGACGAGCTCGAGCCACTCGCTCATCGGCGGTGTGATGGGGTCCGCCATCGCCGCGCGCGGCTGGAGCGTGATCAACACGCACGGCCTCTACGAGAAGGTGCTCATCCCTTCGCTCGCCTCGCCGTTCCTCGGCGTCTTGCTGGCCGGTGCGCTCGTCGTGGCGATCATGTGGGTCTTCCGCAATCGCGGCTACGGACGCACCACACGACTGTTTCTGCGGCTTCAGATCGTCTCAGCCGGATTCGTCGCGCTCACGCATGGCACGAACGACTCCCAGAAGACAATGGGTGTCATTGCGCTCGCGCTCGTCGCAGCCCATCCCAGTCACGCGTTTCATGTCCCGTTCTGGGTGATCGTCAGCTGCGCCATCGCGATTGCGCTGGGTACGTACTCAGGTGGCTGGCGGATCATGCGCACGCTCGGCCAGCGCATCACGCATCTGGAGCCTCACCAGGGCTTCGCGGCCGAGACGTCGACGGCAATCCTCCTCTTCACGACTGCCCGCTACGGCTTCCCCGTCTCGACGACGCACACGATCAGCGGCTCCGTGCTCGGCGCCGGCGCCGCCAAGCGGTTCTCTGCGGTGCGCTGGGGCATCGCGGGCAACATCCTCGTCGCCTGGCTGGTCACCATTCCTGCGGCGGGGCTTGTCGCTGCGCTGATGGAGACGATCACACGCGTCAAGGGCGGAGAAGGAATCGTGCTTGCACTCGCCGTTGCGATGGCCGCCGCGGCGTTCGGTGCGGCGAGTGGACGGCTGCGGTTGCCCCGACCCATTAGGGCGCCTTCCGGGCCGGTTGCACCACCGGCCGCCTCGTGAAGCCGACGGCTAATCGGGGGGAAACGTGCAGACGATCTCGAGACCCGTCCCGCTTCGGCTAGGCGAGCAGCGCACGCAAGGTGGCGAGGGGCTCCTCGCACACACGGAAGTACGCCCAGCTGCCGCGTTGCTCGCGTGCCACGAGTCCGGCCTGCAGCAACACCTTCAGGTGATGACTGACCGTCGGCTGGCTGAGTCCGAGCGGCTCGGTCAGATGGCAGACGCAGGCCTCGTGATCCTGCTGCGCCTGGATCAGGCTCAGGAGGCGAAGCCGGGCGGGGTCGGCGATCGCCTTCAGCGCCGCTGCGAGTTGCTCGGCGTCGTCGACGTCGAGCGGCGCCTGCAGCAGCGGCGGGCACGACGGGGCGATGGTCGCGATCCTCTGCACGGAACCCATATTGACAGAGATCGATGTCGTCGGCATCATCCCGGCGGAAGACATCGATTGCCGTCGATACCGAGGGAGGCCCGAAATGCCGCAGGCGCTCGATCCGATCACGCAGCAGCACCTGGATCACGCCGCCGACCGGCTGGCCGAGGAGTTCGCCGGGATCTTCTCCCGCGAGACGATCGGGCGCTACATGGCGGAGTCGCTGGACCTGCTCAGCGGCGCGAGGATCAACGCCTTCGTTCCCCTGCTCGCGCACCGCTTCGCACGCGAGCGGCTTCAGGCGCTCGGCCAGGCCGAGGGGGCGCTCGCGAAAGCGCAGCCGGAGGTCCTCTTCGTCTGTGTCCACAACGCCGGGCGCAGTCAGATGGCGGCCGGCCTTCTCAAGCTTCGCGCGCAGGGGCGGATCCACGTGCGCACAGCCGGCTCGGCTCCGTCCGAGGAGATCGATCCGCTCGTCGTCGAAGCGATGACGGAAGTGGGCGTCGACATGAGCGAGGAGTTCCCGAAGCCCCTCACCGACGAGGTCGTGCGCGCGGCCGACGTGGTGATCACGATGGGGTGCGGCGATGCCTGCCCGATCTATCCCGGCAAGAAGTACGAGGACTGGGAGCTCGACGATCCCGCCGGCCTCGCGCTCGACGCAGTTCGGGGCATTCGTGACGAGATCGACCGGCGCGTGCGCAACCTTCTCGGCGAGCTGCTGCCGGACGACACTGCGTCGGCGAGCTGATCGCCTGCACGCGTGTCCGCTTGTCGAACGCGGAGCGGTAGCGTGACGCGCAAGGTGCGTATCGGCATCAACGGGTTCGGCCGGATGGGGCGGCTCGCTTTGCGCGCCGGCTGGGGGTCGCCGGACATCGCCTTCGTGCATGTGAACGAGCTGCACGGGGACGCCACGACCGCTGCCCACCTGCTCGAGTTCGACTCGGTGCACGGGCGCTGGCCTCACCGGATCGAGGCCGCAAACGACGGGCTCGTGATCGACGGTGCGCCTGTCGGCTACAGCCGCGGCGCCGAGCCCGGCGCGGTGCTCTGGGGCGAGCTCGGAGTCGACGTCGTGCTGGAGTGCTCGGGGAGCTTCCGGACCCGCGAGACGCTCGAGGCCTACTTCGAGCAGGGCGTACGCAAGGTGGTCGTCGCGGCGCCTGTGAAGAAGGGTGCGCTGAACGTCGTCGTCGGCGTCAACGACGACCTCTACGACCCCGAAGTGCACGACATCGTCACGGCCGCGTCCTGCACGACGAACTGCCTTGCGCCGGTCGTGAAGGTGATCCACGAGGCGATCGGCATTCGGCACGGCTCGATCACGACGCTGCACGACATGACCAACACCCAGACGATCGTCGACGCGCCACACAAGGATCTCCGGCGGGCGCGGGCCGCGTCGCTGTCGCTGATCCCAACGACGACCGGGTCGGCCACGGCGATCGGACTGATCTTTCCGGAGCTCGAGGGACGCCTGAACGGGCTCGCCGTTCGCGTACCGCTGCTCAACGCGTCTCTCACCGACTGCGTGTTCGAGGTTGCCCGGCCGACGTCGGTCGAAGAGGTCAACGGGCTGCTCGCGGCGGCGGCAAGCGGCCCGCTCGAACGGATCCTGGGCTACGAGGAGCGGCCGCTCGTCTCGATCGACTTCAAGGACGATCCGCGTTCCGCAATCGTCGATGCCCTCTCGACGATGGTGATCAACGAGACGCAGGTGAAGATCCTCGCCTGGTACGACAACGAATGGGGCTACGCCAACCGGCTCGTCGAGCTCGCGGCGATCGTCGGAGCCGGCCTGACCGGTGAGCCGGCCGAGCGCACCGTCCCGGCGAGCACCGGCACGTGAGCGGCGGCGCCCAAGCGGTGGGGATGCCGTCGCCCGCGAAGACCGGCGACCTGCGGAACTACACCGTCGTAACGGGCGCGTACTGGGCCGACACGATCGCCGACGGCGCGATCCGGATGCTCATTCTCTTCTACTTCGACCGGAAGGGCTACTCGCCGTTCGCGGTCGCCTCGCTCTTCCTCTTCTACGAGTTCTTCGGCATCGTCACCAACCTCGTCGGCGGCTGGCTCGCCGCGCGCCTCGGCCTCAGAGCGACCCTCCTGGGCGGGCTCGGTACCCAGATCTGCGCCCTCACGATGCTCGCCGTCGTGCCGGAGGGCTGGCTGATCGTCCCCTACGTGATGGCCGCCCAGGCGCTCTCGGGGATCGCCAAGGACCTGACGAAGATGAGCTCGAAGAGCGCCGTCAAGCTCGTCGTCCCGGAGGACGCGCCGGCAACGCTCTTCCGCTGGGTATCGATCCTGACCGGGTCGAAGAACGCACTCAAGGGCGTCGGCTTCTTCATCGGTGGCCTGTTGCTGACTCTCGTCGGATTCCAGCCGGCGCTGATGATCCTGATCGCCCTCGAGGTAGTGGCGGTGGTGGGCGTCGTAACGCTGATGCGCGGACGGCTCGGGCGCGCCGACCGGAAAGCGAAGTTCACGCAGATGTTCTCCAACAACCGAGCGGTGAACATCCTCGCCTGCGCGCGGATCCTGCTCTTCGCGTCTCGCGACGTCTGGTTCGTCGTCGGTCTGCCGGTCTTTCTCTACACCGAGCTCGGCTGGACCTTCTGGCAGGTCGGCGGCTTCCTCGCGATCTGGGTGATCGGCTACGGGATCGTGCAGGCCCTCGCGCCGAGCTTCCTACGCCGCGGATCCGGGCGCCACGCCGACCCGGGTGGCCGCACCGCCGTCTGGCTCGCATTCCTGCTCGCCGTCTTTCCGGCCGGTATCGCCGCCTCACTCGGCGCCGGCATCGATCCGACGTTCGTGGTCGTCGTCGGCCTGATCGCGTTCGGCATCGCCTTCGCGATGAACTCCGCCGTCCACTCGTACCTGATCCTCTCCTACGCCGACAACGACAAGGTCGCGATGAACGTCGGCTTCTACTACATGGCCAACGCCGGCGGACGCCTGGCCGGCACCGTGCTCTCCGGCCTGCTCTACCAGTGGCGTGGGCTCGAAGCGTGTCTCTGGGCGTCGGTCGCTCTCGTGCTGGGCGCAGGCTTCTTCTCGCTCCTGCTGCCGAAGGGCCTGCACGGCCCCGCTGCGAGCGAGACGGACGCGAAGCTCGAACGGGCCGTGGAAAGAAGCGCAGCATGATGCCGGTCGTCGAGGAGCGCGCACGCATCCAGGCGCCGTTGCCGATCGACGACGCGGCGGTGCTGAAGCGGCTGTCGACGCTCGACCGGTTCTTGCCGGTGTGGATTGCGCTTGCGATGGGCGTCGGGCTCGGGCTCGGCTCGCTCGTTCCGAGCCTGAACGACGGCCTCGACAAGCTCCGCATCGGGACGATCTCGCTGCCGATCGCCGCGGGGCTCCTGGTGATGATGTACCCCGTCCTCGCGAAGGTGCGCTACGAGGACATCGGGCGGATGAGCCACGACGGTGTCTCGAACCGCCGCTTCTTCGGCGTATCGCTCTTCCTCTCCTGGATCGTCGGGCCGGCGTTGATGTTCGCCCTCGCCTGGCTGCTGCTGCCGCACCAGCCCGCCTACCGCACCGGCGTGATCATCGTCGGCCTGGCGCGCTGCATCGCGATGGTGCTCATCTGGAACGACATCGCCAAGGGCGACCGCGACCGGACGGCCGTGCTCGTCGTCTTCAACGCGCTCTTCCAGGTGGTCGCCTACTCGCTGCTCGGCTACTTCTACTTGACCGTGCTTCCGGGCTGGCTCGGGCTTGATACCCAGGGCTTCGAAGTCGGCATCTGGGAGGTCTCGCGCACCGTCCTCATCTTCCTCGGCATCCCGCTGGCCGCCGGCTATGCGACGAGACGCATCGGCCTGCGCCGCCGCGGCCGCGACTGGTACGAGCAGCAGTTCATCCCCCGAATCGCGCCGATCACCCTCTACGGGCTCCTGTTCACGATCGTGCTCCTGTTCGCGATCCAGGGCGACAAGATCACCTCGCGGCCGCTCGACGTCGCACGCATCGCCTTGCCGCTGCTCGTCTACTTCGCCGTCATGTGGACGGCCGGGTTCGCCGCGGGGAAGCTGCTCGGTTTCCCGTATGCGCAGACGGCCAGCCTCTCGTTCACGGTTGCCTCCAACGACTTCGAGCTCGCGATCGCGGTCGCGGTCGGCGTCTTCGGCGCGACCTCCGGCCAGGCCCTCGCCGGTGTCGTCGGGCCGTTGATCGAGGTTCCCGTCCTCGTCACGCTCGTCTATGTCGCGCTCTGGGCGCGGAGGTACTTTCAGGATCAGCAGCCGGCTGCTGTGCTCTAGGTGCTCTGCCCGCGCATTGTGAACGGCTGAGAGACACATCCGGCCCCGCTCGCGCTTCTGGCTTCTGCCTGCCGGCCGAGCGAGCGCGCCAGGGCTGCTTCGTGCCGAGCTTCCGCTCGTCCAGCCGAGCCATGCCCCGACCCAAGAGCGGGACCTGGTCCGAACCAGGTCCCGCCTGATGTGCCTGCAAGACATGCCGCCCCGCAAGCCCGCTCAGCTACCGGCGTTGCGAGAATCGGGACCTGGTCCGAACCAGGTCCCGATTCCCGGGCCGCGCGAACAGAGCCAGGTCTCGCTCACACCGCGAGCACAACCCGGCGCTGCCACACCGGCTCGACCACCACAACCGGCAACGACCACACAACCCGCTCGGAAACCGGCACCCGACCAGCCGCGCTCACAACGTCTGCGGGTAGGACAACTAGCTCGCGGCCGGGAAGGTGCAGACGATCTCCAGCCCCTTGCCGGGCGCGCTGTGCGCCTCCACCGTGCCGCCGGCCGAGGTCACCACGTGCTTCACGATCGCAAGGCCGAGTCCCGTGCCGCGCGACGAGCGCGCCCGGTCGGCGCGGTAGAAGCGCTCGAACAGACGCGGCAGATCGGTCTCGCGCACGCCCGCACCGTCGTCGGAGACGACGAGCATCGGTCTGGACGCCTCCTGCGACACCGTGATCGAGCAGTTGCTGCCGGGACCGGAATAGCGGATCGCGTTCGCGATCAGGTTCTCGACGACGACGCGGAGCATCCGCGGCCGGAGCGGCACATCCAGTCCGGGCGCGGCCGCAACGTGCAGCAGCACCTCGGCGTGCTCCGCACGGTCCGCGAACGACGCAACGACCTCTTCGATCACCGGCAATGCCCGCGTACGACCGAGCGAGACGACCTCGCGTCCGGTCTCGAGCTCGCCGAGGAAGAGCACGTCGTCGATCAGGTCGCGGGTCTGCTGAATCTCCTGGCGTGCCTGCTCGACGAGATCGTCGACGTCGGCGCCGGGAAGCGCGGCGCTCTCGAGCAGGATCAGCATCCGGGCGAGCGGCGTCCGCAGCTCGTGGGAGACCGCGGCCGTGAAGCCGGCCCGGAGCTCCTGGTAGGCCGACAGCTCCGGAAGCGCCGCGAGGAAGAGCACGAGCGGCCGAGGCGCGTCGGTGAGCGCCTCCTCGCCGATCCGCCGGCCGGGCGTCGCGTCGCCGAGAGCGGCTGCGGCCGAGGGGCTGGCGGCCACCAGACGCCGCTCGCTGTCGAGGACGATGACCGCGTCGGCGAACCCGGCCACGAACGCCCGAACCCGTTCTGCCTCCCCATTCACCACACCTTCACCAGTCCTTCACCCTCCGGAGACCCGTCGACCCACGCCTATTCCCGATAATGACACCAATGCCCAAGGTGCTCATCGTCGAGGACGACGACGTCATCGCTCAGGGAATGGCACGACACCTGAGCGCCGCGGGCTTCGACGCGACGTGGGTCGGCAACGGCGAACAGGGGCTGGCGCGGTTGCGACACGAGAAACCGGACGCCTGCGTGCTCGACCTGATGCTCCCCGGCCTGGACGGCTGGAAGCTGATCGAGACGGTTCGCTCGGAGGGCATCGCAACGCCGATCGTCGTCGTCTCCGCGCGCGGGACCGAGCACGACCGCGTGCACGCACTCGAGATCGGAGCCGACGACTACCTCGTGAAGCCCTTCTCGATGAAGGAGCTCGTCGCGCGCGTGCGGGCCGCCGCCCGTCGTGGCGTTCGCCGGGACGAGACACCCCGGGGCGAGCCGATCGAGATCGAGGAGCTGCGGATCGACCCTCGCGAGGTGCAGGCGTACATCGACGGCGACAGCGCAGAGTTGACGCCCACGGAGTTCCGGCTCCTCTACCAGCTGGCGCTCGAGCGCGGGCGCGTCTCGACGCGCGACGAGCTGCTGCAGAAGCTCTGGGGCCGGCGCGAGTCGCACCGTGACCGGACGGTGGACGTCTTCGTCCGTCGGCTGCGCGAGAAGGTCGACCGGCGGGCGTCGCGGCACACGTTCATCCAGACCCGCTACGGCGTGGGTTACAAGCTGGAAGCGGTGCCGAAAGACCGGGCCGCGGCCGGCTCCTCAACCATCTAGTCCGTCACCTCCGGTTCACCACAGCGACCCCCACGCCGGCCCGCAGCCCGCGCACCATCCGGGCATGACATTCGCAGTGGTCGCCCACAGCCGCTCCGAGACGAACCTTCGCCTCGTCGCAGCCGCGGAGAGCCTCGGCTACTCCGCCTCGGTCCTGTCCCCGCGCGACGCCCTTCGCCTCCTCGGGCCTGACGACGTCGCACTCGCGCGGCTCGACGTCCGGGAGGGGCTCGACGGGATCGAGAGCGGGATCCCCGAGCTCGAACGGCTCGCCGCGGGCGGCGTGCGGCTCCTCAATCCGCCGGGCGCCCTCGTCGCCGCGCACGACAAGCTGCTGACCTCGCGCGTCATGCGCCTGTCCGGGGTGCCGCACCCGCACACGTGGCACATCGCCGAGGGGATGCCGACCGCAGCGCCGGAGCTTCCCCTCGTCCTGAAGCCGCGCTTCGGCAGCTGGGGACGCGACGTGTCGCTCTGCCGCACCCAGGCCGAGCTCGACAACGAGCTCGACCGCCTGCGCTTCCGGGGCTGGTTCCGCGAGCACGGTGTGCTCGCGCAGGAGCTCGTGCAGCCGCAGGGCTGGGATCTGCGGCTGGTTGTCGCCGGCGGCCGGGTCGTCGGTGCGGCGCGCCGCCTCGCAGCACCGGGCGAATGGCGGACGAATGTCGCGCTCGGCGGGATCACCGAGCCCACGGAACCGCCACCGCTCGCGCGCGCTCTCGCCCTGTCGGCGGCGGCCGCGATCGGCGCGGATCTCGTCGGGGTCGACCTCCTCCCGACGGAGAACGGCTACCTCATCGTCGAGCTGAACGGCGCGGTCGACTTCCGCGCGGAGTACGCGCTCGACGGGGGCGACGTCTTCGAGAGCACCGTCGTCCAGCTGCTCCGGGCGGCACGCGAGGGCCGCGCGCTCTCCGCAGTCGGCGCGTAGCCCTTACGGTTCGTAGTCCTTGGGCCTGAGCCCGGTCGCGACCTGCTTGCGGCCACCCAGCTCGTAGACGATGTCCACGTTCTCGTGCTTGCGATACGACCCCGCGATGCCGAGCCACATCGCCGTCCACCGCCAGAAGCCGAGGCGCCCCTCCTGGGCGATCGGCCGCGGGAACACGACGGAGCGTCCCAGCACCTCGTAATCGACGCCACGAGCCTGCTCGACACCGTTGACGAACACCTCGAACCGGTCGGGGACGATAGACGGCAGGTCGACGAACGAGCGCTCGGCCACACCCATAGAATGCCCGCTCTGGTAGCTCGGGTGCTTGCGTTGATCTTGGTGCCGGCCGTCGCGTTGGCGACGGCGAGTGTTGCTGCGGCCGCAAACGGCGGCTTCACGCCCCAGCACGCGCACTCACCGAACGCACATCACATCAACTCGACGTACTACCTCATCTTCGGATTCACTGCCGCGGTCTTCGTGATCGTGGAGACGACGCTCGTGGTCTTCGTCTGGAAGTACCGGAGCCGTGGTCGCAGCCGAGAGGTCGAGGGCTCGCAGGTGCACGGCAACACGCGGCTCGAGCTGATCTGGACCGTGGCGCCGGCGATCATCCTCTGCATCATCGGGCTCTTCGTGTTCTGGCAGCTCCCGAAGATCTCGGACGTGCCCGCCGCGAGCGCCGGCAACCGCCTGGACATCACGGTCGAGGGCCACCAGTTCTACTGGCAGTTCGACTATCCCAACGGCGCCCGCTCGATCGGCGACCTCCATGTCCCCACCGGAACCGTTGTGTATCTGACGATCACGTCGCCCGACGTCGCGCACAGCTGGTGGATTCCGCAGCTCGGCGGCAAGACCGACGCGATTCCCGGCAGGACGAACCACACCTGGTTCACGGCCGATCGCGTGGGGACGTACACCGGCCAATGCGCCGAGTTCTGCGGCCTCTACCACGAGGCGATGCACGCGACGGTGATCGCAACGTCGGACGCCGACTACCAGACCTGGCTCGCCGGCGCCGCTCATTCCGAGCTCGGGCGCACCGAGTTCCAGGGCGTCTGCGCGACGTGCCACGGCATGCAGGGTCAGGGCGACTACGGCCCCGCGCTCGCCACGAACCCGATCGTCACGCAGGCTGCCGGGCTCGAGGCGATCGTCCGCAACGGGCGGAACAAGATGCCGCCGGTCGGAAAGAGCTGGACGAAGGAGCAGATGGACGCACTGCTCGCGTATCTGAAGAAGAACGTCTACACGGGGGCGGCGGCAAGTGGCGGTTAGAGCGGAACCGGTCTACCCCGCCAACTGGAAGCAGGGTCGCGTCGCGAGCTGGCTCACGACCGTCGACCACAAGCGGATCGGCATCCTCTACATCGGGACGGCTCTGGTGTTCTTCGCCGTGGGTGGCGTCCTCGCACTGCTGATGCGCGCGCAGCTCGCAACGCCGAACGAGCACTTCCTGACGAAGGACAACTACGACAGCACGATGACGATGCACGGCACGACGATGATCTTCCTCGTCGTCGTCCCGATTCTCGCGGGCTTCGGGAACTTCCTCGTGCCGCTGATGATCGGGGCGCGCGACATGGCATTCCCGCGCCTGAACGCGTTCTCGTACTGGATGTACCTGCTCGGCGGCATCGTGCTCTACAGCAGCTACTTCGCCGCCGGCGGGACGGCGCGCGCAGGCTGGACGTCGTACGTCCCGCTCTCCGAGCAGCTCTACAGCCCGGGACATGGACAGGACTACTGGATCCTCGCGCTGCACATCCTCACGATTGCGTCCCTTGCGGGCGCGATCAACTTCATCGTCACGATCCACAACATGCGCGCGCGTGGGATGACGTGGATGCGCATGCCGCTCTTCGTCTGGGCGATGGAGACGTACGCGGTCCTGCTCGTCGCCGTACTGCCTGCTCTGTCCGCGGGTCTCACGCTGCTGCTGCTCGACCGGCAGGCGGGCACCCACTTCTTCATCCCGTCGAAAGGCGGTAGTGCGCTGCTGTACCAGCACGTCTTCTGGTTCTTCGGGCACCCCGAGGTCTACATCATGGTGCTGCCGGTCTTCGGGATGATCTCGGAGATCATTCCCGTGTTCGCGCGCAAGCCGATCTTCGGCTACAAGGCGATCGCGTTCTCGACGATCAGCATCGCGTTCTTCTCGCTGCTCGTCTGGGCGCACCACATGTTCGCCGTCGGCATGCCGGTCGGACTGGACTCGTTCTTCATGATCACGTCGATGGTGATCGCAGTGCCGACCGGGATCAAGATCTTCAACTGGCTCGCAACCGCGTGGCGAGGGAACATCCACTTCGACACGGCGATGTTGTTCGCCCTCGGCTTCATCGCGCTGTTCACGATGGGCGGCCTATCGGGGATCTTCCTCGCGGCGTTCCCGGTCGACTGGCAGGTCACCGACACGTACTACGTCGTCGCGCACCTCCACTACGTCCTCTTCGGCGGCTCGATCTTCGGCATCTTCGGCGGCCTCTACTACTGGTGGCCGAAGATGTTCGGGCGCATGCTCGACGAGCGCCTCGGCAAGCTCAGCTTCTGGACGATGTTCGTCGGCTTCAACCTGACGTTCCTGCCGCAACACATGCTCGGCCTGCTCGGGATGCCGCGTCGAATCTGGACGTACCAGCACGGCGGACTGTGGGAGTGGTACAACCTCACCTCGACCATCGGCTCCGGGGTCATGGCAATCGCAATTCTCGTCTTCGCCGTCAACGTCTGGCGCACGCAGGTGCTTCACATCGGCAAGCGCGCCGGCAACGACCCCTGGCTCGGCGACACGCTCGAGTGGTACACGAGCTCGCCGCCGCCGGCGTACAACTTCGACGACGTCCCGTACGTCACGAGCCCGCGCCCGCTGCGCGATTTGCGACGGCGCCTTGCGGAGCAAGATTGAACGGCGTCGCCCCAGGCCCGTGGCTTCGGCTGACTGCGCTCGCGGCGGCATCCGGCACGCTGCTCGCCGTCGTCTCCGGCGCGGCCGGCCTCGGCACGGCGCACCGGCTGCTCGCGGCGCTCGTCGCGCCGCCGCTCGCCGCGCTGCTCGTCATTGCCTGGCTCGCGCACCGCGAGCTCGTGCCCGCGGTGCTCACCGCCTCGGCGCTCTTCACCGCGGCTGCGGCACTGCCCGGGCGTGGAGCGCACGCGGTGCTCGCCGCGTGCGCGCTCGCGTCGCTGCTCGTCGTCTGCGTGCAGAGCTTCCGTGGCGAGCACGTGGCCCGGGGAACCTGGCGGGACTATGTGGCGCTGACGAAGCCGCGCATCATGTCGCTGCTGCTCGTCACGGGCTTCTGCGGGATGATCGTCGGCGCGCGCGGGTGGCCCGGCACGACGACCGCCGTCGCCGCCATGGTCGGCCTCGCGCTCGCGTGCGGCGGAGCGAGCGCCCTGAACCACGTGCTCGACCGCGATATCGACCCGCTGATGGGCGAGCGCACGAAGCAGCGACCGGTCGCGTCAGGCCGCGTCGCGCCGAGCCGCGCGCTCGAGTTCGGGCTCGCGCTCTCCGCCTTCTCGTTCGTCCTGCTCGCGAGCACGGTCAACGTCCTGACCGCGGTGCTCGCGCTCGTCGGCAACCTCTTCTACGTCGTCGTCTACACGCGCTTCCTCAAGCGCTCGACCTCACAGAACATCGTCATCGGCGGCGCGGCCGGTGCGGTGCCGCCGCTCGTGGGCTGGGCCGCAGCGACCGGGAATGTCAACGTCGCGGCGCTCATCCTCTTCGCGATCGTGTTCGTGTGGACGCCGCCGCACTTCTGGGCGCTCGCGCTCCTGATCAAGGACAACTACAAGGCCGCGGGCGTGCCGATGCTGCCGGTGGTGAAAGGTGACCGCGAGACTGCCCGCCAGATCGTCCTCTATTCCATCGGCCTCGTCGCCGTGAGCCTGCTGCCGTGGGCGTGGGGAACGGTCGGGTTGCTGTACCTCGCGTCGGCGCTCGCGCTCGGGGCGGTCTTCGTCTGGCTCGCGGAGCGCCTGCGCCGGGAGAACACGCCCCGG
>Ga0209638_1001024_pt1 | contig 18237 bp, 15 predicted proteins | sample BarGraNGADG00211_FD_184490 | JGI IMG/M metagenome (GOLD analysis project Ga0209638, IMG submission 184490) | Arctic peat soil microbial communities from Barrow, Alaska - Barrow Graham LP Ref core NGADG0002-211 (SPAdes) (version 2) | ecosystem: Environmental > Terrestrial > Soil > Wetlands > Peat...
GGGTTCCGTTGCAGGATCGAAGACGGCATCTACATGATCGGCCCGAAAGCGACCGCAGCCGGGCAGCCTGTCGCGCAGGCGTACTCGACCGCAGCGCAGGTCCCAATGCCAATGCCGGCGCCGCCGATGCGGCGGATGCCGCCTCCGGCTCCGGTTGAGGCTCCTCTGGTGACGATCAACAACTCCTATGCTCCCAGCGGCGGCTATGGAGACAACGCGTATGCCTACGCTCCTGCCGGCTATGGTGGTTACGGAGGAGGCTGGGGCAACCCCTATGGCGGCGGATACTATAGCCCGTTCTTCACAATAGGTCCTCCGCCGTATGTCACCGGGCAGTGGCCGAATCCTCCGCCTCCGCCGGGTTGGGTATCGAGTGATCAGGAGCGGTTGATGCGTTTCCAGTGGGCTGTTACCAGGAGACCGAGCTTCATCACGCCATACTAGAGTGTCCTGCCAGGTCGGCTGGGGCAAACTGGGGATCGCGGAAGGTGGACTCTCTGCCTTCCGCGCCTCCACCATCCGTATTCCTCCGCCCAACTGTATGCTAGGTTTGTATGTTATTGCTGAGCTTGATGACTGCTTGGTAAACAATTGGCGACAAACCCGTGCCGACCCCCTTTACACTCCTATGATCCGGTGCTACAATGAGGTTGAAATCGAGCATCCGCAGCCGATGCGCCGGGCTTCGCAACCCTCTCCACAAGCGGCTTTGCGGACTGCTGCAATACTTCGCCTCGGAGGAGTGGAAGATGAGAGTAGTTGAGATCCTCTTCTATAACAGCAATCGCGTAAAGCTTGTGGTTGAAATGCCTGATCCTGATTGCTACTCCACGAAGCATGCTCCTCACATTCCGAAACTGCTGTTCAAGTTGTTTCCTCACCTCTCCTGCCACCACTGCGACAACGACAACGGATTCAGTTTCCGCCGCGAGTGCCGCTCGACTGAGATTCCGCACCTATTCGAGCACCTGATCATCGAGCTTCAGGGACAGGTGCTGCAGTCAGGAACGCTGAAAGGGGAGACCCAGTGGAACTGGCGGGTGGACCCGAAAGGCCGCTTCCACGTCTACGTGGAGTACTCCAACGAGCTGCTTGTACTCGGCGCGATCCGAGTGGCTGAGCGGATCATACAGGCCTTGGACGCGCGCAATATCGATGAGGTCAACGTCGAGGCGGAGATAGAGAATCTGCGCAAACTGGTTTCCGTGGGGAAAGCTTACTCCGCTGACCCTCCCAAGGTCGACGACGCCCTATTCCAGGCTGCGGGAAGCTAGGTAAACCCGTCATGCTGAACTTGATTCCCTCGGACGCCAGTGGATTCGGAGAATCCGCGAGAGTCAGCACCCAGGCGGGCATCCAGACCTACAGCGATATCGCCAATCCCGCTTCCATCTCCTCGCGAGCGTGACTGCTTTTGTGTCCGTTGATGCTGACGTCGTAGCTTCGCGCCCTGAGTCCGGCAAAGACCACCCGCGCATTGCCTGCTCCCTGCGTCATGGATAGCGAGATCGTGGCGCCTTTTATGTCCAATCCGTCGATCCTGCAGCCATTCAGCTCAACGCACCACTTCCCCGCCACCGACACGTAGATCGCCCCGAACTCCCTGTCGATAACCGAGGCAACTGCGTCCACGCGCGCCCGCTCTGACGCACTGCAATCGGAGTTCATAGCCGCTCGCAGCGCCGCCGCCCCTCGGTCGCAGTACTCGGCGACCCCGGCAGCCGCGCCATACTGCATCGCACAGTAAGCGAAATCCGCGGTCAGAGCAGGATCAGCGTGGGCGCACATATTGCCCCGCGCCAGCATCCCCGCGCTGCCGGGCATCCACGATTTCTCGTGTACCGACTGCATCAGACAAAGCCGGTCCAGCACATCCAACCCGCTGTTCAGGTAGGCCTTATCGCCGAACAACGCGTAAGCCTCGATGCACAGCTCGGCGCACCACAGCATCGCCCGCGAACTCTGGGGATGCAGTCCGGTGTGCGGATCGGCGCATTCCAGTGAAACCGCGCCATCCGGGCTTACGCAGGTGTGATCGAGGAACAGCCCATGCGGGATTACCTCCCGCAAGACGAACCTCAAGGCTGCCGCGCACGCTTGCAGATGCTTCTTCAGGCCCGTGGTCCGCGCCAACCGCGCGAGGAACAGTGCGGAAACCGCCGTCGGCGCGCTGGATCGCAGGGCCGCTTCCGGGATCAGTTCCATATCGTACCAGGTTGGGATAGCGCCCGACCGCATCCGATTCTCAATCAGGAAATCCGCGTAGTCCCGCGCCCGTCGAAGGGTTGCCGCGGTCGGCTCGAAATCCTCGTGCAACCGAAGTAGCCAATACATCTGCTCGGAGCATTCCGCGGTCGAATAGCGCTCAGGCCCATCAGGGAAGCTGCATCCGCGCCAGAAACCGACGCTTCGGTCGAATCTTGTCGCAAACAGCCCGTGTCTCACGGGCGCCTGCAGCACTGCGTCTCGCATCGCCCGCGCCTCGGCGACCAAAGCATCGTTCTTCGTCGCTATCCCCTCCGCCCACAGCCCGTAGGCTGCCGTCGCATCCGGTGAGACTGCCGACCTGTGCGCGTCCGTCCCCGGCTTCGCGTGCTTGTCGACCTTGTCCGATCCATACCTTTGCCAAAGGAAACGCGCTACCTGCTTGCCCGACGACTCGCGCTTGCAGTCCGCGTCAACGATCAAATCATATCCATACACAAGCCGGTTCGCGTCCAACCGTCGGGATAACGATATATCGTGCCGGAAGTAGCTTCCGCCCGCCGCCGGCTCATAGTCGCAGAACCCGTAAGAAAGCAGTGGTGCAAACAACAGCCCATTGTTCAGGTCCAGGTCAAGCGAGGCAGGCATCGGCCTGTTCTTCGAGAGCATACCGACGTCCGGCATCAACGCTGCCGCATACCGCCCGTGCTGCACTATCGCGGCGGGGGAGAAGAACGCCAGGTCGCCGATCACTGCATCGTTGGTCGGTCGCAGATTCGGCGCCCACGTGAACTCAGGCTCCTCTCCCGCAGCGAACGTCCGCCCCCCCGGCAGGAACGCGTAGGAACTCATCAGATACTCGATCACCGGCCTTGGACCGGCCAGCGCGTTCTCGACCTCACAGTGGACCACATTGCTGTCCTGCTCGACCGTTATCCGCATCATCACGGAGTTCGCCTGCATCGAGCCCGACAGCCGGAGAACGACGCTCTTGGAGTCGGGGCGGTGCAGTTGCACCTCGGAGAAGATCATACGCAGGGATTCCCTGCATACGGAGAACAGATGCGGGCGTGAGCCGGAGATCATTGGGGAGTCGCTGACTCTATGCTCGCTCGATGGGATGATGTCCTTGTGGATTGACGACAGCACCAGGCGATATTCGCCCTTAGCATTCGCCGCGTGGAACTCCTGAGCGTAGCCGCCATCACGATATACGAACCGTACAAGCAGCAGCCCGTTGGAGACTTCCAGATTCCTTCCCTCTGAACGAACGATGAGACCGTGGTGTCTCGCTTCCACCGCTGAAAACCCTCCGTGCGAACCTATGCGGTTGCGAGCTTCTTCACGGCATAGATTACCACTCGACACGTGACGTGTCTATACTACTTCTGCATTATTATCGGCATACGCGTCCAGAAAATGTAACAAGCAAGCATTAAGCTGTCCCGGCGTTTGCCGTGTTCTGGGATTCGAGGGCTAGAGCACTGGCTTGTGCGTGTCTATCGGAGTCTGGCCCAACCCGGAATCCCGAAACTGACCAGCCCGGTACGTTCCGGGACTCCCGTTCCGCCAAGCTCCACTTGCGTCCGAGACACCAAACGCGCTGCTGCGGTTACTGCTCCGACTTCCAGACCACCTCACCCGCGCCGCTACGGAGCTCGAAGCGATCGCCCTCCTGCCGGTAGGACAGTTGGTCTCGGGTGTAAGGGTCCAGGGGAAGTTCCCAACCAAGGGCCGCCGCAGCCTCATCCAGCTTGGCCGGATAGTGTCCGAATCGGCTCTTGTATGCCATAAGCGCCATCGCCGTCTGCGCCCCATTGATCTCCGCCGTCGTGTGGAATGTGCTTACTAGAGAGAAGAATGGCCCGCCCCAGTTGACAGTGAAGGGATAGTCGCGCACCTTCATTGTCTTCATCGCTTTGACGGTTTCGCTGTAAGGCTCATCTATCAGCGTCAGCTCCCTCTCATACAGGTCCAGGTAACTGATCTGGTCCTTGTAGATCCGCGACGCCGTAACAGTGCCGGCTATGTCATAGATATGGGACACCATCGGATCTTGACGCGCGGCGAGGCCCGGGGTCATCTGTTCTGTCATGTTCTCTCTGCCGCCTCGCAGTAGCGTGAAGTAGTAGTTGACCAGCGCGCGCTGTCCCCTCTCCGTGCGCTTATATACCGAGATGACAGAGGATCGCGCCAATTCATCAAACAGCACTTTCGCCTGCTCGAACGTGAGAGCTCGCGACCGAGTCACTTGTCGCAAACTCCAGATTGTTATCGCTCGCCTGCTGAGTTCACTTATGAAGGACAGAGCGAACGGATCAGAGTCGGTTGCTCGTGCGACCCTGAGCGCCAGGACCACATTCCCAACTGCTGAGCCGGTCTTGCCGTCCTCCGCCTCGATCACAGCTCGCGCGTTCAGCAGGTCCGATACATGCTCCAGCTTGTCTATATAGGACCAATCGGCGCCGCCTGCGGCTTGCCAATCTACGGTAAACTGGCATTGGGGGCGCTCAGTCGCCTGCTTGACCAAGGGGAACACATCCTTGTTCTGTTCGATCAGCTCTCGCACCCTGGGCTCAAGCCTTGTTCGCTCATCCTGACTCGTCTCCGGCACAATGTAGTAGCGCAGCGCCCTGGAATGCTCAGGGCCGTCCAGCTTTGCGAACGCCTGCTGGTAGCAGGCCGCTGCGTTTATCTCCTCCGGCACGGGCTTTGGATACACATCCGACAGTGCGATCGGCTCTCCGTGCCGACGCAGTTGCAGTAGCCTTTGCTCCAAAGCCGCTCCGGCGTTCATGGTCACGGCTGCTAGTGCTGGCACCACCACAGCCAGCAGGATCGCGCCAATTGTGGCCCAGTTGCGCCACCCGCCTCGTAGGTAAGAACTGATCCCGTCCACTGCGCTGTTCCGATCTTTGGTTCTCATAGCTGTTCCCTCTCTTTATCCGTCTCGTTGAGCTGCCTGGCTATTGCCCACTTTGTGTTATAGCCGCGGCTATCCGCGTGTCCGCAGGCGTGGCGATCATAGCTTGAAGTCTGGAGCATCTTCGGGCGTCTGAGATGCCACAGAAAATGGTAACTGCAAGAGCTGCGATCAGCATCGCCGCGAGGGCCAGCTTGCGGGCTGACCAAAAACGGGGCCGCGCCCGGCTGGGTTCTTCGGCCAAGCGGCCCAGGATGCGCTCTCGCATCTGCTCCGGCACATCCCGGGCGAGCCCCGCCCTTAGCGACTCTTCAATTCGTTCGTTCATGTTCACTCTCCTTGGCCGCGGCTCTTAGCCGCTCAATTCCATAGCGGTACCGGCTGGAGGCCGTGTTCTGCGACATGCAGCTGATCTCACCTATCTCCCGGAACGTGAGGTCGTAGAGGATCTTCAGCGCCAGCACCTCCCGCTGCTCGCGAGGCAGTTCTGCAAACGCCGCCATGACCGGTTCCAGATCGAGCTCGGATACCGGCGGAGGCTGAGTTTCCAGATTCCACTCAGCGTTCCTCGCAAGCCCCTCTCGCCTCTGCGCATCGCGGAAGATGCGATAGACCGCGTTTCGCGTCGCGCGAAGCAGATAGCTCTTCAGGTTCCTCACCCGCTCCAGCCGTTGGGCGCCGTGCAGGAGCTGCAGGAACACCTCACACACGGCGTCTTCCGCATCTTCGTCGGACCCGAGCAGGGCCCTTGCATAGCGGAACAGCCCGGCGGAGTATTCATCGTAGACCTCTGCTATCGGCGGTATTCCCCCGTCGGCCATGTTCTCCAACTCTGCATCCTCTTCCCAGTCAGTGACTGTGACTTCAATGATAAGCGCCATCAATAGTATAGAGCCCTCGTGGCCGGGCTTTCGTCTACCACGGACAGAAAAGTTTGTGGACAGAGACGATAGCGACTAGGCTACCCCCGCACGCTTCCCTTGTCAAGAACCATTTGCTCAAGAACTCGGCCCCATCATAGACTGCGTTTTTCCTGCCGGCCAAAGTCGGCTCGGCATGGGGTAATTATTCCCCATGAAAATGTTCGCCTGTGCCGTTGACAGGGTATATATAGTATGCTAAGATTCCCTCTGCTACTACACAAGGAACCGTCCAATGAAATGTCCGTTTTGCGGCTGCCTCAATGATAGGGTCCTTCAGTCCCGCTCCGTCAAGGACGGTGAAGTCATGCGACGCAGGCGGGAGTGCGCCGATTGCGGGAAGCGATTCACCACTTTTGAGCAAGTAAGGATCATGGTCACCAAGCGAGACGGGCGCAGCGAGTCCTTTGACCGCGACAAGGTGCTTGGTGGTATGGCAGTTGCATGCCAGAAGCGCCCCGTGACCAGCGAAGTCCTGGAAGAGATTGCGGACCGGATTGAACGAGCAGTCATCGACACGGGCGTCATGGAGATAGAATCGGCGCAGATCGGTGAGATGGTCATGGAGGAACTGCGGAAAATGGACCAGGTCGCGTATGTAAGGTTTGCTTCGGTCTACCGGCAGTTCGAGGATATCGGGCAGTTCAAAGAAATCGTGGACGGCTTGGGCAAGCGCAAGACAAGTCAAAAGGTCAAAAGGTCAAAAGGTCAAAACGTTGGGCCGAACAGCAAGGAAGCATCCTAACCTTTGGACTTTTTGACATTCCAACCTTTTGACCTATCGCAACGGAGGGCGGGCAATGCTATCAAAGAACGCACTTACAGTTCTGGAAAAAAGATACCTGCGCAAGGATGAAGAAGGGAAGCCGCTCGAAGACCCCAAGGGGATGTTCAAGAGGGTAGCCGAGGCGATAGCCGAGGCGGACCTCAGCTACGGGAAATCTTCAAAGCACGTGAAGGGGCTCGCCGCTGAATTCTACGAGCTCATGAGCAACCTCGACTTCCTGCCGAATAGTCCTACGCTGATGAACGCGGGTAGGGAGCTCGGGCAGTTGAGCGCCTGTTTCGTGCTGCCTATAGAAGACTCGATGGACTCGATTTTCGAGACCATCAAGCACACTGCACTTATTCACAAAAGCGGCGGCGGAACCGGGTTCGCGTTCTCTCGCCTGAGACCGGCAAACGACTGCGTCCGCTCCACAAACGGCGTCTCCAGCGGCCCGATCTCGTTTATGGAAGTCTTCAACGGCGCCACCGAGGCCATCAAGCAGGGCGGCACTCGCAGAGGCGCGAACATGGGCTGCCTGCGAGTTGACCATCCCGACATCATCGACTTCATCACCTGCAAGCAGGACACAACCAAGCTCACGAACTTCAACATCAGCGTGTTGGTGACGGAAACCTTCATGGAGGCCGCCGCCAAGGGTGAGGAGTACGATATCATCAACCCCCGCAACGGCGAGGTCGTCAAGCGCCTGAACGCGGGAAAAGTGTTCGACCTGATCGTCAACATGGCCTGGCGGAACGGCGAGCCGGGGATCATATTCATCGACCGCATTAACCGCGACAACCCGACTCCGCACATCGGCTCCATCGAGAGCACGAATCCCTGCGGGGAGCAGCCGCTGCTGCCGTATGAGTCATGCAACCTCGGTTCGGTGAACCTCGGGAACATGATCCTGACCTCGGAGGGCAAATCGGAAGTAGACTACGATAGGCTCCAGCGCGCGGTGCGCGTGGCGGTGAGGTTCCTCGACAACGTTATCGATATGAACCGCTACCCGCTCGACAAGATCGCCGAAACGACGCGCGCCAACCGAAAGATCGGCCTTGGAGTGATGGGCTTCGCGGACATGCTGATCCAGCTTGGAGTGCCGTATGACTCCGAGGAAGGCATTGCCATTGCCGAGCAGGTGATGAGTTTTGTCTCCAAAGAGGCGCAGAAAGCCTCCCGCGAGCTTGCCGAGGAGCGTGGGGTATTCCCCAACTTCAAGGGCAGCGTCTACGACAGGCCGGATGGGATGGAAGTCCGCAACGCGACCGTTACCACGATCGCGCCGACCGGCACATTGAGCATTATCGCGTCCTGTTCCAGCGGAATCGAGCCGCTGTTTGCTATAAGCTATGTCAAGCGCGTAATGGACGGGGCTGAACTCGTCGAGGCCAACCCGCAGTTCGAGAAGATCGCTCGTGAGAGGGAGTTCTACAGCGAGGAGCTGATGCGCAAGATCGCCGAGCACGGCTCCGTGCGGGATATGCCCGAGGTGCCGGAGGATGTGCGGCGCGTATTCTGCACCGCTCTGGATATCGCTCCGGTGTGGCACATTCGGATGCAGGCCGCGTTCCAGCGGTTTACCGACAACGCAGTTTCCAAGACCGTCAACTTCCCCGAGGAAGCGACCGCCGAGGACGTTCGGCTTGTCTATGAACTCGCCTATCGCGAGGGTTGCAAAGGCTGCACGATCTACCGCTACGGCAGCCGCGACTCCCAGGTGCTGAACGTGTCGGGCAAGGATAAGAAGACCGGAGGGGAATCCAAGGCCGTGCACGGTCCGAGGGCGAGACCGTCCAGGACTCACGGTGTGACCGAGCGCATAAACACCGGCTGCGGGAATATGTATGTGACGATCAATGAGGACGAGAACGGCCTCTGCGAAGTTTTCGCGGCTATGGGTAAGGCGGGAGGCTGCGCGCCCAGCCAGTTGGAGGCAATCGGCCGGCTGATCTCGCTTTCGCTTAGGGCTGGGGTCGATCCGGGCTCGATTCAGAAGCACTTGAGAGGCATCCGGTGCCACTCGCCGGCGTGGGGCAATGGGGGAACGGTTCTATCCTGCGCGGACGCGATCGGCATTGTGATCGACCACTATCTGAAAGAGCGCAGCACTGGAGTTTCATCCGATGAAATATCGAAGCAGGCCGACAAGCTCGACGTTCTGCTCGGAGCTTGCCCGGACTGCGGATGCGCGGTCGAGCATGAATCCGGCTGTGTAATCTGCCGCTTCTGCGGCTTCAGCAAATGCGGGTAACGTGATGCAGCAGGGCACTCTTGTCTTATCAACGATACACCGAGAGGAGGTTCAGTCGCTGTGGCGCCTGAGGCCGAGACAGATAACCAGAGCGTAAACCGTTTGCTAGATGGACTGATGTGTTTTGGCGCCGCCTTCCTGCTGGCGGGGTTGGGTGCCATAGCCTGGGCTTTGGCTGTACGGTCTAGCGACGAGCCACAGTGGGTAATAGTGGGTGCTACCTTGTGCTATGTTGGCGTCACCACTTGGCTGGCGCTAACGTCATTTGCTGCCGCACGAGCCACAACATTGATGGTCGCTGAAATGCAGCAGGACCGGGAGAAGCGATATGAGGCAACGATCCAGTGGCATCCTATAGTGACCAAGAACGCAGACCACCTCTTGCTGCACGTCCGTAATCTGAGCGCTACGTCTATCCACGATCTCAGCTGCCGCGCGTGGCGTATGGGTGAGAGCGGTCCGATAGCTGAGAGGTATTGGTCACCTCCTCAAGGTGCCGCGCCTTATGAGCCTCTCCAGATTCGGTTGCTTCCAGTACTCGACGATAAGTTCCTTCCATTGGCTGCAGACATGGAACATGCCAACGCGGCCCTTGGTGTCTGTCGGGAGCAGGGGGACCAACTCTATCCGCACTCCCTGCTAGTCAGTCTAGTGTTCAAAGACGGCCTTTCTAGGCCGTGCGCCCGTGCGTTTGCCGTTTTTGAGTATCCTGCGCCTGCTACCGGGGCTGGAGCGGGGTGAGAGGAGGTGACCGAATGCCTGACAAGCCAATAGCCAAGACCGGCCAACCCGTACCTGTCTCAGGGATTTACCGTCCATCAGGTGGAAGATACGAAGTCACGCTTGCCAAGGGCGAGAAGACACCACCGAACAATGAAGGTGTTCGTCAGCAGTTTACTCTTGTCCGGAAGACCAGGCATAAAGCCGACTGACGAGTTTTCCGGCCAGCCGCAAGCGGGCCGGCTGCGAGGGGTCGGGGACGGGATCCTCCCGCCAGATCTAAAATCGCAGATTGAAAATCGCAAATGTCCAGACTTCCTTGGCTCCCGACAGGAGACAAGGGCGACTCACTCCGTTTCACTTGGGGGAGGGCTAAGTATTACTCCCCCCGGTGGCGGGGGCTCTCCGGCCCCCTCTCCTGTGAGGAGAGGGCTGGGGTGAGGTGGTTTTGCAGGATGCACTGAATAGACATGGATGTTGCGGGGGCCGGGGCATGGATGCCCCGGCATATCCCCTCAGGCCCAGGCTGACTGGCACCCGCTTCCCCGCGCACACGCGAATTGGAGATCGCGGCGACCGGGTCAGTCTTCTATGGATCGACTACCATGACACAAGATGGACAGGACAACAACGAGGTCGTGACTCCTGCTGGCGGGATGGCAGAACCCCGCACTAGTAGGTTTGTCGCTGTGCTTGCTGAGCTCTATCTTCTTCTTGTATGGGCTGTTCTTATCCTAGCAGTGTGGCATCCGGTGGTTCCGTGGCTCCGGGCGGTCTACCGCGCCGAGGACTTGGCAGGTGGGCCGGCAGTCGTGCTATTCGTCCTCGGCATGGTCATAGTCCTGTGTGCGAGGTGGGTACATTGGCTGGCAGTGATTGCCTATCCGTTCGTTTTCTGTGGGCGACTCATCTGGCGGTCAGTGCGCGGGCAGGCCCTGATGGTGTATGTGTTCTTCCGGTTGTGCATGTTCCTTTACGGGGTGGCCAGAACCTCGCTGTCTAGTCCCCGGGACCGGTTTCTCGTCAGCGCTCTGTACATCTTCTCCGTCGTTGCTGTTCCTTACGCGCCGGGGCATCTCCACCTCCGAATACTCGTGTTTGTTCTGCTTGCAGCTATGCTACATCTTTCTATGCGCTTTGCGCTGTGGAATCGCAACCCCTACGAGGTGCCACAAGCACTGGTGGGCCTCTTTTGTAAGGGCGTGAGATCGTACGTTGGACCGCCGCCGCAGGAAGGCGCGCAGTCTGCAGACAAGCCCAAGGATGACGCACGGGCTCAGCGCCTTGAGACGACACGCAAGTGGATACAGACGTTCCAGGATTTGGCAAGAAGGCTGGAGGCGCGCGAACTACAGGGTATGTATTTCGGAGTGGCGTTTGTCTTCTACTTCGGGGTGCTCGCCGTTGGGTTTGCTTCCGTACATTTCGCATACTGGCGACTGCATCCCGCCGCGTTCGCAGTCGAGGGCCAGCACGCGTGGGTGGCGTTCTTGTTTTACAGCATCGCAAGCGCGACCACCAGTGCCTACACTGACATACAGCCAACCACTGTTATGAGCCACGGGCTTGCGGCTGCGCAGAGTGTGTGCTTCGTCTGGCTACTTATCGTTCAGATCTTGAATATGACGTTGGTTGCTGCTCCCCGTGCGCAGGAAGTAGCCAAGGAGATCAGGGACCAGCTGTTCACCTTGGAGAACGAGGTGTTGAGTGCGGTCGAATCGGAGACGGGTTCTCCGCCTGATGATGCGCCTCGGATTCTCGCGTCATCTCATGGCAGTTCTTCAGAGCACTAGCAGGAGGGCCAGCGCGACGTCCTTCTGGGCGTAGATTTTGCAGGACGCACTAGACCGACATGGATGTTGCGAGGGCCGGGGCATGGATGCCCCGGCATACCTCGAATAAGAGGCGTCGGGAGGATGCCCGGAACGCAAGCCTCAAGCAACGCAGTAATAGAATTGATACTTCGCAGGATGCGGGTGAGTCAACATGGATGTTGTGAGCGCCCGGGGGTTTACCTCCGGGCGCTTCTCTCTTTAGAGAGACTGCATTTCCGTTGAACGCTTCCCGTCCAAGCGGGGTATCATCAACTGAAGCGCGCTCGTGATAAACTTAGTGAGTAGCGGCACAAAGACTATTGACAAGCTCAACTGCTTTGTGCATAATGAAGGTGCGGCTGCGAGCCGCAAAGAAACAACGAAATAGCCGACCGGACAACCGGAGGCCAGTGAACGCGCTTTGAGTGTGTGTATTCACTTGGTCTCTTTTTGCATATTGGGACCCCAATGAAGCTCAGTCGTGCGGAATAGAACCCGCTAGCACTGAGTAGACCCGAGGAACGAGGGTCGTATCCCTCGGACGACAGCGTCCGAAGGACGCGAGAGTCGAAGTGCGGTGGATGACCAACCGCCCTTCGATACGCCGCGCTGCGCTTGCTACTCAGGGCTAGCGGAGCCGTTCGATCTCGGAGAACCGGCATACAGGAGGAAACGAACGTGAGTGAAAAGCAGGGAATAGAAACTATCGCATTGCACGGAGGGCAAGTGCCCGATCCGACCACAGGGTCGAGGGCCGTGCCGATCTACCAGACAACATCCTACGTGTTCAACTCGGCTGAGCACGCAGCGAATCTGTTCGGACTCAAGGAGTTCGGCAATATCTACACGCGGCTTATGAACCCGACCACCGACGTGCTCGAAAAGCGTCTTGCCGAGCTTCACGGCGGGTCCGGGGCCTTGGCGGTTGCTTCCGGGATGGCGGCGATCACGCTTGCCGTGTTGAACATCACGCAGGCGGGCCAGAACATCGTATCGACCAGTTTCCTCTACGGCGGGACCTATACGCTCTTCCACTATACGCTGCGTAAGCTTGGGATCGAAGTGCGATTCGTGGACTCGTCCGATCCGGCCAACGTCGAGGCCGCGATCGACGACAAGACCAGGCTTGTCTACACGGAATCCATCGGCAACCCCAAGAACAACGTCGATGATTACCCCGGGATTGCCGCAGTCGCTCACAAGCACGGCATCCCGCTCATTGTCGACAATACAGTTTCCCCGCCGCCGCTCCTGAACCCGTTCGAGTATGGCGCGGATGTGCTGGTTTACTCTCTTACCAAGATCATCGGCGGGCACGGGACGAGTATCGGTGGAGCCATAGTTGAGTCGGGCAAGTTCGATTGGTCCAACGGCAAGTTTCCTGAGATCACCGAGCCCGATCCTTCGTATCATGGCGTCAAGTATTGGGACGCGTTTGGCTCGCACGATAAGGCGCTCGTGCCTGGGATCGCCTACGTCATCAAAGCGCGGCTGCAGCTCTTGAGAGACATGGGGCCTGCGCTTTCTCCGTTCAACTCTTGGCTCTTTATCCAGGGTCTTGAGACTCTGCCGCTGCGGATCAGGCAGCACTCCAAGAACGCACTCGTTGTGGCGCGCTGGCTGGAGAAGCATCCGGCCGTGTCATGGGTCAACTATCCTGGACTCGAGAGCCATCCCAACTACGATCGCGCGAAGCGGTTCCTGCCGGAGGGGCAAGGGGCGATACTTGGCTTCGGCGTCAAGGGTGGAATCGACGCGGGTGTGAAGCTCATCAACTCAGTCAAGCTCGTCTCGCACCTGGCCAATATACTCGACGCGAAGACGCTGATCATCCACCCGGCATCGACTACTCACCAGCAGCTTACTTCGGAGCAAAGGCTTAGCTCGGGAGTAACGGACGACTTTGTCCGACTCTCCGTCGGTCTGGAAGATCCGAAAGACGTAATCGCCGACCTCGACCAGGCCTTGAGGGCGAGTCAGGAGGGTCAGGATGCTAGCTAGCTTTTCGGTGATCCCGCTTGGCGTTGGTGAGGAACTTAAGGAACTGATAGCAGAGGCCTTGTCGATCGTTGACAAGTGCGGACTCAGCTATAAGCTGGGGGCGATGCAGACTACGGTCGAAGGCGAACCTGAGCAGGTGATGCAGGTGATCATGGATTGCCACCGCAAAATGCTTGAGCTTGCGCCTCGCGTACTGACCAACATAACCATAGACGACCGCCAGGGCGCGATCGATAGGCTGAGCGGCAAGGTGAAGGACGTGGAGCAGATCATCGGGAGAGAGCTTTCACATGAGTAGTGGTCACATTGGGAAGCTGTCTCCCAGCCGAACCGAGTGCCTGCTTGCCGGGGCGTTTGGCCGAACGTCAGATAAGGTTCTGATCGGTCCCGGTGTGGGTCTGGATGCTGCTGTTCTCGATCTCGGAGACGGCCGTGTTATGGCCGTTGCCGAGGACCCGATATTCCCGGCTCCAGGCTTGCCACTGGAGACGTTTGGCCAGTTCACCGTCCACATCGGGGCGAGTGACGTCGCCGTTACGGGTGTTCATCCGCAGTTCATGACCTACACGCTTCTCCTGCCTCCGGGCTTTTCCGAGGCGGAGACACGGACCATTGTGTGCTCGATATCGGATACTGCGGATAAGTTGGGCATATCCATAGTCGGCGGGCACACCGGTTGGTACGGAGCCGTTGGGATTCCGACAGTGGGCGGAGTGACGGTCTGGGGCTATGCGGCTTCTGACGAATGGGTTTCACCCGGTGGAGCACGTTCTGGCGATCTGCTAGTGCTGACCAAGGGGCCCGCTATAGAGGCCGCGGCTCTTCTCGCAGTACTGTATAGGGAGAGACTCAGCGGCAGGATTTCGCAGGAGGACCTGGATCGACTGTGTGCGCGGACCGATCAGATAACCGTCGTCAAGGACGCGTTGACTGCTTTCCACGCCGGCGGTGTGCACGCGATGCATGATGCTACCGAGGGCGGAGTTCTGGGCGGGCTGTGGGAAATGTCTGCGGCTGCCGGACTTAGATTGCACGCCGACCTGGACTGTGTGCACGTCCCTGACGATATCGCTCACCTCTCGGAAGCGCTCGGGTTCGATCCTTGGGCAGCGATCAGCGAAGGAACGCTGCTTGCGGCAGTGAGCCCAGATGCGGTGAATGAAGTGACCTCGGCATTGGCTGCCGTTGATATCGATAGTTTCGTGTTGGGACGATTTGAAGACTCGGCGTTGCCCAGCACCATCCGGCGCAATGGCAACACTTCCGACTTGGCTGAACCTGGCATCGATCCGTTTTGGGAGCTTTTCTTCGCCGGGCTTCCTGGGTGATCCGATGCGCCAGGGATGAGGTGAACGCGACTCGTTTCTTCAGGTGGATCATGAATTACCGATCTGTTGATCATAACATAATGCTTCACCCTCCAACTTTGGAGGCGTGGACCAAGGGCAGCGACCCGGAGCGCGACATCGCTGTGCTCATGAGCGGTGGCGTGGACAGCAGCGTGACAGCTCTGCTGCTGCGAGACGCGGGCTGGAACGTGCTTGGGATAACGATGAAGATCCCGGTCGCGGAGAACTGCGACGCCAAGCGCTCCTGCTGCGGGTTGGAGGCCGGTTACGTCGCCCGCGACCTCGGGATCGCGCACTACTATCTGGATGTACGAGAGGCGTTCCACAAGCTCGTGATCGACCCGTTCCGCCGGGACTATGCGCGTGGCCGGACTCCGAGCCCCTGTGTTGACTGCAATACGCTCTTCAAGTTTGGGCTCGTGTGGGACTTCCTTGAGGAGCAGTTCGGGATCAAGAACCTTGCGACTGGGCACTATGCCCGTGTTGTTCATTCGGATGATGAGGCATATCTGATGCGCGGGGATGACCACTCGCGCGACCAGAGCTACTTCCTGTATGGCATCCCCAGGCAGCGGCTGCCGTGGTTCCACCTGCCGCTTGGGACCCTGAGCAAGGACGAGGTTCGCAAGCTCGCGCGAAAGGCGAAACTGCCCGTCGCGCGGCGGCAGGACAGTATGGAGCTTTGCTTCGCCGCCGAGGGCGACTACCGTGCGGCGCTGGATTCGCAGCCTGCAAAAGGCCCGATTCTGGACGCCGATGGAAATGTGATCGGCGAGCACGACGGGATAGCCAACTACACCGTCGGCCAGCGAAAGGGCGTAGGAATCGCGGCAGGAAAGCCGGTGTATGTGATCCGGGTCTCCGCCGCTGACAATAGCATCACGGTCGGGACCCGCGAGCAGGTCGAAACCCGCGACGTAAGCGCCGAGGAAGCAAACAACCTGATTTCCGAGCTTGCACGGGCAGGACAAATCCTCTACGGCAAGATACGCTCGCAGGGAGAGCCCTGTAAGTGTTTGCTCACCTTAGCGGACGGGCACAACATTAGCGTGCGATTCGATGAAGTCCAGTTCGCGCCGACTGCCGGCCAGAGACTCGTTTTATACGACGAGCACGACCGCGTGGTAGCCGGCGGAGTAATAGTAACGGCTGATAGCTGAAAAGAGGTAGAAAGATGAACGCAAGACCCGCGATAGCAGATTCAATAACTCAACTGATAGGCAATACGCCGCTGCTGCGGCTGAAGAAGACGAACCCCACAGGCGCTGATCTGGTCGCCAAGCTCGAAAAACAGAACCCCTGGGGCAGCGTCAAGGACCGCATTGGCCTCTATATGATCGACGACGGCGAGCGCCGAGGCCTGATAACCAAGGACACGGTTATCATCGAGCCGACCAGCGGCAACACGGGCGTTGCCCTCGCAGGCGTGGCGGCAGCTCGGGGCTACAGGCTGATCCTGACGATGCCTGAGACTATGAGCATCGAGCGCCGGAAGCTGCTTGCGGCTCTGGGAGCTGAGATCGTGCTTACCCCCGGTCCGCTCGGTATGAAAGGCGCCATTGCCAAGGCCGAGGAGATCGGCGCGCAGACTCCCAACTCCTACATTCCCCAGCAGTTCAACAACCCCGCCAACCCGCAGGCCCACGCCGAGACTACCGCCGTCGAGATATGGGAGGATACCGAAGGCAAGATCGACATCCTCGTGGGCGGAGTCGGCACCGGCGGCACGATAACCGGGGTAGGACGAGCTTTGAAGCCGCTAAAGCCCTCGCTCAAGGTCATAGCCGTGGAGCCGACTGACTCGGCGGTGCTCTCCGGCAAGGAACCGGGCAAGCACGCGATCCAGGGAATCGGGGCAGGTTTTGTGCCCAAAGTGCTTGATATGGATCTTGTGGATGAGGTCGTTCAAGTCACCAACGACCAGTCTTTCGAGGCCGCACGCCTGCTCGCCAAGGAAGAGGGCCTGCTGGTGGGTATCTCCAGCGGAGCCGCCGCCTATGCCGCTCTGCAGGTCGCCAAGAGGCCGGAGAACAAAGGCAAAATGATCGTGGTCATCCTGCCCGACACCGGCGAGCGATACCTCAGCACCGCGCTGTTCCCGTATGAAGAGTCGGCCTCTTAGGAGCTGATATGGCAAACACAAGCAAGGGCTCCGCATCAGATAACCGGCGGGATATAGCGCTAGAGGAGATTCGTAGGGCACTCGACGGGCTGCAATTCGGCTGCGTCACGATTATTGTGCAGGATGGCATAGTAGTTCAGATCGACCGCACCTCAAAGAGCCGCCCGGACTACTCCAGCAAGGTCACCGGCGGCGAAGGGATATAGGCGGTAGTCGTTAGGCAACGGGCAGTAGTTGAAAGCTCATCCTGCTGCTGATCTCTGAGGGTCTCCGGCCCTCAGATGCCTGATTCCGCTTGACAAGCGACCTTTGAGCGGTGTATGTTTGGAACAGTGGCGGCAGCGGCCTTCAACTGGCAAACGATGAGGTTCTGATGCGCTGGAAACACTACCCCGTGGTTGTTGTGATCGCGATGTTGGCCGGGCTTGTTTGGGCGACGCCGGTGCTTGGGATATCCCCTTACGCGCTAAAGCATGCGGCCAGGGAGGTGAAGCTTGCAGTGTTCGCGACACCTTTCTGCTTGCTGTTCCTCTGCGGTCTTGCTTTCCGTTGGTGGAACAAGTGGGCATCCGTCGCTTTCGTTGTTATAGTTATGGGCCTGCACTCCTCGGAGAAACGAGCGAGCTGTGGGCCTATCCGGACACACCGAAGGATGCGGCATACTATGGCCTGATTCTGGGCCTAGCATACGCACTTCCGTTTTGGCTTGCTTTTCGCTTCGGGTGTTTGCTTCGCGGTTGCTCTTCTCGGAGCGAAAAAGGTGAACGAATACCCACCAGTAAGGGAACGAAGTGAGAACAGGACGTGCGAACCTCTGAACTGCCCAAATGCCTGTTGCCTACTGCCTGCTCGTGTGCTAGAATCCCTGTTATGAAAGCCGTGGTTATTATTCCCGCGCGAATGGGCGCGACCAGGTTCCCCGGAAAACCGCTTATCGACCTCTGCGGGAAGCCGATGGTACAGTGGGTCTATGAGCGCGCGAGCAAGGCAAATGGCGTCTCACGCGTGATGGTCGCTACCTGCGACCAGGAGATAATCGACGCCGTGACCGGCTTCGGCGGCGAGGCCGTCATGACTTCCAAGGCGCACCGCTCCGGCACCGACAGGCTCGCGGAAGCGGCTGCTGATCTGGACGCCGACGTGATCGTGAATGTCCA
>Ga0209638_1001025_pt1 | contig 18217 bp, 17 predicted proteins | sample BarGraNGADG00211_FD_184490 | JGI IMG/M metagenome (GOLD analysis project Ga0209638, IMG submission 184490) | Arctic peat soil microbial communities from Barrow, Alaska - Barrow Graham LP Ref core NGADG0002-211 (SPAdes) (version 2) | ecosystem: Environmental > Terrestrial > Soil > Wetlands > Peat...
GGCTTTTCCAAGAACCACCCTGGCTGCTTTGTGCGGCTTTGCCAGTCCGAAAATGTTAGCCGTGAGTTGTTAAAGTACCAGTTATTGCAGGAGAGTCATCTGTATGATTGAATTGAAATCCATTGGAGAAGGCATGCGCTTTAAATTTACCCTGGTTGCATTGATCCTTATCGGCTTACTGGCTGGTTGCACAATCCCGTGGGCCGGAGCTCCCTACCTGGGTCTCCTGGATACGATCCTCCCCGTGGATACGGTCATCCCGCTGCCGTCCCTTACGGATTCGATCACCCCTGCGGCCTCCTCGACCCGGACGCCGACCTTCACCCGTTCCCTTACCGGCACGGAACCGACCACCTCGACCGTAACTTCCACCGGGACTCCGACGTTTACCCCCACGCCGACCTCAACCTCAACCTCAACCTCTACATCAACCTCTACCACCACCTTTACTCCAACTTTCACTCCCACCCCAACCTTCACGGGTACGGCTACCCGTACGCGCACTCGCACGCCCTCCCGCACCCCGACCGCCAGTTTGACCGGTACCTCCACCTCAACCGCCAGCCTGACAGTTGTCGCGCGGACCCCAACCGCGACTCTTTCATTTACCGCCACACAACCCACCGCCACGTTGACTTCCTCACCCACCCCATCTTCAACCGCGACGGTTGACACCCTCACACCCAGCGAGACACTCGTGTATTCACTAACGCCGAGTTCAACATTTACGCCTGTTGCCACACTTACCCCCAGCGCTACAGCCACCCCAACTGCCACGGCAACGCTTAGCGTTCCCCCCGTGCCAACTGCCACGCGGACATCGACCCCTGTTCCCTCGGGATGCACCCTCACTTATAACGGTGCCTTTGAGCAGCAATTATATGTCCTCATTAACAACGAACGTGCCATTGCAGGCCTGGCGCCGCTGACCCCCAATGGACCCCTGGAAAATTCTGCAGGATTGCACAGCGAAGACATGGCGGTTAATAATTTCATGTCCCACACCGGTTCGGACGGATCTACGTTTTGGCAGCGGGCGGTCCTGGCCGGGTATACCGGGCGCTGGGGTGGGGAGATCATCTACGGCGGCTCCGGGAACGCTTCTCCCGAGACGGCCGTGACATGGTGGATGAACGATGCGCCTCATCGCGCCATGATCCTGGGCGACCTGAATGATTTCGGTGCGGGCTATGCCCACTGCTATGGCGGTTATTTCACGGTTGACTTTGGTCATCGCTAACCTTCTGCACACTATCTGCATCCGGTTGCATTGACCACGCAGTGGACCTTGTCCCCGTTTTTTTGGTTATAGTCCTCCCTTTGTACCTTCCCTGGAAAATTGGGGGTGGGGTTAAATCTATTATTTTGTGCCTGGTATGCAAGACAATTTCTTGCAGGGATTCGAGCTTGAGTGTTCCCCCCCGCCTCATCCCGCTGCCGCGAAGGATACGCTCACCTGCAAACCGCCATTGGGCTGGCTGCGGGCGGTGATCTTCCCCTCCATCCCCTCCACCAGCAGCTTGGCGATCGCCAGTCCCAGCCCGGCTCCGCCCGAGACGCGCGACCGGCTTTTCTCCCCTCTCCAGAACCGGTTGAATATGAACGGCAGGTCCGCTTCCGGGACCCCGGGACCATTATCGCTGATGCTGATCTCGAACTCATTCTCTTTGCGGGAAATGTCCACCCAAACACGCCCGCCCTCGGGGACGTATCGCAGTGCATTCGAGATCAGGTTGCTGACCACCTGTTCGGTGCGCAGCGGGTCGGCGTTGACCAGGGCTTTTTCCGGCCATGTCACCAGGTCCAGGCGGATCTTCTTTTCCTCGGCTTCTGCCTGGAACATGTTGAGCGCACGCCGGGCAATCTCGACCAGGTCCAGTTCGTGGATTTCAAAGGTCAGTTGGTGGCTCTCGGCCATGGTCAGCAGGCGCAAGTCCTCCACCAGCCGTTCGAGCAGGTAAGCCTCTTCCAGCGCCGGGCCGATGGAAGTTACGTCCGCCGGGTAGATCCCGTCCATGATTCCTTCCAGGCGGCCGCGCACCACTGTCAGCGGTGTGCGCAGTTCGTGGGCAATGTTGGCCAGCATGTCTCGCCGCTCCCGGTCATTGCGCTCCAGGGCGTCCGCCATTTTATTAAAGCTTTTCCCAAGTTCCCCTAGGTCGTCGGACCCCTTCGTCTGGGCGCGCATCTTTAAATTTCCGCCAGCAATCTCCTCGGCCGCGGCGATCACTTCCGCCAGCGGAGTGACCACCCTGCGGGTCAACACCAGCCCGATCAGGGTGGCAAAGACAGCCAGCACGAGGGATGCCAGCAATACGGGCTGGAGGAAGCGGAAAGTGAACAGCCTCTGCGACGGCTGGATATTTTGCCCGCCCACGAGGGTTCCAACCAACTGGCCGTTCACAAAAATGGGCGTAACAGGATCTTCGCTGGGAGGTTGGAATACAGGTGACACGGCGGGGTCCAACGGCCGTCCGTATTCCACAACCACGTGATTTTGTGCATCCAGCAGGATCGAAGACCGCCATTGTGCGGCTTCTATATCCAGGGAATTGGTAAAAATGCCGCTTACTCCATTCCAATTGCCGCGGGCGATGTAATAGGATTCAAGCCGCGCAACAGTCGGCAGACGGAAGAGCGGGTTGGATTGGGAGGGGTTGGCCAGCACCAGGCCCGTGGTCAACAGCGTGAACAGGACGAGGAAGGCCACCACGATAAGAAAAGCTCGCAGGAGCAGGAGAAACAGCCGGTTGCGGATGGAGCGGACGCTGTCAGAATGCGGCATGTTCAGCCTTCGAATTTATAACCGATGCCGTGGACGGTGACGATGTAATCCCCTGGTTCGAGTTTGCGGCGCAGGTTGCGGATGTGCGAGTCGATGGCGCGCTCGTAACTTTCAAAGGACACCCCCCTCACCGCGCTAAGCAGTTGCGCCCGCGTGAATATGCGCCCGGGCTGGCTCATCATGGTTGCCAACAGTTCGAACTCGGTCATGGTGAGCACCACTGTCCGGTCTGGCAGCACCACCTGGTAACGGCTGCGGTCCAGGGTCAGGTCGCCTGCCCGGATCACCTCGCTGGAGGGATCCCCGCTGGCTCGCTTTAGCACCGTGCGGACGCGCGCCACCAGTTCGCGCGGGCTGAATGGCTTGGTGATGTAATCATCCGCTCCCAGGGCCAGCCCGATGAGCTTGTCCGTCTCTTCGATGCGGGCGGTAAGCATGATGATGGGTACGCTGCTTTCATGCTGCAATGTCCGGCACAGGTCCAGTCCATCCATTCCGGGCAGCATCAGGTCAAGGACGATCAGGTCGGGCTTCTGCGAACGTGCCATCGCCAGCCCCTGCAGTCCGTCCCCGGCGGTGATGATATCGTATCCAGCCGCGTGCAAATAGTCGCTGCATATCTCGACAATCTTGGGTTCGTCATCTATGACAAGGATTTTCTTTGCCATTTTATTCGAAGGCTGCTGTAAATATCTATTTGACAAATCCTGGTTCTTTTCGAGCATATTAATGGAGGCTGGCTTAACAAATAATGAAAGCAACTTTATTATGGCGCAATTACATGATTCTTGCAATAAAGAGAATACAGCCCGCCTGCGGGAAGGCGGGCTGTCTAATGCTATGCGCTTGCAGCCGGAGGCGTTGCCTGTGAGACCGGTGCCGGCGCGGCGGTAGCCAGAATCTTCTTCGCCGGAATAAGGGCGAGCACGATGACGGCTATTGCCAGGACCAGGTGGAGGAAACTCAGCCCCAGGGTCAAGGCGTTAAAACCCCGGGCAAACGTAAATGCCAGCAGGATTGTTGGGATAAGACCGACCACCGAAAGGATAAGATAGACGATTCCCATAACGATACCGAGAATCTTCCCCCAGCCCTTGGTCAGGAACATGCCCACCGCAGCCACCAGCGAGACCAGTAAGGCGATGCCATAAAAGATGGTCCCGGTGATGCCGCTCAATAGTCCGAGCCCGAGCAGGCTGCGCGCTCCCGCAGGGAACTGGCGGGTGGTGGGGTTGGTTGGGGTCGTCGGGTTGGTTGTGTTGCCCTGTCCCTGCGTTCCGTTACCGAAGCCCGGGAACCCGTTCTGCCCGCCCGGGGTGGTCGAACCGTTAAACCGCCGGGTGAACCCGGTCCGGTTTGCGCCGGTGATCCCGGTCACGCGCAGGAGAGGTGTGGCCATGAATAGGAGCGCCAGCACCAAGAGGACCGCAGCTCCAATGGTTAGAGTTTTTGAATTTAGTTTTGACATATATACCTCCGAAATAGTCCCGGTTCCGGCACGGGGAGAAAGTCCCGGATTTAGGCTCGGGCAAAACAATCCCAGTTCCGGTAAGGGAAAAAATTATTCGTACCGTGATACTTCCACCGGCTGGAGCCTGGCAACCCGGCGGGTTGAAAGGATGTAAAAGAACACAGCGATGGCGATAAAGGCCACGCTCAGGAGCGGAGCGGCCATGTACAGGAGCGTAAGCACCAAGATGACCGCAGTTCCAATGGTTATAGTTTTTGAACTAAATTTTGACATATAGGCCTCCGAATTTAAGATATAACCAGCCATATTACTCGTAACGTAAAGCTTCCACCGGCTCAAGCCTTGCAGCCCGGCGGGCTGGATAGATACCGAAGAACAAACCGACGGCAATCGAAAAAAGCGTTGCCAGCAGGATCGCATTAATACTGACAGCCGGGCTCAAAGCTGTGCCAGCTGCCGAGGCGATCTGCCCAATGATCAGGGAGATCAGCCACCCGAGCAGGATGCCGATCAACCCGCCCAACAGGCTCAGAAACGAAGACTCTGCCAGGAACTGGGACATGATATCCCGGTTGCGGGCACCCAGGGCTTTACGCAGCCCGATTTCGCGAGTGCGTTCCACCACCGAGACCAGCATGATGTTCATGATGCCGATCCCACCAACCAGCAGGCTGATCCCTGCAATACCGCCCAGGAAAACTGTCAGGATACCGGTGATCGAAGTGGCGGTGGTCAGCAAACTTGCCTGGCTTAAAACGCTGAAGTCTTCCTTCCCAACTGCCACGTGGTGACGCAGTCGCATGATATTGGAGACCTGCGTGGTGGCCTCCGCAACCGCTGTTGCGCTTGTGGCCTGGAGGTAAAGGCCGTCCACGTTAGTCCCGGGGCGCGACATTACCCGGTCCCGCGCGGTGGTGAGGGGAATGATGACCTGGTTGTCGGCGCTCCCAGCCGCGGTCCCGCCGGCAGATTTCAAAATGCCGATGATTGTAAAAGTCTGGCTGTTGATGAGCATCGTCTGGCCGGTCAGGTTGGTGGTCTGTCCAAAGAGTGTGGTCGCCAGGTCCACCCCGATAATTGCCACGCGTGCGTGGGTGCTTACCTGCTGATCATTGAAAAAAGCGCCCTCAGTGACCTGCTGGTTTCGAATGGAAAAGTAACTGGGGGTCACACCATAGACCGTGGTGGTTGTGGTCTGCCCGTTGGCAGCCGCGGAGATGTTGCCGCCCTGAAGGATGGGAGCCACCGCCTGGACCGCCGGAGCTTGGAGCGGGTTGGCAATTGCTTGTGCATCCGCCAGCGTTAATGGACGAACATTCCGAATAACATTGACTCCGCCGCCGGCGAAGCGCGCCCGAGATCCCGCGGAGACAAACAGGACATTCGTACCGATGCTGTTGATCTGGGATGTGATGGAGTTCTGGGCGCCCTGCCCGACCGAAAGCATGGCGATCACTGCCGCCACGCCGATCACGATGCCCAGCACCGTGAGCCCGGTGCGCAGTTTATTGGCGTTCAAACTTGTGAAGGTTTCACGAATTACCCGTGTGATTTTCATTGGACCATCTCCTCGACCATTCCGTCGCGAATTCTTATCGTGCGCTGTGTCTGGGCGGCAATTCTCTGGTCATGTGTGATGATCACCAGGGTGGTATTGCGCTCGCGATTGAGTGTAAGCAGAAGGTCCATGATTTCCTGGCCCACTTTGGAGTCCAGGTTGCCGGTGGGTTCATCGGCCATCAGGATTGCCGGTTCATTGACCAGCGCCCGGGCAATCGCCACCCGCTGCTGCTCCCCGCCCGAGAGTTCTGTAGGACGGTGTTTCATACGGCTTTCAAGACCAACCGCCCGTAGAGCTGCCACCGCCCGGTCCCTGCCATCGTTCGCCGAGTCGGAATAACTCATTGGGAGTTCGACATTGGCAAGCGCGGACGTGCGCTGCAAAAGGTTAAAGGACTGGAACACAAAACCGATCTTGCGGTTCCGGATGCCAGCCAGCTTGTCGTCATTCAAGCCCGAAACCTTTTCGCCATCCAGGATGTAATCTCCACCGGTTGGCCTGTCGAGGCAGCCCAGGATGTTCATCAGGGTGGTCTTGCCGGAGCCGGAAGGTCCCATGATTGCCACTGCTTCGCCGCGTTTTACCAAAATGGATACCCCTCGCAAAGCCTGTACTTCAACTTCACCCATGCGATAATACTTGGTCAGACTTTCGGCCCGGATTACTGTATCTTCCATTTCAGCCTCCCGTCCTAAGGAGTTGCCTGAGCTTGAACTCGATTGCCACCGCCGCCAACGATCCCGCCCAGCCCAAACCCGAACCCGCCACCACCACTGGTGGTTGAGGTGCTGGCGAAGCTGAGGACGATCGTATCACCCGCCTGCAATGAGTTTCCCGTGATCTGGGTGGTGGTATCCGAGACCGCGCCAATCGTGACGGGTACAGTGGTTGGAGTACCATTTTGGACCAGGTATACATACTGCTGCCCGGAAGAATCGGTGAATATGGATGTGCTGGGCACCAGCAAGGCATTGGCAACCTCGTTGGTGGTAATGGTGACGTTGGCTGCCATGCCTGGTTTGATCAGGGCATCGGCATTGGTGATTTGCACGCTGACGGAAAAAGTCGTGCTGTTATTGCCAACGGTCCCGGCCAGCGCTGACTGGATGACCGTTCCTTTATATGTTTTATTGGGAATTGCATTAAAGGTGAGGGTGGCGGGCTGCCCGTTCTTGATGGTGTTGATGTCAATCTCCGTGACCTGGACAGCCACAACGAGGCTTGAAAGGTTGTCAATTCGGAAGATCTGCTCACCCGATGAGATAATATCCCCTGAAACTGCATTTGCCTGGGTGACGGTTCCATTAAATGGGGCAATGAGTGAATTTTCAGCCAGGTTCTCTTCGGCGGTCTGGACGGCCAACTTGGCTTGCTCAAGCTTAAGTAAGGCTGCCCCGGTGGCATCTGCGGGAACTGTTCCTCCGGTAAGAGCGGCCAGATAGTTCTGGTCTTGTGCCAGATTTGCTTTTGCCAGTGCCAGGGCGGCATTGGCTGTGTCAATCGATGTCTGACTTGCATTACCGGAAAGAGCGTTGTAGGTATAGACAGTATTGTTGTATTTTTGTTGTGCACCATACATGGTCTGGTAAGCCAAAGCCTTGGCCGGGTCGTCTGCCGGCAAGTTTAAAGAATTGTAATTGGCTGTTGCAGTATCCAAATTTATTTTTGCCAGCGTTACCGCGGCTAGAGCATTGGCGATTGCTGACGGGTTGTGATAGTTCAAATTGCTCGTGTTCATCTGGGCGGTGGAGAGTGTTTGTTCATCTGTTGCCACGGCCGCCTGAGCTGATGCTATGGCGGAAGGTGAGGTGAGTTGATCCAGGTTTTCTTGTGCTGAGACAAGGTTGGATTGAAGGGTACTTTGGGAAAGAGAGTCACGGACCAGGGTGGCAAGAATATCCCCAGCCTTTACCTGGGTGCCGATTTGTCCCGTCACAGTTCCCACCTGCCCGCCGGTTGACCAGGACAGGTTGGCTGATTGAGTGGATGCCACGGTCCCCGCGCCCTCCACGGTGGAGGTGAGCGTCCCGAGCTGGACCGTGGTTGTCTGATACGCGGCTGTGTTATTGGTGGTTTGACCGCGTACGCTCATCACGACGAGCACCAATGCGATGACTACCACGACCGACACTCCGCTAATGATCCATGTTTTTTGATTTTTACTCATTTCAGGTCTCCTTGATTGACGCATTTTCGTTATGGCAAACGATACCGTAAATTTGTGGAGAAATTGTGGAGAAAAGATGGCAAAGTGTCGAGGTTTCCCCCTGGGCAGGCAACGCACGACCAGGCGGGTAGGCACCTGCCGGGTCCCTGGTTGACATCAACTCGACAAAGACGTTTTTTTGGTAATGCCGAAATCCTCATCAAATCTTTGGTATGATGGGTGTATGGAACCGAATGGAAAATTTCCCCATATATCCCTCCACTGCCGCGTCCTGGTGGAATTGGTGGATACCTCCGCGGCGGTTGAGCGGCGCGAATTCACGATTGTCACTGCAAAACAGGCTGATTTTAAAAGTGGTTTGCTTGATGAGAATACCCCCCTGGGACGTGCTCTCCAGGGTCACTCTGCCGGGGAGACGATCCCATACCAGGCGGGCGACCTGATCGAGGTGCGCATCCTGGCAGTGGCGCCCGGGGAAAGCACATCATCCGAGGCAGCCGAAGAGCGTCGGGCAGATGTCCAAAAGGCTAAAGCACAATCGGAGATTATCAACCAGATGATTTTTTCCACTGCAAGCGGCAGTAAATGGGGGGATTACGATGTCGATATGGACAAATTACTGAAAGATGATAAATAGCTATCCCCGAGCTACAAGCTTAAACCAATCCATTTCCCAAGTTTAGAACGGCACGGCTGGCACCAACCAGAAATGAGGTTTTGGTATGAGCTTCATAAAGGACGGGCATGCAATCAACCCGCGGCTGGTAAAATTGATATCTTTGGTGGTGGAGCAAGGTCGTAGCTCCTCCACTGTTTTCCCCAAAGCTACATGGTCACCAATTGTTTTTTATAGAAGCGGTAACGCTTGTAAATTTTCGCGCCCATGCGGTGCGCCAGCGGGAAGGTATCGGGATTTTCATCGCCGGTCAGGGATAGGTCTGCCCATTGGTATCCCTTGGCGGAGGCACGCCGTGCCATCTCGTCAAACAAAAGCACGCCCGCGCCGGTATCCCAATGCTCGGGAACCACGGCGATACTTTTAATTGCCAGGCACTTCGGCTTTCGGTGTGCATATTTTGCCAGGCGCAGGTAGTCCCATGGATGCCGCAGGCCGTTGAGGTGGATGAGAACTTCGTTCATGTTGGGAACACCCGGGAACCAGCCGATCACTTTACCGTCCAACTCGGCGAATAAGATCAGCTCTGGGTCGACGATATCGACCATCGGTAGAATCATGGCTTCGATATCGTTGCGAGTGTAGGGGGTATAGTCGGCGAAATGCGCCAGGCCGCGGTTTTGGAGTTCCAGGATATTGTCAATTTCCCTGTCGATATTCTTGAGGTTGCCGCTGCGTACTGTGATTTTTCTTCGCTGCCGGATTTTATCAGCCAGGCGCATCAAGTGCTGGATTTCAGGGTTATCCAGGTTTATATCGATCGCATACGCCAGTCCATCTTCCCCGGATTTTTGGAAACCAAACCGCTCAAAAAATGCCTGATAATAAGGCGGGTTGTGACCGCAGTATGAGGTTGGCGGACGGTCGCGCCCCTCGATGAGGATGCCGCGTGAGTCTTCCCGGTCCAAATTGAAGGTCCCGTAAAGGCTGACAAGTCCATGGTCTCCCGCCCAAACCATTACCTGATCGAATAATGCTTCCGCCACGGCGTAATCGTCAACGCATTCGAAGAAACCGACCATGCATTCCCCAAAACCCCTGGCGCGGGTGTTGTTCTTGTCCTCGGCACAAACAATGGTTCCGGCTGGTTTACCATTCCGCCGGGCGATAAATAACTCGGCATAGCCATCCTTGAAAAATAATCCGCGCTGGGGGTCGATTGTTTTGGCACGCTCGGAAAGCAGGGGCGGCACCCACAACGGGTCGCCTTTGTAGATATGCCAGGGGAAGGTCAGGAAGAGACGCCGCTCGCGGGCGGAGCGGACTGGGAAGACCTGGATGTTGTTCATGGATGTTCTCCTCGAGAAGCTTAACCCCGTTACACCGTCATCAGCACAATGGCAGTCAGGGCAGCCAGGATGCCCGCCAGTTGCAGGCGGTTGAGGCGCTCATGTAAAAAAAGGCCAGCCAGCAGGACTGTAGATCCGGGATATAACGACCCCAGGACCGCCGAAACATCAAGACGGCCCAACTGGCCTCCAAGCACATAAAAGGCGTTACCACTTGCGTCAAGTATGCCGCTCAATGCGATCAGCAGCCAGTTTTTTCGCAGCGGTTTCCAGGGCTGGCGGGTGACCAGTGCATATCCCAGGATGCCTACCATGGAAGCCAGCCGCGAGGCTACGATTGGCCAAAAGATTGCTTCCCGGCTGGCCTGGTGCATGAATACAAAATACATGCCAAAAACCACTCCGGCGATGAGCGGAAGAGTGATTTCATTCAAGCGGATGGCAGCGGTTTCCCTGCCGCCTTCACCGTGCGCGATCAACCAGACTGCGCCGAGTGCCAGCAAAATGCCGGCAAATGTCCACACTCCCGGTAGACCATCTAAAAATGCGCCGACCACCACCGGGATGATGGCTGCGATTACGGCGGAGACCGGGGCAGCCACGCTCATCCGTCCGGCAGACAAAGCCCTGTACAGGAGCAGCAAGCCGAACCCACCGCTCAGCCCGGCAGCGCTTCCCCATAACCACGTCTCCCAGGACGGTACGGACTCCCGGAAGAGAAACGCAAGAGCCAGGAACAGGAACATCCCAAAGCCTTCTGCGCCAATGACCACGCCGTATACGTTTGTACGCTTGGATGCGATCCCGCCGGTGAAATCAGCCGCACCCCAGGTGAGGGCGGAGGTAAGGCCGTAGAGGATGGAATGCAAGGAGGCTCCTGGTATTCAAGGGATATGAAACTTGGGATGACACCCACAAGACAATCAACGGAATACGCTGCCACCGGAGTGGCTGTTAATTTTGATTCTACCATCTACAATCCGGGCATATGGCTTATTCCAGGCTTACCCCGCAAGCCTTTTGCAGTCTTTTTGGGTGAGGGTTTCAATGTGGGCGCGTTCACCTTAAAGGAGGGACAGGTAATCGGGTGATTGTCAATTTCCGGGAAATTCTATTTTTAATGTGATTTTGGGACAGCTTTTATCCAATGCTTGACTTTTTGGTTAGTGTGAGTAAACTTAATAATAGCCTAATAAAATTGCTAGGTTAGTTTATGGTTATCATTTAATTAGGAAGAGTCGATTCTTTTAGATGAAAGCCCATTTCGTCCAGGTGAAAAGGTATGCAACAAGCTAGAAATGAAATTAATTTTCCCTGGAATGAGAGGATGGAGGCTGTGGCGATAAACAACTACCTTGTTCCCGTCGAGGGTACATCCCTGCAGGTGATCGGCAGCGACCTGGATTTTTCAAAAAACAGGGAGCGCCCAAAAATCCTTATCGTGGATGACGATGTGGATTTTATCGAAATGTTGAAAATAGTTTTGCGCAAGGCTGACTTTGATGTGGCAGGCGCGCATGATTTTCAGACCGCAGCTCAAAAGTGCCGCGAAATTGATCCCAACGTGATTCTATTGGACCTGTTGATGCCGGATGTGGACGGATGGGAAACCTTCCGGAGATTAAGCCAGGTGTCGAGTTCCCCGGTTATTTTTGTGTCTGCGGCACCCTTCCAGGAAAATATCGTTAAAGGGTTTGAAATTGGCGCAGAAGATTTTATTGCCAAGCCGTTCAATAATCCGGAATTGATTGCCAGGATCAAAAGGGTGCTGAGAAATCCCGCCTATGCACGCCGCCCGAACATCCGCACTTACCCCGACAGCGGCCTCGAAATCGACTTTGACGCCCATGAAGTTACCAGGAACAGGCAGCGTATCCGCTTGATCCCGCGCCAGTTCACCTTGCTGGAGATCCTGGCAGAAAATGCGCCTCGCAATGTCTCTTATGAGAAAATTACGATGCAAATGTGGGGGGAAGATTCCATTAAAAACCGCGCTCATCTAAAAACGATCGTTTTTTCATTGAAACGCAAATTGCAGGAAAATGACACGAATATGCCGCTTATTGTCAACAATCGCGGCATCGGGTACCAGTTGGTTTCCCATCCCGAGGTCGGAAGAGCCCTTTAAGAGCGTAAATAACGATGGATAAAATATTAATCATAGATGATGATCTGGATTTCATCCAGATGCTGACTATAAAATTCCGCCTGGATGGATATGAAGTGTTTTCAGCCACCTCCGGATGGGATCAGGGTGGCTTATGAGGCTCACCCCGACGTCATCCTGCTCGACATCATGATGCCGGAAACAGACGGTTTTGATACCTGCTATAACCTGCGCCGGATGACCAATACGCCTATCCTGATTTTGACCGCGCTCTCTACTGAAAATGACGTAATCCGCGGCCTGTACCAGGGTGCGGACGATTTTCTTTCCAAACCATTCCGGCACGATGTCTTGGACGCGCGCATCCGGGCTTTACTCAGGCAGGCCCGGGCTCCACAGGCGCAACAGGTTAAGTCTATTCAATATTCTGATGATGTTATGAGTATTGACCTGGATTCGCAATACATTTTGTCTTTGGGCAAAAAACAAAAACTGACCCCAACCGAAAGGGATCTATTGAAGATCCTGCTCAACAGCGTTGACAGGTCGGCCACATACCAGGAGCTGGCGATGAGGTTTTGGAGACGCTATGACCAGAGGGCCAAGGAAAGCTTGGCAGTACATGTTACCAGCCTGCGTAAAAAAATGAGAATCTTATGCGATGCCCTGTACGATCACGAATATATCCAGAATCAGTGGGGCGTTGGTTATCTTTTCGTGCCGCGTAAATCAGGGGAACCCCAGTAAGGTGTTCTGGTCGGCAGGCAGGGGGAAAAAAGAACTGTATTTATCATTTTATCGTTTCAAATTTGCTATCCCCCCATACCAATTCGCGAACAATAAAATAATTGAACGGAATGGTTTTTTTGAATTGAAGAGAGTGTGTAAGTATGGTAATGAATTGACATAAATCCCGGATAATACCCTCAAAAGTGCAATTTATCGAGCGGTAATGTCAATTTTTATAAAGCTTGATTAAACGCAAGTAGTGTTGGGAATCCCCCGCCCGATAATCTGGAAAAAGATTATGTGATTGTGATAAGATACGGCTTATGGATATTTCCAAAATCACCGACAACCTTTTTATTGGGGATACTCCGCGTGCCGATGATTATGATTATTTGCGTGGACTGGGGGTGCGCCTGGTCATCAATATGCGCTTTGACCGGCGCCCACTTAAAGACCTGCATCAACCGCCCATCGATGTCTTATGGCTGCGAACGTTGGATAACCCGGTTTTCCCGATTCCTGTGCGAGCCTTAATGCGTGGCGTCTGCGCCGCCCTCGAGACGATCCGGGATGGCGGAAAGGTTTATGCTCATTGTGCCAGGGGGCGCCACCGCGGTGTTGCCATGGGAGCAGCCATCCTGATCGCGCTGGGATATAACCCGCAGGAGGCCGTTGAATTAATCAAGATCCAGCGTCCAATCGCCGACCCGGATGCCTTCTATATTCGCAAGCGGATCTTTCGCTTTGCTCAAGTCTGGACCCATTGTTGACCAGGATTTCATAACAATAATTCGTAATTGAAAGGAATTATGGATGGCTGCCTCTGAACCCACGTCAGGAAGGGGGACTTCCACGCCGTTCAACCAGCTGGTTACCGATCAGTGGGAAGCCTGGATGCGCTGGGATCCGCTTTTTGCCACCTCATGTGGTGACCATCGTTTTAACGATCTCCTTCCCGCAGCCGGGGAGGAGCATTACGTTTCCTGGCGTGCACAACTTGCAGAATTTCGCCAGCGCCTGCAGAAGATCGACTCCCGCACCCTGCCTTACGCGGACCGGCTGAACTGCAATATCTTTACCCGCATGCTGGACTTTGAGATTACCGGGCTGGACTTCCATGGTTACCGCCTGCCACTCTCCAAGGCGGGCGGGTTTCATATATATTTCCCGGACCTTTACCTGTCCACCCCATTTGGTTCAGTTAAAGATTTTGAAAATTACCTTGCCCGGCTGGAAGCGCTGCCCCGTTATTTTGACGAAAGCATTGATTTGCTGCGCCTCGGCCTGCGCACCGGCTACATCCCGCCGCGGGTCACACTCGATGGAGTGGAAGAGTCCATGCGGGTGCAGATCGTGGCAGACCCGGTCAGCAGTATTTTCTATAAACCATTTAAAGGATTTCCCGCCGCGGTGGCTGGTACGGACCGGCAGCGGTTGAGGGCAGCCGCGCAAACTTCCATCCGCGGGTCGGTGGTACCAGCCTACCAGGCTCTGCTAAAGTTCCTCGAAACAGAATACTTCCCCGGGTCCCGCGCTGGGATCGCCGCATCGGACCTGCCGGATGGGCGAGCGTTTTACCAGGACCGCATCCGCTACTTCACCACGCTGGAACTTTCGCCCGAAGCCATCCATGCCACTGGTCAGTCCGAGGTTAAACGTATTCGCGCTGAAATGGATTCCGTCATCCGCAAGACAGGTTTCGAAGGCAGCTTCCGGCAATTCATCGAGTTCCTGCGTAGCGACTCGCGCTTCTATGTCACAACTCCCCAGGCGCTGCTTGAAAAAACTGCCCTGGTGCTGAAGCGCATGGAAGGGGAACTGCCACGGTTGTTCAAAACCCTGCCGCGCTTACCCTACGGCATCCGTGAAATCCCGGCTTTCAGCGCGCCGGGTCAGACCGCCGCGTATTACCAACCAGGCACTGGGGATGGCAGCGTGGCGGGCAATTATTACGTTAACACCTATGACCTTGGAAGCCGCCCACTGTATGAAATCGAGGCCCTGTCCCTGCACGAGGCGGTACCGGGACATCACCTGCAGATCGCCCTCCAACAAGAATTGGGTGAGCTGCCGAACTTCCGCCGCTTTGCAGGGTTTACCTCTTTTGTGGAAGGCTGGGCGCTGTATTCAGAAAGGCTGGGGATGGAGGTCGGTTTCTACCAGGACCCATATTCAGACTTTGGGCGCCTGTCCTATGAGATGTGGCGCGCCTGTCGCCTGGTGGTGGACACGGGCATGCACGCCCTGGGTTGGACGCGCCAACAGGCGATCGATTTCATGGCCGAAAATACTTCATCTACCCTGCTCAACATTGCCAATGAAGTGGATCGGTACATTGCCTGGCCGGGGCAGGCATTAGCCTACAAGCTTGGAGAGTTGAAGATCCGCGAACTGAGAGCGTTGGCTGAAAAGGAATTGGGGGCAGGTTTCAATTTGAGGGAGTTTCACGACGTGGTGCTGCTGGGCGGCGCCGTCCCCCTGGATGTGCTGGAGGCGAATGTCCGCGAGTGGGTGGCAGGGCAGAAATAATAAAGAACTCCGGGTTCAATTTACTCGAACCCGGAGTTTTAATTTATTCCCTTTCCAGCTTTGCCACGGTCACCCCGGCTCCGCCTTCCTTATCCCCGCCTTCTTCAAAAGAAAACACGTGCGGATGTTCCTTGAGCGCCGCCCGCACCTCCTGCCGGAGTTTCCCGGTCCCTTTGCCGTGGATGATGCGCACATAGGGTAACCCGGTCATATAAGCCTTTTCGATGTAGCGTTCGAGCATATCCAGGGCATCCTCGGCGCGCTGGCCGCGCAGGTCAAGCTCGATCCCGGGAGAGGCAGCCAGTACCGAGTGCTGGCGGCGGTTGTCCGCAATGGACCCCGCAACGGTTTTTGGAATTTTAACTTTTTCGTCCCTCTCGGGTTCCAGGTCCAGGGATTCTTTCTTTCGCTTTATCTCATCCAAGGGGACGCGCATGCGCAGCGGACCGGCCTGGATTTCCGCTTCATCTTCGTCAAGCGATATGATGGTCCCTTCATTGCCCAGTTTTTTAAGAAGAACCTTCTCGCCAACTTTAAGAGGACCGTGTGAGGTGGGCCGTTCCACCTTCGCTGTGTGACGCTTTACAGGGCTCTGGATTTTTTCCTCTACAATTTCAACCTTCTCTTCGATCTCCTGGAGCGAGTCCAGCGGCTGGCGGGCTCGCTTTAATTCCACCTTGAGAGATTTCAACTGCGCCTTGAACACCTCCACTTCCAGTTCGCCCTCGGCGCGCGCCTGTTCAAGAATTTTTTGACGCTCGTCCTCGATTTTTTCCAAACGCTCAGCCAGGTCGTGTTCCAGCCGGCGCGCCTCGGAGCGGGCTTTACCCGCCTTTTCACTTTCCTTGAAGGCGATCTTTCGTTGACGGTGGATGTCGCCGATCAGCTTGTCAGCCCGCAGGTCGTCGGGGTTGATTTCACTTTTTGCAGCATCGATGATCTCCTGGGGAAGTCCCAGCCGCTGGGCAATGGCAAGCGCATTCGACCGTCCCGGCAACCCGATGGTCAGTTTGAAGGTGGGACGCAGGGTCTGGACGTTGAACTCCAGCGAGGCGTTGACCACGCCCGGGGTGGTGTGTGCGAAAGTTTTCAGTTCTGGATAATGCGTGGCCACGAATGTGGTGATGCCTTGTGAGAGCAGGGCTGACAGGATTGCGCGTGCCAGCGCGGCGCCTTCCTGCGGGTCTGTGCCAGCCCCGAGTTCGTCCAGGATGACCAGGGCGCGTTGATCCGCTTTTTTAAGGATATGGACAATGTTGGTGATGTGACCGGAGAAAGTGGACAGCGATTGCTCGATGGATTGCTCGTCGCCTATGTCAGCATAGATGGCCTGGAAACAGGGCAGCTCCGAGCCGGACTGGGCCGGGATGTGGAGCCCGCTTTGCGCCATGGCAACCAGCAGACCCACGGTCTTGAGCGTGACAGTCTTTCCGCCCGTGTTCGGGCCGGTGATGACCAGTGCATAGGTCCCGGGGACGGCATCAATCGTGATAGGCACAACCGATCCAGGCTCGAGCAGGGGATGCCTGGCGTTGATCAGTCTAATCGTGGGAATATCCGCTGCAGGACCTTTGCCTCCTGCAGCATCGGAGGGACGACCGACTATGAGATGGTCCTTCCGACGTTTAACACTTGAGGAATCCAGCAGGGTTGGTTTCGAGGCGTGCAGTTCCTCTGCATATTTCGCCTTTGCAAAATCCAGGTCAAGTTCGGCCAACGCGCTTACACCCGGACCGATCTCTCCCGCCAGATCTCCGACCTGCGCTGAAAGCTCCGCCAGAACCCTGCGGACTTCGTCACGTTCAGCGATCTGGGCTTCGCGGAAGGCGTTGTTAAGTTCGACCACTGCCAGTGGTTCGACGAAAAGGGTGGCCCCGGTGGACGATTGGTCGTGGACGATGGCTTTAACCTGTCCTTTAAACTCTGCCCGCAGTGGGATCACATAGCGTCCGTCGCGCTGGGTGATCACCGCATCCTGCAGTTTGGAAGCAGTGGAGGAGTCTGTTAGGTAGCGCTGCAGGCGGGTCATCAACCGGTCGTGGGCGATGCGCACCTGGCGGCGGAGATCGTACAATTTGGGAGAAGCACCGTCTGCGACCTCGGCGTTATCGGTGATGCAGCGCGAAATGGCTCCGATCAACTCCGTGAGCGCCGGTAGGCGGGAAGCGATGTCGGCCAGGTGTGGGTATGTTTTTGCTTGTTTGCTGAAGAAACGCTGGAGGTCGCGCATCGAGACCAGGGTGGCTTGCACATCCAGCATTTCTTTTGGGTCGAGCACGCCGCCGTGCGCGGCCAGGTCCACCTGTTGGCGGATGTCGTGCGCACCGCCGATGGTCATATCGGTCGTGGCAAGCAACGTGCGCGCCTCGCTAGTCTCCGCCTGGCGGATAACAGCCAGGTCGTAATCGGGTGTCGGCTGGAGACTGCGTGCCAGGTCAGCCGAGGCGGAAAAATCGCAAAAACCTGCCAGGCGGTCGAGAATTTTGGAATATTCAAGGACGTGCAGAGTTTTGGCATCCATACAGGTGAATTTAACCACAAGATAAGGGATTAGAGAATGGGAGTAGGAAGATTAGCAAATAAAAGAGCGACCTTGAGGCCGCTCTTAATGGATGTTCTGGCAACAATCATGTTTTGAAGTTATTAACCCAAATGATGCATCCCGCCCTAAATTAATCTTGACCGAATGGAACCCGGCGCAAGCCACGCCGTTTAGGACGGCAGTGGACAAGGTGGGTTTCTTGAGCCGCTTCAGCTGAGGGTATGCAAGAGAGTTGAATATTGATAAACTATCGATATGGAAGTCGACTATCAGGGCGATGAGCATCGGATCCACTTGATCGTATATCATCTCGTCTGGACACCCAAACGACGCAAGGCTGTACTAACGGGACTGATCGCCA
>Ga0209638_1001026_pt1 | contig 18213 bp, 14 predicted proteins | sample BarGraNGADG00211_FD_184490 | JGI IMG/M metagenome (GOLD analysis project Ga0209638, IMG submission 184490) | Arctic peat soil microbial communities from Barrow, Alaska - Barrow Graham LP Ref core NGADG0002-211 (SPAdes) (version 2) | ecosystem: Environmental > Terrestrial > Soil > Wetlands > Peat...
TTAAGTGCCTCGCTTCGCCAGGGTGCAAACTTTGGATCGGTAAGCATATTCCGACACAAGCTTACCTTTCCGGTCCGGATGGCTGTCCCAGTAGGACCCCGACCTCGACGGTTATCCGCCCAGGAAATATTTGCCTTCTCAAGATAGCCGTCATCAATCCCAGCGCTGATCACCGGGCGGATAGACTTCTGCTTATCGTTTTCTGCCAGCCCGATCCAAACCATGGCATAACCACAATCGTTTTCGATATTCCGGCACACTTCCTGCATGTATTCGGATTCATTCGTTGCGCGCATCATGGTCTGGTTACTATTGCTCAGGGTTTTTAAGGTTCGCGCAATCTGCTTATTTTCTTCTTCTCGAATTTTGAGGCCTGTGATATCCCTGGCATAAACGGTAACCCCCTTAACTTTATTGTTTTGGTCTCTTAAAGGATAATGTGCAATTTCAAAATAATGCCTGGACTTTGTTTCATCGCCGGCATAAGATTCAACCAGCACGGTCTCACCCTTGAGAGCGCGGTCCAAGTATTTCTTTGCCAGTTTCCGATCCTGGGAATTGGAATGATAATCAAGGAGGCTATTTCCATTCTTGATTACCGCGCCATAAAGAAATTTCATTGTTTTTGCATGCTGGTTATTAAAACTGGTGTAACAATAATTTTTATCCACTGAAAAGACCGGTCCCCCTGCACACGAGATCACATCTTCCAAAATCTTTAGTTTTTGATTTCGGGTTTCGGATTCGATTTTAAATTGTGTACTCTTTTCCTTCAAAAAAGCCCGGGACTTCTGCAGTTCCAACTTAGACTGTTTCAGTTCAAGCAACAGTGTTTTTTCCCTGAGTTTTTGGCTGTTTAATGATTTCCCCCCAGTGGATTCATCCAATTCCGGTTTCCGTATTTTTTTAAATTGACTTGTAGAATCCGTTATCGATATCCGGTTAGTATTCTTTTCTTTCCCGGTCATCCTTCTCCTCCATACCAACTCATATACTTATTACAATACGTAGATTCAACGTAGAAAAATCGATAAATAAATCAGTAGATTGTACTAAATAATTACCGATATATAAAAACCGACTATTAAATTGGCTACGCGCATTTCCTATCTTACCAGACGGAGCCCGCGCTCAACAATATTCCCAATTGTAAAGCCTAATTCACGGAAAACGACTTCGGCAGGGGCGGATGCACCGAACCGGTTGATCCCAAGGATTTCTCCCTTCTCACCCACCCAGCGCTCCCAGCCCATGGTTACACCAGCCTCAACAGCCAGGCGGGCTTTTGTCATCGACGGCAAAACGGTTTCGCGATACGCCAGATCCTGTTCAGCAAACAGTTCCCAGGAGGGGAAAGAAACCAACCGCACAGAAACAGCCTCCGCAGCCAGGCGCAACCCGGCTTCGACCACCAGGTTTACCTCCGAACCGGAGGCCATCAGGATCAATTCCGGGTCGCCGTCACCAAGATCGGCTAAAACATAGGCACCCTTCAAAAGACCTTCGGCAGGTGCGAAAAGAGTGCGGTCGAGGGTGGGAACATTTTGGCGTGTAAATGCCATCAGCGTCGGTCGGTGACGGCGTTCCACGGCTATTTTCCAGGCTACTGCTGTCTCGTTGGCATCCGCGGGACGAATGACCGTCAAGCCGGGGATCGCCCGCAGCGTGGCAAGGTGTTCAACAGGTTGGTGGGTGGGACCATCCTCGCCGACCCCAATACTGTCGTGAGTGAAGACCCAGATACTAGGGTATTGAGAAATTGCAGAAAGCCGGATGGGCTCACGCATGTAATCGGCAAAAGCGAGGAAGGTGGCTCCATACGGAATGACTCCGCCATGGACTGCCATACCATTAACCACCCCGCCCATTGCATGTTCACGCACTCCGAAATGGAAATTTCGACCAACGGGCGTATCCGGTTCGAATGCAGGTGAGCCATCAATCCAGGTTTTAGTGGAGGGGGCTAAATCGGCTGACCCGCCGATGAGTTCCGGGATTTTCTGCGCAAGGGCATTAATTACTTTTCCGGAGGCAATACGGGTTCCCATCCCCTTTTCGTCAGTAGGAAAAACCGGAAGTACGGACTCCCAATCCATGGGCAAGTCGCCGCGCAGACGGCGTTCCAGTTCGAGCGCTTTTTCCGCCTCAACAACCTGGAATGCAGCCATTTCGGAATTCCATGTTTCTTCCCATACCCGTCCTTTTTCAATTGCCTGCCGGAAATGGTGGAGAACATCCTCGGGGATTAAAAACCGCGGTTCCACAGGCCAACCCAACTTTTCCTTGGCACCATTCAATTCTGCATCGCCGGGTGGTTCACCGTGAGCCTTGCTGGTGCCCTGCCTGGTTGGCAATCCGAACCCGATGGTGGTTCTGCAAACGATAATTGACGGGCGAGGGTCGGTCTTTGCGAGGCGAATGGCAGCATCTATTTCTTCCACATCATTGCCATCAGCAACCCGTAATACCTGCCATTCATAGGCTGCAAACCGGGCAGCACGGTCTTCGGTAAAAGCAATATCTGTTGAGCCATCGATGGAGACATGATTATCATCGTACATGTAGATGAGTTTCCCCAGCCGCAGATGACCCGCCAAAGACGCTGCTTCAGAAGAAATCCCTTCCATCAAATCGCCGTCTGTCACAATGGCGTAGACAAAGTGGTCGATCACCTTGTGCGCATCCGAGTTGAACTCTGCGGCAAGATGGGCTTCTGCAATTGCCATCCCAATCCCGTTGGCAAATCCCTGCCCGAGCGGACCAGTGGTTACTTCCACGCCGGGGGTCAATCCATATTCAGGATGACCAGGTGTCCTGCTTCCCCACTGCCGGAAATTCATTAATTCATTCAAAGGCAGGTCATAGCCGGTCAGGTGAAGGAGCGAATATAAAAGAGCACATCCATGACCTCCGGAAAGAATGAAACGATCCCGATTGGGCCAAGCAGGGTTAAGGGGATTGTGTCTCAGGTGCCGGGTCCAGATGGTGTAAGCAATCGCAGCACAACCCATGGGTAGTCCAGGATGTCCGGAATTTGCCTTTTGAACCATGTCCACCGAGAGGAAGCGCAGCGTATTCACCGCCCGCAATTTCAGGTCGATATCTGGTGTCATTTAGCTACTCCTATTATGTAATAAATGCAAGTTCCGTGGGATTCCCGGTCAATTATTTTGTCAAAGATTGCAAGGATGCTGATATGGTTCTTTGAACTACACATGCTAGAATAAATCGAAACGCTTCACGATTTGCCAATTGTTATCATTGCAATACTTTGTACCAATTGTAGCACTGACGAAGAGCAAGAAACCGGGCGGTCAAACTACCTAAATTTATAATATTTCCAAGATCATAAATAATAAGTATATGAGACTGATTCCATTATCAGCCAGTAATTTGGAAATATGAAACGGATTAAATTGCAGAAATCAAAAGAGATTTTTGATAACCGAGTCCCAGAATCTCAAATTGGGATGCAACATTCAATACCCAAAGACTGTACGATCCTGATCGTTGAGGATATTGTATCCAACTTTGTATTCATTTCCAGCATACTTGGCAGCCTGGGTGTCAACTGCGAATGGAAGACATCCGGCTACGAAGTGGCTGAATACACCAATTCACTGCCTCGCCTCCACCTTATCCTGATGGATATGCTCCTGCCCTACGATGATTGTTTTTCCATGGTTAAAATTCTGCGTGCGTCCGAGCAATTTAATGATGTCCCAATTATCGCCATGGCTGCGGAATCCAGCATGGACCAGATGACCAAGGCACGTGAATTCGGTTTCGATGGTTTCCTTGGCAAACCCATCGATCCGGATCGATTCCCGGACCAGATCCAAAATATCCTGTGTGGAAATCCTGTTTGGGAATTGAATTGACAGGTGGAAATAGATAGGTCCAATTGTGGGGGGTTGAAGCTAAGATTTTTCCTTCTCAAAAACATACCCTGTCCCCCGCACGCTATTAATCCTGCGAAGTAAAGAAGGAACCCTCGCCAGTTTCAGCCTTAATCTGCTTACCAAAGGACGCAGGATGTCTGGCGCTTCCTGCTGCGAGGTCGAGTACCCCTGAACGAGTAATACCAATTCACGATGGGTAAACACTTTACCCATATTTTCAGAAAATATCTTTAGCAACCTGCCTTCAGCGGGAGTTAAAAAAACCGTGCGCGAGCCCGAGCGAACAAGCCTCCTGCCGAAATCAATCACGGAACCATCTCCCAGGGTGACGATGGCGTTTCCATCGTTGCTGGCACTTTCCTCATGCTTTTTCGCTGCAATTTTGGCAGCTTTTCGCAGAAGTCCGCGCGCAACGCTTTCCAGAATGAGGTTGGGTGAAGCAGGCTTGAGCAAATAGTCCTGGATGCGATTGCGTAAGGCTTCTATGGCAGAATCCATGGAACCGTGTGCGGTGAGTAAAATAATTTCCACATCGGGTGCTGATTGAGAAACCACCTTAATTACATCCAACCCGCTCATGCCCGGCATGCGCAAATCGAGCAGCATCAAATCCACCGAGTTGAGACGAACGTAGTCCACGGCTGCTTCACCGGTAGCCACAGCAGTTACATGATATCCTTCCAAACGGAGAATATCTGATAAAGTCTGTCGTTCGACCGGCTCGTCATCGACTACAAGAATGTTGCCTTTTTTGGTCATGACTTTTCCTTCGCAGGCAAGGACACCCTGAAACAAGCTCCAGTGCCGAGACCAGATACCAGGTCAAGGCTCCCGCCATGTGCTGCGATAATACCATAACTAACTGTCAACCCCAGCCCGGTCCCACCTTTTTTGGTAGTAACAAACGGTTCGAAAATTCGCGTACGATTTTCTTCCGAAACCCCGGGACCTGAATCCTGAACAAATATTTCAACCATATCCTTTTCCTGGCGGGCGCTGATCTGCAATTCGCCACCGTCAGGCATGGCATCATATGCATTTAAAATGAGATTGATAAAAACCTGTTCCAACTGGCTGCTGACCGCCAATACGGAAGGCAGCCTGGAGGAGAACTTTACGCTTACCCGGATGCTGCGCCCATCCAGTTGAGCAGTGAGCAACTTTATCACCCGCCCCAACAAGACCGTGAGGTTTACGCGCTGGGGTTCCACACTGCCTGGTCGGTAAAAATCCAACATCCTCTGAACCGTTTTCATTAAGCGGTCCAATTCATGGTTCGCCAAATCAATGTATTCACGCCTTTTTTTAGGGGTCAGTTCAGTGCGAGTCGCCAGGTGCATGCAGTTCTGGACGGCCTGTAAAGGATTATTTATTTCGTGGGCGAGGGAGGCCGTGAGACGACCGGCGGCAGCCATTTTCTCGGCCCGGATAAGCGCCTGCTGCGATTCTTCCATCCGCCTGATATATTCCCGCTGCTCTTCGTACAATTTGGCATTTTCCATTGCGACGGCTGCCTGGCGGGCGATAAGCAGGAACATTTCCCAGTCGACTTCGCGATAAGCGGTTTCTTTTTGATCACGTCCAACAAAGAGGACGCCGCGGGCTTTAAGACGGGCGATTGGCGCGATGAAAACGGTACTTAATTTTCCAGACACGAGGAGGGATTGAAAACCTGTATTGTCCGGTCCGGTCGAGTTTATCCATGCGGGAGACCCCAGTGCAAATGTACGCCCAATCAACCCGCCATCTGGACCACTCTTTCCCCCGGGAAGGGTAATTCCCCGACCCGCAAGCAACTTCAGGGATTTGTCGGTTTCCGAGTACTGATAATACCCGGCATTCGAACTGTGCAGGTGTTCGCAAACGGTTTTCTCAACAATTTCGACGAGTCGGTCAGGCTGGGTTTCTGCCAAAAATGTCTCAGTCACATCGAAAAGTGGACGGAGAGCCTGGATGCGGGCACTATCGCGTTTTTTCAAGTTGTCATTAAGAGCTTGTTTTACAGTAAGAAGAAGTTCACTGCTGGAATTAAAAGGTTTTAACAAGAGACCATCCACGCCCTCGCGAAGAGCCTGAATGGCAGTATCGACTGTCCCAAAACCGGTCATTACCAAAACGGCAATATCTGGCTGTTTCTGTTTGACATGGGCAATTACATCGAAACCACTAATCTCAGGCATGCGGATGTCGACCAGTAATAAATCGAATTTATTCTTTTCAACAAAAGTCATTGCTGCAGCAGGATCCGTGAATGTAGTCACTTCGTATCCAGCGCGGTTAAGCAAGCGCTTACAGAGGCGGGTGATCCCAGGTTCGTCATCAACCACCAAGATTTGAGTGCCTGCCATCAATTTACCTCAACGGGGATCCAGACTGAAAAAATTGAGCCCTTGCCAACCTTACTCTCTGCTTCAATAAAGCCCCCATGTTCGGCAACAATACCATAAGAAATGGAAAGACCGAGACCGGTGCCACCCTCTTTTGCGCGCGTGGTGAAAAACGGCTCAAATATGCGTTCGAGGTTATCAGGTGAAATCCCGATCCCCGTATCAGAAATAACCACCATCACCCAATCCTGATGATCGCGGCTGCGGCGTGTGCAGGATATGCTCAATTCGCCGCCATTTGGCATGGCGTGCAAGGCGTTATGGACCAGATTAAGGAGCACTTGCTTCACCTGGTTGCTGTCCACTGAAACAGTTGGAAGTCCAGTGGGAAGATCCGTTATCAGCTGGACGCCGCTCGTGTGAAGGAGGTGGTTGACAAGTGCCAGCACTTCTTTAACAATTTCATTGATGTCGGAACGTGTCCGCACGCTTTCGCTTTGGCGGGCAAAGTCAAGCAGGCGCCGGACCACATCCGTTGCGCGGTGAGCTTCGCGCAATACCAACTCGAGGTCAGCGTGCAAGCGAGAACCAGGAGGAACCTCTTCGAGGGTCAATTCAGTAAACCCTGAAACGGTGGTTAATGGGTTATTTAATTCGTGCGCAATACCGGCAGCCATTTCGCCGACCGCAGCCAATTTTGCCGCCTGGACAAGACGTCTTTCAGCCATGCGTTGTGCAGCGATATGCTCCTGGAGCTCTTCCTGCGTGGCACGCAATTGCTTTACAGTCATCTGCAATTTTTGATACTGTCCCACATTCGAAATCACGCTGGCGAGGATTCCTCCCAGACTCTCAAGGACCTGCAAATCGTTTTGCGAAAACGCATTTTTCCGCCTGCTCTCAACTTCAATAATACCGAATGATTGATCGCCCTCTTTCAAAGCAACACACATTTCAGAACCGGTCTCCCAGCCGGGACCGGGAAAATATACAGAATCCCTATTGACATTGTTGACCAGTACACTTTTCCCGGTTGACGCCACGCGTGAAGCAATCCGGTTTTCTCCCGGAGATCTCAAGGATTCCAGACCATTTTGCAGCTGGTCGGTCCCCTTTCCACCAATTCCAGCTACCTGCAGCTCTTTTTTAGGTCCCCTAACCAGTGCCACGGCAGCCAGTTCGTAGTTGAAATTCCGGGCCATTATTTCGGCAGCGCTCTGTGCCACTTGACGAACATCCGTCTGACCAATCACTTGCTCCACGACTTCATGGATCAGGCCCAGATTTCTCGCCCTGGCCTCTGCTTCCTGGCGCAGCCTCCCGTTCTCCACCAAACCGGCAATATAAGAGGCTATCACTGCGAGCAGATGTTCATCGCTGACTGTGAAAGCTGCTTCCATTTCACTTTCCAGCCCCAAATAGCCAATGACCTGTTTTCGATATTTTACCGGGGTTATTAAAGCCGAACGCGACCCCGAATAAACCGGTTTATAGGAAGATTCCGCGGTAATTAACTCGATCCGATTTGAACCATCCTTTGAGCTCAGACCTTGATGCTGCACTTTCGAAATTGCTGCGGATACGATCGTCCCGGTGCGATCAGCATAATTATGGAAACCAGTGCCATCGGAGGAAAAGAGGAATAAATTAATTCTTGCCGTATTAAAAGCCCGCTGAAGCAAACCAAACGTTCTATGGATAACCTGGTCCATATCCTGGGATGAAAAGACTGTCACAGCAAAATCATTCAGCAATGCCATGCGGTGCAAGTGATCGGACAGGTCCGTGAATGCAACACTGCCTTCCACATAAGGGGCAATTCCTTTAGAAAGTTGCTTGAGTTTTTCAATTGTTACACTCGAAAATGGACTTTTTCCCCAAACAGCAACCAACCCAATCACCCGCTTCCCAATCACCAGGGGAAATGCAGACCAAACCCTGGAAGAAGGTGAAAACCCCAGGCGAGGTAACCTCTTCCATAAGGGGTCAGTTTTCTCAATACTGCGAATTTTCCGGGTTTGGATTATCTCCTCCAGTACTGGATTCCCGCTTATGGTCAAACGTTTTTCCACCAAATCCGAGCCTGGAATATGCGCCTTGATCTCAAGAAAATCGCCCGAACGTCCTGCCAGCCAGCCAGCCTGACATTCGGAAGCTTGCATTAATACTTCCAAGAGGCGATCCAAGGCTTGCGGCAGGTAAAAAGGAACGATATCAGAATTAAAGGGAAACGGTTCGGTTGCTAAATCATAAGGCGAAGAGTCGGAATGCCCGAGGGCGACCTTATGCCAATATCTGCGGGCAGCACTGGATTGCTCCGCTGCAGCCACCAAAATGACCTGCTGAGTTACCTGGTTCGGGAAAACAAAAAGATTCTGGCCGGATATGCCGGAATGAGCAGAAACAGAGTGCGGACGTATTCGCTTCCCTGCCAGTGCTCCGTCCAACCAGGACTTTAGTCCAGGCTGCCTGATATATTCCAGAATCATGTTCCGTTGTTTAAGATTGATTTTGAAATTACCAAGCATTTCCCAGTCATTTGAACGCTCCAGCCAGGCTGCCCAGGCAGCTCCGGTTAATTCTCCCGCCTCTTTAAGCTGAAGGTTCAATTGCCTTTTTTCCATTATTCGTTCCCTCGCTGGTGATTATATATCACATCCCCTCAAAACCAAAATGGTACAATATCAGGCATATCCAGAAATTGGTGAGAATCGAATTCAAGATTCAATAATGAATTTCACCAATAGAGCTTGAATAATAAAGTCAAAGATTCAAAGGGCATTTTTTGGCTACGCGCAGTATAAAAATATATTTCATTGCATCCCTTGGGATCATATTGATCGCGCTTTCGGGTTGGCTTGTTTATCATGCGGTGCAGCCCGCCACATCCTTTAATGGTCAACGAGCATTACAGGATGTTGCTGCCCAAGTTGCTTTTGGACCACGAACTCCAGGAAGCACTGCCCATGCCGAGGTGATCGCATACATTCAAAAAGAATTGGTCAACGCTGGCTGGACGGTCGAAATCCAGTCCACCGAATGGCTGGGATTTTCGGTGCAAAATATCATTGCCTCCCGTTCGAGCAGCGCCACCCGTATCATTGTGGGTGCACACTACGACAGCCGCCTGCTAGCCGACCAGGATACCGGACCTGGAAGAAACCAACCAGTGCCGGGAGCCAATGACGGAGCGTCGGGAGTGTCCATCCTACTGGAATTGGCGCGCACGCTGCCTGCCAGGAGTGTACCGGTCTCGTTGGTTTTTTTCGACGCTGAAGATAACGGCGGTTTGGATAACCGGCAGTGGATCATGGGGTCGCAAGCTTTCGTGAAATCGTTAACCGTAAAACCGGAAGCGGCAGTCATTGTGGACATGGTCGGTGATGCCAATTTAAATATTTACGAGGAGCGAAATTCAGATCCCAAATTAACGGCTGAAATTTGGGCGCAAGCTGCTGCCCTGAGGTTTGCGATATATTTCATAGCAACTCCAAAATACGATATGATCGATGACCATTCTCCTTTTCTTCAAGCCGGCATCCCCGCGGTGGATATTATCGATTTTGACTATCCCTACTGGCACACCAGCGCAGATACATTGGATAAGGTCTCCGCACAAAGCCTGCAAGCCGTTGGCGAAACGTTATTGGCCTGGCTCGTATCAAAAAAATAAAAGGGAAATTGAAACCATATGAAAAAACCAATACCTACAACCCCGCCGCGCGAACGTGTTTTTTTGGTCGGCGTGGAGGTACACGGCCAGGACCACATCCTGACCCTAGAAGATTCCCTGACTGAACTATCGCTGTTATGCGATACAGCCGGCTTTGAAGTGGTGGGTGAACTGACCCAAAAAATTAACCGACCCAACCCGGTGACGTTCATCGGTTCCGGCAAAGTGGATGAACTTAAAGCGCTGGCCGATGACAGCCTGGCGCAGGCAGTGGTATTCGATAATGAACTCTCCCCGCGCCACCAACGAGAACTTGAAGAACACGTGGGTGTCAATATTCGCATCCTCGACCGGACCGCCATCATCCTGGACATTTTCGCCCAGCATGCCCATACCAGCGAGGGCCAACTGCAGGTGAAACTTGCGCAATACGAATATTCCCTGCCGCGCCTGACCGGTCAGTGGACGCATTTAGCCCGCCAGGGGGGCGGCGGAGGCGGACGATCGGGATCGGTGGGCGGCGTGGGCTTGCGCGGTCCCGGCGAAACCCAGTTGGAAGTGGACCGGCGTGCCGTCCGGCATGAAATTGCTCATCTAAAGGATGAACTTGAAAAAGTGCGCGCCCGACGCTTGCGCCACCGGGTACAACGCAAACGGACCCGGATCCCAACCGTTGCGCTGGTGGGTTACACCAACGCCGGGAAATCCACCCTGCTTAACAAATTAGCGAAATCGAATATATATGTAGCCGACCAACTCTTTGCCACCCTCGATCCCACCACCCGCCGAGTGGAACTCTCCGGAGGTTACCAGGCCCTTTTTACTGATACCGTAGGTTTCATCCAGAAACTCCCCACCACCCTGGTGGCTGCATTTCGCGCCACGCTGGAAGAAATCGCAGAGGCTGATTTACTATTGCACGTAGTGGATATATCGCATCCGAATGCAATGAACCAGGCAGAAGCAGTTCATGAGACGCTAAAAGAAATCGAAGCCGAAAACGTGCCGATGATCACAGTTTTAAACAAGATCGATCGTTTAACCGACCCCGGAGCTGCCCGCAGCGCCGTGGAGCGCTTCCCACAAGCTGTGGCAATATCCGCCCGAACCGGTGAAGGGATCGATGACCTGCTCGGTATGCTGCGCAGTACGTTGTATGAAACTTTCACCCCCATCCTGGTCCACCTGCCCTACCAGCAAGGGCAGCTCATTTCTCTTTTTCACGAGTTCGGCCAGGTTGAACGTTTGGAGCATGGACGAAAAGGAGTACTCATACAGGGGCGGATTCCCGGCCGGCTGGTTGCCCAATTCAAACCCTGGCGGGTAAAACCGGGTGAGAAAAAAAAGGAAGAAGAAGAACCAAATATTGAACAAAGTAATTGAGCGAATCTGCAGGTTCTTTAAACGCCCCGGGATTCCTGCAGCATTTCAGGGCCTTCCACATAGAAAGACACCAAGATTTCACTCAAATAAACATCAACCCCCACCATTTTCAATCATGGTGGGGGTATTGGTTAGATTTTCGGCCCCGCTGCCATGACTTCCCGGGGAGTGTCCATTTCAAATTTTTTCATGTTATCAATAAAGCGGGAAGCGAGCTGCTTGTATTTTTTCCAGTATTCCGTTTCTTTTTGCCACGAGCGCGAAGGAAACATCACGTCCTCGGGCACATCCAAGCAGGTTTTGGGGACCTCAAAGCCGAATACCGGATCAGTATAGAACTCGACCTGATCCAATCCACCAGTCAAAACCGCGGAAAGCAAATTACGGGTGTGCTTGATACTGATGCGTTTGCCCACTCCGTAAGGACCACCCACCCAGCCAGTATTAACCAGCCAGCACTTTACTCCATATCGTTCTATCTTCCGGCGGAACAATTCAGCATAAAATGCCGGTTTATGGACCATAAATGGTCCTCCAAAGCAGGCGCTAAAGGTAATTTCAGGCTCGTCCCGCAGCCCGACTTCCGTCCCGGCTATCTTTGATGTGTAGCCGGAAATAAAATGGTACATGGCCTGCTCAACGGTGAGACGCGCGATGGGAGGCATAACTCCCGAAGCGTCACAGGTCAGGAAAATAATATTTTTTGGATGCCCACCGCGCTTTTCAGGGACAGCATTCTCAATGAAGGTCAACGGGTAAGCGGCCCTCGTATTCTCGGTAAGAGAGTCATCATCCAGGTCGATATTGCGGGAAACGGGGTCAAAGACCACATTTTCGAGGACAGTCCCAAACCGCCGCGTGCAGGCATAAATTTGAGGTTCGGCAGTCGGTGACAGTTCAATGACCTTGGCGTAACAGCCATCTTCGAAATTGAAGACCCCGTTGTCGGACCAGCCGTGTTCATCGTCACCGATCAAGCCCCGGTTGGGGTCGGCAGAAAGGGTGGTTTTCCCCGTCCCCGAAAGGCCGAAGAAAAGCGCCACATCCCCGCTTTTGCCCACGTTAGCCGAGCAATGCATCGTCATCACGCCATCCCGCAAGGGTAACAAATAATTTAGAAGGGTGAACACGGATTTCTTGATCTCGCCACCGTAACCTGTGTTCCCAATAATGCAAAGCTTTTGGGCGAAATTAAGCACGATGAACGTTTCGGTAGGTGTCTGATCGATCTGGGGAAAAGATTTAAAGCCGGGAGCTGCAATGACAGTAAACTCAGGGGCGAAGCGGCGGTATTCCTCGGCAGATTCCGGCTTAATGAACATATTGCGGGCAAACAGGCTGTGCCAAGCTGCTTCCGTGATAATCCGCACCGGTAAACGGTAATCAGGATCGGAGCCACCGTAACAATCCTGGATAAAGATATCCCTGCCCTGCAAATATCCCTGCAGGCGGGCGAAAAGCTCGTCGAATTTATCAGCACTGAACGGGCGGTTATACTGACCCCACCAGATATTTTCCTCCGTAGTAGCTTCCCGCACTATAAATTTATCGCTGGCAGCCCGGGCGGTATGTTTGCCGGTATTAACCACAATCGGTCCCTGGTGGGAAATGGAAGCCTCTCCACGGAAAATCACTTCTTCATATAAAGCTTCGGGGGGCAGATTCCAATAAACCTTGTTCAGATTGCTCAAACCGAGCGTTTCCAAACCATAATCGGCACGCGTGGCCGCGGCTTGGCCTTCGGCAGGAGTTTTAATATTCAGTAAATTATTCATTCCTTAATCTCCATCACTCCCTCCCCAAATAACAAGGGATCGGGTCATTGGTCTTTACAACCAGTCCCTGATGATTTTCCGGTCACCAATATAAATATCGCTGGGAGCATTTGGATCCAGCGCCCATTTCATACGGTCGATGCCTTCGGTCAACTCTTTAACGCTGCCGGCATAACTCAGGCGCAGATGGTTTTCCATCCCGAATTCTTTTCCAGGTACAGTAACCACAAGCGCCTTCTTGAGTAAAAATTGGCAGAGTTCGACTGAATTCCTGGCAACGCTGGTCCGACAATAAGCTTTGAAATCTGGCAGGGCATAGAATGTTCCCTGAGGTTTGACGCAATGTACGTCCGTAAAAGCATGCAGCTCAGCCATAAGAACATCACGGTTATTTTGGATTGTCAAGCGCAGGGTCTCGACGATAGACTGCATCCCGGTCAGGGCTCCTTCAGCAGCTGCCTGCATTACCGGAGAGACGCAGGTGGTAGTCTGTGACTGGACGTTGGTCATGATCTCGACCAATTTCCGGGGTGCGATCACCCATCCCACCCGAAAACCGGTCATACCATAGAGCTTTGCCACCCCGTTGACGAGGATGATTTTCGAGCTTTCCACGTCAATGCGTGTGTATTTGCATGCCGGCACTGCCAGTCTGCCATCGAAAACCAATTTGTGATAAATATCGTCGCAAATCATGTAAATGCCTTTTCGCTCACAAAGGTCCACGATTTGACCGACCAAATCTTCAGGATAAATCATCCCAGAAGGATTATTCGGGCTATTGACAATGATCGCCTTGGTATATGGACCGACCACCCGTTCGATCTCATCGAAGCGAGCCACAAAAGAACCATCTTCCGGGGTTACCACGACCGGGATGGCGCCGATCATCTTGATCATTTCCGGATAACTCACCCAGTAAGGAGCAAGTACGATGACTTCGTCCTGGGGGTTGCATAAAGTGAAGAGTATGTTGAAAAGTGATTGTTTCGCCCCGTCGGAGACAATGATATTCTGAGGAGCAACCACACGGTCATAGTTTTCTTCACTGTAACGGACAATGGCCTTTTTGAGCGAGGGAGTCCCATCCGTTGGTACATATTTAACGTCCCCACTACCCAACTTGGCTGCCGAACTGAGGATTGCGCTAATGGGGGTTTTGTTTTTAGGTTCGCCAATCCCCAAATGGATCACTGGTTCGCCTTTTTCCCGCAAGAGCCGTGCTTCCTCATTCAAAGCAATGGTTGGCGAGGCCGGGATCGAACTTGCGACCTGACTCAGACTCATGGAAATCTCCTGATTTTAGGGAAATTTATAATAACTAATGATACGATGGAAAAAGCCATATCCAACAATACCATTATAATTTAGTTGACCTGCTTGCTGCGGGGATCATCTGTCACTAATAATTCCATGGAAATAAATAACGGGCCGCGAGTTTCACGGCCCGTTTGCTCTTAACCGTTGCCTTTACTTTTTCTTATTTTCTTTTTTAACTTCAATCACTTCGCGACCTTTATAAAAACCGCAATTCGGGCAGACAATGTGTGAAAGGATCATGGTTCCGCAATTGCTGCAGGCCACCAGGTTGGGAGCTTCCAGTGCATCATGGGCCCGGCGGCGGTCCCGGCGACCTTTTGAAAGTTTACGTTTTGGTTGTGGGGGCATTCCTTACTCCTTTATATGATTCCAGTTAAGCGGGCTGATTATATCGGCGATACCCACGAGCGTCAAGACTGAATTTGACAGGACTGAATTTACACAGACTGAATTTACGATTTCCGATCCTTGCGCAGGTACGCTTCCATGAATTCTTCCAGGTTGCCATCCAGCACCGCCTGGGTATTGCCAGTTTCATGATCCGTGCGGTGATCCTTCACCATTTGATATGGATGGATCACATAAGAGCGGATCTGGCTGCCCCACTCCGCCTTGGTGTATTCACCGCGCAACACGGCGATCTCTTCATCTTTTTCAGCCTTCTTGATTTCCACCAGACGGGAGCGCAGGATGCGCATTGCAAATTCCCGGTTCTGGGACTGTGAGCGTTCATTCTGGCAAGTGACCACAATCCCGCTTGGGATGTGTGTGATCCGGATTGCGGTGGCGTTCTTTTGGACATTTTGTCCGCCGGCACCTGAAGACCGGAAGACGTCTATCTTCAAATCGGCAGGATCGATCTGGACTTCCGGACTGTCAAATGCCACCTGGGGCAATACTTCCACCAGGGTAAAGGAGGTGTGGCGGCGGTGAGCAGCGTCAAAAGGAGAAAGGCGCACCAAGCGGTGCACCCCTTTTTCAGAGCGTAAATATCCATAGGCGTATTTCCCGCTTATGCTAATCGTTGCAGACTTGATGCCGGCTTCTTCGCCCTCGCTGGAATCCAGGATCTCGGATTTGTACCCGTTTCTTTCCGCCCAGCGCAGGTACATCCGCATGAGCATGGCAGCCCAATCCTGTGAATCGGTACCTCCTGCACCGGCATGGATGGCGAGCAGGGCGTCATCGGTATCATATGGTCCGGAAAGCATCGCGGTAAAAGACCGTTTCTCCAGCTCGTTTTCGAGACCTGAAATCTCGGTTTCCAAATCCGTGCGCATGGATTCGTCGTCCATACCTGCCAACTCTTCAGCATCTTTAATGCGTTGTTCGAAAAGGTGCCAATCGTCCACCTGCTCGCGCAAACCTGCCGCAGCCTTGCTCACCTGCTGAGCATGGGCGGGATCGTCCCAAAATTTGGGGGCATTGATCTCTTTTTCGAGTTCGGTCAGTTGAGTTTCTTTAGCGGGTAAGTCAAAGACGCACCATTAATTGCCGGAGTACATCCCCCGCGGTCTGCAAACGTTCAACAAAATCCTGCATTGTAAACTTCCTCCTAGCCCTTATGATACTTGAACACATTGGTATATGACCAATGTGTCTGGACAATGCGCCAACAGTGATCCGCCTCTTTTCGAAAAACCTCGGTGCAATTCCAGCGAGAGGCATCTTCCCCCGTGAATGAAATGTAATTGAATGTCAAAACCGCCAGGTTACCGGAGGCTTGCACATGAGGATTGATCAATTCGAAGCGGTCGAATTGGACCTGCCCGCGAATGGTTTTGAAGAGTGCCTCTAAAGCCGGTAATCCATCGATACGAGCCTCCCGGTAGGGGTCAAAATAGACCACATCGGGGGCGCATATTTCCAGGAACCCGCCCGGATCACCTTTTCCCCAGCGGTCGAGTGCGGCCTTTTCCATTTCAATTATTTCCATCCCAACTTCATCCATGGATCACTCCGCCAGAATTCCTTTAACAAATGATTCCGGGTCGAATGGGACCAGGTCTTCAGCCTTCTCGCCCAACCCTGCAAATAATATTGGCAGACCTAATTCTTTCTGGATGGCAAACACCATCCCGCCCCGGGCGGACGAGTCGAGTTTCGCCAGGATGATACCGGTCACATTGACCGCTTCCTTGAACGCGCGCGCCTGGACAAGGGCATTTTGGCCAGTAGTTGCATCCAGCACCAACCAGACCGCGTGAGGCGCTCCCGGAAGTGCCTTCCCGGCTACACGATTTACTTTCTTCAGTTCTTCCATCAGATTATAACGGGTATGCAAACGACCAGCCGTATCAACCAATACCAGATCGAAACCGCGCGCGACCGCCGATTGAACCCCGTCGTAAACCACCGCGCCAGGGTCTGAGCCCATCTGCCCGGCCACGATCGGCAACTCCAGCCGCTGAGCCCAAACCTGCAATTGATCCACGGCGGCGGCGCGAAATGTATCAGCAGCGACGAGCAGAACGCGTTTTCCATCTTTCGCAAACCGCTGTCCCAATTTGGCAGCCGTAGTGGTTTTACCTGAACCATTCACGCCAACAAGCAGGATGATTGCAGGCTTCGCTGAAAATATGAGGGTCGGGGGTGAATCGAGACGGGAGCGCAGCTCCTGTTCAAGGACAACTTGGAGATCGGCTGTGCGGGTCAGCCCCCGGGACTTCACTGCCGACTGCAAAGATTCGAGGACAGACACGGTTGTGTCCATCCCCAGGTCAGCCTGGATCAGCAGACTCTCCAATTCTTCCCAGGTTTGGTCGTCAATTTCAGTCGCCCCAAACAAACTGGATAATCGCCCAAAAGCAGCCTTGCTGGTGCGGGAAAGTCCGTTTTTCCAACGTGAGAAAAGGTCAGGCATGTCGGGCAGATTATACATCAAGTGAAGTGAACATCCATCCAATGGTTATGCTTGCACAGTAAAGGTCAAACCAAAAAGACTGAAACTTTTTTCATTGACTTGCATCTTAAATATTGTTCAATAATGAAGACAAACGTTATCTCCATATTTATCCGTTCATTATTTTAATAATTAGTTGATGCCAAGATCAGTGCAAAATGTTCACAAAATGATTTATGATATACTTTTGAAAATTATTGTTTCAGAGGAATTATGAGCGAAGGATTGACCGAGATTACCGCTGCCTGGCAAGGTGAAAAGTCGTTCATCGCCCGGAATGCAACCGGTGGAACCTTACAAATGGGCTCTCTTGAAGGGAAGCCAGGGATAGGCCCGATGCAGATGCTTTTGGTTGCCATAGCCGGCTGCAGCGGTGATGATATCCTATCGATCCTTCAAAAGAAACGCACCAATCTTGCTGATTTTCAAATGCGGGTAAGCGGAAAACGTGCAGCAGATTACCCAAAGATTTGGACGGATATTCATATTTCGTATTTTCTTTGGGGAAACGGCATAAAGTCGAAGGACGTGGAACAGGCTATCGATCTATCGATAAAGAAGTATTGTTCAGTTGGTATCATGTTAGAAAAATCCGCGGAGATTACCTGCGAATATCAAATTCTTAAACCCGGTGAAACCGTGAAATTAAAAGAGGAAAAATGAGCGAGCCAATTCATGTAACCGACGCGACCTTTGAAAAAGCCGTCATGCAGAATCCCATCCCCGTTATCGTGGATTTTTGGGCACCCTGGTGCGGACCGTGTAAAATGGTCGATCCCATGCTGAAAAAAATATCCCAGGAACTGGGTGATAAAGTGATCATCGCCAAAGTGAACACAGACGAGAATCCGCAGTGGGCCTCCCAGTTCGGGGTCCAGGGAATTCCCACCATGCTTTTTGTTTTTGGCGGCAAGATCATTCACCGGCAGGT